>WNGI01009447.1_pt1 | contig 10475 bp, 11 predicted proteins | sample 5400621 | NCBI WGS metagenome assembly WNGI01 (sample SAMN13153374, study PRJNA577476) | soil metagenome | isolation source: 20 cm soil or saprolite under Garry oak tree replicate 1 | place: USA:California | collected 2016-06-15 | reverse complement strand
GCTCTCCGGCCCCACGACCTTCGTGCTCGGCGCGGAGCGCGAAGGCCTCCCCGAGGACGTGCTCTCGAGCTGCGACGAACGGGTGACGATCTCACTCGCGGCCGAGGCCGACTCGCTGAACGTAGGAGTGGCCGGCGCGATCGCTCTCTACGAGCTCGCGCGCCGGCGAACGACGACGACGAGTTAGCCGCGCAGGGCGGGTGCCGGAGGCATTTGCATGTCCACCTCCGGTACAGCCCGGTCGGACTCGGTTGCAGTCAGGTAGGGGCGATCCTTGAAGCTCGTCAACCATGCGACATATGCATTCGGAAGCGTGTCGACCATGTTGTTGTACGCCTGCACTGTGAGGTTGTAGGCCTGGCGCGACATCGAGATCACTTTCTCCAGCTGGGCGAGTTCGTCCTGGAGGCGCTGGAAGCTGGCCTCCGCCTTCAAGTCCGGGTAGCGCTCGACATTGGCGAACAGCCGGCCGAGCGCGCTCGTGAGGACGTTCTCCGCCTGTGTCTGCTCGGCCGTGGTCGTCGCCGCCATCGCTTGATTTCGGGCGAGGGTCACGTCGTCCAGCGTCCCGCGCTCGTGCGTGGCGTAGCCGGAGACCACCGCAACCAGGTTGGGAATGAGATCGTGACGGCGCTTGAGTTGAATGTCGATGTCGGCCCAGAGGGCGTCGGCACGGTTCCGCAGCCTGACCAGCTTGTTGTAGACGGAGCCGGTCCAGAGCAGGCCCAGTGTCAGCGCGGCCAGCAGGCCGAAGAAGGCAATCGTGAGGGGATCGTGAGTCATGAGGTCGTTGTCGGTCTGCCGGGGGCCTGGCTTGAGGGGTGCCTGGCCATCCCGGACCGGACCCGAACGGCTGGGGTCAGACGCCAGCCGTTTTGGGCGTGGCTACCCAGATCGTGTCTTCGCGGCCCGCATAGGGGCTCCGGTCGAACCAGCCGTAGCAGGCCTCGATCTCGAAGCCGGCCCGCTCGAGCAGCCCGCGCCACTCGCCGGGCGAGAGCCACGCGAGCGCCATCGTGGTCTCCCGGTTCTCGTCGCGCACGCTGAGCGTCAGCGTTCGCGCCGACTCGTCCCACACCGCGTGCTCGAAGATTCCCGGCTCGCGCTCGAGCCAGCGGTCGTGCGTTTGGGCGATGTCGGCCGCGTCCGGGGCGAACACGTCGAACACGAAACGACCGCCCGGCACGAGCAGCTCGTGCGCCGCGCCAAGGACGTTCAGCCGGTCCTCGTCGGTGTGCATGTGCAGCAACGAGCGGAACGGACAGATCACGAGGGGGACGCGTTCGACGACCGGCGGCTGCCGCAGATCGCCGAGACGCAGATCGAGCTGCACGCCGGCGAGCGCGGCACGGCGGGCGCACACCTCCAGCATCGCCCGGGAGGAGTCGATCCCGATCACGCGGATACCGTCGGCCGCGATCGGCACCGCGATGCGTCCCGTCCCCACGCCGAGCTCCACAACGGGCCCGCCGGACTTGCGCGCTTCCTCGAGGTAGAACGCCACGCGACCCAGAAGCGCGGCAGTATCACCCGAAGGGGCACTATTCGCCCTGTGGACTGGGAGGAGTACGCAAACACGGCGCTGAAGAGTTTCGCGGAAGCGACCACGGCCGGAGAGCTGGCCGAGGCCCAGACCGCCTGGCTGGGCCGCAAGAGCGAGCTCAAGGCCGGGCTGCGCAACGTCCGCGACCGAGAGACCGGCATGGCGTTGAACGCCGTGCGAGAGCGCCTCGAAGAAGCGCTCGCAGCCCGCGAGGCTGAGCTCGAGCGAGCCACTCTCGCCCAGCTCGACCAGCAGCTCGACGTCACCTTGCCCGGCACGCCGCTGCGCCGCGGGCGCCTTCATCCGCTGACGCAGATCAGGCGTGAGGTCGAGGACATCTTCCTCGGGCTCGGGTACGAGATCGTCGACAGCCGCGAGGTCGAGACGGTCTGGCACAACTTCGACGCGCTCAACCAGCCGCTCACGCATCCCTCGCGCTCCCATCGCGACACGTTCTACGTCGACGACGACACGTTGTTGCGCACACACACGTCGACCGGGCAGATCCGCGTGATGGAAGAACGGAAGCCACCGATTTACATCGCGACGCTCGGTCGTGTCTACCGTCGGGACACGCCGAGCCCACGTTCGACGCCGAACTTCCACCAGGTCGAGGCGCTGGCGGTCGATCGCAACATCGGCCTCGCGGATCTGAAGGGGACCCTCCTGCACTTCTTCCACGCGATGTTCGGCGACGACCGCGACGTCCGCATGCGAACAGGCTTCTTCCCGTTCACCGAGCCTTCGGTGGAGTTCGACGTCACCTGCTTCCTGTGCGGAGGAGAAGGCTGCGCCTTCTGCAGGTACACGGGCTGGTTCGAGATGGGAGGGGCGGGTGTCGTCGACCCGGCCGTGTTCGAGAACGTCGGCATCGACCCGGACGAGTGGACAGGCTTCGCCTGGGGGCTCGGGCTCGACCGCATCGCGGCGCAGCGGCACGGCATCCCCGACATCCGGATGTTCTGGGAGAACGATCTGCGCGTCCTGAGGCAGTTTTGAAGGTCCCAGTCAGCTGGCTGAAGGAGTACGTCCCGATCGATCGTCCGGTCGAGGAGATCGCCCAGCGCCTTGTGATCTCTTCCTGCGAGGTCGAGGGCATCGAGCGCGTCGGCGTCGCAGACGTCGACGGCAACCTCGGTCTCTTCCGCGTCGGCCGTGTGCTCGAAGCCGTGAAGCATCCGAACGCCGACCGCCTGCAGCTCTGCCAGGTCGACATCGGGGAAAGCGACTCGCGCCAGATCGTCTGCGGCGCGTGGAACTTCGCCGCCGGCGCGACGGTCGGAGTCGCGCTGCCCGGCGCAGTTCTGCCGAATGGCCTGCAGCTCGAACGGCGCAAGGTCCGCGGTGAGGTCAGCGACGGGATGATCCTGGCCGAGGACGAGGTCGCGCTCGGAACGGACCACACGGGAATCATGGTCCTCGAGAAGGAAATCGAGCCCGGCACGCCGCTCGCGGACGTTCTTCCTCTGACGGAGACCGTGCTCGACCTCGCGCCGGAGCACAACCGTCCTGACCTGCTCGCCGTCTACGGCATCGCGCGCGAGGTCGCAGCGCTCTTCAACCTCGAGCTCGCGGCACCGCCCGGAACGGATCCACCGCCTGACGCGAACGAGACGCTCGACATTGCGATCGAGGACTTCGAGGCATGCCCGCGCTACGTCGGCCGCCTGTTCCGGAATGCGACGATCGGCCCGTCGCCGGTGTGGCTCAAGGCGCGGCTGACTGCCGCTGGAATGCGTCCCATCTCCAACGTCGTCGACGCAACGAACTACGTCATGCTCGGGCTCGGCAATCCTCTGCACGCCTTCGACTACGCGAAGCTCAGGGGCGGAAGGATCATCGTGCGGCGTGCACACGACGGAGAACGTCTGCGCACGCTCGACGGCGTCGAACGAGACCTCGAGCCTTACGACCTGCTGATCGCCGACGGTGAGCGCTCGGTCGCGCTCGCGGGGATCATGGGCGGCGAGGAGACGGAGATCGGCGAGGACACCACTGAGATCTTGCTCGAGGCCGCCAACTTCGAGCCGTACACGATCTTCCGCACTGCGGAGCGTTTGCGACTCCGCACCGAGGGCTCGAACCGCTGGGAGAAGGGCGTCGACCCGTATCTCGCCGAGCAAGCGGCGAAGCTTGCGACACAGCTCATCGTCGAGCACGCGGGAGCGAGCTGGGTCGGGCACGCCGATGTCCATGCCGAGCTGCCGGCGCCGCCGGTCGTGCGCTTCCGCCCAGAGCGAACCGATGCCGTGGTCGGAATCGAAACCCCTCCCGACGAGCAGCACGCGATCTTGCGGCGGCTGGGGTTCGACGTCAGCGGCGAGCAGGTGTCGGTTCCCACGTGGCGTGCTCGCGACGTCACTCGCGAGATCGATCTCGTCGAAGAGGTTGCCCGTTTCCACCTCGCAGACGTGCCCGCCCGCCTGCCGATGCGGCAGGCGATGTTCGGTCGCCTGTCCAAGCACCAGCGGATCCGGCGGCGGGTCGAGGACGTGCTTGTCGGGTTCGGATACTCGGAGGCCTACACCTGGAGTCTGTTGCCGGAGGAGTCGGTGACCGGCGGCGTGCGGCTACAGGAGCCTCTCTCGAGCGAGCAGGCCGTTCTGCGAACGTCGCTCGTCGAAGGTCTACTCGCTTCGGCACGACTCAACGTCGATGCCGACAACGACGACATCGCGCTCTTCGAGCAGGCGCACGTGTACCTCCCGACCGGCGAGCAACTGCCCGAGGAGCGCTGGCGTGTCGGGGGGATTGCGCAAGGCGGGTTCGCTTTCGCCAAGGGCACGGTCGAGGGCCTCTATGCGGCCCTCGGCGTCGAGCCGAGCTTCCGACCGGCGGACGACCTGCCCGCACCCGGCCGCGGCGCCCGCACCGACGAGGGCTGGGTCGCCTCACTGCGGGAGCCCGACCTGGCGGGCGAATGGGGTGCGTTCGAGCTCGACGTCGATGCCCTCGTCGACCGAGTCCCCGACCTGATCGTCTATGAGGACGTCATCACGTATCCGCCCGTGCGGCAGGATCTTGCGTTCGTGGTTCCGGATGGTGTGACAGCAGACGAGCTCGTCGCCTCGGCTCACGAGGCCGCCGGGCCCGAGCTCCGCGAGATGCACGCCTTCGACGTCTACCGCGGCGGGCAGATCGGCCCGGGGCGGAAGTCGATCGCGTTCGCGGTCACGTTCCAGTCACCCGAGCGAACGCTCACCGACGAAGACGCGGCCGAGCTCCGAAACCGCATCATTTCGGCCCTGGAACAGGCGTTCGGCGCGACGCTCCGGGCTTAGATCCAGGGAAATAGTTCTTGTAACCCGTATCTCTATTGCTTGTTTGCTCGTTTTTCGGGTCGTAAGCCTCTGACATACGACTCGAAACGAGGAGAGAACGAGATGACCAAGCGTATTGCGAGCCTGATGAGCACGATTTTGCTCGCCATCGGCATCGCCGCGTTCACGGGCTCGGCTCTCGCGGGCAACGGGAACGGGAGCGGCAAGGCCGACACCCAAACCGCTTCCGCGAACGCGTCCGCTTCCCAGGCGGCGGCCGGGAACTCGGCGGATGCTCACGGCAACTCGGCGAACGCGCCGGGCCAGATCAAGCAGGACACTGTCTCGACGCTGGCCTCCGGCGGCGGGAGCGCCGACCAGAACGCCGGGGCTGAGGCGGGCGCCAAGCCGACGAGCGCGACCGCGAAGGGCAACAAGCCCACGTCGTGCACGACGGGCGGCGGCACCAGTTCGAGCGCGACCTGCACCTCGAGTGGGACCACTGCCGCCACTGCCCAGACGGCGGCCAAGCCGGACTCGTCCAAGCGCTACGGCAACGGCACCACCGCGGCGCAGGTCGCCAACTCGCGTGGCGCGCCTACCGGCACCGAGGTCTACGGGCCGGGCAACAGCCAACCGCACAAGGTTGTGGACTGTAAGAGGAACCACTGGGTCGACGTCCATGCCGTGAAGAGCTACTCGACGGCCTCCTGCTCGCAGGCCGGTGGGACGACGAGTGGCACCACGGCCGGCACGGTCGGGGCGAGCGTGTCCGGCGGGGTGAACAGCACCTCCGTCACGAACACGCCGTCGTCCAACGGTAGCCCGACCACGCACGGCAACTCAGCGGCGGCGGGAGGTGTCCTCGGAGCGACCGCTGCCGGCGGTGTCCTAGGCGCCATCGCGTCCGTCGGTTCGGGCGTGCTGCCCTTCACGGGCTTCCCGCTCTGGCTGGTCGTACTCGGAGCCATAGGGCTGATCGTCGCCGGCCTTGCGCTTCGACGCGGCCGCGCAACCGTCTAGCCGCAGGCAAAAAGCTCACCGGGAAGGGCGGTCGCGAGGCCGCCCTTTCTGGTTTTCAAATCAGTGGACAAACAACATCTCAGCCCTAATGTGAGACCGGGGATTGGAATCAATATGAGGGGGAGAAATGAAACTGCGGCTTGCGGGCACTCTCGTGCTCGTGCTTGGCATCGCTGCCTTGGGATCCGCTTCGGCGTACGCCGGTAACGGGCAGGGCAACGGCAACGGGAAGGACGACCCTGTGGCGGCCTCGGCGGGCGCTGCGGGTGCGGAGGATCACGGCAACTCGGGGAGTGCCCCGGGGCAGGTGAAGAAAGACGAGGCTGCGGCACCTACGGCCTCGGCTGCCGCCCAGAATGACGCCGGCGCCGCACAGGCGGGCGTGAAGCCGTCGAACGACACGGCGCATGACACGCACGCGGCGGCCTCGTCCGACAAGACGAAGCTGTACGGCAACGGCAAGACCGCCGGGCAGATCGCGATCCAGAACGGTGCGGCGCCGAGCACGGTTCTCCACGGGCCGGGCAACAGCCAGCCACACAAGGCCGCGCCTTGCTCGGGCGGACACGAGGTGGATGTGCACGCTCTCAAGGGGAAGCGGGGGAAGGCTTGCGGGGGACAGCCTCCGACCCCGGATCCCGGCAAGCCAGGCAACCCGGTGCAGGACCCAGGCGGCAACACGCCAGGGGTGAATCCGAGTTCGCCAGCTCAGAGCACGCCCGCAAAGCCCAAGCCGGTCGTGAGTCCACAGCAGGGAAGTGTCGAGAAGGCGGCCGGCGTGCTCAGCGCGACCCAGGCGATCGGCGCTGGAACGCTGCCCTTCACCGGCTTCCCGATCTGGGTCGTCGTGTTGCTTGCGTTTGCGCTGATCGTGCTCGGCCTGATGCTGAGGCGAAGGAGCCGCCTTTCATCGTCGTAAATCCGAAAGGCGCGCGGCGCCGTAGAGACCGGGCATGACCATGCGAATCGTGCTTGCCGCTCTGCTCGCCGCGCTCTTTCTTCCCTCGGCCCTGGCCCGGGCCGACAACCCGAGGCTCGTAGGAACGGTCGGCAGAAACGATGCCTTTGCCATCTCCTTGAGTGACGCCTCCGGAAGTCCGGTGACGCACCTCGATCCCGGGACCTATGACGTCGAGATCCATGATCTGTCGGAAGAGCACAACTTCCATCTGTATGGGCCGGGCGTACAGCAGGCTACGGCTGTCGGTAACAAGGAAGACGTCGTCCGGACGCTCACGCTCGCCGACGGCAAGTACGGCTTTGACTGCACGGCTCACCCGACCCTCATGAAGGGCTGGTTCACGGTCGGCCAGGTCGCCCCGACCCAGTTCGGCGCTGCGGTCGGTCCCAAGCGCAGCATCTCGCTGAAGCCGAAGATCGCCCAGGTCGGGCCCGCGACGATCACCGTGAACGACCGGAGCCGCGGTGACAACTTCCACCTCACGGGCCCGGGCGTGAATAAGAAAACCGGTGTTGCCTTCCGGGGGCGCGTGACCTGGAACGTGACGCTACAGCCCGGGATCTACTCGTACCGCTCGGACAAGCACAAGAACATGCGCGGCTCGCTCGTCGTCACGCTCCCCTTCTAGAAACCTGCACGAGACCGGCGCGCTCGCCGCCGGCCGCGCGAATTTCGGCCTGCCGGTCGAGCTCCGCGTTCAACTCCGCACCGAAGAGAAGCGCGAATGCCGAGTAGTTGAGCCACAGCAGGAGGATGACACCGCTCGCGATCGTCCCGTACGTCTTGGAGTAGTTCCCGGCGAAAGTGACGTAGAGCGCGAACAGGCCCGAGAGCAGGAGCCAGAGCAGGCCGCCGACAAGAGATCCGGGCGTGATCCACTTCCAGCTTCTCTGCTCCTTGTTCGGCCCGAGGTAGTACACGAGGCCGAAGAAGAGGAGGATGGCGCAGAACGCGACCGGCCAACGCGCGACTCCCCAGACCCATTGGAACGCGCCGCCCAGGCCCGCCCGCTTCGAAATCGCGTCGCCAAGTGCGCCGCCGACGACAATGAGGAGGAAGATGCCTGCCGTTGTGATCCCGCTCGAGACGACGAGCAGGATTGCTATCACGCGCACCTTCCAGAACGGCCGCGTCTCTTGCCGTTCAGATGCCTTGTTCACTGCCTTTATCACCGAGGTCATGGCTCCACTCGCGGCCCACACCGCGCCGAAGAAACCGATCAGGAACGCCACCACCGAAGTCCCGCCCTGAGAGTCCTGCTGCAGAGCGGTGATGAACTTGATCACGCCGTTCGGCGCGACCGGGTCGAGCAATTGCTTGACGTCGTCGAAGAGGTGGAAGAGCCCGAGCGCCCCGACCAGAAAAGCCATCGCCGGGAAGAAGGCGAGCAGCGAGCTGTACGCGATCTGCTGGGCCAGGCCCACGCAGTCGTCCTTCATGAAGCCGGCGAAGCTGCGCTTGAACGCCGTCAGCCATTCGGTCGGCTTCAGCTTCTCGGGCGAGCTCGGGGCGTGCCCGGCGGTCGCTTCTCGATCAGTCGCGGTCGACAAGACGGAAGCGGCCGAGCTTTGCCTTTGTCTCGCCCTCCCGTCCGCGCCGGAAGATCAGCCGAGCGGTCGCGCCGACGCCTCCCGCCAGCAGGAAGCCCACACCGAGCGCGCCGACCGCAACCACAGGGAGGTTCGAGCGCAGCTTGGCTCCGATGTTCGTCGCCTCGCCGATCTCTTCGCGAAGCGTCTCAGCGGCGCCGGCAAGCTGTTCCCGCTCCGTCTCGATGTCGCGGCGAACCTGCTCGAGTGTCCGGTTGTTGTTACCGGCCATCGCGCTTCAACGCCTCGGTCGTGAGCTTCGCCTCGCGGATCGCCTGCTCGGGGACCGGAGGCGACCCCTTGGTGATCTTCCAAATCCCGAGCACGCCCAGCGCAAGTGCAAACGCGAAGAGGATTCCAGTCGTGATCAGCAGCGCGAGCCACGTCGACACGGACGTCGCCAGTGCGGCGGCGATGGTCGCAAACGCGAAGCCGATGACGAAGAGGAGCATGATCGCGGCAACGAACGCAAAGGCGATCCCCAGCCCGAGCGAGAAGATCTTGCGTTTGAGCTCGATCGCAGCAAGCTCGAGCTCCAGGCGCACAATCGAGCTTGCACGCTCCGCGACTTCCTTGACCGCGGCGCCGAGGCCGTGAGCCTGGCGGCCGTCAGTCCCTTGGGTGTGCATGGCCCCTCCAGTCGATCCACTTCGCCAGCACGATGCCGGCGGCGAGGGCGGCGCCGACCACGATCCAGGGGGTCGGCCCAGCGCCTTTTCTCTTCGTCTTCGGGCGGGCCCCGAGCTGTGGGCTGGTTGGTGCAACCCTGCCCTGCCCGGGCTTCAAGTTCGTCGGTGCCTCGCCCTTGGCCCGTGCCTTGATGAGGCTCGGCTTCATCTTGCGAATCAGGTCGGCGTCCTCGGCGAGTGGCTGGGCGAGCTTTGCTTTCAAGCCGCCTTCGCCCGCCAGTTGATTCGCGAGCTGCTGGAGCTTCTTCGCTGCACGCTCGACTGTTTGATCGGCTGTCATTTCTTGGTGGGCGGTTCCTCGCCGGTGAGCGTACGCCAGATCCGTGAGGCCGCGCGGCGCGAGACGATCGTGGCGAGAGCGCCGAAGGCGCCGTAGAGCGCAGACCAGAGGAGCTTTCGAAGCATGACATCGAGTTCTACCAAGCCCTGGCTCTGCCAAACCTGCATACGTATGCTGGCCTTATGCAGCTGGGGAAGTCCGAGCGGCAGCGCCTGATCGAGAGTCTTGTCTCCCGAAAGAGGATCGGCACCCAGTTCGAGTTGCTCGACGCCCTCGCCGAGGCCGGCTGTGTCGTTACGCAGGCGACGGTCTCGCGCGACATTCGCCAGCTCGGTCTCGAGAAGACGCACGACCCCTTCGGGCGGCCGCGGTACGTGCTGCCTCATGCCGCGCGACGGGTCGACCCGATCGAGGTCCTCAACTCGATCCTTGGTCAGTTCGGGCGCAAGGTGACGCCGGCCGGGAACGTCGTCGTGCTGCAATCCGAGCTCGGGTCCGCGCCCGCTATCGCGCGCGCACTCGACCAGCTCGAGCACGAACGCATCGTCGGCACGCTCGCAGGCGACGACACCGTCCTCGTCGTTGCGCCGTCGGAGCGGGACGCCAAGTCGCTGGCGCGCGAACTCGGTGGTGTGCTGTCCTAACGCCGGAACGTGCGCCGAACGGTGTGTGCTAGCCGCGTCAGGAAGTTCAACCCTTCGGGGTGTGAGTGCGTAGGCGCCTCGACTGCGGCCTCCGCGCGCCGCACGGCGCCGGCCTGTTCCGGAAGAATCTCCGCGCTCGTCGCAGGTTCCTCGAATTCGCCGAGGTGCTCGATCTCACTCTTGGTGAGCTTCAGATGGACGCGTCCCTCCGTGATCGTTCCCACCTGCTCAGAGGGGACGTAGCGAGGCTTGCCGAGCAGGCTGGTCGAGATGGAGAGGCCGTTGAAGATGTCGTCGTTCGAGTCGCCCGCTACCTCGTCGACCGAGCCGACCTCCTGGCCCTCCGCGTCGACGACTTTCCAGCCCGGCTCGATGATGAACCACGAGACAGGGTCGCCGTTGCTCATCGGCCGTCCTTTGGTCGATGAGCGGTGGAAGGGGCGTAAGGGGAAACCGGGAGGTTTCCCCGCTCTTTCTCCTCGGCGC
>WNGI01007285.1_pt1 | contig 10475 bp, 8 predicted proteins | sample 5400621 | NCBI WGS metagenome assembly WNGI01 (sample SAMN13153374, study PRJNA577476) | soil metagenome | isolation source: 20 cm soil or saprolite under Garry oak tree replicate 1 | place: USA:California | collected 2016-06-15 | reverse complement strand
ATGAGCTCGCCCCGCCCGACGACGTTCGCGACCGCTTCCACGTGCACCGGATGAACCGCGAAGAGCAAACCGGCGATGAGCCCCGCCCGGGCGCCGGCCCAACGCCGGGCCAGCGCCGCTACGGTCACGGTCGTGGCCACGTGCCACAAGACGTTTACGAGGTGGAACCAGGGCGCTCCGTCCAGGCGGGCGTCGAGCACCAACGTCGCCACGGTGAGCGGCCGGTAGTACTGGCCGCCGAACCCGCTCGCCCACCACGACGCCGAGAAGGCCCGCCAGATCCCCGACCAGTCAGCGAGCAGCGGGTTGAACACGACCTGGGGCCGGTCGTCCAGCGCAAAGCCGTTCCAGAGGGCGCCGAGGTATACGACCGCCGCGCACGCCGCCACCGCGAGATCGAGCCGCCGCTCCGGGGAAAGCTTCACGAGGGTCGCAGCCGGTGGGCGTGGGCGAGGAGCGAGTCGGCTACGCCTGAGTCCCCCCGCAGGCGGGCGAACCACGCCTGGTTTCTGTAATAGGTGACGCAGCGCTCACAGGCCGCGTCGGCCCGCGTGAGGAGCGAGTCCGCGGTCGCCGCCCGGTCCAGCGCGTATGCGGCATGGGCGGCCGCGATGTACACTCGCGCGTCCCGCGGGTAAATGCGGCTCGAGACCTGGAACGCTTCGAGTGCTTTCGCGAACTGGCCCAGGCGCAGGTACTGCCAGCCGAGATTCTGCCAGGTGAAGTAGGACCGCGGGGCGTCATGCAACAGCGCGAGGGCCGCGGCGTGGTCATCGCGCCACGCGGGAACGCGCAGCGCCGTGCGCACGCCGCCCAGGACGAACACGAGCCCGACCACCGCCGCGAGGCCCCGCCCCGGGAGTCTCCGGAGCAGGGCCCCGGTGGCGAGCGCGAGACCCGCAGACGGCAGGTACAGCGTGCGCTCGGCGACGATGATTTGGACCGGAAACAACAGGTTGGCCACCGGGGCGTAGGCGACCGCGATCCAGCCCAGCCCAAGCGCCTCCACGCCGCGCACCTGCTTCCGCCGCCACGCCTCGCCCAGCAGCAGGGCCCACAGCGTCAGCACCAGGAAGCCGACCACGAAGCGGACGTCGAGCAGCGTATGCACGGCGGTGCGTTCATCAGGCGAATAGTCCGCGCTCAAGGCGAGCGGAAACAGCAGCAGTCGCGCGACGTCGGCCAGTGCGGCGACGGCCGTGAGCGGGATCGTCGAGGGGTCCTGGCCCAGGAACGCCGCAGCCACGTTGCGGCCGCCGAAGCCATGCAGCACCGTCCAGCGGATAGCCACATACGACCCGGCCAGCACGAGCCAGCTCGCGGCGAACGCCGCGAGCTTACGAGGCGGCGGCACCGGTCGCACACCCAGCAGCCACGCCCCCACGACGAGCGCGGGGGCGACGGCGGCGTTCTCCTTGCTGAGCAACCCGGCCGCCAGCGCGGCCGCGCTCAGGAGCACGCTCTCCCGCTCGAGGGCCGCGTACAGGGCGAGCAGCGTGAACACCGCGGCCATCAATTCGTTCCGGCCCACGACATTCGCCACCGCCTCGACATGGACCGGGTGGACGGCGAACACGATCCCCGCCACGAGCCCCGCCGCCTCGCCGGCCCAACGGCGGCCCAATACGGCGACGAGCACACTCGCCGCCACGTGCCACGCCAGGTTCACCACATGAAACCAGACCGTCGAGCCCGTGAGCCAGTCCAGCGCGTAGGTCGCCACGACGAGGGGGCGGTAGACCGACGTATCGAGGTTGGGCGGGAAGTATGGCGCGGCGAACGCCCGCCACACTCCGGAGAGCTGGTGCACCAGAGGGTTCGCAAAGATGATCGTCACATCGTCCAGGGCGAATCCGTTCCACAGCACGCCCAGGTACACGATGGCAGCGGCCGCGCCGACCGCGAGGTAGAGTCGCCTAGCGGTCATGGACCCCGAGCGCCAGCCGACCACCGGGCCAGCGATGCACGACGCTGAGCCACGCCGGGTAGGCGCCGAGCAAGGCGTCGAGCTCCTCATCCGACCCACTCCCCCCGCCGGGAAGCAGGATATGCGTCGTGCGCTGGCGCTCGAGGTAGGCACGATGCTCCGCGGGGCCCGGGGTCGTGAGCACCGACCCCCGATACCCGTAGAGGTAGAACGGCACGCAGGTGCGGCCGGTGTAGAGCCACACCAACGCTTCGTCGTCGGTCGCGAGCACCGCGCTGTCGGGAAGCGACCTGACCCAGGGCAGCAACTCGGTGAAATTGGCGGAGATCGCGTGAGCCGTCGTGCCCCACCAGCGTCCGGCGACCCCGCGCGCTTCGACCTGCGTCCACCCGATCGTGAGCACGGCGGCGAGGAGCGTGAGCGGTACATGCAGCGGCCGGTGCCGCCACAGCGCGAGCCCGCCGCTCGCAGCGATGAGGAGGATCCAGGGGAGCATGATCCATAGGAACCGGTCGCTCGCGTACGGCCACACGGCCAGGATCGCGAGATAGAGCACGAGGCTCCAGCCGATGGCGGAGCGTCGCACCACGCGGGCGAGACCGCACAGTGACACCGCCACGGTCAGTGCCGCGCAGAGAACGTACAGCGGGCGCAGCGGGAGCCAGCTCAACAGCAGGTCGCCGAGCGGCCGCAGGACGTGCGGCAGGGTGGACCACGTCGCCCCGAGCCCCGCCTGGCGCACGACCTCCGCGTAGCTGCCGTAGTTCAAGGCCATGGCGGGATCGATCACCTGGCGGTGCCGCCAGACCCACAGCCCCCATCCGGCGGCGGCGAGGGCCGGCGGGGCCGCGGCGAGGGCGAGGCCGCGCCATGAAACCCTGCGGCGCTCCAGTAGAAACAGCACGATGCCGGCGCCGAAGGCCACGCCGATCGAGCGCGTCAGCAGCGCCAGCCCCGCGGCGAGGCCGGCCAGGCCCGCCGCCGCTACCGGCGAGAGCCGCGCCGGAGGCGCATCCGCGAGGAGCACGGCCAATGCGACGAGGAACCCGAATAGCGGCTCGGAAAAGAGGACGGCCTGCATCGCGAGCATCGGGATCGCGAGCCCCGCCGCCGTCACCAGCGCCGCGGCGACCCACGGGGGCGCTTCCGGTCCCAGCAGGTCGGTCCGCGTGGCGTGCCAGGTGACGAGCCCGGCGGTCGCGGCATTGAGTGCGAGATTCAAGACCTTGGCGAGCACCCCGGCCGTGGACACGGAGAACATGCCGAACAGGGGCGCCAGCACGAGGGGATACACCGGCGGGTAGTGGACCACGGCGGGCATCCCCGGGAGATGCGGATGCACGTAGCCGAGGCCGCGGGCGAGCGCGAGCGCGATCCCGGCGTACAGGCCGTCGTCGTAGAAGACACCCACGAGATCGCGGTTCAGGGTGACGGCGCCCAGGACCGCGACGGCCAGGGCGGCCAGTCCGGCGGCCCGGGGGGGCGTCACGCGGGAGCGCCTAACGCTTGCGCCAGTCACCGCGCGGCGGAAACAGATTGTAGCGCAGCACGTGGAACAGCGCCGCCAGGCCGTCCCGCCAGCCGATCTTCTTCCCCTCCGCGTAGGTGCGCCCGCTGTAGGAAATGGGGAGCTCCCAAATCCGGGCGCCCGCTTGCGCCAGGCGCGCCGTGAGCTCGACCTCGATCCCGAACCGCTCCGCCGTGAGCGGCAGGCGCTGCAGCACGTCCGCGCGCACCAGCTTGTAACACGTCTCCATGTCGCTCAAGTTCATGTTCGTGAACATGTTGGACAACAGGGTGAGCAGGCGATTGCCGATCGAGTGCCAAAAAAACAGCACGCGCCGCGGGCCGCCCTGGAAGCGGGATCCATACACCGCGTCGGCCCGGCCCTGGCGAATCGGCTCGAGCAACACCGCCAGATCGCCCGGGTCATACTCCAGATCCGCGTCCTGCGCGACGATGACGTCGCCCGTCGCGCCGGCGATCCCGCTCCGCAGCGCCGCGCCCTTGCCCCGATTCGTCGGATGATGGATCACCCGGTGGAGGAGCCCTTCGCGCGCCAGCCGGTCCAGCACGGCGCCGGTCCCGTCGGTCGAGGCGTCGTCCACCGCGATGATCTCGAGGCGGAGCCGCACCTCGTGGAGACGCCGCACCACCGCCTCGATCGTCGCTGCTTCGTTGTACGCCGGGACGATGACCGAAAGCCTGAGCCGGTCCGCGGAGGGGGGGGAGGGGGAGGAGGGGGAGGAGGGAGTCGCCATCACGCGGGGACTTCCCCGATGGCGATGAGTGATTGACCCACGCGCCAGGGGAGGAGCCGCTCCAGACGGAAGAGCGGCACGAGGGCGTCGTACAGCCGCAGCGACCCTGCGGGGATCAGGCGGCGGCGCAGCACGCGCCCGGCCAGCCACCAGCCGGGGAGCCCCGCGAGATTGAAGTACTCCAGATGCCGCACGCGTAGCGCCGCGCCGCGGAAGCGCTCGATCAGCCCCTGGCGGGTGTAGCGCCGGTGATGCCCGAGGGCCACGTCCAGGGTGCCATAGAGCCACGGCAACGCGGGCACCAGCAGGACGAGCCGGCCGCCGGGCGCGAGCAGGCGGGCTACGGCCGCGAGTGAGCCCCGATCGTCCTCGACGTGCTCCAGAACGTTGAGGCAGATCACGGTATCGAAGCGCCGCGCGGCGAGCGCGCCGTCCACGGTCGGCAGATAGAGCCGGGTCACCTCGACGTTCGGGTGGCCCGCGAACCGGGCGCGCAGCCGCTCGAGATAGGCGGGCTCGGTGTCGGTGAGCACGACGCTGCGGCGGTCGAGCAGGAACGCCGACAGATTGCCGATCCCGGACCCGATCTCGAGCACCGTCTCGCCCACCCATGGCCGCAGCCGGGCGAACATCCAGCGGTTGTATCGTGGCGCGGCCGCCAGGCGGTCGAGCGTGGCCGCTCCCACCTCGTCATGTGGCTCCGCGCCTTGAGTCTCAGGACGCGTCATGCTCCTAGAACGCGTCCCGCAGGCAGCGCTCGTCCCGCTGCACGCGGAAGAAGACCGCGGCCTCGGCCCGCTCTGGTTGCAGCACGCGCGGGCAGCGTGCCTGGATGGTGGCAATGTCCCGCTCCAGTCCCGGCGCCGGAGGGGCCAACGCCACGATGGTCACGCTGTCGGCGAGGATGCGCCCGGCGACATACCGGCCGGGAACCGCGAACGTCGTGGACCCGAGTCCGCTCTCGGTGGGCGAACCCGAGACGGTGCGGCGGCCGGTATAGAGGTACGTACCCGCCGGCGCATCGACCATGAGCCGGTCCGCGGGGGTGGTGTGCGCCCGGATCCAGCCGGCGAGCAGGTAGATGTGACGGCTCTGGATCGCGAGGATCAGGGTGGGCGACAGGTCCGCCGGGGGCGGCAGCACGCCGCTCTGGAAGGAGCGCGCCGCCGCCGAGCGCAGCTCCACCTGACGCAGGGTCACCGCGAGCGCCACGAGACCGAGTGCGAGCGGCACGCCCCACCGCAAGCGCGCCGGGACCCGGCGAGCCGCGACGTCGACGGTGCCGGCCGCCAGCAAGCCCAGAAACGGCAGCAGCGGCAACAGGAGGCGTCCCTGCGTGAAGGGCCACATCAAGGTCAGCGCGGTGACGGACAGCGTCGTGAGCACGAGCATCGTGTGCGACCAGCGCAGCCGCGCGCACGCCACCGCGACCGCCACCACGGCTGCCAGCACCACGATGATGCCGATCGGCTGGCTGGAAAACAGGTAGGCCGCCATCCGGTGCACGTAGACCACGACGTTGGCGGCGACCGTGCGCACGGCGTAGCCGATCAGCGCTACCGGACCGGTGACGCCGAGCCAGCGCCCATACGAGAGATCATCGGGTTGGGAGGAGAGGGGCCCGCGGGCGCTCCAGTAGTGTTGCAGCGCCTGCCACGCCCCGAGCGGCGCCAACGCGGCCACGGCGCACGCGGCGGCCTGTGTCCAGCGGCGATGCAACGCCTGCGCGAGCAGGACGGCCGGGACGAGCGCGACGGCGGCCGTGCGAAACAGCGCCGTGCCCGCGAGCACGAGCCCCAGGACGACGGCCCGCCCGAGTTGCGGGTCGCTCCCGGTCGCGGGAGCGAACAGCGGCGGGGCGATCGCGAGCACACCCGCCCAGCCGAGCACCAGGTACGGCTCCGTGAGCGGGATGTTGAAGTACTGAATGAGCGGATCCAGCAAGAACGGGGCGACCGCGCAGGCCGCGAGGGGTGCCGGCGACAGCGCCAGCCGGCGGCGCCCCAACCACCACACGAGGCCCGCTGCCGCGCCGTTGACGATCGGGTGGAGGGCGGCGACGGTCGCGCGCACGGCTCCCAACGTCCCGGCCAACGCCCACGGCACCGCGAGCAGCAACGGGAGGGCCGGCGGATAGCGCACCTGGAGGGGCGCGCCGACGAGATGGATCGAGCGGTATCCCTCGCCCTGGGCGATGGCCTTCCCCAGCACGACGTACACTCCGTCGTCGTTCAAGGCGCCGATCAGGAACTCGCGTGACAAGCGGAACAGCAGGTGACCGGCGATCACCAACAGCCCGACCACGGTCGCCTCGACGGCGAGCCGCCGCCGGCGGGACGGCTCGTCCGGCGCCGGGGCGGGTTCGGTCACTGCCCGCCCTCCGGCTCCCCATCGTAGCGGCTCAGCTTGCGGTACAGCGTGGACGGGTCGATCCCGAGGACTTCGGCCGCGCGGGTTTTGTTGCCGCCTTCGCTCTGGAGCACCCAGGTGATGTAGGCGCGCTCGATTACGTCGAGCGTGGGGTTGGGATGGACCCGCTCGGACACGAGCGGCTCGGCGCGGCGCTCGGAGAGCTTCTCGGGGAACGTCGCCAGCTCGAGCGTCTCGCCCTTCGTGAGCACCGCCGCCCGCTCGAGGGCGTTCTCCAGCTCGCGCACATTGCCCGGCCAGTCGTAGGCCATGATGACTTCCTGGGCCTGTGCGGACAACTGCTTGGGCTCGAGGCCGTGCTCCTGTGCGATGCGCTCGAGGAACGCCTTCACGAAGATCGGGATGTCCTCCCGCCGGTCGCGCAGCGGCGGCAGCTCGATCGCGATGACGTTGAGACGGTAGTACAGGTCGCTGCGGAACCGGCCGCGCTTGATGTCGTCCTCCAGGTCGCGGTTGGTGGCGGCCACCACGCGCACGTCCACCGGGATGGCCTCGGTGCCGCCCACGGGGATCGCCTCGCGCTCCTGGAGCACCCGCAGCAGCTTGACCTGCGTCGCCGGCGACATTTCGCCGATCTCGTCGAGGAAGAACGTGCCGCCCCGCGCCGCGGCGAACAGGCCCTGCTTGTCGCGCACCGCCCCGGTGAACGAGCCTTTCACGTGCCCGAACAGCTCGGACTCGAGCAGGCTCTCCGGCAACGCGCCGCAGTTCAGCGACAGGAACGCCCCTTCGCTCCGCCCCGACAGCTCGTGGATGTAGCGGGCGATGATCTCCTTCCCGGTCCCCGACTCGCCCCGAATCAGCACCGTGCTCTCGGTGGGCGCCACCTGCTCGGCGAGCTTCAGCACGTCCAGGAACGGGCGCGATTTGCCGAGCGGCTTCACCAGCCCCGAGCGCTCGCGGCGCCGGATCTCCTGTTTGAGCTGCTTGTTCTCGGCCTTGAGAAGGCGCTGCTCCGCCGCCCGCCGGCAGATCGCGACCAGGTCGTCGTTGGAGAACGGCTTCTGGATGTAGTAGAAGGCGCCCTGGTTCACCGCCTGGATGGCGCTCTGCAGCGACGCCTGCGCGGTCATCAGGATGACCGGCGTCTCGGGATCCTGCTCCCGCACGGCGGCGAGGATGTCGGTGCCGGTCACGCCCGGCATCTTGATGTCGGTGAGCACGATGTCGGGCGCCGAGGTCTTGAGCGTCTCGAGGCCCGCCTTCCCCCCCTGGGCGGTGACCACGTCGAACCCCTCGCCTTTGAGGAGGATGCGAAGCACGTCCAGGATGCCCAGCTCGTCGTCGACCACCAGAATGGATGGCTGCTGCGTCATGCGGCTTCCTCTTTCCGCCGGGCGGCGGGGAAATACACGGTGAACGTCGTTCCCTTCCCTTCGGTCGAATCCACCAATACGAGCCCGCGGTGCGCTTCCACGGCGCGCTGCACGATCGCCAGCCCCAGGCCGGTCCCCCCGACGCGGCCCGTCACGAACGGATCGAACAGCCGCGCCCGCAGGTTCTCGGGGATGCCCGGGCCGTTGTCGCTCACGGCGAGGGCCACGGGGTTCTCGATCCCCGCGCCGCGCGGCAGCTCGTGCGGGGCGGGCCGCCCGGTGCGCACCGTCACGCGCGCACCCTTGCCGGCGGCCTGCACGGCGTTCAACACGAGGTTCGAGACCACCCGGTGGAGCAGGTCTTCATCGCCTTCCATCGCCGTGCTCGCTCCCGCCAGATCGATCACGGCGTCGTCGGGACAGTCGGGGTGCTCGCGCACCAGCCGGATCGCCGCGGCCGCGATCGCGTGCAGGTCGAGCGGCCGGCACTCGGTGGCGCGCACCCGGGAAAAGTCGAGGAACTCCGACAGGAGACGCGAGAGCCGGTCGCTCTCGCGCACCACCAGGCCGGTCAGAAATTTCTCGTCGGGATTGGCGCGCTTCGCGCGGCCGAGCTGTTCCACGGAGGACCGGATCGAGGCGAGCGGATTCTTGATCTCGTGCGCCAGGCTCGCCGACAGCTCCGCCACCGCCTCGAGGCGCTCGGCGCGCAGGTGCAGCTCCTCGAGCCGCTTGGAGTCGGAGATGTCGGTGAAGATCGCGGTCACCCGCGGAGTGCCGCCCGGCTCGACCTCGAGGGTCGTCGTCGTCACGCCGATCGGGAAGGTCCGCTCCGGCCGGCGCACCGTGGCCTCCACCCGCATGGCGCGCACGCCGCGGCGCGCCGTCGCCGTGATCGCCGCCCAGAACTCCGGCGCGATGCGCGCGAACTCCGGCATGACCGAGCGCCCGCGCCACTGCCGCTCCTTGAAGCCCAGGATCTGCTCGGCCGCGGGGTTGCAATACAACAGCTGGCCGTCCGCATCCACCGTGACGATGCCGGTGGGGATGTTACGCAGCACGTCGGCCGCCTCGAGGCGCACCTGCCGCAGCTCGCCCGCGAGCGCCTCCCGCTCGGCCCCCATCACCGAGACCCGGCTCGAGAAGTACGCCGTGACCGCCGCGACCGCCACGAACACCGACAGCTGTAACCCTACCTGCGCCGTCATCGGCGTCGTGTGACCGAAGAACACGTCGGCGAAATACACGATCCCGACCAGCGCGGTGATCAGCGCCGTGCTCGCCGGAGGCATCAGCACCGCCGTCACTGCGATGAGCGGGACGTACAGCGGGGTCAGATCGCTCTGAGGACCGCCCGTGATGTGCACGACCGTGGTGATGAGCGCGACGTCGTACAGCGCCTGGGCGTACCGGAACGTCCGCCCCGGCGCGCGTCCCCGGATGTGGGTGTACCAGTACGAGGCGATGGTGACCACCACCGTCGCCACCAGGAGAAACGACGTCACGAGGAGATCGAGCGGCGCGGCGACGGTGAGATTGAACGCCGCGCTCAGGTAGATGGCGCTGGCGACGCACAACCGGCCCACGTACACAGAGCGCAACAGGGCCTGGGGGGTCGGGATGGCCGACCCCGCGGATCTGGAGCCGAGCCACCTCACTTGGCGCCTCCGGCAGAAGCGCCGTCAGCCGTCAGCCGTAAGCGATGTAAGCGCAACACTCGCATTACGTTACATGGACGGACGACGGTGGGATCGGCGGGCGGCATGGAGGCTAAGTATTGGAAGTGGTGTGGCAAAGTGCAAGAGCGCGGCGCTATTCTTGGCCCATGCGCATCGCCCTAGCCGTCCTGGTCCTCGCGCTCGGCGCGCAATCGGGCCTCGCCCAGGCACCCCTCACCCCCATCGACTCGGCGATTCTCAATTCGCAGCCTTTGAAGCGGCTGGTGCTCGCGCCCTCGCTGTTCCGCCGGCTGAGCGTGCTGGCGGCCGGGCTGGACCGCGAAGTGGGGGAGCTCGTGATGCCGGACCTGGTACGGTCCACCGTGGACGCCGTGGAGCCCGAGCCGTGCGCGCCGACGACGCTCGCTGTGTGGCACAACCATCCGTGGACCGGTCCCGACTCGAGTTTCGGCGTGAAGACGCCGGAAGACCTGTGCTCCCTCAGCCAGCCCGACCTGCGGACGGTGGTGGCGGATTCGATCCCCTTCGCCGTGGTGAGCGTGGGTCGGACGTCGCGGCCGATCGTGTGCTGGTGGCGGCGGGTGCAGGCGGTGGTGAACCGCCACGTGAAGTTCCTGCCGCGCTTCCCCCGGCAGTGGATGGAACTGCCGTCGTTCGCGAATCTCACGGATCCAACAATGCCGCCGGCTCCCGCACCCTGAGGGCGCCTTCCCCCTTCCCCGGCCTTTTCCCGCCTTGTCCGGTCCTATTGCACCGCGTTCACCATGTCGAAGATCGGCAGGTACATCGCCACGACCATGCCGCCGACGATGACGCCGAGCACGACGATCATGATCGGCTCCATGAGGGAGAGCAGCGTACT
>WNGI01006730.1_pt1 | contig 10475 bp, 13 predicted proteins | sample 5400621 | NCBI WGS metagenome assembly WNGI01 (sample SAMN13153374, study PRJNA577476) | soil metagenome | isolation source: 20 cm soil or saprolite under Garry oak tree replicate 1 | place: USA:California | collected 2016-06-15 | reverse complement strand
GGGCACGGTCGACGATGTCGATCGCGCGCGTGCGCAAGAATATGCGCTGCTTGCGACATTGCTGTCGCGCAGCCCCGATGACCGAATGCTCGGATGTCTTGCTCTTCTGCGTGGCGATGCCAGCCCGCTTGGCGCGGCGCATACGGCTCTCGCCGAAGCCGCTGCCAAAGCAGATGCCAGGAGCGTGAAGGCGGAGTATTTCGATCTCTTCGACGGGCTCGGAGGCAGCGGGTTCTTGCCCTACGCGTCCTACTACTTGACCGGTTCCCTGTATGGGCGCCCACTTGCACGGCTGCGCCAAGCGTTCCAGCGCCTCGGTATCGAGCCGGCGGAGCATCTTTCGGAGCCAGAGGACCATGCCGCGATCCTTTGCGAGCTGATGGCGAGCCTCGCCGGCGGCCAAATTGCGGCGCCGGCGGAAGCCGAGCGTGAGATTTTCGAGACGCATCTCGCGCCTTGGATTGGACGTTTCTTCGCCGATCTGGAGGGTGCTGAGGCAGCCAGTTTTTACGCGCGTGTTGGCGCGCTCGGCCGCACCTTCGTGGAGATTGAGACCACGGCCTTCACGCTCCCGCCTTCAGGACAGGTGAGTTGAATTTGCCGTGGCAGTTGGAGAAGGACGATGCGCGTTTTCATCGTTGCGTGTTTCGCGGTGACAGTGATTGCCCTGGGCACCGCTGCCGTTCTTATAGAATTCGTGCAGGAATCTTCAGCGACTGCCTTCACAGAGCCCAGTGTCCGTATCCCGTGATTCGTCGGCCCCGGCGATGGACCCGTCCGATAACGGTACCCATGACAGCCCGCCAAGACGATAGCGCCATCGCCTGATAGCGGGTGGAGCATTGGCCGGGAAACTAACCTTCGGCAAGAAGGAGTAGGGCCGGGACCATGAGTGCGATAAAGACCGCGACTATTCTCTCGACGCGAGTCCAGCCCCGCCAATCGGCCTTCAGGTCTCTCATCACATCCTCGCAGTAGGCCCTCCAGGATTAACTAGAGCGCTTTGCGCTCGAAGCCCAATTAAGACGGGTAAAACTCGGTAAATGAAGGTGAAGCGGGCAAGCGAGAGAATGTGACAGTACGAAGATGTGACAGTAAGCCGCCGTTGTAAGCGCCGTTCCGGATCCTTATCGGTTCGATTAAAGCCCATTTATCCTGGTGAAAAGTGCCCGTCGCGCCGCAGCACAACATCATCACCTTTCTGCCGTTCCAATTCGAGCTGCTCTACGGGTCGCTGATCATATTCAGCGGCGCGTAGCCGAGAAAGGGTGGCCGTAGCCGCGTCGCGCCAAACTTAGCCGACGCCGATCTCGCCCTCGATAAGGTGCTCCAGGCCGATTTCCGGGATCTGTAGCGTCATCCGGGGTTTTAGCACTGTCGTGCCGCCGAGCTTTCCATTGGCGAGCGCTTCGCGTACTGCGAGCTCGATCTCGCGTTGCGAGGTGACGCCGACCACCTTCAGAAATTTCCGTATATCCATGTTGAACCGGTCTTCGTCCATGCTCTGCCTCCATGGCCGCACCAGCGAACGCTCATTCGATTCGCGCTCGGTCCGGCGGCGCCAGTATAACAGATTTGGCCGCGAGGTGCTTTGCCCCGTTGCTTTGGCAATCGTCTTGAGGCGCAGAGCGTGACACGAGCCGATACCGTTTCGGAAAGCTATGAGACTGCCGTCATCCAGTCGCCAAGACCCATGTCGGTTTGCGCCACATCGTCGAACGCGCCCGTTATCAGCGACGCACTCCAGCGCTCCAGCATCGACCGCCCGGACCGTATGACACCGACTACGGATTGCGGGCGCTCTGGGGCTTATGGGTCGATCGCATGAATGAGGGTGCGGTCGGTGACGCACTGAGGTTGGCGGAGAGATTTAGTCTCTTGGCATCGAGGTCGCCCGATCCGATCGACTTACCGATCGGCGAAAGAACAATGGGCATGGCGTTGCATTATGCGTGCGGGGTTAAATTTTATTTCACTGTGGCAATCGATTGTAAAAGGACGCCTCCCTCATTGGTAAAAGGCGCCTCCCTAAAGGGGTCAAGATCAGCTATCGATTGCGTGGAGGACTCGCTGTGACCGCATCCTATAGCGCAAGCCGAGAATCCGCTTTAGGCGGTCTTATTATCTGTAAGAGCTTGGACTTAATCTGACATTTGTTGTTGGTTTCCGAAGCGAAACGGAGACCACGACATGACGCAAGAGCAGAAGATTATCCGGGTGAAGGTGGGTTTGCTGGAGCTGGCCAAACAGCTTGGCAATGTCAGCCAAGCCTGCAAGATGATGGGCTTCCGTAATGGGCCGTTGGGCGTCAAGCCCCCGAGTGATGATCTCGCTACCGTGATCGTGCTTCCGTCCGTGGTCGGCACGCGGGCCGCCACATCATGCCATCAGATGGGAGCCGGCGAGCCAATCTAAAGCACGGGGTCCTGCCTCGTCGGCGGCCACCGCCCATCATACGGCTTCACCGGATCCGCGTCCCGGTAGCGGGACCTCGGGAGGCGGAAGCAGGCGGCCCCGCCCCGAAAGATATCTCCTCTGGTTACACGACGGCGACAGCCTGCTTGCCCCAATGGAACGTGGTGCCATCGACCCACATGCGATGCAGGACAGTGGCCAGCTTGCGTGCCAGAGCGACCTTGGCACGCTTCAGACCCCGCCGTTTCGCCACATCGAGAGCCCAGCGCTTCAGGCTAGAGAACCGCGTCACCCGGCCCAGCATGATATGGGCCGCTTCGTACAGAGCCATGCGCACCATCCCATCGCCGACCCGGCTGATCGCGCCAGTCACATCAGTTTCCCCGGATTGATATTTTCTTGGCGTCAATCCGAAATGCGCGCCCACCACCCTCGATCGAGCGAACCGCCCAGGATCATCGACCGCCGATTTGAACGTGATCGCCACCAAGGCACCCACACCCGGTACCGTCATCAGTCGGCGACACACCGGATCCGGCTTGACAATCGCCAGCATCTCGCCGTGCAGCCTGGCGTATTCGGTCCGCAACGCTTCGCGCGCTCGCAACATCGGCTCGGTGATCCGCTCCAGCATGGCATGTCCGGCCGCCAGCTCGCGCACACGCGCGGCGAACCGTCCCTTGCTCACCTCGCCCATCTTCAGCCCGAACCCGCGCAGAATGCCGCGGATGCTGAACTCCACATCCAACAGCTTGGCCTGCAGCAGCTTGCGGGCGACAAGTAGCGCCCGTACCTCTTGGGATCCGGGTGACTTGGCATGCACCGGCCGGAACCACCCCATGCGCAGTAGCTGCGCGATCCCGCGCGCATCCTTACGGTCGGTCTTGATCACCATGGCCGACAGCGCCGCCTTCACGTGCCGCGTCTCGAGCAGCACCACCTCGAACCCAGCCGCGACCAAACCGGCATGCAGCCATTGCGACAGAGGCCCCGCTTCCAACCCGATCCGCGTCACCCCAGTCTCCAGCCCGCGGAAGAACCGGACCAGGGCCTCCGGCTCGCTCGCCACCTTTGCCTCGCGCACGATCTTGCCGACGCCATCCACCACGCACACGCTGCTGTGTTCCAACGACACGTCGATCCCGGCGAAATGCTCCATGACTGTCCTCCGTGATGTTTGGAGCCGACCAACTCGGACTCCGCTTCACACCATCACTCTGGAGGACAGTCGCCCCGCCGTGGATTCTGGCGGAGGCCCATTACGGCATCTAGCAACTCGAGCGACTTCGGATTGCGGGCGCCTTTGAAGGTTCGCGGAACAGGCCGAGTGTTCGGCTGGCGAGATCGCGTTGAAAATATCGGCAAAGTGGACGTCCTGGGTCGGGTCGCTTGGGGAGATCACCGCCCGAAGCCGTGGGTCTACCCGAACCGGGCGGTATGGGTTGGCAAACTAAGCCCGACCGAGTTGGTTATTCCCGAAGGCGTCATGCGGCAAATGCGCGATGGATTGGCATACGCGCGTGGCAATCGTCCTGTGTTTTTGATGTTGCTTTCCTTCGCTGCGATTGCCTGCACGGCTCGCGGGATCATGGAACTCGCGCCCAGCATCGCTGCGACGGTCCTCGACGGCGACCTTAAAACGCTGTCGTGGATGATGTCGTCCTTCGCGGTAGGTGCGCTGTCGGCAGGGATTTTTATCGCCCGTTGGAGCACGTGGCCGGAACGACTGACGATAATCACGACCCTGACGGGTTCCGCGCTTTCTCTTGTCGGCTACGGTGCTTGCGGCTACCTCGTGATCGCTCTGGCAAGCGCCGTGCTCTTGGGTTTCGCGGTCGCTGCGAACAACATTTGTGTGAACAGCGCTATCCAGATGCATAGCGAACCCCAGTATCGAGGCCGCATCACGGGCCTCTACAACATGGTCTTCAAGGGAGGGCCTGCGGTTGGTGCTGCCATATTCGGATGGCTGGCGCAGATCACGAATGTTCCATTGGCGAGTCTTGCGGCGGCAGTTGTGCTCGCGGCGCTGACGCTGATGATCCTCAACCAAGCGACGGTCAAATCTGCCCGCAAGGCATATGCGGTCCCACCAGAGAATAGCTGCGGCCCTAAAACCGACTCATGTGGAAAAGGCGATGAATCAGCAGCCTCTTGTCCGACCGGCTGGACCGGCAGATCGTTGCGCCGTCGAGGACGTAGTGTGCTCGGCTGATTCGATTTATGTGGATCGAATCGGTAAGCGTCCCGGTCCAATGCTTGACGATTATGCCGCACAAATCGCTTGTGCAACACCGGCATCGTGGACGACGACAGCACCGCCACGCGCCGCGGTCAACCGCGCGTAGGTCGCACCAAATCCCCGGCCCGCCCCGGTCACAATTACGGTCTGACCGTCAAAACGGATCGGGAGTTTGGCAGCTCCTTCGGACAAGATGGCCTCGCTACTCGGAAAGCTCGTTCAGCGTCGAAGCGACCACTTCGGGTTGGGTGAACATCGAGTAATGACCGCCTCCGATCTCGCGGCAATACCAGCCGGCTTCGCGTGCACGATTTAGCAGCCGGTCATAGAGATTGGATTGGGTCGTGCGGATGAATGCTCGGGGCAATCCGACTGCTTCTTCCGAGCGCAAGTGCACGGGATCGTCGAAGGAACGCAATGGATGCGGCGTCAGCCGAGCCTCGACCCAAGCCCGAATGGAACTATCCGACAGCCGTCTGACGACATATGGCGCGGGAGGAACCCGCCAGCCCTCGCCATCCGATAACGCTGATGCGCGAAGCTGAGCCGCCATGTCCGTACCGACTACATCGTTGTTGGACTCTCCATCACGAGGCACCGAGGCGTCCAGGTAAACGAGTCTCCGGATGCGGTCCGGTACGCGTTCAGCAACCGCAGTAATTACTGTCCCGCCATAACTGTGTCCGACCAGAGTCAGGTTCGTCAGTTCTCGGTAATGGACGAGAGCCAGGATGTCGGAAACATGGGTGTCCAGCCCGACTTGAGGACTGAGCCGATGCGAGCGCTCGCCGAGACCGGTCAGGGTGGCCGTAATTACTCTGTGGCCGGCGGCTCGCAGCGGAGCCGCGACATCGCGCCAACACCATCCACCGAGCCATGCGCCGGGGACGAACAGGAAAGCCGCCATACTGCTTCTCTCGGTCCGGGCTTACCTCAAGGGAATGGCGGTGAGTAGTCCGTCACCACAAGGACTCGATCTTCGATCTCCCCGACAAGGCTGCCCTGGCCCCGCGTGGCCCGCTTGATTTCATCCCATTCCTGGTCGGCCATAAATAGCGACCACGCGTCCGTCTTCGTCTGCTCGTCGGGCCATCTCAGGAGGTAGACGAACTCGGTTCGTCTCTCAGTCTTGGACTCCCACATGGCCACGATGTCGAATCCGTGACGCTTCATGATCCGGGCGGCATGATCACGGAAGCGCGCGTGGAACGCGGCCTTGTTGTACTCGAAGATCTCATAGATCCGCAGCTGGTGGATCATTCCGGCCTCGCTTTCTGCGACTTCGAGAGGGAGCCGTCGCGCTGGCAATTCTGTAGGCGCAACGTCGGCCTTCCGAGAGAAGGTGCTCGTGGCGCGTCACCGAAACGCCAGCGCCGAAGGCGGCCTGGAACTGTTCGATCTCGGAGCGGCAGAAGCCCTGGCACGTCTTTGCTGCAGCACAGATCGGGCAATGGTTTTCGATCAGCAGGAAACTGCCGTCCTTCTGCTTCTCGAACTCCGCCATGTAGCCTTCGCGGGTTCGCAGCCGGGCGAGGGCCCTGACGCGATCCCCGAGATCGGAATACCGCCCGAGCGCTTGGCGGTAGGTCGCCACCATCGTTTTCTGCCGAGCCTCGATCAGGCGATCCAGTCCCGCCTCGCCAAAGACCGAGCGGATACCGTCGATGAGGCTGACCGTGAGGTCTCCGTGCGTATCCGGGAACCGGGCATGGCCCTTCGCGGTCAACTGCCATATCCGTTTCGGACGGCCGACCTCGCCCGCTTGGTCTTCGAACTCGACCAACCCCTCCTCGTGCAACTTTCCGAGATGCTGCCTGACGCCGACTTCGGTGATGCCGAGGGCGCGCGCGAGGGGGATTGCGCCCACCGGACCCCGCGACTTGAGCACGTAGAGAACCCTATTTCTGCTGTCCGTGGCCAACTGTTCTCTCACCGATAACGAAAGCAGTTGCTTTCCTAATAGTCCGATTATAAAACAACTAAGCGCTTTTCAAAAGGGGCGTTGCCATGGGCGAGAGTCGGAAGGAGCCGAGCTGGTCGGCGCTTCTCGAGCCTGGGCTGGCAATGCCGCTCGCCGTGCTCTTGGGCGGCGTGCTCCTACACTCGATGAATGTGCTGGTCACCGCCACTCTCCTGCCGAGCATCGTCGCCGATCTCGGCGGCGTCAATCTGATGAGCTGGCCGACCACTGCTTTCGTTGCATCCTCGATTGTCGCAGCGGCCGGGTCCGCTGTCGTCAGCGGTTCGGTTGGCAATAGGCGCGCGTTCTGTCTTGGCGCCGTAGTCTACGCGGCCGGCGCCGCATTGTGTGCGCTCTCGCCGTCGATTGGCTTGGTCATCACCGGCCGCTTCGTCCAGGGGCTCGGTGGCGGGCTCTTGAACGCACTGGCATACGTCCTTGTACGTAACGTGTTTCCCCAGGGCCTTTGGCCGAGAGTCTTTGGGCTACTCGCCGGCGTTTGATCGGTTTCGGTCCTTGCGGGTCCTCTGCTCGGCGGTGTTTTCGCCGGTTATGGCAGTTGGCGAGGGGCCTTCTTCGCGATTACGGCCCTTGGTGGCCTGCTTGGTCTTGCTGCACTGTTTATCCTGCCGGCCGATGTGGTGAGCGCCGACCCGGCCAAGCCCACGCTGCCTGCGTTTCGAGTGGCTTTGGTATGTGCCGCCATCGCTCTTCTATCGCTGGCGAGCGTTCTGATCGGACCAGCGATAAAGGGGGCGCTCATCGCGGCGGCGATCGGCGCGTTCATGCTGATGCTGCGGATCGATCGCCGAGCGGGCTCCGCGCTGCTACCGAGCGATGCATTTAGCCTGGCTTCCCCGACCGGTGCGGGCTTATGGATGGCGTTTCTGTTGTCGATTTCCTACAGCCCGCTCGCGATCTACGTGCCGCTCTTCCTGCAGCGACTGCATGCGCTGGGCCCGCTGCCGGCGGGGTACATGGTTGCCGAAGCGTCGGCGGCATGGACAGCCGCGGCGCTCGTCGTCGCATCTCTGTCGGAAAAATGGCCGGCACGACTGATCGTCGCGGGACCACTCGCAATGAGCGCGGGGTTACTGGGCGTTGCCGTGGTGATGGCGCCCGGGCCGGTTCCTGCTCTGCTCCTGCCCATTGCCTTGATCGGTATCGGGATCGGCAGCTCCTGGGCATTCATCGCGCAGCATGTCATGACCGGCGCGAAACGGGGCGAGGAGAACATTGCTGCCGCATCCCTCGCCACTGTCCAGCAGACTGGCTTGGCATTCGGCGCAGCGATGGCCGGTCTGGTTGCAAATGCCAGCGGTCTCGGCAGCGGTCTGGATCGTGGTGCCGTTCTGCGCGCTGCTTTCTGGGTTCCCGTCGTGTTCGTGGCCGTGCCGCTCGCCGCCAGCGCGATCGGAATGCGATTGGATCTTCTTACCCGGAGATCGCGTCGGGAACCGACGGCCGCCGCGCGTACGGCTTGAAGCTGCCTCTGCGGCGGCGTGAAATTCGAGATCAATGGCGCGCTGCGCCGGGCCGCTGAACTGCCATTGCTACTTGTATCAAAAGCAGCACGGAGCGACATTCCGCAGCTGGCTTCGCGTCCGCGAGAGCGATTTCAAGTGGCTCAAGGGCGAGGAACTAGTCCGCTACTACGAGTCGTCCCCGGATTTTCACCGCGGTTTCTGCGTCAGCTGCGGCTTGCCCATCGTCAACCGGCCCGGGCCAAATTCAAAGAATGCCCGGATCCACAAGCCCGCCGAAGCCCAGCTTGGCGTCTCGCTCGGTATTCTCGACGATGATCCTCCGGTGAGCCTGCTTGCCACGTCTTTGTCGGCAGCGAGACTTCCTGGTTCGAAATCACCGACAATCTTCCGCAATACGCAGAATACGCACCGCCGTCATAAATAGAGAGTGAGTTCACAGGATCGCGATCGACTGCCCGCCCGGCGGCGGATTATCGGCGGGCTGTGTAAGTTCGGAGCGCATCAGTAAGATATGCGGACTACGCTCTGATGAAGGGACTCACGCGGGGCGCATGAATCACTCCGACGACGTAAGCATTCGCAGGTCTCGAGAGTCCGACCTCGATCAACTCGTGCGACTGATATGCGAGACAATTGAGATCAGCTACGCGGAAGTCTACCCGCCGAGGGCGGTGTAGTTCTTCAAAGAATTCCATTCCGAAAGAAAATTGCAGACCGCAGCAAGACTGGCACAACCCTTGTTTTCGAGGAGGATCGGGAACTGGTGGCTACTGGCAGTCTGGTCGGTGGCGAAATACTCGCCGTGTTCGTTTATCCACGATTGCAAAAAGGCGGTCGCGGCAAGGCGCTCATGAAAGCGCTGGAAAACGAGGCTTGCGCAAGCGACGTGACGGAAATTGGGCTCAGCATCTCGCTGCCGTCGAAGAGGTTCTACGAGAGCCTCGGTTACAAGGTGGTAGAAGAAAAATCGAGAGACGTCGGCGAAGGTCAGCGGTTGGCTTTTTGGAAAGCCGTGAAGCAGCTACCCAGGTCATGAAGAGGCCCCCGGTTCATCGCCGCAAGATCGCCCACAATGCCGTCATGGCCCGGCAAGGTCCCGGACATCCATGTGGATGCCCGCGGAGAGCTTTTCGCTATCGCCGAATATTGGCGGATAGAAGGTAAGACGCAGCGGTCTATCCCGGGCGCGCAAATACGAACCAGCCGATTTCCTCGGTCACGACTTCGCGCTGGTCGATCGTTCCGCCCGGCCATTGCAATGCGATCATCCCCTGCTCGAAATCCCAGTCGGGCAGCCTTGCGAGAAAAGAGTCTGCTCTTAGGCGCATTTTATCGACGAAACGTCCCCAGTCGGGGGCGATCACCTGCCTCACGACTTGGTGGACGATCGGAGCAAACTCCGCTGCACCAAACACCTCTTCAATGTCTCGCTGCGACGGCATTTCGGAGTTGATCAGCCAGTCCAATCCCGGAAAGAAATGCCGGTACGGAAAGTCCAGCTCCCGTGTGCCGTTGCGGACGCAGACACGGCCACGGCTGCGCAAGATCCTGTGACATTCTCGCGCGAGGGCTGCTGGGTTACTCAAGTGATGATAAACATTCGACATGAAGACCAAGTCGGCGCAATCGCCAGATAAGGGTATCGCCTCGGCTGCCCCTTCGCGATAGCTGACCCCCTCGGTCGCCGGCTTCCGGCGCGCCTGATCGATCATCTTCTGCGACGGATCGATGCCAATGACCTCGGCGCCGAAGTGCTTTGCCAGTAGTTCAGAGAAGCGCCCCGTACCGCAGCCGAGATCAACGATAACCGATGTCGACCGATCCACCTGAGCCGAGATCAGGTCCAGCCACAGCCGGGCGGTTTCCGGCATGAGGGCACGGGCCTGGTTGTAGGAGGCTGCGATTTCCGTCTGGTCGTAATCCATAACATGCCCCTCCGCTCGGCTGAGCTGCTGCCACCGCGTGCGCCGCTTTCCGTGTCCATAGAAAGGCGCCTGATGGTTTCAGACGTGCAGCGATCCCGCGATACAGGTCACCGCGTGGCCGCCGAGCCAGATCGTTTCATCGTCGAAACGGACGCTGACCTCGCCGTCGCGGCCGAGGCAGCGCCCCTGGCGCGCGACATAGCGGCTCGCCGCCAACACACCGTCGCGGCGGATCAGTGCCGCGACACAGCCGTTGCCGCTACCGCATACCGGATCCTCTGGGATGCCGTCGGCTGGCGCGAAGGAGCGGACCTCGAGATCGGCGCCGGTGCCAGCGGTGTAAAGGCCGAATACATTGACTCCGGTTATACCGAGCGCGTTTAAGGCGGCCACCTTGGCCATATCCGGTTCGAGCGATCCGATGGCATCGCCCCCGGCAAGCTGGG
>WNGI01007646.1_pt1 | contig 10477 bp, 7 predicted proteins | sample 5400621 | NCBI WGS metagenome assembly WNGI01 (sample SAMN13153374, study PRJNA577476) | soil metagenome | isolation source: 20 cm soil or saprolite under Garry oak tree replicate 1 | place: USA:California | collected 2016-06-15 | reverse complement strand
GGTCAGTGCCTCGATGCGGCGCACGCCCGCGGCAACGGCGCTTTCGCTCGTCACCGAGATCAGGCCGATATCGCCGGTGCGGCGAACGTGGGTGCCGCCGCACAGCTCCACCGACCAGCCAAGCGCGTTGCTGCCCTGCGCCCGCGCGCCCTTGCCCATCGATACGACGCGCACCTCGTCGCCATATTTTTCGCCGAACAGCGCACGGGCGCCGGCTTCGCGGGCATCGTCCACTGCCATCAGGCGGGTGGTGACCTCGTCATTCTCCAGCACCACGTCGTTGGCGATATCCTCGATGCGGGCGAGCTCGTCCGCCGTGATCGGCTTTGGATGCACGAAGTCGAAGCGCAGCCGGTCGGGCGCCACCAGCGAGCCGCGCTGTGCGATGTGATCGCCGAGCACCTGCCGCAAGGCTTCGTGCAGCAGATGCGTCGCGGAGTGATTGGCGCGGATCGAGGAACGCCTGGCATGATCGACTTCGAGCAAGAGCGCGGTGCCCGGCTTCACCGTGCCCTGCTCGACAGTGCCGAGATGCACGAAGAGATCGCCCGCCTTCTTCTGGGTGTCGGTGATTCCGACCTCCTTGCCGTCCCTGACCAGCGCACCGGCCACGCCTTCGGCGGTTTCGGTCTCGTAGCCTAGAAATTCAGTGGGGCCGAGCTTTTCGCGCAAGGGAAACCACACGGCCTCGCTGGCGGTATCGCCGGAGCCGGCCCAGGCCGCGCGCGCTTTCGCGCGCTGGCGATCCATCGCATCGGTGAACGAAGCAACGTCAACACCGATGCCGCGGTTGCGCAGCGCATCCTGGGTGAGATCGAGTGGAAAGCCATAGGTGTCGTATAGCGTAAAGGCAGTGTCGCCGTCGAACATGTCGCCCTTTTTCAGGCCGCTGCTCTTCTCGTCGAGGATTGACAACCCGCGTTCCAGCGTCTTGCGGAAGCGTGTCTCTTCCAGCCGCAGGGTTTCCTCGATCAGGTTTTCCGCGCGGACCAACTCAGGATACGCCTGGCCCATCTCACGTACCAACGCCCACACCAGACGGTGCATCAGCGGCTCTTTGGTGCCGAGCAACTGCGCATGGCGCATCGCGCGGCGCATGATCCGGCGCAGCACATAGCCGCGGCCTTCGTTCGACGGCAATACGCCGTCGGCGATCAGGAATGACGTCGCGCGCAGATGATCGGCGATCACGCGCAGCGAGGCCTTCTGCTCGCCGTTCGGATCGGCGCCGGTCAGCTCGGAGATGGCACGGATCAGGGCAACGAACAGGTCGATCTCATAACTGTCGTGCTTGCCCTGAAGCACCGCCGCGATGCGCTCCAGCCCCATGCCGGTGTCGATCGACGGCTTCGGCAAATTGTTGCGTACGCCGCCCTCGAGCTGCTCGAACTGCATAAAGACCAGGTTCCAGATCTCGACAAAACGGTCGCCATCCTGCTCGGGCGAACCCGGAGGTCCGCCCCAGATCTTGTCGCCGTGATCGTAGAAGATTTCAGAGCACGGCCCGCAGGGACCGGTGTCGCCCATCTGCCAGAAATTATCGGAACCCGCGATGCGGATGATGCGGGACTCCGGCAGGCCGGCGATCTTTTTCCAGAGATTGAATGCCTCGTCGTCGTCGACATAGACGGTGGCCGTCAGCTTGTCCTTCGGCAGGCCGAATTCCCTGGTGACCAGATTCCAGGCCAGCTCGATGGCGCGGTCCTTGAAATAGTCGCCGAACGAAAAATTGCCGAGCATCTCGAAGAAGGTGTTGTGGCGGGTGGTGTAGCCGACATTGTCGAGGTCGTTGTGCTTGCCGCCGGCCCGCACGCATTTCTGCGAGGTGACGGCGCGCTGATAGGGACGTTTCTCGACCCCGGTAAAGACGTTCTTGAATTGCACCATGCCGGCATTGGTGAACATCAGCGTCGGGTCATTGCGCGGCACCAGCGGCGACGACGGCACGATCTCGTGGCCGTTCGCAGCAAAATAGTTCAGAAATGCCGACCTGATCTCGTTGACGCCGCTCATTTTGGTCCCATCGCGCCCGAAAAATGTCCACGATAATGCCGCAGACGGGCTATCTCGCGCACCGCTTTTAAACGGGGGTGCCAGCACTGTCCAGAAAGTGTGCAGGAGATCAGGGGCTTGCCGCAGCCGCGTAAGACCCGTTGATAGCTCTCGCCGCTGCGTTGACAGCCTTGGCGGGGCCGTGATTTCCTCTTATGTATAGGAGATAGTCACGTCGGGAGAGATCGGCCAGTCGCCGGCGCCGAAGGAGCAACCGCCCCGGAAACTCTCAGGCAAACGGACCGCGTGACTCGTTAACATCTGGAAAGAGACGCCGAACGGGCCAGGGCCCGGACGCGTCCGCCGACGGGATAATACTCTCAGGCACAGCGACAGATGGGGCTTCCATGGGTTTTCGAGGGCTCGTCCTCGGGAACCGGGAGGGCCCTGTGATGCTTGCGCGCGACGACCAATCTCCCCCGCAATCCCAGCTGAAACGCACTCCCTTGCACGCGCTTCATGTCGCGCGCGGCGGCAAGATGGTGCCGTTCGCGGGCTATGACATGCCGGTACAATACGCCCCCGGCGTGCTCAGGGAACACCTGCATACCCGCAACAGCACCGGCCTGTTCGACGTTTCGCATATGGGCCAGATCGCGCTTCATGCGAAATCCGGCAAGGTAGAGGACGCGGCCCTGGCGCTGGAGCGGCTGGTGCCACAAGACATTGTTGGCGTTGCCCCGGGCCGGCAGCGCTACGCGCAGTTCACCAACGGCCAGGGCGGCATTCTCGACGACCTGATGGTGGCGAATTTCGGCGGCCACCTGTTCCTGGTGGTCAACGCCGCCTGCAAGGCCGAAGACGAGGCGCATCTGCGCGCTCATCTAGAGGACACTTGCGCGATCGAGCTGCTTGGGAATCGCGCGCTGATCGCGCTGCAGGGGCCGAAAGCGGAATCCGCACTCGCAAAGTTTTGCCCGGACGCGCCCGCGATGCGCTTTATGGACGCGGGCCCGCGCCGCGTCGACGGCATCGAATGCTTCGTCTCGCGCTCGGGCTACACCGGCGAGGACGGCTTTGAGCTTTCGGTTCCCGAGGATTACGCCGAGGCGCTCGCCAATGCGTTGCTCGACGATAGCGACGTGCTGCCGATCGGCCTTGGCGCGCGCGACAGCCTGCGGCTCGAGGCCGGACTTTGCCTCTATGGTCACGACATCGACACCACGACCACGCCGGTCGAGGCCGCGCTGGAATGGTCCATCCAAAAAAGCCGCCGCTACGGCGGCATGCGCGCCGGCGGCTTTCCGGGCGCGGACAAGATTCTTTCAGAGCTTGCGAACGGCGCCCGGCGCCGCCGCGTCGGATTGAGACCCGAGGGCCGCGCGCCGGTGCGCGAAGGTGCGCCGTTATTTGCAGATGCCGCTTCATCGACGCAGATCGGCGCGGTCACCTCGGGCGGATTCGGACCGAGCTTCAATGCGCCGGTCGCGATGGGCTATCTGCCGTCGTCGCACGCCGCGCCAGGGTCTCTGGTGTTCGCCGAATTGCGCGGACAGCGGGCGCCGCTGCTGATAGCGCCGATGCCGTTCGTTCCCAATACCTACAAACGCTAGAGGAAATTTGCATGACGACGCTGTTCACATCCGACCACGAATGGCTCCGCATCGAGGGCGACGTCGCCACCATCGGCATCACCGATTATGCGCAGTCGCAGCTCGGCGATGTCGTGTTCGTCGAACTGCCGAAAGTCGGCCGCAGCCTGAAGAAGGCGGAGGCCGCCGCCGTGGTCGAATCGGTGAAGGCCGCCTCCGACGTCTACGCGCCGATTTCGGGCGAGGTGGTTGAAGTCAACGACGCGATCACAGCCGAACCGGCGCTGGTCAACTCCGACGCCGCTGGCAAGGCGTGGTTTTTCAAATTGAAGATCGCAGACAAGAGCGAACTCGGCGGCCTGATGGATGAGGCCGCGTATCAGAAGCATACGGCGTGAGATGACGATGAGAGCCGCCACACCAAGACCGTCATCGCCCAGCTTGACCGGGCGACCCAGTACGCCGCGGCTTCTCGGTTCAATCACTGATGTCACGGCGTACTGGATGCCCCGCTTTCGCGGGGCATGACGCGAATAAAGGAACAACCGATGACCGCGCACCGCAAACCCGCTGACGAGGCCGCCACCACCTTCGTGCGCCGCCATATCGGCCCTTCGCCCCGCGACGTATCGGCGATGCTGGAAACCGTGGGCGCCAAAACCTTGAGCGAGTTGATCGGACAAACCCTGCCCTCGTCGATCCGGCAGAAGGCGCCGCTCGATCTCGGCCGCGCCTTGAGCGAAACCGAAGCGCTGGCGCATATGCGCGAGCTGGCGTCACGGAACCAGGTGTTCACCTCGCTGATCGGGCAAGGCTATTCGGGGACGATTCTGCCCGCGGTGATCCAGCGCAACATCCTTGAGAACCCCGCCTGGTACACCGCCTACACCCCTTATCAACCCGAGATCAGCCAGGGGCGGCTGGAGGCCTTGTTCAACTTCCAGACCATGATCTGCGATCTGACCGGTCTCGATGTCGCCAACGCCTCGCTGCTTGATGAAGCGACCGCGGCGGCGGAAGCAATGGCGCTGGCCGAGCGCGCCGCTCATTCAAAAGCAAAAACGTTCTTCGTCGACCGCGAGTTGCATCCACAGACGCTTGCCGTGCTGCGTACCCGCGCCGAACCGCTGGGGTGGAATTTGATCGTCGGCGATCCGCTTGCCGATCTCGAGAAGGCCGAGGTGTTCGGCGGGCTGCTGCAATATCCGGCCTCTTCCGGCGCGGTGCGCGACCTGCGTCCCGCGATCGCCGCGCTGCATGGAAAAGGCGCGCTTGCGATCGTCGCCGCCGATTTGCTGGCGCTGACGCTCATTTCTTCACCCGGCGAGCTCGGCGCCGATATCGCGATCGGATCGGCGCAGCGTTTTGGTGTACCGATGGGATATGGCGGGCCGCACGCGGCCTATATGGCGGTGCGTGATGCGCTAAAGCGCTCGCTGCCGGGACGCATCGTCGGACTGACGATCGATTCGCGTGGCCAGCCGGCCTACCGACTGGCGCTGCAGACCCGCGAGCAGCACATCCGCCGCGAAAAGGCGACCTCGAACATCTGCACCGCGCAGGTGCTGCTGGCGGTGATCGCCTCGATGTATGCAGTCTATCACGGCCCGGAGGGACTGACCCACATCGCTCGTTCAGTGCATCGCCGAACCAGCGTGCTGGCGGCGGGATTGCGCAAGCTTGGATTCGCGCCGCAGTCGGAAGCGTTCTTCGACACGGTGACGGTGGATGCAGGCGCCAGGCAAAATGAGATCGTCGCCCGCGCGCGGGCAGAAAAGATCAATCTGCGGATCGGCGAGCGCACGCTCGGCACCGCGCTGGACGAGACCACGACGCCTGATATCGTCGAGGCGGTGTGGCGCGCATTTGGCGGCAACCTCGCTTACGCCGATATCGAAGCCGGCGTGCGGGACGCGCTGCCTGCCGAACTGAAGCGCGGAAGTGCGTTCCTCACTCATCCTGTGTTTCACGCCCATCGCTCGGAGACCGAGCTGTTGCGCTACATGCGCAGGCTCTCGGATCGCGACCTCGCGCTCGATCGCGCGATGATTCCGCTGGGCTCCTGCACCATGAAACTCAACGCCACCACCGAGATGATTCCGCTGACCTGGCCCGAATTCGCCTCGCTGCACCCGTTCGCGCCACGCGAGCAGGCGGCAGGCTATCGCGCGCTGTTCGCTCGCTTGGAAAAATGGCTGTGCGACATCACAGGCTATGACGCGATCTCGCTGCAGCCCAATTCCGGCGCGCAAGGCGAATATGCGGGGCTATTGGCGATCCGCGCCTATCACGCCGCGCGCGGCGAGCCGCATCGCAAGGCATGTCTTATCCCGTCGTCGGCGCACGGCACCAATCCGGCCTCCGCCAGCATGGCCGGCATGGAGGTCGTGGTGGTCGCCTGCGACGCGCGCGGCGACGTCGACGTTAATGATCTGCGCGTCAAGGCCGAAAAACATTCGAAAGACCTCGCCGCGATCATGATCACCTATCCCTCGACCCACGGCGTGTTCGAGGAGCACATCCGCGACATCTGCGACATCGTCCACGAACATGGCGGACAGGTCTATCTCGACGGCGCCAACATGAACGCGCAGGTGGGCCTGTCGCGGCCCGGCGATTACGGCGCCGACGTCAGCCATCTCAATCTGCACAAGACGTTCTGCATTCCGCATGGCGGCGGCGGCCCGGGCATGGGGCCGATCGGCGTCAAGGCCCATCTGGCACCGTTCCTGCCAAGTCATCCTACAACCAGTCATCCTACAACCAGCCATCCCGAGACCGACACGAAGCCGCCGGGGGTCGGGCCGGTATCGGCGGCGCCGTTCGGCTCGTCCTCGATCCTGACCATCTCCTACATCTACATTCTGATGATGGGCGGCGAAGGCCTGAGGCACGCCAGCGAAATCGCTATCCTCAATGCCAATTACATCGCGACCAAGCTGGATGCGCATTTCCCGGTGCTGTATCGCAACGCCAAGGGCCGCGTCGCGCATGAATGCATCGTCGACCCGCGCCCGTTGAAAGTCCCGAGCGGTGTCACCGTCGATGATATTGCAAAGCGGCTGATCGATTATGGCTTCCACGCCCCGACCATGAGCTTTCCGGTGCCGGGCACGCTGATGATCGAGCCGACCGAATCCGAATCCAAAGCCGAGCTGGATCGGTTTTGCGAGGCGATGATCGCGATCCGCCGCGAGATCGCCGAGATCGAAAACGGCCGCTGGAACGTCGAGGCCTCGCCGCTCCGCCACGCCCCGCATACCGTGCACGACATCGCCGACGATGGATGGCATCGCGCCTATTCCCGCGCCGAAGGCTGCTTCCCTGCCGGTACCTCGCGCACGGACAAATACTGGTCTCCGGTCGGACGTGTCGATAACGTCTACGGCGACCGCAACCTGGTGTGCTCCTGTCCGCCGGTTGCTGATTACGCGCAGGCGGCGGAGTGACGAAGCCCTCGTGTCCCGGACGCGATGCAGCGTTCTTCACGGTGCACCGCAGAGCCGGGACCTACATTGCGCCGAGTAGCATGGACCTCGGATCAGCAGCGCATCACTTCGTGCCGCGCAGCATCCGGGGATACGGTCCATCCAAAGTGGTCTCAGAAATTCAATTCGCTGCTCAAATCGCGCCAATCCGGGTTGAGTTTCTCGATCAGAGCAATCTTCCAAACGCGGCGCCAGCGTTTCAAGGAATGTTCACGTGCCCGAGCTTCAAGGATGGAATCGAACGCTTCAAAATAGACGAGTCGGTCGACTGCGTATTTGCGTGTGAAGCCGGGGACAAGCTTGGCCTTATGTTCTGAGAGCCGCCGCGCAAGATTGTTGGTGACGCCGACATATAACGTCCCATTTCGCTTGCTCGTGAGAATGTAGACAAAGAACTGCGCGTCCATTTCCGCATCCGTTCCCGGCATGCCGCGCAGCGCGCCGCAGCACCGGCGTGGTGCAATGCTGATCCCGGATCCAACTTAGTCAGTATGGGGTGCCGGCTCTGCGGAGCAGCGCGAAGAGCGCTGCACCGCGTCCGGGACGCGAACAAAGGATCACTCCTCCGCGGCCTCCGGCTCTTCGCCGTCGGTGTCGCGCTCGGGGGCGCCGGCCAGAATCTGCTCGGCGATCAGGCCGGAGTTCTGGCGGATCGCCGCCTCGATCTTCGCGGTCATGTCGGGGTTGGCCTTGAGGAACGCCTTTGCGTTCTCGCGGCCCTGGCCGAGCCTTTGGCTGTCATAGGAGAACCAGGCGCCGGATTTCTCGACGAGGCCGGCCTTGACGCCGAGGTCGAGGATTTCCCCCATCTTGGAGACGCCCTCGCCATACATGATGTCGAACTCGACCTGCTTGAACGGCGGCGCCAGCTTGTTCTTCACCACCTTGACGCGGGTGGTGTTGCCGACCACCTCGTCGCGCTCCTTGATGGCACCGATGCGGCGGATGTCGAGGCGGACGGAGGCGTAGAATTTCAGCGCGTTGCCCCCGGTAGTGGTTTCCGGCGAGCCGTACATCACGCCGATCTTCATCCGGATCTGGTTGATGAAGATCACCATGGTGTTGGACTTGTTGATCGAGGCGGTGAGCTTGCGCAGCGCCTGGCTCATCAGCCGCGCCTGCAGGCCGGGCAGCGAATCGCCCATCTCGCCTTCGAGTTCGGCCTTCGGCACCAAGGCCGCGACCGAATCGACCACCAGCACGTCGACCGCGCCGGAGCGCACCAGCGTGTCGCAGATTTCCAGCGCCTGCTCGCCGGTGTCGGGCTGCGAGATCAGGAGTTCGTCGATATTGACGCCGAGCTTTCGGGCATAGACCGGATCGAGCGCGTGTTCGGCGTCGATGAAGGCGCAGATGCCGCCCTTCTTCTGGCCCTCGGCCACCGTGTGCAGCGCCAGCGTGGTCTTGCCGGAGGATTCCGGCCCGTAAATTTCCACCACCCGGCCGCGCGGCAGGCCGCCGACGCCGAGCGCAATATCGAGCCCGAGCGAGCCCGAGGAAATGGTCTCGACATCCATGGAGCGGTCGTTTTTGCCGAGCTTCATCACCGAGCCCTTGCCGAACTGGCGCTCGATCTGGGAGAGCGCGGCGGACAGGGCCTTGGTCTTGTCCATGGAGGATCCTTCAACGATACGCAGGGCAGTGGCGGACATGGGTCGTGCTCCTTATGGCGGGGATTCGCTAGCGGGACAAACGGGCGACCAAACTCACGAACCGGTGAGCGTTGATGGAACACTGTACCCTATTTGTTCTAGGTTCGCAATACGTTCTTTTGGCTGAGCGGGTACTGTCCGTATTTAAGCCCTTGTGTCCTAATTTGAATTTGCCGGTGTCCTAATTTACAGACCGACCGACCATTGAGATAGATCAAGGTCACGGTCCCGTGAACGCCTTGTGAACGTGGTGGGGCCGCCCGGTACTTTAAAATGCGGACGGCCCCAGCCGACCACTTCCAATTGCCCTGCCATCAAACAGAAGCCATAGCCGGCACAAATCTACCGGCGGCCGGTCCTATAGTTCATTGGGAACCAATCCCGCTGCGGGTGTGGTCTGCATCTAGAGCGTGGCCGCCCAAGTTATCGAGATCTAGGTGCTCTGTTTACGGAACGCTAACGGGTTTCCGTTGGACCACTACGGGCTCTGGAACTGATGTTCACCTTTGCGGCTTAGATTCGTGCCGTGTCGCTAGCGGGCATGAAAATGGGCCGTTTCTTCTTTGACCTCCAGGGCAAGCACAACGCCAGCGATCCCACGGGCTTGCCATTCGACACAGAGCTGGACGCCTTTCGCGCCGCTCAAAGGCTGGCGGCCGAACTATGGAGTACCCGACCCCACTTGCGCGGCAATACCTGGGTGGCGGTGTTGACCCGCAAAAGGGACGGCGACTCCTACTACGTGAGCGTGTAAGGCCGCCTTAGCCGCCCGCTGGAATGTCTTGCGACCGCTCGTCAATCCATCACTTTGCGATTTGCAGGCCGACCGCGACGCCGAAGGTTACCCCACACAAATTTGGCAGTGGCCTGGTTTGAGGTTCGGCCGACCCTGAGATAGATCAAGGAATGTAATCCCGCGAACGCTAGGCGAACAGCAACTACAGGGGGCGTTCCTCTGATGGAACGCGCCGTCCGGAGTGTCTTAGTCCTTTTCCAATATCCGATAGATACCTGCAATTAGACCGGCCTTGGAGGCCGCCGCAGTTGGCGGCCTCTACCCGGTCCGTCAAACAAGTCCGGCACATCGTCTGGTTGAGGGATCGCGCTTAAAGTTTTGAGTCGGGAACCGTGCAGACTGTCAAAAGCAAACGGTTCTAAACTTTGCCATCACCGCACCGTCCCTTGGGCATCCATTGGTGACAGAGAGCCGGTCGCACTCACGCCCTAGCGAACTGGGAGAGCGTTGATGGGCAGTAAAAAACAATCACCCGAACAGAAGTGGCGCCAGCAGGCCGAAGCCTTCAGGCGTGAGGCCGAGAAGCTGCCTTATGGGAGAGAGCGCGAACACCTATTGCGCAAGGCGAGCCAGCTAGAGACCGCATCCCATATCAATGAATGGGTTTCGTCGCCAGGATTGTCGCCGCCAAAATAAGGTCCGTACACCGTGGCAGACTACCGGGCTTATACCATCGGACAGGACGGCCATTTCAACGACTACAAAGCACGCTCCTGCGACGAGGATCGCGACGCCATCGAGTGAGCCAAGCAGTTAGTCATTGGCCACGCGATTGAGCTTTGGTGCGGCGCGCGCTTCGTGATGAAGCTGGAGCCCCGGCCCGAATAAGGCCGCCGCGGCACCTTCACACAACCCGGTTCGAGTCCCGACATCGCCGCACCGCCTCGGCTTTCATCGGTGACGGTTGTGCTCCCGCCTAATGCAGGCCGGGGGCGTCCATGGGTGTCATCGCCGGGG
>WNGI01006727.1_pt1 | contig 10477 bp, 6 predicted proteins | sample 5400621 | NCBI WGS metagenome assembly WNGI01 (sample SAMN13153374, study PRJNA577476) | soil metagenome | isolation source: 20 cm soil or saprolite under Garry oak tree replicate 1 | place: USA:California | collected 2016-06-15 | reverse complement strand
CCAGGTGGCGATTGCCCCTACGCATCGAGGTCACCAGGTTGAAGCCTGAGGCGCGCGTGTAACCTGTCTTGATGCCGTCGACGCCCTCGACTTCGCCGAGCAAACGATTGTGGTTGCGGATCGACTGGCCGTGATAGTTGAAGGTCAGCGTCGAGAAATAGCGGTAGTAGCGCGGAAAACGATCCTGGATTGCGCGGCCGAGGATCGACTGGTCGCGCGCGGTGGTCACCTGCTCGTCATCGGGCAGGCCCGAGGCGTTGCGGTAGGTGGTGCGGCTCATGCCGAGGGCGCGCGCTTTCCGGGTCATCAGCTTGGCGAAATCGTCCTCATCGCCGCCGATCGCTTCGGCGATGACGACGGCGGCGTCGTTGGCGGAGCGCGTCACCAGTCCCTTGATCGCGTCCTCGACGCGGATGGTCTGTCCGGGACGCAGGTCCAGCTTGGTCGGCGCCTGATCGGAGGCGTGTTCGGAAACCGACATCTCGGTGTCGAGCTTCATCTTGCCGGCGTCGAGCCGCTCGAACAGCAGATAAAGCGTCATGATCTTGGTGAGGGAAGCGGGATGACGGATGCCGTCCGGACTGGTTGAGGCCAGCGTCGCGCCGGAATTGGCGTCGACGACGATGGATGAGAATTGCGGGCTGTAGCTGTCCCGATCCTCGTCGCTGTGATGGGTGTGGTGATGCGCGTAGTGGCGATGCTGGTGGTGACCGCGCGCCTCGGCGCTATCGGATGTGAAGGCGACCGCTGTTGCGATCGTAAACAGCCCGAAAGCGCCAACCCGCATCAGGCGCGAGGAAGCCCAGTTTTTGCAAAGCATGAAATCCCCGTCCCAAGTTTCTAACTAGATCACCGCTCCGTGGGGCGAAATTGTGCCCCAGGGCGAGCGATCTTCCCCTGGTTAAACCACCGAACCGGCGCAGCCTTTGCGCGATGCTCGAGGTTCCAGCGATCATTCCAGCCAAGGTATTGTCGAGCAACAGCTTTTTGCTGCCCTGGCGGAACCGGATAAGTTCGGGAATCAGGTTAGGGCGCCGGAGTTTCCAAAAGATTAATTATCCCTTGCGTATATCGCCGGTGTTCGCTGCAAATCGCGAATATTGTGCGTCGCACAAGATTCTTGACTTTTATTGTGCGCTGCACTATCTGGGGTGTGCGTCAGGGAGCCGGGAGCTTCCCGGTTGAACGCCAAGCTGGGAGAAGGAATCAAGATGTTCAAGGTTGAAGACATTCAGAACTACGGCAAAGAGCAGTTCGAGACGGCAGTGGCCACCGCGACCGGCGTGCAGAACGGGATTTCAGCGATCGCGAGCGCCTATGGCGACTACACCAAGAAATCCTACGAGGACACCAAGTCCTTCGTCGAGAAGCTGTCGGGTGTGAGGTCGCTCGACAAGGTGCTTGAGGCGCAGAACGAATACGCAAAGAGCGCCTACGAGACCTTCGTCGCCGATTCTCAGAAGATCGCGGGCCTTTACGGCGACCTCGCCAAGCAGGCGTTCAAGCCGCTGGAAGGCATTGTCGCCAAGTTCACGCCGGCACAGGCGTAAGTCGCCAGGACAGAACGAAGGCTGCTTCGAAAATCAAAAGCCCGGCTGCGCAGGCCGGGCTTTTTCTCGTTCCGGGCAGGCCGGATTATCTCGCGACGCGCAGCTTGGAGATCTGCGTGAGGATGTTCTGGAATGCGCTGGCAGTCTGACTGGAAGTCGTGATCATCTGGAAGTTGCCGTCGGTCGCGCAATCCTTCAGCACCTGCGATTTCGGGTCCGCGTTGCCGATGTTGACCTGGATCGTGAAGACGGTGACGGGGTTTACCTTGTCGCCCTGGATGCTCTTGCAGAGCAGCTCCTGGCGGGCGTCGATGCTGGACTGGGATGTGCTCCAGCGATCTTGGGTGTTCAATCCGTCGGACAGCAGGACGATGTAATCCTTGTAGATGTAGTTGATGTCTTTTGCCGGCGCCATGATGGGCCCGTTAATCGTGCTCAGGGACTGCCATCCCCATGCCAGACCGACCGCCTGATTGGTATTGCCGGCCGGAGTCATGGCCGTGATCTGGTCTTTGAGCGTTTGCCAAACATTGCTCATCGGAAACACCGTGGCCGAAAGGCAGTCGGCCCACTGTTCCGCGTAGAATTTCGAGGACGGGCTTGCGTTGCTCGTTCCCGGTGCGGTGTTCTTGGTGTCGTAGTCCTGATCGCGATCGTTGATGCAGCCCTTCCAGGTGCTGTGCGCGGGAGCCGCCGCGACATTCTGGTTCGCATCAGAGGGGTTGGCGCGCCAGTAATGGTTATAGGTGGTTTGGCTGCACGTCTTGTGGCTATGGCTGCCGGTGCAAGAACAATTGGGCTTTGTCCCACAAGAAGCGCTCGATCCGGTCGCGACGACGACGGCCGGATTGGCCACGCTGGTGTAGCAGCCATTGTAGTAGACGCCGGTTTTTCCCGGGAGATTCACGCCGCTGTCGATGCCCGGGCAGATCATGCCCGAATAGGTGCCGCTCGCCGGAATCAAGTACCTGTTCGATGAAAGATTGCTTACATCGGTAGCACCGCTCAGCGTGGCAGGCCGATCCATGCACGAGAAGCCGTATGGTTTGACGGTACTGTTGTTGGTCGGGCCGGTAATCCCATTGATGGCGGTGGTATCGAACGGGCAGGGCGCGCCGGGACCGATGTCCGCCCATGTATAGGTGATGTTGTTGAAGTTGACGTTGATCGGATAGCTGTGCTGCGTGAGAACAGGGGGCTCGGCCTCCCATTCCGTCCAATTGATCCAGGACGCGTTGACGTTGGCGTTGGAGGTTCCAACGTTGACGTCCTTTGTGAACGGAACAATGGAAATATAAACGTCGCCGGTCTGCTTGTTGTAGCCGGACAGCGTATCGATCATGTCCTTGGCCGCTTTTTGCATGGCCGGCATCTTGCCGTTTTCGTCCATCGACCCGGTGTTATCCAGCACCATCGCCACCCGCATACGGGTATTGCCCCAGGTCGCGGTCGAGCTCGTGCCAAAGCCCATGGTTGGAAAGCCTGCGACTTTCATGAAGTCGGTCGCGATCTCGCCGGTACCGCTGAGCTGGATGGTCGATCCCGTGGTGGCGTTGGCGACCGTGTAGCTCGCGTTGACCGAAATCACCTGGGCGCTTTTGTCGGTAAAGAGCGCGTTGAAGTAGTCCTGCGCCCTTTTGGGGATGTCCGTGGTGGTGATGACGCCGTTCGACAGATCCTTCGACACCATCAGGGCCGCCGAATCCAGCGCCGCCTGCATGGACGAGCGCGCCTTGTTCGCGCGGCTGTAGTCGATCGCCGCGCCGACGAAACCGAGGATCGGCAGCAGGGCGATGGCAAAAATGACGGCGATATTGGCTTCATTCGCGCCTGCGAACCGGCGCGCGGTTCCGGCTATGTGACGAGCAAATGATTGACTAGGCAATGATTGACCAGGCATGGCATCCACCCAAATGACGTTCTGCGGGCCATCTGGTGAGGGGCTGTTGAACAGGTGGTAAACCGGATCGGTGAAACTCGACCAAAACCCCAGGAAAATACGGATAGGCGGGGAAGCCTTCCGCAATGGTCAATCTCCGCTAAACGGATGCTCGCGTTGTTTTGTCAAATCCGCCAGAATTGATTAACCTCGAAGGGATCGCCGGGCTGGGAATCGAGCTCGCTGCCGGGTGCGTTTGGCGCGCTTGCGTGGAGCCGAAGACTGACCCATATTCTTGAGGGGCCGGGCCGGCTTGGAAGGCGATCTGGAAAGCTTGTCTGGGAAGTCACCTTGTCTGGGAAGCCACGATGGCTCCGGCGGGAGAACATCCACTGTCCGGGTTCCCGTGGGGATGTCGAACGCCTGTGCCATGTCGCAACGAACTATGAGCTCTGATCTGTCGGCGCCGGTCGCCACCGCAGCGTCTGCTTCCCGAATGGGCAATGACGAGAACCGTTCCGCCGGGCCCGGCGGCCCTGCGGCGTCGGTCATCACCAAGGTCAAGCCGAAGACCAAGCGGCCCAATCTCTACCGCGTGCTGATCCTGAACGACGACTACACGCCGATGGAGTTCGTCGTTCATGTGCTGGAGAAGTTTTTCCAGAAGGACGTCGAGGCCGCGACGAAGATTATGCTCCACGTGCATCATCACGGGATCGGTGAATGCGGCGTGTTCACCTACGAAATCGCCGAGACCAAGGTGACGCAGGTGATGGATTTCGCACGCAAGCACCAGCATCCCCTGCAATGCGTGATGGAAAAGAAGTAGCCTCGTGCTGCTGATATAATTTTCCTTACCGCGCCAAATTCCGCCCAAATCGGAACGGGTTTTGCATTAAGATCGCCTTGAAGGGAGTGCCTTGAACATCGCCTTGGGAGACTGCCCTGGGCGTGTGAAGGACTCGCAGATCGGGTCTTTTGCGGCGGCTGGGTATAACTATATGTGACAAAGGTTGTTGTTGCCTGATCGGCTAACGGCGATCATGATGGCGGGGGGCCATAGAGGACGCGCATGCCGACTTTTTCTCAAAGCCTTGAACAATCCCTGCATCGTGCGCTTGCGATTGCGAACGAGCGTCATCATCAATATGCAACGCTTGAACATCTCCTGCTTTCGCTGATCGATGACTCCGATGCCGCCGCCGTGATGCGCGCCTGCAGCGTCGATCTCGACAAGCTGCGTACGAGTCTCGTCAATTATCTCGAAACCGAGTTTGAAAATCTGGTCACGGACGGCAGCGACGACGCCAAGCCGACCGCGGGCTTCCAGCGGGTGATCCAGCGCGCGGTCATCCATGTGCAGTCGTCGGGTCGCGAAGAAGTGACCGGCGCCAACGTGCTGATCGCGATCTTCGCGGAGCGCGAAAGCCACGCCGCCTATTTCCTGCAGGAGCAGGACATGACGCGCTATGACGCCGTCAACTACATCAGCCATGGCATCGCCAAGCGGCCCGGCGTGTCCGAAGCGCGCCCGGTTCGCGGCGTCGATGAGGAAACCGAGACCAAGGGCAACGAGGATTCCAAGAAAAAGGGCGAGGCGCTGGAGACTTACTGCGTCAATCTCAACAAGAAGGCGAGGGACGGAAAGATCGATCCCGTGATCGGCCGCAACTCCGAGATCAACCGCGCCATTCAGGTGCTGTGCCGCCGGCAGAAGAACAATCCGCTGTTCGTCGGCGAGGCCGGCGTCGGCAAGACCGCGATCGCGGAGGGGCTTGCCAAGCGCATCGTCGACAGCGAGGTGCCCGAGGTTCTGGCCGCCGCCACCGTGTTCTCGCTGGACATGGGAACGCTGCTCGCCGGAACGCGCTACCGCGGCGATTTCGAGGAGCGGTTGAAGCAGGTGCTGAAGGAACTGGAGGCGCATCCCAACGCCATCCTGTTCATCGACGAAATTCATACCGTCATCGGTGCCGGCGCGACCTCCGGCGGCGCGATGGATGCCTCCAATCTGCTCAAGCCCGCGCTGGCGTCGGGCACCATCCGCTGCATGGGCTCGACGACCTATAAAGAGTACCGCCAGCATTTCGAAAAGGACCGCGCGCTGGTGCGCCGGTTCCAGAAGATCGATATCAACGAGCCGACGGTGGAGGACGCGATCGCGATCCTCAAGGGCCTGAAACCCTATTTCGAGGACTACCACCGGCTGAAATATACCAATGAGGCGATCGAGGCCGCGGTGCAGTTGTCCTCGCGCTACATCCACGACCGCAAGCTGCCGGACAAGGCGATCGACGTGATCGACGAATCCGGCGCGGCGCAGATGCTGGTCGCGGAGAACAAGCGCAAGAAGACCATCGGCATCAAGGAAATCGAGACCACCATTGCCACGATGGCGCGGATCCCGCCGAAGAGCGTGTCGAAGGACGACGCGGAGGTGCTCAAGCATCTCGAGCAGACCTTGAAGCGCGTGGTGTTCGGCCAGGACAAGGCGATCGAGTCGCTGTCGGCGTCGATCAAGCTGGCGCGTGCGGGTTTGCGCGAACCGGAGAAGCCGATCGGCTGCTACCTGTTCTCAGGGCCCACCGGCGTCGGCAAGACCGAGGTGGCCAAGCAGCTCGCGGCGTCGCTCGGCGTCGAGCTGTTGCGCTTCGACATGTCCGAATACATGGAGCGGCACACCGTGTCGCGCCTGATCGGCGCGCCTCCGGGCTATGTCGGCTTCGACCAGGGCGGCTTGCTCACCGACGGCGTTGACCAGCATCCGCATTGCGTGGTGCTGCTCGATGAAATCGAGAAGGCGCATCCCGACCTCTACAACGTGCTGCTGCAGATCATGGATCACGGCCGGCTGACCGACCATAACGGCAAGCAGGTCAACTTCCGCAACGTGATCCTGATCATGACCACGAACGCGGGTGCGGCAGACATGGCCAAGCAGGCGTTCGGCTTCACCCGCAGCAGGCGGGAAGGCGACGATCACGAGGCGATCAACCGGCAGTTCGCGCCGGAGTTCCGTAACCGGCTCGATGCCATCGTGTCGTTCGCGCATCTCAACGCCGACGTGATCGGCATGGTGGTCGAGAAATTCGTGCTGCAGCTGGAAGCCCAGCTCGCCGATCGCGACGTCACCATCGAATTGTCCGATCCCGCCAAGGCCTGGCTGATCCATCACGGCTATGACGAGCAGATGGGTGCGCGGCCGATGGCCCGCATCATCCAGGAGCACATCAAGAAACCGCTGGCCGACGAGGTGCTGTTCGGCAAGCTGAAGGGCGGCGGCCACGTTCGCGTCGTCCTGGTGAAGGACGAGGCGGCTGGAGAGGCGGCGAAGGAGAAGATCGGCTTCGAGTTCGTCGAGGGTCCGGTCACGCCGAAGCCGGAGAAACTGCCGGGCGCGCGCAAGCGCAAGCCGAAGTCGAACGGCCCGAACGGGGGCGGCGGCTCGAACGGCGGCGGCTCAAGCGGCGGCGGTTCAAAGGGCCCGGCCTCGAAGGGGCCGCTGGTGAAGGTTTGATCGAAGAATTCGATCGTGTGAATGCAATCGTGTGAATTCGATCGTGTGAATGCAAGAGGCCGGCGGATCAGCCGGCCTTTTTGTTGTCGGGCGGTTACGTCCCCGTGCGCGGCACCGCTGTCGGTCCGGGTTTGCGCGGTCGCGGGGCTGAGGGCTGCAGCGCAACCTCCGGCGCGAGAGCAAGTGGATACCGTCGCAAATGGTTAGATCGGTTGGGGAAGCTAGGCTATTGACGGTCGATCACTCGCCCTTCAATCGCTGGTCGTCATGAACGCGCACGCGTTCGGCGCCTCTGGCGCCCGTCGGCGACAATCTGAGCATGCTGAGCGCGGCGCCGAGCAAGGCAAAGCCGGCGCCGGCGAGCAGCGACACCTGTGTGCCATCGGCCGGATTGCGCGCCAGAAACAGCGCGACCAGCGCGGCGCCCGTGGTCTGGCCCAACAGGCGCGCCGTCCCCAACATGCCGCTGGCGCCGCCGGAACGCTCGCGCGGCGCGGCTGCGATCATGGTGCGGTTGTTGGGCGTCTGGAACAGACCGAAGCCCGCGCCCGCGAGCGCCATGCGCCAGACCACGTCGAGCGTCGAAGGATCGGCCGGGAGCATCGCGAGAGCGCCGAGGCCGGCGGCGAACAGCACGAGCCCGATGCCGCCCAACAGGCCCGCGGGATAACGCTCGACCAGCCGTCCGGCGATCGGAGCCGCGAACGCGATGGTGATCGGCCAGGGCGTGATCAGAAGACCGATTTCGACGGCCGAATATCCGAACCGGCTTTCGAGATAGAAGGGGATCGCGGTTAAGGCCAGCATATGGCCGCAGAAGGACGCAACCGAGGTTGCGATCGACAGCGCGAAGACGGGAATGCGCAACAGGTCGACCGGCAGCAGTGGCGAGGTCATGTGCGTCTGCCGATAGACCAAGAGCGCGCAGGCGAGCGCCGCGACCGCGACCTCCGACAGACAGACCATCAGCGCCTCGCCATGGCCGGCACTGTCGATCGCGGCGATCCCAAAGCCGAAGGTGACGGCGCTCAGGCACGCGCTTTGCCAGTCGAACATGTGAGGGGCGCGTCGGGTGTGCGGCAGATAGTTTAAGCCGAGTGCCAGGGCGGCCAGTCCGATCGGGATATTGACGGCGAACAGATACGGCCAGGTCCCGACCGCCAAGATGCCCGCCGCGACCGTTGGCCCGACGGCGGCGGACACCGCGACCACCATGGCATTGAGTCCGATCCCGCGGCCGAGCAGGTCGCGTGGATAGATGAAGCGGACCAGCGCCGAGTTGACGCTCATGATGCCGGCCGAGCCAAATCCCTGCACGATGCGCGCGACCGTCAGGAGCAACAGCGTGTGCGAGAGCGCGCAGAACACCGAGGCGAGCGTGAAGAGGGCGAGCCCCGCCAGGTAGACGCGTCGATAGCCGACGATTTCGCCGAGCGAGGCGAACGGCAGCAGGGAAATCGTGATCGCCAATTGATAGCCGTTGACGATCCAGATCGAGAATGCGGGGCTGGCGTTGAGGTCTTTCGCGATGGTGGGGAGCGCGACGTTGGCAATGGCGCCGTCCACCACGGCCATGACGATGCCGAGCGCGATCGTCAGGATCGCCCAACGGCGCTGCGGCAGCGGCAGACCGTCGGCATGCTCGATGATGGTGGACGGCGTCCGGAGAATTGGGGTGGACCTTTTCACCTGGGCCAATCCACAGAATAGTCGCAACCTTGCAAACGATGCAAAGCCGCGGGAGTTCCGGAAGGAGCGGGCCCAAAAGCGATCGGCGCGCCGTTCAGTTCGGCGATTTGCTCTGCCGCCAGTCGCGCGGCGACAGGCCATAACGCTCGCGGAAGACCCGACCGAAATGCGAGAGATCGTTGAAGCCCCAGGCGAACGCGATTTCGCCGATATGACGATGGGCGTGCGCGGGCGATGACAGATCGCGTTTGCAATGTTCGAGCCGCTGCTCCAGCACGTAGCGCTGGAACGAGGTTTGCTCGTCGGCAAGCAAGCTGTTGATGTAGCGCGGCGAGATGCCGAGCGCCGCGGCCGTCTCGGTCAAGCACAGGCCGGGACTTTGCAGATGCGCCAGAACATGCGCCTTGAGCCTGCACAGCAGCGCCGAGCGATGGGTCGACGACGACATCGGACGAGCGCCCAGCCGCTCGCTCATGGCCATCGCGACCAGATCGATCGCCTGATCGGAAAGTCGGAGCGCGGTATCCGGGTCCAACCGATCGGCGACTTCGGACACGGCTGAGACGAAATGATAAGCGAGCTTCTCAAGCGGACGATCCGGCGTGAACGAGACGGCGGTCAGGCTCTGCGTGCCGGCGAACCGACGGTGCAGCATCGCGCGCGGGACCTGGAAGATGGTTTGCGTGAAGTCGTCCTTGAATTGCAGTTCGTATGGCCGGGTCGTGTCGTAGAACGCGAACTCGCCCGGTTGGATGATGGTCTCGCGCCCGTCCTGCAGCACGGCGCCGGCGCCGCGCTTGCCCAGCGCGATCAGGATGAAATCCTCATTCGCGCGCGAGATTCGCGACGGCGTGCGGAAGACCCGCTGTTGACCCGAAGATACCTCCGAGCATTTGACCGCTCCGAGCGGCGCGCTCGTGATCGCGCCGTGGAAGGCGGTTCCCAGGTCGGATTTGCAGTCGAGCTGGACGAAGACGTCGCAAACGATGTCCTGCCAGAGCGCCAGGCGCCGGTGCGTCGGAGCGGTTTCCGTGGTGAACAGGGCCGGCATGATCTTCCCTCCCTCACGCTCCCAAGACGCTAAGCCTCCCACATCAAAAGCAAAGTCCATACCGTCGCGGCCGGTCGAATTTTTCTTCCGTCCTGGACGAACGCTGTTTGCGGAATTGGGGCCATCATGATGTCCCAGCGGAGGGGGCCGAGCAATAGCGAACCGGACGCCAGGCGCTGACGGCGGCCAAGAGGGACACCCAAGAGGACACAATGGGTATTGAGCATCCGAAATATAAGGTCGCGGTGGTACAGGCGGCACCGGCCTGGCTCGATCTCGACGCATCGATCGACAAGACGATCGCGCTGATCGAGGAGGCGGGGGCGAAAGGCGCCAAACTGATCGCCTTCCCGGAGGCCTTCATCCCCGGTTACCCCTGGCACATCTGGCTGGACTCGCCCGCTTGGGCGATCGGCCGCGGTTTTGTGCAGCGCTATTTCGACAATTCGCTCGCCTACGACAGCCCGCAGGCCGAACGGTTGCGATTGGCCGTCAAGAAGGCCGGCATCACGGCGGTTCTCGGCCTGTCCGAGCGCGACGGCGGCAGTCTCTATCTTGCGCAATGGCTGATCGGACCCGACGGCGAGACAATCGCCAAGCGGCGCAAGCTGCGGCCAACCCACGCCGAGCGCACCGTCTATGGCGAAGGCGATGGCAGCGACCTCGCGGTCCACGACCGTCCCGACATCGGCCGCCTCGGCGCGCTCTGCTGCTGGGAGCATCTGCAGCCGCTCTCGAAATACGCCATGTACGCGCAGAACGAACAAGTGCACGTCGCCGCCTGGCCGAGC
>WNGI01016985.1_pt1 | contig 10478 bp, 13 predicted proteins | sample 5400621 | NCBI WGS metagenome assembly WNGI01 (sample SAMN13153374, study PRJNA577476) | soil metagenome | isolation source: 20 cm soil or saprolite under Garry oak tree replicate 1 | place: USA:California | collected 2016-06-15 | reverse complement strand
ACTTCTTTTAGACTATTGGGATTACATTCACGATGTTGTCGGAGTTGGAAAGTTGCACGTTCAAGGCGGATACCGCTATTTGCAATGTCCGTCCATCAGACCCCATCTCGCTGTCAGCAGCCATCTCGAGACATGCTAGAAGGGGAAGAGGTTGCCGATGGTACGATAGAAGGTGACGAATTAATGGAAGAAGCTGAAGAACAGGAAGAGGGCTACAGTAAGTGCTCACGCCATGTCTGCTCGCGTCATGTTCAGATTTCTCCAGCTTCATCAACTCCTACATCTACTCTCACATGGATCAGCTGGTTTTGTTCACTACCTGGCCACGAATATTTCTGCGAGGTCACGGAAGATTTCATCGAGGATGACTTTAACTTGACGGGCTTGAATACCATGGTGCCGTTCTGGAAGGAGGCGATGGAGATGGTGCTCGACGTCGAACCAGGTGTGTCCCCGATACATCTACTTACTTAGATCCTTTTCCGACACTTTTCGTAGACGAAGAAGCAGGGAAAATTCCCGACGTTTCGATCGTGGAGTCGTCGGCCGAAATGCTATACGGACTAGTGCACCAAAGATACATTCTGACGCGGATGGGCTTGCAAGCGATGGTCAGTTGATGCAGTAGTCGTGCCGATGAATCTGATCCCTTCTCCGAGATAGCTAGAGAAGTATGAAACGGGCGTGTTTGGGTCTTGCCCTCGGGTGTACTGCGACGGCTGCAATGTCGTGCCATGTGGACGCTCGGACACCCCAGGTCTCGATACCGTGAAGCTTTACTGTCCGAATTGCAACGATATATACGTCCCACCTAGCAGCCGATACCAAGGTGTCGATGGTGAGTTATCTGAATTCGCGATAATGACATCATTCACAAATATATTTTTACAATATAGGCGCGTTTTTTGGTACTACATATGCCCATTTATTCTTCCAAACCTATCGAGAATTGGCCCCGGCGCCATACTGGAAGCCACCTTCTTCGGGAGGCTCGTCGCTATCACCGAGGAGCGGGTCCAGCACCAATTCGCAAGGATCTCGACAAACGCCCTTTGAGAATCCGAATCCATATGGCGGACAGAAGCGGGCATCTGGATACGTCTATGTGCCTCGAATATATGGTTTCAAGGTGAGCGAAAGGGCGAAGAGTGGACCGCGTATGCAATGGCTGCGGCTGCGACCTGAAAGCCCGGCCGAACTGGATCAGGTCGATTGGAGAGGACATTGGCTTGATGATGAAGATGACGACTATGGTGAAGATGAAGAACTTGAAGACGAAGACAAACAGATGGAGGATTTCGATCCTGTCTGTACATTCTCGCGATCACTTGAAACTCATCTAACGATTCATTAGGATGCGGCGGACGGAGATGACGATGAAGAGGAGGAGGAGGAGGAGGAAGAGGCACCACCCGAAGATTCGCGCCCGGCAGGACCGCGGCGAGGTCACCCATTATCACTAAACTCCACGGCGACACAGGCTGGCCTTGGGTTACTGATGAGAAACTCTATACTGCCTTATTCGCGTGATTTGTTGGAAGATAGAGTGGGAGGGTCGGAGCATTGGAATACACGCCGAGACGTAGTGGTAGACGCATGAGATAGTAGGTGAAATCAACTGATTAGATAACAGATTGGATCGTGTGAATGGAACTGTATAGCTAGCGAAGCCACCGGGTTCGTCTGCGACACGTGACTTTCCTTCTCAGCGCAAGACGACAACGAAGAGCAAGAACCTCAAAAAATGGTCCGCACAAGTGAGTTCCGTCGGGATCTGGGATGCGTTGATATCTCATAGGCGCTGTAGATATCCGTCCTGGAATGAACCATGGTCACCCTACGACAGCAATTCCGAAAAAAGCACGCCCCAGTCAGCGGAAGGGTGTAACATCGACCAAGACGAAATTCGTTCGATCTATTGTCCGGGAAGTTGCAGGCTTCTCAGCATATGAGCGTCGCGTGATGGAGTTACTGAGGAACTCAAAGGTAGGTTTCAGGACCCGGGATACGGGAGGATCATACTAATTTGTAATGACACACACAGGATAAGAAAGCAAGAAAGTTGACTAAGAAACGGGTACGTTGTGTAGAAGGGGTAAAGATGGATATGACTAACGAAGGATGGATAGCTCGGTACGCTGTTGCGATCGAAGCGCAAACTGGAGGAGCTGTCGATGATTATCCAGGAGAGCAGACGGGCGCACTAAAGAAGCTGTGTATAGCTTATAATATGATGATGACAAATCTTGTGAGATTGAACGCGAGTCGCGGCTGACGCTAAGCCGGATTACGCACGCGTCGTTCAAGCCTCCGACCATGACACCTCGCCAGGCTCTTGAACCGCCCGCCCATCCGAGAACTCGTGCTTCCTCAACTACCCTCCGCTCTGGCCTCACCTTAACTTCACTAGGTCGTCGCCGCTCTACCTCCTGCCTACAACCAAAACCCTCACCAGACGACCTTTCTCTTCCTTCTCCAGTCTGCGAGTCACCCTCTTCTCCCCCGGATCCTTCCATGTTTTCCTCCTTTGCTTCCCAGTTTTTCCATTGGCTTTACATTCCGAAGCACGCGCGTCCTTGGTCAACTCCTACCTCGCCCCGCTCAAGCACTGATGAACCCGTCCTACCGCTCTCCGCATCCGCTCACAAGACCACTTTCGGTCCAGAGGTTCATGAAACCACCCTTTCCAACCCCCGTTTTCCTTTCCAATGGCGTCATGCGCTCCAACCCGTACGCCAACTGCCTTTTTTGCTCATGTCATCATCGTCTGACATTTATTCTAGATTCATGGGCCTATCCTAATGGTCCTACTACTCTTTCCTGCATCTACCGCACTCGTGCTGATTTCCATGTCTACTTTACCTATAACCCCCGCCTGGCCGCGGACTATTACGGATGTAGCTCAGTTGGGTAGGGAACTCCACGGCTACTCTCAGAGCGGTCTAGGCCCCCTTGCGCACGTCCTAGGCGTGATGGCCATCTCAGCAATATGGAAGCATGCATGGTCCATCCCTGGCAGCGTCGTTTGGGTGAGTATATAAATTCAAGTTCTCACCAATTATAATAATAAAACATCACGCGATTCGTAGAATGTATTAGCAGGCGCCCTGTTCTCACCTGCCTTTGCAACGTTGCTTTTGACACTGTTGACAACAATCGGCTCAGTTTGTGCAACAATGCTGTCGGCTCCTTTGGCTCCTGTCTTGACCCACTTCTTTCCCAAGGCACTCGATATGACGCGTGCCGCCCTGGAAGGCGATGCCGAGACCGAGACGGAACTTCAAGCTTTCGGCACGAAGAGCAAGTCCTCGGCTTGGGTTAGGCTATCTGTCTTACGACTCATCGGTGTAATTCCGTGGTCGGGCATCAACATAGCCTGCGGGGTCTGCGGAGTCGCCATTCCGGACTGTTTCCTAGGATCTTTCATCGGTTCGCTTCCTTGGACAGCTGTCACGTGCCAAGTAAGTTCAGTCAGCGCTCATTTTCCTTTGCTTATACCTTCCTAGATTGGCGATATCCTTCAAACCGTGGCCTCCACGCCGTCCCCGACTTCACAGACCATTTCATCCCTCCTAACTTCTCCGGAGCTCCTGCTGAAGCTGGTGTTCCTCTCGTTCCTATCTTTAGCACCCATTTTGACTCGGAACCGCCTTCGTGCGATCATATCAAACTCTGCGATCACTATCGCACAGGATGCACATTCTTCGAGGTGGGAAAAGGTCCGGGCATGGCGGCTAAATTTGCGATCGTACCTGACTCATCGGCCACAAACACAAAAGGACCTCCGGGTCCTTGTCCAAGAAAAAATAGCACTTCAGGAACTACCTTCATGACCCTTCGCCGACTTTCTCCTTATCTCACTGCTGTATCCGGGGCCCCGCTCAATTTACCATCTGGCCAGCAAGATATCCTATATTCGATATTCCCGTTCTTCATGTCCAATTGCTTGTTTATATTCAATCTTCTTTATTTCTTTATTTTTAAAACACATCTTCACGACCTTAATGACTTGCTGTTTACGTTTGTCCACGACATCTTCATTTCACACCATCATCGCTGCATGTCGCTCATGCCTCAGCAATTTGCCGCATACTGTTGAACTTACCATTGGTTTCTCCCGATACTGTAGATCTTTTCATAGTGCAAGCATATCTCCTAGCGCGCATGATGTATGTGACCTTCTCACATATTCACCAAATAAAATACCCGAAATTCAACTAATTTATAGAGTGCGAATTAAAATACATGCAAATGAGTGTTAGTCTGTTGTCTATCTAGCTGATAGTTTGATTATTACATAGCATAACAGGTCATACACCAAGCCTACAACAGCTGTGAGTGAATGCTGCATAACACATGAGATCCATACCTTCGTTTACTAAACTCATAGACCGTATAGGTTATGGAGACCGAGGGAATGACCTAGCTCATGGTTGAGACACATCAAAGAGGCACAGTCAAGTCTTACTTTGGCTAATGTTGGGAACAATCCACGGTAAAAGCCTCTCAATCCGTCTCTTTCCCATGTCCGGATTGCGACATCCATTACGCCGTTATAGCGCTGCGGATGCCCCGGAGAACCCGAGGCTTGCAGACGAGTGCGTATGAGATTAAGGGGATATACACTTATGGCACCGATACTTCCAGAGGTGCTACCGAATGCCAGCAAGGTCAACACGCCAGGTTGTTCCTTGCCCGTCGATTTTACCCAGGCAAGCTTGAATGCCTCAAAGGTGCTCATGTCGATCGCAGAGTAACTGACTAGAGGTTACGTTATAATCAAGATGGACATGCGATAACGTACGGGAACACGCCAATAAGGCCGATCTGAATGCGTACCCTGAGTCAGGTTTCGTTGAACGATCGTAATTTAACTCACCCCCAAACCTCTATAGAAAGCACGTAAGCCGCCCAGCGACCATATGTGGCGCATAGCCTCGACTATGCTGTGCCTTTGCCCAATGCTACTCATCATTTGAGTCTACAATATCTCGTAAGGTTACACCATGGGTCTTCACTATTCAGCACTAACCTTGAGGGTTTCCACGGGATATATCGCTATATTGCAAACATAAGCCAGACACAAATAACCGATTACGTGCCAACTCACCGAGTTGACTACTAATCCCACCAATCCCCCCAGAAAGAAACCGACTAGTTCCGCTGATTTCGCTTGGATTATCAACACAGTCCCAATGCTTTGCAAAGGCACGCTTCTACTCGGAGTCACATTTGCTGTGAAAGTAGGAAGTAGGAAAGTGACATACGGCGGATTCGTATGCGAAGAATTTGATCGCGGATTCAGGGAAGATTTTGGCAACGGATAAACCATTACCAGTCCAAAATGCAAGAACACCGCCTTCTGCGTATATACGCGCCACGGCATTCCTGAAAACCGTCATATTGACTGGACTAGGTTTAGAAGGAAGGGCACAACCTCCCAGGTGAGGAGGTCGCGTGATTAGAAACACCTTTAGTCGATCAAACGGTGCGGTGCACGTTCGGGACACTAGAGACGAGTTGGATTTACGCGCTCTCTAACAAGACGACAACTTACCAGCACCAGAAATACCACCAGCAAGAAGGAACTTGAGAGAAGAATTTAGGATACTATGAGGCTCCATTTCCCGATCATCTTCATCATCATCTATTTCAACATCGTCCTGTAGGGGATCAGCTTGACGCTGGATCGAACGGGTCTGACTAATGTTGGCGAATCTCGGGACGCGGTCCTTCCTGCTCAGGTCTGCACCAGCTTATGAAAATGAAAGTATTAAAAGTCTGCCTCGTGAAGGTGGGCTGGGACGAACCTTCCGCATCGCGAGCAGCAGCAGAATCCCCGTGGACCTTATGACGTCTAACGTTGTAATATTGGTAAATCTCCTCCGGTGACGGTTTTCTCGGAAGAAATAGCAGGAAATTTCTAAACTCTGCAAACGTAACAGATTCTGAACGACGCGATCCGGCCAAATTCGTTATAAACTGAGAAACGTGGCTCGGAGAATGCTTAACACCTGTAGTTGGTGAACAATGACTTATTTTCAGGATAGACGTAAATCTGCTCACCCGCGCTATTCAGAGCCAACGACACATCGCGTGCATCTATATGACCACTTCCGTCTGCATCGAGCTTATGAAAGATCTGCCATAATTCTAGTCGAGTTAGTATGAGCTCCATGCACCTGGTCAAAGCACTCGCCAACTTCTTTGGCCTCGACATATCCCTTGAACTTGTCCCAACCAACCAGCCGCGGTTCTTCGTCTGCGCCAACACCGCAGAGATTTAGTAATTCGGAATCATACGTGCTCTTGAGCGACTGTGCCTGTTCCGGAGTAATGTCTTCATATAGCATCTGATCGGAGATGTGTGCCGGTTGAATCGCAATGCCCATGATGCTCTGTAGCTGCCCCCACATATCCCGCTGCCAAACCTCTCTGTGCTCTCTGCCTTCGGCCTCCTGGAATTCAGATAAATTAGAAGGGGGTTGGTATTGAGGTTGAAAATGATTGGGTATATCATAGTGTGATTGTGTGGTGTTAGTGAGTTGGCGATCCTGGCCGTCGTTAGAGAGATGCGCGGTGTTCGCGTTGGCCATCCGGGGAGACCCGTACACCTCGCAAGGAATGATAATGAGTCTCAGACTAGAGCGTGGAGGAGAGGCTCAAGCGCTCATCTTGGCAGGAGTCTTGTTGTCGACGTAAATGTCAGCCTTCCGTTGTCGGCTAGTCACATAATTTACTACTACTAGTTTACTAATACTAATGTACATACACGATCAACATCTCAACCACTGCATCCGCCCAAGCTTCCCGCATATTCTCTTCAATGTACTTGTCCACGTCGCTGCATTGCTGCTGAGGTGCTCCCTTCGACCTGCAAAAGTTATTACCACCGGCGACTCCTTGACAGGTGATGTTGCCACTAATGTTTGCCCAGTGCTGCGAGAGCTCTGCAACCGTATAGCTGTAGAGCTGAACCTTTCGACCCGCGACATGTTTGGGAGCTGTCAATAATGAAAAATTAGTCCTGCAGTGAGCGCTACTACTCAATTTACGCACTGTGCTACACGAGTCCAACCATTCAACGTTTTGTTCAATCCTTCTTTGCTTTGGTCGGTCCGTACGAAGAGGCGGAGTTGGCGGCCTAAAAGTCTTTAACCAATGTCAACACGTTTATGATTTGGCCAATAATATTGGAGCATACGCGGTGGAGCTGGCGTTGACGCTTTTCCTCTTGGCTCAAGTACGCCACAGAAGAACCAGATTCTCTTCTGATGCATGCTGGTCGTTTGACAATATGATATGACGTGCAAATACTGTGATGTTGCTGCTAGGCCCGTTAGGTTGAATCCCAAGCATCAAGTGACGAAACACTGACGACATCTGATTCTTCGGAGCTACTATTGGGAGATAGATTCGGGAAGGATGCCACAGAGCTGCCGAGAGTAAGAGCCCGCTCAATTGCCTCGCGCCACTCCGTGGGCAACTATCAAACTATTTAGCGGGACAAGGTACGGCATGGTCGCTTATGTGTTACGAACAGGTGGAATCTCTTCAACGGAACATTCTTCAAAATTTGATTCTTCTTGTGCCGTTGCCGGGGATGGAGGGGGCGATGGAATATACCTCGGTACTGGTTTCCGGTAGCTCATGTCTCGTGGCATGACTGTATTGGTGCTAGGAAGAGATGGAAGATGCTGGTCCAAGCGATTGATATATGGCCTGACAGTGGTTCGCTTAGGGTATGGACGCAAGGCGACCTTCATACAAGCCAACAGAAGCAGTATATGTTGGAAAACACGCTGTACACACGCCCTGGTTGAATTCATTTATTAAATTGGCCGCCCACGCCACGCACAGGTGTTCTGCGGATGTGTCGTGACTGCTGAGGGACATGATCGGCCATGAGAGAAGTTCGGATATAGAAAGGGGTAACTGAATGACACTCCGCAAAGCTAAAGGGATGAGTTGTCTGCGAGACTTGTGAATTGTTCGAGAAGCGAACAACGATACAGTTTTCCTCTGCCCTGGCCACAGGTGCAACAAATAATTTAGCCTTCTACGTGTGTGTTGCCTGTGGCGCTCCTAGGTATCAACCCGTTCATTTCGTCCATCACAAGGGCGATGCATAACCCGGTCAATACGACTTTGACCGCCCTTATACATGCTCTTACTCGAAACCACATGGGTCGCTTGGAAAATACCGCGGAGGTGGTGGCATTCTTCTACTGATTTTTTTAGACGCCGGTCCGCAGTTAAAGAACGTACCAGAAGATGCTGTATAAATTGATCTCAACACTACACCGGCAACAATTAGCTATAATGGTTTAGTAATGATGTAATGATAGAGTGTAACTCCGTTTAGGTCATTCTGCGGTGGGCAGTCTTGTGATCTACCCCTCAGATTGTTGGAGCCGATCTAGTGAAAATTGCTAGCTTGCATGCGCAGTAAGTGCTTCTAGCGCAGGTACCTTTGTGCTTCCGATTCCAAAGATGTACCGTACCCGTGTTGGTTCAGTATATATACACTGAAACTGGATTAAAAACACATGCACACCGCTAGAAAGCAGGAACCGATGGCAAAACGCATTCGTTACGCCAGGTTGGCTCCGCTTGCACAGCGCCAAAAGAAAGACGAGGGATATTTAGAGGGCGCGTCATCGGTCCAGCTATCAGCCGCGTGAGAATGGCGGGCCAATCATAATACGTAGCATGTGGTTGCACTTGGCTGGAGGGAGGTAGTAAATCACAAAAGAGCGTGACAGAGCGTGACATCCTTGCGGCATTCGCGGATAGACTGAACGCAAAGTGCCAACAGCATGATCAATTACATCTTACTCGTCTCCAGGCAAGGTAAGGGACGCGACTGGCACAATGTTGAAGCAGCCTCATCGCCCATACACAGGCAAAGTGCGCCTCGCAAAATGGTTCACGACGATGCCGCCAAAGGCAAAGGCGAAGATTGTAAAGGATGTAACGCAGCTAGTCCTAGCCCGCCGAACGCGCATGTGTAATTTCTTGGAATATAAAGGTGCCCAGCGCGTCCTAGTAATATCGTGTGCATCGGTCCATTGACACTAAAGATAGATACCAAAGTAGTGTACAGACGATATGCGTCACTCTTCTTTGTGTGCGGTATCGGTTCGGGAGACAATGAGCTGGTTACGCTGGAGATCATACACCGCTACGTTGAAATTCTGGATCGATATTTTGGCAACGTGCGTTGATGATTTCACGGATCCTTGGAAACAACTTTGACATGTCTCACTCAGGTTTGTGAACTAGACTTGTGAGATCGAAGCAAATCGAGCATCGGATCTTGCTCACATGTTGCAGAATTTTTAATTTTCAGAAGGCTTACGCGGTGGGTCACGTTTAAACCGCTTGACAGACGCCACAGAATAAAGCATAACAGATTCTAGACGAATTGATCATCTCTGGCGAATTGCAGGAGTCGTCAAAAAAATCGGTTCTCAGGGTGGTACGTTTGTCTCACAAGATTGACAGAAAAATAGATCGATATGTGCTCAGGTGACACAATCTGATACGGTGGAGGAGCAGGAGAACTCAGAGGACAGTCTGGCGCGGCTAGGATCACGGAGCGGTTAGCGTTCTATACATTCCAAATGGGTGACGGCGGTAACAAGGGAGTAAAGGACCACTTTTGTAGGAACGGAGCAAGCATGCAAGGTACGGTGGCGGCAACGTCGGCCGAGGTACACAGCTTAGGCAGATCCGCCGTAGCTGCTTATCGTCCAATCAGATTATTTCTACACCGCTTCCCAAATACAAGTCAATAAACCTAGTCTTCCGCTTAATACCTCCGCCTCTCTTCGTTTTCTTCATCCCATTTCCAATGGCCGAGAAGTACAACAACTCGCTCCTTGCCCCCTTCCTTGCCCTCGACCAGGGCGGAAAAGTCCAGGCCGAATGTGCGCCATCCGCCATTCATCATATACCAAAACTTATCTAATCGACAGACGTCTGGATCGACGGTGATAATGGTCTCCGTTCAAAGACAACAGTTCGTTTCCCTATTCTTCCGATTTCTCTCTCTTATGGCGATCCTTTGTTTTTTAGACCGTCTCCGAGAAGGTGACAGACATAAATCAGCTCAGAATCTGGGACTTCGATGGCTCGTCGACCAACCAAGCTCCTGGTCATGACTCCGATGTATACCTTCGTCCCGCCGCCATCTTCAAGGATCCCTTCCGCGGCGGTGACAACATCCTTGTTCTTGCCTCAACCTACAACAACGATGGTACCCCCAACAGGACCAACTACCGTCACCACGCTGCCAAGGTCATGGAATTGGCCAAGGACGAGCAACCGTGGTTTGGTCTTGAGCAAGAATATACCCTCCTCGATGCAGACGGTACTCCGTACGGCTGGCCTAAAGGTGGTTTCCCTGGCCCCCAGGGCCCCTACTACTGCGGCGCAGGTATGACAATAGACTCTCAAGTTATCACGTTGGATGC
>WNGI01036270.1_pt1 | contig 10479 bp, 11 predicted proteins | sample 5400621 | NCBI WGS metagenome assembly WNGI01 (sample SAMN13153374, study PRJNA577476) | soil metagenome | isolation source: 20 cm soil or saprolite under Garry oak tree replicate 1 | place: USA:California | collected 2016-06-15 | reverse complement strand
GGGAGCTCGCTGGAATCGTATAGATCACCGACGGGACGGTCGTTGCCGCCGCCCAGCGTCCGGCAAGCGACGCGGCGGCAAACCACACGCCGCTCTGGAGGGCGTAGTACGACGACGCGTCGACGCGGATCACGGGCACCGATGCGTTCACCACGTATTGCAACGTGGTCCCCTCGATCGGCTTGAGCTGGGGTGGGCCGTCGTACGTGACGGTGAGCTTCGCCTCACTCCGTCTGATAGTCGCCGTCTGCGGGATGTCGTTGGCGATCACGGCCTGTCGCGCCTGGGGCGTCCCGGGAACGGAGGCGAGCACCGCGCTCTTGGGATCGCTCTCCGGAATGCTGGCGAAGTCTCGCGGGAGCTCGGCGACGAACTGCCAGGGTCCCTGGAGCGACTTGCCGCGGAACCATCGGCCCGAGAGGAGCACGTAGTAGGCCTGCTCTGGCGTATAGAAAAAGAGATCGTCGTCGGTGTTCGTCACCTCCTGGATCTCCGTGGCGGCTATCGGCGCGAAGACGGGCCCGCCCTCGAGGACGAGGAGCTCGGCCGGCGTCGTGCTCACGTAGATCGGCGGAACGGCGCCCTCCTGGAGGAGCTTCTTGAGGTCGGGGGCCGGGTTGTCGAGCAGATCCACCTTTCCACTCTGGCCGGCCGCCTGCTTTGCCGTCTCGAGCGAGGCGGGAGCGAAGTTTGGAACGGCCCATGGCCCCTCGAGCTCCGAGGCTGCGAGCCATCGATTCATCAGCCACAAGTAATATTGTGCCGACTGGTCGCGCAGGAGCAGCACCCGCGTGTTGATCACCTGCAGGAGGTCGGTGCCCGCGACCGACCGGAGTACGGGCTTGCCGTCGATGCGCACGAGGAGCGCTGGGACCTGACTGACGATGATCCGCGGCGGGTCGTTTTTGACGGAGACGATCCGGGCGGAATCCTCCATCCGTTCGACCTCGAGCTCGGCCTGGAGCCGATCGAGCGCGATCGTCAGCGGCTGCCCTGAGAGCATCTGCCGCAGTGTCGTCACGTAGCCGACCCCGCGGTCAGGCACCGTGGGGAAGTCAGCCTTCGAGATGGTCAGGTCCTCCAGGGTGACCATGCGCGCTTCCTTGTCGACGTCGGCCCGCGCCGTGAACCAGATCACGCCGTACTTGGGCTGCGCCGATGCCTTGGTCTCGACCGCGACCGCTGCCCGACCGTCCAGCCGGCCTTGCTGCCAGCGCTCGTACTGCGGCTGGAAGACGGCGAACGTGTCGTCTCCGCTGGAGAGCTGGCGCGGCCACGGGTCAATATCGGAGGCCGCTGGCGGCTCTTCGAGTCCCGACACGACCGGCGTGCACGCGGCCAGACCCGACACCACCAGCAGCGGGCAGAGGAGCGCACCCAGCATCCTCCGGACGAGCGCCGGGGCGGCTTTCACCGCCAGTACCATGGACCCCACCCGCCCCACCTCAGCTCCTCGTCGGTCCAGATCCTCTGCTGTGCGATCTGCCGCTCGGTCACCAGACGCTGATACGCCGAGTACTCCTTGGATCCGCCTACGTACACGCACTTGCAGGTCTTGGGATCGGCGTAGGTGTACACGATGTTGCCGTCGGTGTTCCGCGTCACGATCTTGAACGGCGGCAACGTCGTGGGGTCTTGGAGGCGCTCGTCAGTGTCGGCGGGCCGACTCTGGAATCCCGCCGCCGACAGCAGTTGCTCGGTCTCGCCCGCCGCCAGCCCGCGGAACGTCGCGCAGCCGGATAGTGCGACGAGCGTGACGACACCCATGAGAACCGCGCGCGCGTACATATCAGCCTCCTTGCTGTTCGGTACCTAGAGCACTCTCAGGAAAGCGAGCAGATCGGCCTTCTCCTGGGACGTCAGCCGGAGTCCGAGGACCAGGTTGAAGAACTCCACCGTGTCATCCAGGGTGAGCAGCCGTCCGTCGTGCATATAGGGCGGCGTGTCCTTGATCCCTCGGAGCGGGAACGTCTTAATGGGCCCATCCGCGGACGCCGTCATCCCGTTGATCGTCTGAGGCCGATAAAAGCGCTCCGCCTGGAGGTTGTGCATCAGGCTATCCGTGTAGTACGGCGGGACGTGACACGTCGCGCACTGCGCCTTCCCGAAGAAGAGAGCCTGCCCGCGCATCTCCGTCGGCGTGGCCTTCTTGGGATCGAGCTTCCCGAACACGTCGAGCTTCGGCGCCGGCGGGAAGTCCAGGATCTCCTGGAACTCCGCCATGTCGTGGACCTGGCTGCCCCGCTCGAGGATGTTGACGCCCTTCTTCGTGGCGATCACGGGGTCGCCGTCGAAGTAGGCCGCGCGCTGCTCGAACTCCGTGAAGTCCTCGACCGTCTTCAGCGCGCGCTGGGACCCGAACAGGCGCTGGATGTTGACGCCGCGCAGGGTCGGCGTCTCGATCCGGTGACGAAATTCCTGGGGACGGATGTCGCCGACCAGGTGCGCCGCGCCATTGGTGCTGCCGTTCTGATGACAATCGAAGCAGGCCACGCCGAGGCTCGGGTGCTCACTTCGGCGATCCGCCGTCAGGTTGAACTGCTGTTGCGCGAACGGAGTCAGTAGCAGGCGCAATCCCTCGAGCTGCTTCGGGTTCAGGATGCCGTTGAACAGCTCGTAGTAGTTCTGCGTGGTCACCAGCTGTCCCCGCGCCACGTCACCGAGATCGGGACGGGTGGTGAGGTAGATGGGCGCGGGGAACTCAGGCAGGAACCGGTCGGGAATGTCGAAGTCCAGGTCGAAGCGCGCCAAGTCTCTGCCCGTCTGCTTCTTGACCTCATCGATGAGGAATCTCGGGAAGACCATCCCGCCCTCGGGATGATTAGGATGCGGCAACGGCATGAAGCCGGTGGGGAAGAGCCCCTTCTCGCGAATATCGTCCGGGCTCATGCTCGTGAGCGCCTCCCAGGTCACCGCGCCCGGCAGCTTGACGCGGACACCCTCCTGGACGGGCTTTCCGCGGCTCATGGTGACGCCAGCGGCGGAACGATCGCCGAGGTCGTACCGCGCATTGAGCAGATCCATCTGGCGCTTCATGATCTCTGCCTTCGCGGCGCTCATCCGCCGAGACACCGTCCGAAACTCCTCCTCGTTGACGGACAGGTAGCTCGACCTGGGCGCACCAGCCTGGGTCGCCGCCGCGCGGTCCCGGACGCCCAGGACGCCAGCCGCCACCCCGATGACGACGAGTCCGACCGCCGCCGCGACGTCCGACGCGCGCGCGCAAGCGTCGGGGACGTCCGCGCCTCCAGCGCGGGACGGAATTCCCGCGCCGGCACGATCCGCATCACCCGCCCTTGTCCATCGAGAATGGTCACCGGGCCGACCGGCTCCTCGTGAGCCGGCAGCCTGACCGCATTCGCCTCTGGTCCCCCATTCATCACGGCACCACCCTTCGCCACCACTAGGGGCTTTGCAGGTTCTCCAGCGACATCTTGTCGAAGGAGTCAACGCTCGCTCGATACGCTTCGCCGCGCTCGGTGATCGGTACGGTGAAAAACACGCGGCCGCCCGCCGGAGAATCACCCAGCGCCCACCCGTAGGCCTCGCCTGTCACCCGACCGCTCGCATCCAGACTCTCGATGCGCACGCGCACGTCACCGATTCGCCACGGAAGGCCGTTGTAGAGGTACCCCTCCACCGCAGGGCCCCGATGATTTCTGACTTCCTTGAGGTCGAACCGAAACGGCCTCTGGTCCGGCGTCCCGAGACTCTGAGCGTGCGCGCCCGGTCCCACCAGGACCGACAGCGCAAGCAGTGCGAGGAGCAGGCGCCGAGGTCTGGGCATTCGCGATCTCATGGCTCTCTCCTTTCCGTCCCGTCCGTGCTCACGAACCGTCTCACCTGTTACGAGGGCGACACGACGCATGGCGGCACGCGACACGAAAATTCAGCAAGAACGCGCAACACCGGCGTGTCAGCGCACGGGGAGATGAGGTTTTTTTCCGCACCTCGCGGAAACGCCCCGCGCGTGTCCACCATCAAAAGGGGTGAGAGATAGAGAGAAGGAAGGAGGGATACCAGATGAAGCGTGCCATTGTCCTCGCACTGATGCTCGCGGCCGTCCTGGTCCCGCTGATGGGCGTCGCCCAGGCGGATCTGCGGACCGACGAAACCATCACGCAGGCCCCGTAACGTAGGCCACGGGACTGGCGCGTGCGGCAGACCTCGAGGTCTACCGCACGCGCCGCTCTGTCGCCGGCGCTGTACCCTCCCGACCGCTTACGGCGCGACCGACGCGGCGGCTATCTCGACGATCGAGGCAGGCCCGTTCGCGTTGGGCTGCACGACGAGCTGGCGGACGTGGAACGGGCGTAGCGTTTCACGGTGCCCCACGCTGAACACGGTAGTGCGCGGCAGCCGCTCCCGCAGCAGCCGATAGAGGCGCGCCTCCATCATCTCGTCGACGGCCGAGGTCGCCTCGTCGAGGAAGAGCCAGTCGGCCTTCTGGACCAGCACGCGGGCAAAGGCGATGCGCTGCTGCTCGCCGGGAGAGAGCTGCAGCGCCCAGTGGGCGGCCTCGTCGAGCCGCCCGGCGAGCCCGGGTAGCTCCACCGCCTCGAGCGTCGCACGAAGCGTCGAGTCCTCCACGCCACCCACAGGCTTCGGATAGCTCACGACGTCGCGGAGCGTTCCGAGCGGCAGGTAGGGCTTCTGAGGCAGAAAGAGAACCCTGGCGTCGCGCGCAAGGTGGATCGTGCCGCGCCCGTAGGGCCAGATTCCGGCGATGGCACGGAGGAGCGTGCTCTTCCCCACGCCCGACGGCCCCCCGAGGAGCACCGTGTCGCCACGCTCGAGGGCGAGCTTCACGCCCGCGATGAGCGGCCGACCGTCTGGACGATCGACCTCCACGAGGTCTACGGCCAGGCGCGCACCGTCCCCGTCGGCGTGCGTGATCCCACCGTCGGCCGCCGCCAGGACGCGGACGCGCTCGAGGGCACGCTCGAAGCCCGCGAGCCGCTCCACCACCGCGCGCCATTCGGCGATGTCCGTGTACGAGGACACGATGAAGCTCAGCGCGTCCTGGACCTGGCCGAACGCGGTCGCCGTCTGGACGAGCCCGCCGAGGGGGATCTCGCCCCGAAAGTAGCGCGGGGCCGCCACGACGAAGGGGAAGAGGACCGCCGCCTGCGCGTAGCCGGCGGTGAACCACGTGAGCCGCTTTTGCCGGCGCATGATACCCCACCAGTTGCGCACCACGGCGCCAAACCGCTCGCGAAAGCCGCGAAGCTCGTCGGCCTCGCCGCCATAGAGGGCCACGCCCTCGCTGTTCTCGCGAAAGCGGACGAGGCCGGAGCGGAAGTCGGACTCGTAACGCTGCTGAGCGAAGTTCAGCGCGACGAGCGGTCGTCCGACACGATCGGTGAGCCAGGTGCCGACGCACGCGTAGAGGAGAGCCGCCCAGACCATGTAACCGGGCACGGTGATGGCGATGCCCCCGAAGGAAAGGCTGAGCGAGCCCGACAGCCCCCAGAGAATCGCGACGAAGGAAGCCAGCGTCACCGCCGCCCGCATGCCGCCAATCGCGAGGCCCAGCGTGCCCGAGATGAAGAGGCGAACATCTTCCGCGACGCGCTGGTCGGGGTTGTCCGCCTCGCCCGCCACGAGCTGCATCCGGTAGTAGGCGCCGTCTGTCAGCCACGCGCGGAGGTACCGGTCCGTGAGCCAGCGCCGCCAGCGGATCAGGAGCATCTGGTTGAGATAGAGCTGGTAGACGGCGACGACGATGTACGCGCCCGCGAGCCACGAGAAGCGAATCACTTGGCGGATGAAGACGGCGTAATCCCTGTCCTGGAGCGCGTTGTAGAAGGTGTTGTTCCACCGGTTGAGGAGGACATTGATGTAGACCTGCCCGAGCGTGAGGGCGACCACGACGAGGAGCAGCCCCCGGCCGGCCCAGCGATCGTCTGAGTACCAATAGGGCCGGGCAATCAGCCAGGCATCGCGCAGGAGCGTGCGCAGGCGAGTCACGGCTGAGACTGCGGGACCACCTGCTTCCAGTCTTCCAGACACTGAATCACGTAGGGGTAATACGCGCTGGCGCTCGCGCAGAAGTCCGAGTACTGAGGCGCCAAGGCCGCTGCGGAAACATCCGGGTCCTGATATGGATACGTGGGCGCCGGGTCGTCGAGATGCTCACCGGCAGAATAGCCTCCTCCCCACCCCTCACCGATTCCGCCCGGAAGCCACGTGAAGACCAACAGCACAAGCGCGATGGACCATCCATGAGACATCGTCAGTTACCTCGGATTCTTCTCAACGCAATCCATCCGATCCGCCTCACGTGAGCGCTCCCTTACCCCGTGTGCGTGCGGTCGGGGCCGGATACCGAGTCGCGCTCCAGGACGACGGCCTCTTCGCGAACCGGGGGGGCCATGAACTCCGGGCCGACGGGGTCCGTGACGGTCTCGGCCAGGATGCGATCGATCGTCGCGCGCGTGTCCTCGTCGAGGCTCCAACCGAGCACGTCGTTGATCGGTGAGAGCTGGTCCGGCCGTCGTGCGCCCCACAGCGCAATCGTCGGCCCCTGGTCCAGGATCCAGCGAACCGCCAGGGCGAGAACGTCCTTGCCATAGCGCGCGCGGGCAAGACGACCGAGCGCGGCGACTGCGTCGAGATATTGCCCGTAGCGTCGAGGCTGGAACTTCGGATCCGTCTGGCGAAGGTCGTCGCCGGTGAACCGCGTGTCCGGTCGCATACGGCCGGAGAGCAACCCCCGACAGATCGCGCCGTACGCCAGGACGGTGAGGCCGTGCCGTTCGGCATACGGGAGCACGTTCTTCTCGATCTGGCGCTCGAACAAGTTGTAGGGCGGCTGCACGACGTGCAGCGGGGCGACAGCGCTGAACGCCTCCATCTGTTCGGGCGAAAAGTTGCTCACCCCGATCGCGCCGATGGTCCCGCGCTCGAAGAGCTCGCGAAGTGCCGCGGCGGTCTCCTCGATCGGGACGAGTGGATCAGGCCAATGCACCTGATAGATATCGATATAGCTCGTCCGCAATCGGCGCAGTGAGTCCTCAATCTCCCTCCGAATGCGCGTCCCTGAAGCGTTCCGATAAACCTCGCCGGCGCGCCACTCGAGACCGGCCTTGGTCGCAATCAGCACGCGCTCGCGCCTGCCGTGCTCGGCGATGGCCCGCCCGACGAGCTCCTCGGATCTGCCGAACCCATACACCGGTGCGGTGTCGATGAGGGTGATGCCGAGGTCGAGCGCTGTCCGGATGGTCTTGATGGCCTCGCCCTCGTCGCTGCCACCCCACATCCACCCGCCGAGCGACCATGTGCCGAGGGCGACGCGCGAGCTGATCATTCCCGCGCCCTGTATCAGCGTCTGTTCCATCGGTGTCCGCGACCTCCCATCTGCCTCTTTTGACGACATCCGATCCGCCAGCGTTGCACATCGCGGGGCGCCTCCATCGAGTGCAACCGTTGAGTCGGCTCGGTCCTCATAAAGAGGACTCGGGAGGAGGAGGCGAGTGGCCATGCTGCGCCGGGCCCTACACGGCATCAGCGGGATGCGGATTCATGCGACGGATGGCGACCTCGGGCACGTGCACGACGTCTACTTTGAAGACGGTCAGTGGCTCGTCCAGTACCTCGAGGTCGACACGCGTCACTGGCTGCACGACCGACGCGTGCTCCTCACGCCGGGCGCCGTCCAATCTGTCGACTGGGAGCACGGGCGGATCCACGTAGTCCTGACACGGGAGCAGGTGCGAAACAGCCCCGACATCGACTCGCACAAGCCAGTATCCCGCCAGCATCAGCTGCAGGTGCACGAGTACGTCCCGTGGCCGAAGCTGATGCTCGAGACATCTGGGCGTGAGGTGACCGCACCCCTGCCGGACCAGACGAAGGATGACCCTCACCTCTGGAGCGCTCGGGCGCTCTCCAACTACGGCCTCGAGGGGACGGATGGAGCCCTCGGCCGTGTCGCCGACCTCCTCGTAGAGGAAGACGCGTGGGCGATTCGCCACATCGTGATCGACGGAGGAAGCTGGCTTTCCGCGAAGTGGTTCCTGGTTCCCGTGGACAGGATCCAATCGATCAGCTGGGACGCGAAACGGGTCCGGGTCTCGCAGGGTAGCGAGACCGTCGGGAGCGCCGGTACGAATCGTTGACCGGGGGGTGGACCGTCGCGGTACCGGACGCGAAGTCGCACCGTATGGTCGCGCGAGACGTGGCGACGATCGCGAGACGCTCGGTGGCGGAGTCCATCGTCTACCTGTGTGCGCTGATCGCCGATCAGCCGCGTGTCATCGATCGATACATCGACTACTTCGGCGAGATGCGATCCGTCGGCGGCGTGGCACCCTAGAGCCGCTCGTTCTCTTCATCCCCGGTCCTCGGACTGGGCACCCGCGGCCAGCCACGTGCGGAAGTCAGGACAGGCGGCGGCCAGCCGCCACTCGGCGATCACCTCGCGCGCCATGGCGCGCAGCGCCCCCATCGAGACATCCTCGGCTCGGGTCAGGCAACGGTCGAGTAGCCAGCCCTCGAAGGCGTCGGGATCGGGGTCGGCCTCGATCGCCTGAGTCAGCAGCCGGTGCTTGAGCGACATCCCGATCGCGTCAGGCGTGGTGTCGCGCTTGCGCCGCCGGCGCCGTCCCTCGGAAGCATCGAGGGCCGCCAGCAGCGCGCCGCACACGAGCGCCGGTCGGAGCGGCGTCACGCCGGAAGACCGAGCAGATCGAGCAGCCGCGAGGGCTCCGCGACCACGCTCACCGCCACCTCGTGTCCCCTCGCCGCCGGGCGACGGTAGCCACGCTCGAGCGCCGCCACGTCCAGGACGAGCGTGGCGAGGTCCTCCACGACCACGTGCTCGGGCCGCATCGGGGCGAGGGTCGTGATGGTCTTGACGTAGCCACGGCAGCCCTCGCACACCTCGATGGTCTGGCGCTCCCGGCGGTCCGGCGATATCAGCGAACCCAGTTTTTCGTGATCGCCTTCACCACAGAAAGGACAGCGCAGCCACTCGGTCCGCCAGTCACTCCCACAGGGTGCGCATCGAAGATGCCGGTTCCCGTCGAGCCCGCGGATTTCAGCGAGGGCGGGCCACCCGCCACAGATCGGGCAATAGCCGTGCGCCCAGCCTACCGGCACACGCTCTGCCCAGGCCCGCCGGCACGCCTGGAGCATCGGTATCGCGATCAACGGCGCCAGCCCTCTCACGACGCCCCCGTCGTCCTTCACGGCTCGGGCGAGCTCGTCGAGTCGATCGACGTCCTGCGACACCGCGGTCTCGAAAAGGAGCAGCGGGTCGAGAGGCTCCACCTCGGTCCCGACCGCGAGCGTCAGGGCGCGACGAACCCAGCGTCCGACCGCCCTGGGAGCGACATTGATGACGGCGCCATCCAGCAGCGGCCGGCCACCACCCCCCGAGTGCTCGAGCGTGGGCACGAATCGCGTCCACTGCGGGCGTCCCGTCTCGCGCAGCGCCTCCTCGATGACCACGAGCAGCGGTCGCCACTCCGGATGCTCCGTATGAAGCGTGGTCAGCAGCGATCGCGATTCCGTCGCGGCCATACTATGGCTCGGTGTCCACGGTGCCGCCGATGAGGGCATGGTGGCCTATGCCGTCACCATGCGTTCGCGTGCCGTAGTACATGCGGGCGCCGTCGTGGATCTGAACGGCTCCCCGTGGATGGTTGCCGACGTCCGCCCCCTCCCCGCTTCCACGAGTCCGGGTGGACTCGGGGCTCGTGCAGCCGAGAGCGACGCCGGCCACGAAGACGACGACGATCGAACGCCAGCCACGCATCACAGCCGGTCCGACGAAAGGATGATCACCGCTCTGAGGATCAGGCCTCCGAGGAGGACCAGCAGCGGCCCGATCGTCCACCGCGACGCCCGATCGGGGAGTCGCCGCAGATACAAGGGCAGGGCGATACCGCCGAGCACCATCACGGCCAGGAGGAGGCCCCAGCCATTCAGCCAGACCATCGCGATACGCCCGAGTGAGGCGACCAGTGCAGCGATCGCCAGCGCCTCGAGGACGAGGACGGATCCGTCGAAGCGCTCGAGCGCCTGGATGCCGTCGCTCGACACGCCGCCCCAGGAACCGAGCAGGATCAAGAGCGCCGCCGACGTGGACGCCGCCGAGATCAAGAAGCTAAGCCCGAGCAGGGTCGTGTCCGCCCAGATCGGGCGATTCGTGACGGCGAGGAGGACCCCCGTATAGCCCGCCACATAGAAGCCGAGAAGAGCGCCGATCACCGTGACGAGCCGGCCCACGAACGCGGGTGGGCCGAGCTGGCAAAGGAGCGGCCAGGCGAGCCAGCCTCGCTCGGCGAGCACCGCCACGAAGGAGAGGAACGCGCACCCGCCGAAGAGAAGGAGCGCCCATGCGCCGACCGACATCGGAGAGTACATCTTGATCATCGGACGGAACGTCTCCGACTGGACCAGCATGTGCCAGAAGCGTTCCGGCCGCCCGAGGTCGACCGTCAGCACGAGCCCGCAGAGGCAGACGAGCGGGAA
>WNGI01006725.1_pt1 | contig 10479 bp, 9 predicted proteins | sample 5400621 | NCBI WGS metagenome assembly WNGI01 (sample SAMN13153374, study PRJNA577476) | soil metagenome | isolation source: 20 cm soil or saprolite under Garry oak tree replicate 1 | place: USA:California | collected 2016-06-15 | reverse complement strand
TGGACGTGTTCTTCAGCATCCCCGGGCTCCTCCTGGCCGTGCGGATCGCGGCGATGCGCGGGCCCGGCGTGAACAGCGCGGTCGTCGCGATCTCGATCGTCTACACGCCGCTCTTCGCGCGCGTCATGCGGGGCCCGGTCCTGGCGGAGCGCGAGAAGGATTACGTCCAGGCGGTGCGCGCGCTCGGCGCCACGCGCTGGGCCGTGGCGCTCAAGCACGTCCTGCCCAACGTGAGCTCGCCGTTCGTCGTGCAGGGGACGATCGCGTTCTCCCAGGCGATCCTGATCGAGGCCTCGCTGAGCTACCTCGGCCTCTCGGCCCAGCCGCCGATGCCGTCCTGGGGGAACATGCTGAACGAGGGCCGGACCTATCTCGAGACGGCGCCGTGGATCTCCGTGTTTCCTGGCGTCGCGATCATGGCGAGCGTGCTCGCGTTCAATCTGATCGGCGACGGCCTGCGCGATATCCTCGATCCGAACGTCCAGTGACCGCGCGACAGGAGGGACGACGATGACGACCCGCCACCTCGGCTCCGACCCGACCGGACTGAGCCGCCGCGCCCTGCTCACGACCGGCGGCGCGGCCCTCGCCGCGCTCTCGCTCGGCAGGCCGGCGTACGCGCAGGCGCCCAAGCCGGGCGGCACCTTCGTCTCGGCCCAGACGACCGAGGCGACGGGACTCGACCCGCAGCTCGTCCCGGCGTTCTCGCGGAGCCGGCGGTCGCCGATGATGTACAACCAGCTCGTCCGCTTCGACGCCGACATGCAGCCCGTCCCGGAGCTCGCCGAGTCGTGGGAGGTGAGCCGTGACGGCCTGGTCTGGACGTTCAAGCTGCGCCAGGGCGTGAAGTTCCACGACGGCCAGGAGCTGACGTCGGCCGACGTGAAGTTCACGTTCGACCGGCTGTTCGAGCGGTCGCCGGGCAAGTCCGACTTCATCGCGGTCGACCGGGTCGAGCCGGCGGGGCGCCACGCCGTGAAGTTCCTCACGAAGGAGCCGTTCGCCGGGCTCCTGGCGGCGCTCGGCGGATTCTGGGGCTTCATCATCAGCGAGGCGGGGATCAAGCGGCACGGCGATCTCAACAAGGCAGCGCTCGGCACGGGCCCCTTCGTGCTGCAGGACTGGAAGGTCGAGCAGCAGATGGTGCTCACGCGCCACCCGCAGTACTTCAAGAAAGGGCTGCCGTACGTGGACGAGGTCATTCTCCGGATCATTCCCGACGAGGCGAACATCGTCGCGGCGCTCCGCACCGGCCAGATCCACCACGCGTTCCTCGAGGACAACAAGAACTTCAACCTCCTGAAGGACGAGAAGGGCCTGACCGGCCACCGCAGCTCGCGCCTGGGCTACGACTTCCTCAACATCAACGCGAGCCGCGGCCCGCTCAAGGACGTCCGCGTCCGGCAGGCGATCAGCTGGGCCGTCGACCGGAGCCAGGTGCTGCGCGTCGCCGCGTCCGGGTTCGGGCGGCTGACGGCGCCGGCGACGGCGCCGATGAAGCAGTGGCAGCTGCCCGAGGACCAGTGGCTGCGGTACTACAAGCCCGACCTCGATCGAGCGAAGCGCCTCATGGCCGACGCGGGCCAGGCCGCCGGGTTCAGCGTGAAGCTGGGCGTGATCCCGACGTTTCCCACGATGGTCCTCGGCGCGCCGGTCGTCGCCGCTCAGCTGAAGAAGATCGGCATCAACGCGGAGATCGAGAACGTCGAGTACGCCGTGTGGATCAAGCGGTGGCTGGCGAAGGACTTCGACCTGACGATGAACACGACGCCGGGCTACGCCGACCCCGACACCGCGTTCTTCCGCGCGCTCCATTCGACGAAGGGCCAGAACTGGAACAGCTGGAGCGTTCCCGAGCTGGACCAGCTGCTCGAGGAGGGGCGGCGGACGCTCGAGCCGAGGAAGCGCAAGGAGATCTACGACCGCGCCCAGGTCCTGATCCTCGAGAACGTCCCGCACCTCTGGCTGTTCTCGGCCGACACGATCGACTTCACGCAGGCCGCCGTGAAGGGCTTCAGGCAGCATCCGACGACCCTCCTCTACGGGTTCGAGGGGGTCTGGCAGGACAAGGCCTGAGAGGGTGGGACGCTACGTCGTCGTGCGCGCGTACTCGATGGCCCTGACGCTGCTCGGGCTAACGGTGCTGGTGTTCCTGATGCTGCGGCTGATCCCGGGGACGGTCGTCGAGCAGATGATCGGCGCCGACGCCGTCGTGAGCCCGGAGATGGTGGAGCAGCTCAAGCGCTTCTTCGGCCTCGACGAGCCCTGGTACCTCCAGTACGCGCGCTGGCTCGGCGGCCTCGCGCAGGGCGACCTCGGCACCTCGTGGCGGACGGGCAAGCCGGTGCTCCGCCTGATCCTCGAGCGCCTCCCGGTGACGATCGAGCTGACGCTGCTCGCGGTGGGCGGGGCGCTGGCGCTCGGCATCGCCGCGGGCATCGTGTCCGCGATCCGCCGCGACCGCACCCTGGACAACGCCGTGAGGGTCGGCGCCCTCCTCGGCCTGTCCGTGCCCGTGTTCTGGCAGGGGACGATGCTGATCCTCTTCTTCTCCGTCTATCTGCGCTGGATGCCGCCCGTCGTGTGGGTCGACCTCTTCACCGACCCGCGCGCGAACCTGACGATCATGCTCCTGCCCGCGCTGTGTCTCGGGACCGCGAGCGCGGCCAACATCGCGCGCACCACGCGCGCCTGCATGCTCGACGTGCTGCGCTCCGAGTACATCCGGACGGCGGCGGCGAAGGGGCTGGCCGGACGCGCGGTGGTGCTCAAGCACGCGCTGAAGAACGCGCTCATCCCCATCGTGACCGTCGCCGGGCTCCAGATGGGCATCCTGCTCGGCGGGACGGTCGTCGTCGAAGAGGTCTTCACGCTCCCCGGCGTGGGGCGGCTGGTCCTCTGGTCGATCTACCAGCGCGACTACCCGCTGACGCAGGCCACCATTCTCTTCGTCGCGATCATGTTCATGGCCGTCAACCTGGCGGTCGACGTCATGTACGGGTACCTCGATCCCCGGATCCGGTACGGTGCCTGAGCCGGGCGGCGTGCCCGTGCGCGAGCTCGTCTTCGCGCTCGAGTTCAGGGGCACCGCGTGGGCGCTCCCCGGGTCGACGACGAAGCGGCGCGCGAAGACGACGGCGCCCAGTCAGGCGCTCTCGAGCGTGCTGGGCCCGGAGGGCGTGGCGGCGCGGGTCGCGCCGATTACCGGCGAGCACGCGGTCCTCGAGTCGGAGGTGGAGCGCCGTGGCGACGGCACCTTCGTCGAGGCGGGGACGATCGCGTACGGGAGCGCGGGGACGATCGCGTTCGAGACGGTGGGCCAGGGCACCGTCGGCCCGAGCCCCGTCGCAGGCTGGCAGCGCGGCGCCGTCATCTGGGTCGTCACGGGGGGTGACGGACGGTTCGCCGGCGTGCGGGGCGTGATCACGTCGAACTTCACCGTGAGCGCGGGCGGCGAGGTGATCGACAATCACTTCGCCCGGCTCTACCTGCCGCCGTAGCCTATACTGCCGGCGGCAGATCTCTCTTTGGGGGACGACGGCATGCCCACGGTCGAGTACGCCCGCCTGGAGGAGCGCATCCTGGCCCGCGACCAGGTCGGGGCCAGCCAGGTGCTGTACGGGCTCTTCCGGCAGGGGCGGCCCGTCACCGAGATCCTGCGCGAGACCGTGCGGATCCACGCGCCGTACACCCACGTCCCCTACCACCAGCGACTCGACGACGGCGTCGTCAAGTTTGTGAACAACGATCACTGCCTGCTGAGCGAGCGGGTCGGCCTGCCGCTGGCGTCGATGCTCCGGCCCGAGCTCCGGCTCCTGCCCCTGGCCCAGTCCGTCTGGTACATCCCCACGGGGCTCGATCCCTGGAATCAGCTGCTTGGCCACGCGCCGGGCCACTACACGCGCCTGTACGAGATCGCGGTGAACCAGGAGCCCCCGCGGCCGGAAGTCCACTGGCCGGACCAGGAACCGCTCCACGTCGACGGCCCGCTCGCCGAGCGCCTGAACCACTGGCTCACCCTCGTCCAGCGCGGGGAGGTGCTGACCTCGTACCGGGTGTTCCTGGGCCTGCTGGACGATGCCCGAAACCGGAAGCAGGTGCTCGCCCAGCTGGCCTTCGCCGGGCTGATCGACGTGCAGGACCGGATGCTGCACAACCGGTCGTACACGACCGGCCACAAGTCGTACCGGGCGCGCGCCACCATCGAGCTGGGCGAGGCCCTGGGCTGGGACGCGGCGCGCAGCGTGCTCTATGCGGGCGTGCCCGACATGGCGGTGGGCCCGCGCTGGCACTCGACCTACGAGATGGGCTGCAACGTGGTCCAGAACGTGCTCGACGGCCGCGATCAGGACCTGCTCCGCCAGGACACGCCGCTCAGCCCGGCCGAGGAAGCGATGCTGACCGACGCGATCGTCCGCCAGCCGGAGCCCTCGGTGATCGAGGCGCTGGTCGCGCTCCTCCGGGCGGGCCGCGGACCGCGCCGCATCCTCGACGCGATCCAGGTCGCCGCGGCGCAGGTGATCCTGGACACCGGGCACCCGAACAACTTCTCGATGTCGCAGCACGGGTACGAGTACTGCAACACGCTCGGGTGGTTCTACGATACGTTCGAGCATCCCCACCGCCTGAAGCTCCTGTTCGTGGCCGCCTCCTTCATCAACCACGCGGCCGAGCACCAGGCCAACACGCCGGACAATGGCCGGCGCGCCATCACACCACCTCCGGGCGCCGAGGGCCTGTCGCCGCGCTCGCTGCTGTAGCGGCTGGAGCAGACGCTCCTCGCCCTCAGGCCCGACGAGGCGGTGGCCCTGACCGCGACGTATCTCAAAGCGGGGTTCGACCGCGCCCCACTGCTGGAAGTGCTGGCCACGGCGGCCTGTAAGCTCGGGAACGATCCCCACAACCAGGAGCTCGGGCTCTGCCTGCTCGAGGACTACCTCCGCACCCAGGCCACCGGCCGCGACCGCTTGCTCCTGGCCTGCGCCCAGCACACCGCCGGACACCGCAAATACGGGGACCCCCTCGAGGCCTACCGCCGCTTCGCCGAGGCCCTGGGCGTGGGTGGACTGACATGACGGGTCGCGTGGCGGTGCTGCGGGCGTACGGGGGTGAGTTCGAGCTGCGGGAGTATCCCGTGCCGGAAGTGGAGCCGGGCGCCATCCTCGTGCGCCTGACCCGCGCCGGCATCTGCGGCTCCGACCTCCACATCTGGCGCGGCGAGATGAAGGAGGTCTACGGCGCGAGCCCGCGCGACCTCACGTTCGGCCACGAGATGTGCGGTCGCGTCGAGCGGCTGGGGGCCGGCGTCACCACCGACTCGAGGGGCCAGCCCCTCAGCGAGGGCGACCGGGTGACGTACCTCTACTTCTTCCCCTGCGGGCGCTGCCCCGTGTGTCTGCACGACGAGCTGGGGAGTTGCCCGCGCAAGGCCCGGCCCAGCAGGGTCGCGGGCACACCCCCGTACTTCAACAACGCGTACGGGGACTACTACTACCTGCGCCCCGGCCACTTCGTGTTCAGGATCCCCGACGAGGTCTCCGACGACGTCGCCACCCCCAGCAATTGCGCCCTCTCCCAGGTGCTCTACGGCTTGAGGCGCGCCGGGCTCCGCGCGGGGCACACGCTGGTCGTGCAGGGCGCGGGCGGCCTCGGCCTCAACGCGGTCGCGGTGGCGCGCGACGTGGGCGCCGAGACCATCATCGTGATCGACCGGCTCGCGGAGCGGCTCGCGCTCGCGCGCGCGTTCGGCGCCGACCACACGCTGAGCCTGGCCGAGCTGACGACAGCGGACCGGCGCGTGGAGGCGGTGAAAGAGCTGACAGGCGGGTTCGGCGCGGACGTGGTCGCCGACTTCGTCGGCTATCCGGACGTGATCCCCGAGGGGCTGCGGATGCTGCGGAGCGGCGGCGCCTACCTCGAGGTGGGCAGCATCGCCCCGGGCAACGTCTTCTCCTACGACGCCACCGCGCTCGTGCGGGGCAACGCGCGCCTCGTGGCGACCGCCAACTACTCGCCGTGGGCGCTCGAGCAGGCGCTGTCGTTCCTGCGCAGGAACCTCCGGCGCTTCCCGTTCGAGCGCATCGTCTCGCACCTGTTCCCGCTCGAGCGTATCTCCGAGGGGTTCCGTCAGGCCGACTGGCGGGAGCGCCAGAGCGACCCACTGAGTGTCTCCCGTGCCGCCATCACGATGTGACCGGGGTCACGCGCGGGCGCGACGCCGGAGGGAGGCCCCATGACTGAGCTGCGCGCCGTCGATCTCGGCCGAATCACGCAGATGCTCGGGACGTCCGCCAAGCCGGTGAGCATCCTGTGGCAGACGCCGGGGTCGGTCGCCTTCGTCGCGCGGGGCCGGGAGCACCGGAGCGAATTCCACGTCGACCCGAGCGACGAGGTCATGTACATGCTCAAGGGCGATATGGAGCTGCACTATCTCACCGACACGGGGGAGGAACGGGTCGTGCTGATCCGCGAGGGCGAGATCCTCCACTGTCCCGCGGGCACCCCGCACTCACCGCGCTTCGCGCCCGACGCCTACGTGCTGGTGCTCGAGCGGACACGGCGGCCCGACGAGCACGATCGATTTCACTGGTACTGCCGGGCGTGCGGCGCGCGGCTCTACGAGGCCGTCAGGCAGGTCGGCGACTACCGCGAGGATCCCGTGTCACGGGCGTACGAGGAGTTCTACGGATCCGAATCCCACCGGACGTGCGCGAGGTGTGGCGACGTGATGCCGGCGCCGTCCGGGGAGGCGCCCTACATCGGAGGGGCGAGCGGATTCTCCTCGGGTTGATCGCTGGCGCGTGCCGCGCTGGCGGCCGGGCTCTCCGGGACCGCGGCGGGAGGCGTGAAGTCGACCACGAGGCTGCGCTCGGCCTTCATCCTCGCCACGTTCGCCGTGCGCCACGCGGGCTCGATGCGTTCGGAGGCCTGGCCCACGTGGATGTGAGCGCCTGTCGCGGAGCCCTTCACGCGCGAACGGATCGCCACGAACGGGATGCCCTCCTTCCGAAGGAAGGCCATCAACGCCCGTCCCTCTCGGCTGTCGGGATGCACCGCGACGTCGAGGGCCTGGCGGTGGTCGAGGCCCAGGCGATCGTGGACCGCCGTCTGCCCCCACGCGCTCACGGGCAGCGGGCGCCCGAAGCGGGTCGCGAAGAACTCCTGCACGGTTTCGGCGTCGGCGAGCGACCAGTCGCTCGTGCCTGCGTAGAGCACCAGGGCGCTGAGCCGCGCCCGGACAGGCGCCTTGGGCGCCCGTCGCTGGATCGCCGCCTCCGCGGGGCCACGCGGAAGGACCTTCATCTTGACGTCCTCCGCGAAGGCCGGACCCGCTCCGAGGAGCGTCGCTCCCATCACCGCACACAGGATCGCGCGCTTCATGATGAGTGTCGTACTGCATCTGCCGTGCCAGGCCGGGAAGGGGAGAAAAAGCTCAATAGCGACGGTGGTTAGCAGATAGGGCGATCGGCTGCGGAATATCCGGAAGTCGGCAGATTGCAGACCAGGATGGCACGAGACGTGACAAGACAGGTGATCCCGGGGTCGTGGGGTGCTACGTGCGAAGCGTGAGTCTCTCATCGCCTCGTTCGAGCCGGCGGCGCTCGAGCCCGTCCTGACACTGGACGCACCGCTGCACCTCCGGCAGGGCGAGCAGGCGCGCCCGCGCGATCGGCTCGCCGCACTCCACGCAGATGCCGTACTCGCCACGGTTCAAGCGGTCGAGCGCGGCCGAGAGCCGGTTGACGCGCGCCACGAGGACCTCGCGCGTCGCGAAGCCGATCTCACGGCTCTCGTTGGCCTGGATCACATCCCCCTCGTCCGCGCCGAGGGAGTTCGCCCCGAGCGGACCGGGTCGCTCCTCGATCGCCGTCAGCGCACCCATCCGCCGGAGGCGCGAGGCGGCCAGCCTCAGGTCCCGCTCGAGTCGCTTCTTGATGTCTTCTTCCATGGTGGACCTCCCGCTCTCCGGCTGCGTTCTCTGCTCAGCTGACGTCGCTCGCTGCGTCGTACGCCACCCGGATCTCCGAGAGCGCACAGGTGGTGGATGCCGCCATCGAGCGCCCGGTACGTGGCTTCCATCGCGGTCTCCTTCCCGTGCGCGAGTGTCGCCCGTCTCGGAGGGCCCGTGAATCAGGCATGGGCCGCAAATGGAGGCCGGAAGATCCCGGTCCCGGGCCAGGACGGCAGCGGGTGGATGTCAGAATGGAGTCACGGATCGGTGATTTACCCTACCGCTGGGCGAGCCTCACCGATGCGCGCGATGCTCGGCGCGGACCCGGTGCCACGATTTCGGTGATTTGGGTCGATGGTCCGGTGCTCGAGGGCCGGTGGTTTGGTCTGGCATCGACCCTGCACCGTGAAAGAGCGAGACGCAGACCACCTCGGAACGCCGAGGCGAAAGGAGATCACGACGTGGTAGGACCTCTCGCGACGATCCTCTCCGTGCTCCCGATCGCGTATCTCAATCTGCCGCCCGCCCAGTCGCTGGTGCTCGGTGGCTCGCGGGATCTCCTCGCGTTGATCGCGGTCCTCGGCGTCGGACTCCTCCTCAGCATCCTGAATGCGCAGCGGCTTCGGGCGGAGCGTCGCGCCGAGATCGTGGCCGACGAGCTCGAGCTGGTGATCGACGAGCAGCGGACACTGGAGGCGATCACCGTCAAGCTCGCGACCGTGGCGGACGAGCTGCAAACGTCCGTCGAGCGCTACCGGCAGCAGTTCGGGAGCCTCGCCGCCGTGTTCCGCGCACGGCGCGACGGACGCATCGTCGAATGCAGCGAGCTGTTCGCGCGCGTCGTGGGCGCCGCCTCGCCCCAGCAGATCCTGGGTCTGAACCTGCAAGACCTCTTTCTCGACCCTGCGCAGTGGCAGGAGCTGGACGGCACGCTCACGCCCGGGGCCATGCTCGAGAACCGCGAGCTTCGCTGGCGGCGGAGCGACGGTCTATCGCTGACGGTGATCACGAACCTCCGCGAGACGGACGGCTTTGTCGAAGGCGTCGCGATCGACGTCACGGGCCGCGCGCGGACCTCGGGCGCCGAGCCGCCGGCGGCGCCGCGCGCGCGCGGCGCCGGGCTCTCCGTGATCGTGGTGGACCTGTCGCCGCTCGGCCGAGAGAGGGAAGCGGCGACCACTCGAGCGAGCTGATCCGCCACACCGGCCGCATCATCGATCTCCCCCGATCCGTACGCAAATGAGACTCGTACGGTGTACGAGTGTCAGGAACCGGACGGCCCCGTCACGATCCAGAGTGCTCGGCATCGTTCCGAAGTGTCTGCCGGGGCAGTGAATTCCTGGAGCCGGGCGAAACTTGGTAGGGAGCCTGCTATGTCTCCGTAGGAATTTTCAGGCATGGCGCGGGTCGGGAGCGGTCGATGAGTTGTCACGCATCGCGTGATGAAGCGCAACGATCCGTCGCCGGGCAGGAGAACGGCATGATCCCGGAGACGTTCCGCCGCGCCAAGGTCCTGATCGTGGACGACGAGCCCGCCATGGTGCGCCTGCTGGAGCAGCTCCTCGAGCGCGAGGGCTACACGAACCTGAAAGCCACGGTGGACCCGCGCGAGGTCCTCGCGTGCTACGCGGCGTTCCAGCCTGATCTGATTCTCCTCGATCTCCGGATGCCGCACGTCAGCGGCCTCCAGGTCCTCGCGCGGCTCAAGCAGCAGACGGCGGCGGAGCCCTATCTGCCGGTCCTCATCCTCACCGCGGACGCGGCGGCCGAGACCAAGCGGCGCGCCCTCGCCGCCGGCGCGAGCGACTTCGTGACCAAGCCCTTCGACCCGACCGAGCTGCTCCTGCGCGTTCGGAACCTGCTCGAGATGCGGTTCCTCCACCAGGAGCTTCGACGCCAGAACGAGGGACTCGAGGCGCAGGTCCACGAGCGCACGCACCAGCTCTTACAGACGGAGAAGCTCGCGACGATGGGCAACCTCCTCGCCGGCGTGGCGCACGAGCTCAACAGCCCGCTGTCCGTCATCCTGGGACGGGTGGCGCTGTTCGAGGCCGCGGCGCCCGACGAGCGTGCCCGCGAGTGCGCGCAGGGCATCGGCGAAGCCGCGGAGCGCTGCGTGCGCATCGTGCGGAGCTTCCTCACGATGGCCCGACGCCATCCACCCGAGCGGGGCCACGTCGCGCTGAGCCAGGTCTTGCAAGACGCGGTGGAGCTGCTCGCGTACGAGCTCCGCGTGGCCGACGTCGAGGTGCGCTTCGACCTCGCGGCCGACCTGCCGCCCGTGTGGGCCGACGGGCACCAGCTGCAGCAGGCCGCGGTGAACCTCATCGCGAATGCGCATCAGGCGATGCGGGAGGCGCCTCCGCCGCGCCGGCTCCACCTCGCTGCGCGGTGGGACGCTGGGAGTCGGCGCGTCCACATCGAGATCGCCGACACCGGCCCCGGGATCGCGCCGGAGATCCAGGCGCGGATCTTCGAGCCGTTCTTCACCACCAAGCGCGACGGCGAGGGCACGGGGCTGGGGCTCG
>WNGI01006724.1_pt1 | contig 10479 bp, 11 predicted proteins | sample 5400621 | NCBI WGS metagenome assembly WNGI01 (sample SAMN13153374, study PRJNA577476) | soil metagenome | isolation source: 20 cm soil or saprolite under Garry oak tree replicate 1 | place: USA:California | collected 2016-06-15 | reverse complement strand
TCGAGCAGCTCCGGTGCGTGGCGTGCGTGCTACAGCGGGCGACGGGTCGGCAGGACTCAGCGAAGCGCCTGGACCACCGGCACCCGCGCGGCGCGGCGGGCCGGGAAGAACCCCCCCAGCACGCCCATCACCACGGCGAAGACCAATCCCGCCAAGAGCAACCCCGGCGTTACACGGAAGCTGAAGGCGATCTCGCTGAAGCTCGCCCAATTGGTGGTGCTGGTCACGATGCCGTTGATGGGCAGGGCGAACAGGCACCCGACCGCGCCGCCGGCAGCGGCGATGATCGCGGATTCGACCAGGAAGCTCGCGAGGATGCTGCGGGGGTGAAATCCCAGGGTGAGCAGCACGCCGATCTCGGGTGCGCGGGACGCCACCGCCGCGTACATCGTATTCACCGCCCCGAACACCGCGCCGATCGCCATGATGCTGGTGATCAGGTACGCGAGGATCCGGAGGATACGCCCCAGCAGCTGTGACTGCTGCACGTAGAAGTCCGATTCTCGGTGCACGTCCACCGTCATGCGCTTGTCGCCCTCCAGCAGGCGCTTCGCCTCTTCGAACGCGCCGGGATCGCTCAGCCGCAACGTGACCGACTGGAACACCTGCCCGCGGAACACGGGCATGAACTGCTCGTTCTCGCCCCACACCTCCGACTCGAACGCCGAGCCGCCGGCGGCGAAGTGACACACCACGGTCCAGTCCCTTCCTGCAAACCGCATCGTCTCACCGATGCCGGTGTGCGGGAACCGGGCCACCAGGCGCTGGCCGACGCAGATCTCCGAGCGTCCGGTCTCGGGCTTGTGGCCCTCAAGAACCCGCACGTTGGATCGCACGGTCCACGCCTGGTCCCCGACCCCGCGCGCCACCACGTTCGCCACCTGCGTGGTATCGAAGATCTTGGGCAGGGGGACGATGACGTACACCTCCGGGCTCACCAGCGGCTTCCCGTCGGCTCCCGCGGCGATGTGGGGCGCGGCGGCGAGGATGCTCGCTACCTCCCGCGACAGCCCGCTCGACAGCTCGGAATCGGCACCGCGCCGCAGCACGAGCACGTTCCGGTCCGACCCCGTGCGCACGAGGGCCGTGCGGAAGCCGTTCGCGAGCGCCAGCATGCCGATGAACACGGCCACCACGAGCGCGATGCCGAGCGCCGTCAGGGCGGTCGACACCGGACGCTGCAGCACGCTGCGGACGTTGTAGACGATCGGAATCTTCATTCGACGTGCCGCAGCGCCTGCACGACGGGGAGGCGGGCCGCGCGCACCGCGGGCACGAGCCCGCTCGCAAGCATCAACAGCAGCGCGATCACGCCGCCCAGCACGAGCGTGCCGCCGCTGACGTCGAAGCCCGGCAGGAAGCCGGCGCCGCTGAAATTGGTCGCGCGATACAGCAGCTTCGCGCCCCCCAGACCGAGCACGGCGCCCACCAGCGTGATCACGCCCGCCTCCACCATCACCAACCCGAACAGCCGGCGGTCGGAGAAACCGATCGTCTTGAGCACGGCCACCTCGCCGGTGCGCTCGCGCGCGCTCATCATCATGGCGTTGGCAGTGACGAGCAGGATCGCGAACACCACGGCCATGCCGATCGTGTTCATCAGCAAGCTCACGTTGCCCCACATGGTGGCGAAGCTCGCGTTGAACGCCTGCTCCGTGCCGGTCTTGGTCGCGGCGCTCGAGTTCTTGAACTGATCGTCCACCAGCTTGGCGATCCCGGCCGCGTCGTCCGGATTGGCGATCTGCAGGATGTACCAGCCGACGATGCCGCCGCGCTGGAGGCGCTCGTCGAAGTAGTCGTGCCGGAAGATCAGCATGTCGTCGTTGATCACCCGATCGGACGGGGTGTAGACGCCCCGGATCGTGAACGTCCAGTCGCCGCCGAAGATCGTTCCCTGGACGGTGACGTCCTGGCCCAGCCGCCACCCGAACACGTCGAGCAGTCGCTTCCCCACGATCGCGGACGTGCGCTCGCGCAGAAACGCCTCACGCTGCTCCGCCGGCAACCGGATCTCCGGATACATGTCGAGATACGACGCCGGATCGACGGCGAACGTCGCGAAAAAGCGCTTGCCGTCCCCATAGCGCCCGCCGAACCAGTTGGCCCAGCTCACCGCCTGCACCCCGGGCAGCGCCCGCAGGCGGCCGGCGTAGGCGAGCGGCAGCGGGAACACGATACCCGTGGCGTTGGTCACCACGAGCCGGCGCGCGCTGCCGAACTGGGCACCGGCGGCGATGGTCGTGACCACCGTGCGGAGCGACGCAAACAGGAAGAGCGCCAGGGCAACGCTCGCCGCCGTGAGGAACGTGCGGCGCTTGTGGCGACCGAGGTTCGCGAGCACGAGCGGGAGATACTTCATGAGCCCACCGCCGCGCGCTCGATCAGCACGCCCTTCTCGAGGTGCAGCACCGCCTTGGCCTGCTCCGCCGCGTGCGCGTCGTGCGTCACGATCACGATCGTCTTGCCAAACTCGCCGTTCAACCGGCGCAGCAGCGCGAGCACCTCCTGCGAGCTCTTGGCATCGAGCTGCCCCGTCGGCTCGTCGAGCAGGATGAGCGTTGGATCCGCCACGATCGCCCGCGCGATGGCCACGCGCTGCTCCTGCCCGCCGGAGAGCTGGCGCGGGTAATGGTGGATCCGGTCATCCAGGCCGACCACGCCGAGCGCGACGCGCACCCGCTCCTCACGCTGCGGCTTCGAGAGGCGGGTGAGCAGGAGGGGCAGCTCCACGTTTTGGTACGCGGTCAACACCGGCAGCAGGTTGAGCTGCTGGAACACGAAGCCGATGTGCCTGGCCCGCCACGCCGCGAGTTGGCCCGCCGTCATGGCCTGTACCGCCGCTCCCGCCACCTGGACCGTACCGCTCGTCGGCCGGTCGAGGCCGGCGATGAGGTTGAGCAGCGTGGACTTCCCCGAGCCCGACGGCCCCATGAGGGCGGTGAAGCTCCCCTCGGCGACGTCGAGCGAGAGGCCGGTGAACACGTCGATGCGCTGCGTGTCGCGCTGGAAGCTCTTGTAGACGTCTCGGATCTGGACGAGGGCCATTGGTCAGGGGTCAGGGGTCAGGGTGTGGCCCGGACGCGGAGGCCCGCCCGTGGGGTTTCAACGCCACCCACCAGCAGCAGCTCGCCGCCCGACAGGCCGGAACGGATCTCGCGGTACTCCCCGCTCACGGGACCCGCCTGGACCACGCGGGGCTCGAGCCGGCCGTTCCGCACCAGCCAGACCACGGATTGCCCGTCCCGCTCGCGTACGGCGCCAGCCGGGACGCGGATCCGCAACGGAGCGGGCGGCACGGCGCCACGCGCCGTGGCCGGACGCTCCGGCTCGAGGAAGTCCACGCGCGCACCCATCTCGGGAAGGATGCGGGGGTCGTGGTCCAGAATGCTGACCTTCACCTGCACCGTCGCGCGCTGCCGATCGGCGGTGGGCACCACCTGGCGGACCTGGCCGCCGAACGCCGTATCGGGATACGCGTCGAGCGTGATCTTGGCCGGCTGCCCGTGATGGACGCGGGCAATGTAGGCCTCGTTCACGTCCACCTCCACCTCGAGGGTGCGCAGGTCCGCCATCGTCACCACCGCGCCGCGCGTCAGCCCGCCGCCCACCGAGGGTGCGACTACCTCGCCTACCTCGGCCTCCTTGCGCAGCACCGTCCCGCTGAACGGCGCGCGGATCAGCGTGTTCTCGAGGCTCGCCTGCGCGAAGCGCTGGGCAGCCTCGGCCGCCTCGATGCGCGCCGCGGCCGCGCGGGCGCGCGCATCGGCCTGGGCGGCGCGGCTCTCGGACGCATCCACATCCTGCTGCGACACCAGTTGGGCGTTCTGCGCGCGGATGTCCTGGACCCGACGCGCCTCGCGCTGCAGCTGGTCGCGCTCCGCCTGCGCCTCGATCAGCTGCGCCCGGGCATTCGCCACACCCGCCTGGGCCTGTGTGACCTGCGCCTCGTAGTCCGCGTTGTCGAGGCGCGCGATCACGTCGCCGCTCCTCACGTCCGACCCCTCGCTCACGGCGAGATAGGCGAGCCGGCCCGGGACCTTGGAGGACACCGACGCGCGGGTGCGCGCGACGACGTAGCCGTTCGCCGTGACCGCCGTGGCTCCCCCGGCGGCCCCCGCACCGGCGTCGAGCGGAGTGACCACCACCGTCTGGACCAGTACAGCCGAGCCGCGCCGCACCACGAGCACGACTGCGGCGATCAGCCCGGCGGCCAGGGCGGCGAGGATGAGGCTGCGGCGGAACGCGCGCCGCACCCCTGGCGGGGTATCTCGGTCGAGGCGGAGCTTGCTGAGGTCGTGCACGGATGTGGTCATCGGGCCCGGAGAATGTAAGAGCGCGGGCGACGGTGCGCCAAGGCTTGACGCGCCCGTCGCCGCGGCGTATTTCGTGCGGGCCTTGACTCCGCGTGCCCGATTCATCGCCGCCCGCCTGGCGTACGTGGCAGTCGTCCTCGTCGCTACGGTGACGCAGCTCGAATTCTCACCCGATCTCGCTGCCGCCCTCCAGCGGCTGGCGCGGGCGTTCACGCCCTCCCTCGGCTGGCGTGACGCGATCGACGGCCTGCGCAACGCGGCGCTGTTCGGCGGGCTCGGCGTCGTGTGGGTCGTCACATCCCCCTCGGGCCGAGTGCGCGCCGAGATCTGGCGCGCGACGCTCGTCGCGCTCGCACTCAGCGCGACCGTGGAGGGGCTGCAGGTCTTCTCGCCCGTGCGTACCGCGAGCATCGTGGATGTCACGACCAACACGCTGGGCGCGCTCGGCGGCGCCGTCTTCATGGCCCTGCTCGTCACGGCCGTTGTGCGAGCCCGGGACGGGCACTTCCTCCTGGGAGTGCCGACGTTTCTTCTGGCGGGTGCGTACGGCCTGGCCACGCTGTGCGAGGCGGTGACGCCGTTGTTTCGGTCCGATCGGCTCCCGGGTGTGGAGGGAGGTCCACTCACGCTGCTGGATACGATGCTCGATCGCTCAGTCCCGCTGCGGCCTGGTGAAGTGCCGCTGTTCGACGTGGTGCTGTTCGCGCCCGCCGGATTTCTCGTCGTGGCGTGGCTGATCGAGCGGATGGGGAGCGCACGGCGCGTCTGGCCCGCGGTGGCGGCCGCCGGCGCGGGACTCGCGTTCGCCGCGGAGTTGATTCACGGAACGTTCGGGCTCTCGATCCGGTGGGAGGCGGCGGCGACCCACGCGCTCGCCGTAGGGGCGGGCGCCTGGGCGGCCCAGCGCTGGCTCCCGTCGCTGCGACACGCGCTGCGCGGCTGGCCGCGGGCGCGCGCCGCCATCGCCGGCTACGCGGCGCTGCTCGCCGTGTGGGGGTGGCGCCCGTTCCTCCCCAAGACCGACGCCGGCGCCATCGCCCAGCAGCTCACCGCGGCGCACCTCATGCCGCTCGCGTCTCTGTCCGGGCGAGTGGACGTGTTCAGCGCTTTGCACGTCGCGCAGCAGTTTCTGCTCTATCTGCCGCTCGGGAGCGTGCTCGCCGTCTGGCCGCTGCGCCGCCCGCCGCACCTCTGGCCGGCGGTGTGGCTGGCCGTCGGCATCGAGGTGGGACACATCGTGATCGCCGAGCGCTTCTTCGATGTGACCAACGCGCTGGTGGCGTGCGCGGGGTTGGGAATCGGGTGGCTCGTGGTGCAGCGCTCCGGATACGCGCCGCACGGGGATGCATCGGGGCGCCGCTAGAAAAGGACCAGCTTCCCCCCGCCCGTCAACACAATCGTGAGATTCATCACGAGCAGCATCAGGTCGTAGTGCCAGCCGTGGCCGCCCCAAAAGCCGCTCTTCCACACGAAGATCTTCTTCTGTATCGCGCCGAGCATAATCAGGATCAGCCCGATGGCGGCGAGCTGCGTCAGGATCCCGAGCGCCACGCCAGTGCTGCCGAGTAGCTCCGCCGTACCGAGAAATACGGTGAAGCGCGGGCTCATCCCGATGCTGTGCGAGCGTGCCACAGGGTCCTTGACATGATTCAGGCCGCTCGCGAAGAACACCACGGCGACCATGAGCCGCAGCAGCAGCAGCCCGAGGTCGCCGAACCGCACCACCGCGGGAAAGACGACGTGCATCAAGCGGGCGCGTGCGTCCTGGCGGCGCCCTCCGCGTGGGCTTCGACGAACCACAGCCACTTGTCGACGCCGCGCGAGATCTCGGTACAGATGTCGGTCGAGTCCGCGTCCCCCAGCTCGTCCGTTTCGTCGATGGCGCGGCGGATCCGTTCACCGAAGCTGGCCAGCGCGTTGGACAGGGCCCAGACGTGCTCCTCGCCGGTCGAGATGTTGATGGGGTACTGCGGCAGCTCGGATCGCTCGGCCACGATCGCGCCGGTCCCTTCCGCGATGCCGCCCAACTGAATTACGCGCTCGGCCAGAAGGTCGACGTACTCGAGCGCGGCGTCATGCAGCTCGTCGAACAGCTTGTGGAGCGCGATGAACTGGGGACCTTTCACGTTCCAATGCGCCTGCTTCGTCTGCAACTGGAGGTCGATCGCGTCCGCCAGCCGCTGGTTCAAGAGGTCGATCACCTGACCGCGAGTCGATTCCGGGATGTCGTTGAGCGTCGGGTGCGTGGTGCCGGCCATGGCAGAACTCCGTGTCTCGTTGAAGTGTGGGGCGTATTTAATCGGGCCGCGGCGGGTGCCGCCGCAGGCTCGCGGTCGCGTCGTCGATCCGGCCGATGTAGGCGCGGATCACCTCGCTGTGCGCGCGTCGCGGGACGACGTAGTGCGGATCGTCGGGGCGCGAGCTGCGCAAGTCGTCAACCATCAGGTCCCCGCCGTGCGCTTCGACCGCGAGCTCGAACCGCTCCACCGCCGCGAGCAGGTTGGCGAGGTCGTCCGAATCCTCGGCCCCGGTCACCGCGATGCCGCGCTGCCGCAGCCGGTCGGCCACCTCGGCGGCCGCCGCGGCTTGCTCCTCGGCGCGGTGGGGGTCCAGGCTGCGTTCCAGGTCCTCGTATCGGTCCATGGGTCTCCTCCGTGTTGCACAAGCGTCACGGGGTCGCCGGCTGTTCCCGACGGGTCAAACCCCTCCCCTTGCGCCCAAGCATACCTGCCGGAATGTTCCGAAAGGTAGCTCGGTGCCAAGCCATGACGAGCCGGCTCAAACGTAGTCTCTGATTGGCCAAGGAGCGACTCATGATTCCCGCGCAGATCGCCGCTGCCGTACAGCATCACTGGTGGCTGTTCTTGCTCCGCGGCGTCGCCGCGCTCGCGTTCGGCGTGCTCACGCTGGCGTGGCCCGGAGCGACCCTCCTCGTCCTCATGGCGTTCATCGCGGCGTACGCGCTGGTCGACGGCATCGTGGCTCTCGTGTACGCGTTCCGGCTGCGCCCAATGTTCGATCGCTGGTGGATGCTGCTCGTGCAGGGACTGATCAGCGGCGCCTTCGGCGTGCTGGCGTTCATCTATCCGAGCCTGTCGCTGGCGTACATCGTGGTATCGGTGTCGCTGTGGATGCTGATGGCGAGCATCGTGCAGTTCCTGCTGGCGCGAGCCCAAAAGGCGATGGGTGCAGCGCCGGGCTGGAGCGTGCTCGGAGGCTTCCTCACCCTGGCGCTCGCTGCGGCCGCGGTCGCTTATCCGCAACTGACGGTGACGACCGTGCTGGCGCTGATCGCGTGGTTCGCGCTGGCGCTCGGGGCGGTGCACCTCGTGGTGGCGTTCCGTGTCCGGTCGTTGGCGCGGACGCTCACGACCGCCTGAGGGCTCGCCGGCTCCCAGCCCTGGCCGAGCGAAACCACCGCCCACACCTGCCGCGCGACGCTCGACGGCGTGCGAGTATCGGCGTGAGCAGCGGGTCACCGGCGTCCGAGACCGACGTCGAGGCGTAGCGTTACCGCCGCCAGCTGCTCCCGGCGGGAGATCGCCCCCTGAGCCGGAAAGTCATAGCGCTCGAGCGAGTACAGTGCGCCGAGCGTGGCTCCCCGCCGCCGGATTTGCAGCCCCGTGGCGGCGGTGACGGCGACGTCGGGTCGTGGCAACCCGCTCACCGACACCACCGGCACCACGGCGGCACGAGTCACGCCGGTGATCGTGCCTCGGGCGAACGCGAACCGCACTTCCGCACCGACGTCGACCAGGGTCCAGCCCTGACGGGCGATCACCGATGAATAGGCGCGGCGCTGCGCGCCGGCTCGGAAGGTGAGCCAGGGAGCGGCGCGAACGCCTGCTTCGAGCCCCACCTCCCCCACGTCCCGATCCACCGCACCCGGCGTGGCGGCATTGAGCCAGCCCCCCTGCACGCGGAGTGCCAGCTCCACCCTCGCGCCGAGGCGTACGCGCGCACCACCGCCCAGGATGGCTCCCCTCGAGCGTTCCACGCCATACCCTACATCCACGCGGTGCTCGGCCAGCGACAACGAAGCGAACGGGGTCACGGCGCGTTGCGCCGCCGTCGGGCCGGCGCTGAGCGCGATGCCGAAGGCTCCCAGGCCGATCGCCGCCACCGCCCGGCTCAGGGACCGATTCCCGCCGCCGGCGTCACCAGCAGCACCGTCGCGGCGGTCTTGGCGGAGTTGCGGGCCTTGATCGCTGCGTTTTGCCCGGCGCGCTCGGCCCGCCGCTGGGCGTTCGCCACGATGTTTCCGGGGATGTCCGGATGACGTCGGTCACCGGCGAACGCCACGGCACCGGTGACGACGGCCGCTCCCGCGAGCACCGCCGCGCCGGGCTTCAGGCTCCCCCCGAGATGCCGGCTTGCCAGACCGTTGGATATCAGGAGGGCCGTCCCCGCCACCACGAGCCCTCTGAGCAAGTCACGCGTCGCCGCCGACCGCGAGAACTGCTCGGGAACGAGGTCGCGAGCCGTGAGGTCGGGCAGCGTATCCTCCAGCGGAGCCACCTCGTGCCGGATCTCGAAATAGATGACGGCCGAATCCGCTCGTCTGGAGAGTTGGCTGCTGCCGGTGATCCGAAGCTCGTAGCGCCCGGCAGGTGCCAGGTGGCGGTCCGCCAGCAGCCCGTCCCAGGCGACGTCCCGCGGCCCGTCGCTCACGCCTCGAAACAAGCGCAGAGCCGAGTCCGAGCTGACGGGACGCAGCTCGAGGTCAACCAGTCCGGCGTGCGTCGTCACGACGGTGAAGGTCAGGCGGTCCGTCCGCGGGTCGATCCGCGCGGAGGCGACCGGTCGCACCGCTACCGCAAACGTGAGTCGCCGAGCCTCTCCAAACAGACGGAGTTGCGCGGGTGTGAACACGGCCGCATCGAGGTCCGCGAACGGGTCCCGCTCGATTGCGGCCCGGAAGTACAGCGTCGCGGAGTCGCCTTTTCCCACCAATGCAAGACAGGCTCCCAGGTACTTGTAGGCGGCCACGCGTTGGGCCGCCGTCACCTCGAACGGCCAGCTGGGCGACACGACCTGGCGCAGCAGCGGCAGGGCGCGCTCCACGTCCAGACGCTCGTAGAACGCGGACGCCTGTTGCAGCAGATCCTGCGTGCTGCCCTGCGCTGCGAGCCGCGGGACGACGCCGCCAGTCAGCGCGAGTACCAGGACGAGACGCTTCACGTGCCACCGTCACGACTGCGCAGGGCGATGCGCCCGAGTCGCAGCGTCTCGCCCCGCGGCACCACGATGCTGGTGTCGAAGGTTTGGTAGCCCGGCGCCCGGACGCGCAGGCGGCGGGGCCCGGCTGCGACTTCCTGATCGAACACGCTCCCAACTCCGAGCCGGCGGTCGTCGATTAGGATCTCGGCATCGGGAGGGCTGGTGAGCATTCTCAGCTTCCCGGTGGGGCTCGGAGCGCGTAGGCTCGGGGGCGGTGCCGCAGCGGGCGCGGGCGCGGCGGTCAAACCCGGAGTCGGAGGTGGTGCCGGGGTGCCGCCGGCACGGCTGATCCACCAGGCCGCTCCGACGGCCACGCTGGCGACGGCGCCTACGGCCGCTAGCCGTGCACGCTGCCGCCACGGCCTCCGGCGTCGGGGTGGGGCCGGGAGGCCCATGGCCAAAGTCGGGCTCTCCGGCAGCGCGGAGAGCAGACGCGTGGCGACCTTCCCCACCGGCAAGCCGGCGGCCAGCGCGCGCAGCGTCCGCTCGCCCTCCCGGCGATCCGCTTCGGAGAACGGGATCGCCTCCACCGCGGCGAGCATGTCGCGGGTCGACGTGTAGCGGGCGCCTGGCTCCTTGGCCAACGCGACATGCAGCACGTCGATCAGCGCGCTCGGCACGTCGTCGCGCACCAGCCGGACGTCCGGCACAGGCGTGAAGAAGTGATGGTGCATGATGCCGGGCAGCGTGTCGGCGTGGAACGGCACCGCGCCCGTCAACATCTGAAAGGCGACGATGCCGAGCGAGTACTGGTCGCTTTGCGGGCCCGCTCGGCGGCCGGCGCACTGCTCCGGGCTCATGAAGGGGGGCGTGCCGATCACGGTACCGTCGGCCGTGAGGGTCACATCCGAAGACCGCAGGGCGACTCCGAAATCCGACACCATGACGCGCCCGTCTCGATCGACCAGGATATTCGCGCCCTTCAAGTCACGGTGCACGATGCCGC
>WNGI01006723.1_pt1 | contig 10479 bp, 8 predicted proteins | sample 5400621 | NCBI WGS metagenome assembly WNGI01 (sample SAMN13153374, study PRJNA577476) | soil metagenome | isolation source: 20 cm soil or saprolite under Garry oak tree replicate 1 | place: USA:California | collected 2016-06-15 | reverse complement strand
TCTTGGGATCGCGCTCGCGCAAAGTCTCCGGGCTGATGTCCTCGACCATCAGGAGCTTGAGCCAGTCGAGCAGTTCTGAGGTGGAGGGTTTCTTCTTGATGCCGGGAACGTCGCGCACGTCGTAGAACAGTCTCAGCGCTTCCGCCACCAGCCGCTGCTTGATACCGGGGAAATGCACCTCGATGATGGCGCGCATGGTGTCGGGATCCGGAAAGCGGATGTAGTGGAAGAAGCAGCGGCGCAGGAAGGCGTCGGGCAATTCCTTCTCGTTGTTGGAGGTGATGACCACGATCGGGCGCCGTCGCGCGCGCACGGTCTCGCCGGTCTCGTAGACGAAGAACTCCATGCGGTCGAGCTCCAGCAACAGGTCGTTGGGGAACTCGATGTCCGCCTTGTCGATCTCGTCGATCAGCAGCACCGGACGCTCGTCTGAGACAAAGGCGTCCCACAGCTTGCCACGCTTGATGTAGTTGCGGATGTCCTGCACGCGCGCGTCACCGAGCTGGCTATCGCGCAGCCGCGAGACCGCGTCATACTCATAGAGTCCCTGCAGCGCCTTGGTGGTCGACTTGATGTGCCATTCGATCAGCGGCGCGCCGATTGCCTTGGCGACTTCGAGCGCGAGCACGGTCTTGCCGGTGCCCGGCTCGCCCTTGACCAGGAGCGGGCGCTCAAGGGTGATCGCGGCGTTGACCGCGACCTTGAGGTCGTCGGTCGCCACATAGGCAGGCGTGCCTTCAAATCGCATGCGGTCCCTGCGGTTCAATCCCGGAGAAAATCTTAAACCATACCGGTCTTGCCGCTCACAAGGCGCCAACGTACCATTTTGGCCTGCGATGACTGTTGGTTCCTCCGGCCCGCGCGCGGGCGGCCGAATGATGAAAAATGAGGCGGTGATATGCAGCAAAAAATGGCAAGGCGTGTGGTTGGTCTCGTGGCGGCCGGGTTGGCTTGTTCGCTGGCTTTGCCGGCAGCGGCCGATGACCGCAAGCAGCTTGCCTTCGACGTGGTCGATCGCAATGCGCAAGCGATGACCGACATCAGCGACTCAATCTATTATTTCGGCGAGCTTGGCATGCAGGAGTTCGAGAGCACGAAACTCCTCAAGGACACGCTCAGCGCGGCGGGCTTCAAGGTCGAGCTCGGAGGCGCGGGCATGTCGACCAACCTGTGGGCCGAATGGGGCTCCGGCCGGCCGAAGATCGCCATCGTCACCGAGGTCGACGCGCTTCCCGGCGGCTCACAGACGCCAGGTGAGTTCAACCGCAAGCCGCTGGTGCAGGACGGCCCCGGCCACATGGAGGGACACAACACGCATGGCGGCGTTGCCTCGATGGCGGCGTTTGCGGTCAAGGAGGTGATGCAGCGCTACAATCTGCCGGGCACGGTGGCCGTGTCGTTCGGCCCGGCCGAGGAACAGATCGCGAGCCGCCCCTACATCGTGCGCGCCGGCTACTTCCAGGATGTCGATGCCGCTATTGTCCTGCATCTAGGGCCGGCGTTCGCGACCGGCTATGGCTTGCAGAACTATGCCGCGATTAGCTCGATCTTCACCTTCCACGGCAAGACCGCACACGGCGCCGTCAATCCATGGGAGGGCAAGGACGCGGTCGATGCGGTGGTGCTGATGGACATGGGCTTCGATAAGCTGCGCGAGCATCTGCGCCCGAGCTACCGCGCCCACCGCACCATCACCGCCGGCGGCATCCAGCCCAACATCATCGCCGATCGCGGCCAGATCTGGTGGTTCGTGCGCGACGCCTCGATGCCGGCCGCCAAGGAAACCTATGACAAGCTGGTCAAGATCGCCGAAGGCGCGGCCTTGATGACCGGCACGACCTTCGATGTCAAATATGCCGCGTCGGCGTGGCCGCAGCTCATCAGCAAGGCGATTGCGGAGGCCATCCACAAGAACCTCGACATGGTCAGTGTGCCGAAGTGGAGCGACGCCGAGCAGCAGCGCGCCAAGGAATTCCAAAAAATGTACGATAAGCCGACGAGCGGGCTGAATACGGCGGTGACCCCGCTGGGCGGGCGTGCGCAATCGGCGTCCTCGAACGACAACGGTGACATCACTTGGCAGGTGCCGACGGGCAACCTGCAATTCCCCTCGACGATCCCGGGCATCGAGGCGCACGAGTGGAAGGCGGCGGTATTTCCGACCAGCTCGATCTCGCACAAGGGCCAGGCGGTGGGAGCGAAGGCGCTGGCGGCCTCGATCATCGACCTTCTGACCTCGCCGGAACTCCTTGCCAAGGCGCGCGCTGAGTTCGAGGTCGAATCCAAGAAGACGCCGTATTTTTCGATGGTGCCGCCCGACGCCAAGCCGGACACTGACCTCAATCGTACGGAGATGGAGAAATACCGCGCCGACATGCGCAAGTTCTACCTGAACAAGACGCCGCGCTTTAATTGATAGGCCGCCTCACGCCGCCATCGCACAAACGTGAGGCGAAGTGAGGGGCGCGGCATGCGGAAATGGATTAAGTGCTCGTACCCTGGTATGCGGGCAAACTGAGTCGGTCGTTACGGCTGGAGGTCCCACATGCTCCGTCTCTTGGTCGGTCTCTTCCTCGCGCTTGCCGCGCTCGCCGGTGCACGCGCGCAGGCGCAAAATCCGGCAACGGCGATTGCCACCTTTGCCGGCGGCTGCTTCTGGTGCGTGGAGGCCGATTTCGACAAGGTTGACGGCGTCATCAGCACGATCTCGGGTTACACCGGCGGCACAGTAGCCAATCCGACCTATGAAGCGGTCGGCCGCGGCGGTACCGGCCATACCGAGGCGGTCGAGATCGTCTACGATCCCGCCAAGGTCACATACGAAAAGCTCCTTGACGTGTTTTGGCACAACCACGATCCGCTAGCGAAGAACCGCCAGTTCTGCGATCGCGGCGATCAATACCGCCCGGCCATCTTCTATCACAACGAGGAGCAGCGCCGCCTCGCGGAGCAAACCAAGGCGATGCACCAGGCGCGCTTCAAGCAGCCGATCCAGACCGAGATCGTCAAGGCGGGGCCGTTCTACAAGGCGGAGGAGTACCACCAGGATTACTACGTCAAGAATCCAATCCGCTACCAGTTCTACCGCTTCAACTGTGGACGTGACGCGCGGCTGGAAGAGCTTTGGGGCAAGAAGCCGTAGGAGCGAGCATGATTGATCGCCGCATTTTGCTTTTGGGCGCCGGCGGCGCAGCCTTGCTGGCCGGCCTGTACTGGCTCGACGGCGAAGACGTGCAGGCGGCTGGCCCGTTCGAAATCGACAAGACCGACAGCGAGTGGCGCCGCATCCTCTCCAAGGCGCAATACGAGGTGCTCCGGCTGCATCGCACCGAAGTGCCGGGCTCGAGCCCGCTCAATCACGAGAAGCGCAAGGGCACCTACACCTGCGCCGCCTGCGACCTCCCGCTGTTTTCCTCCGACACCAAATACGACAGCCGCACCGGTTGGCCGAGTTTTTACACGCCGCTCGTCAACGCGGTGGCGACCTCGACCGATCACGTCTTGCTGCTGCCACGCACCGAAGTGCATTGCCGGCGCTGCGGCGGTCATCTCGGCCACGTCTTCAACGACGGGCCGCCGCCAACCGGGCTGCGCTACTGCATCAATGGCGTGGCGATGAAATTCATTTCCGCCGAGGCCGCGTGAGCGACTAGGCCACCTGATTGCTCCGACCGGCAGAAGTTGCCGCAGGCGGTCGCTGTTGCCTGGCGGGCGAGCGGGTCGCGCCCTATAAATCACTGATATTTATCGTAAAAAATATTGGCACGCGGCTTGCGACGGCCGCTCGCGATGGTGCGGCCATGGGGCTTGCCGCAAACCGGTTGGAGATCAGGTCATGGGTATTTTTGGTGCTCTCACCACCGCCGTCACCGGCATGCGCGCGCAGTCGTTCGCGCTCGAAAACGTGTCGGGCAACATCGCCAATTCGCAGACCACCGCGTTCAAACGCATCGATACCAGTTTCGAGGACCTGATCCCGGATGAAGCGACGTCGCACCAGCTCGCCGGCAGCGTGGCAGCGCATTCGCGCTCCACCAATACGGTGCAGGGCGACCTGCAGACCTCCTCGATCGGGACTTTCATGGCCATCAACGGCGATGGATTTTTTGTGGTCCAGAAGCCGTCAGGGGTCGTCGACAACCGGCCGACGTTCGACGGCGTCAGCAACTACACGCGCCGCGGCGACTTCCAGCCCGACAAGAACGGCTTCCTGGTGAACGGCGCCGGCTATTACCTGATGGGTATTCCGATAGATCCCACCACCGGCAACGAGGTCGGCAGCATCCCGCAGTTGCTGCAGTTCCAGAACGATTTTCTGCCCGCGCAGCCCACGTCCGAAATCGACTATCGCGCCAATCTTGCGAGCTATCCGCTCACCCCGCACCACGACGTCAATATTCTTGGATCGGAACTGCTCAACGCGGTCGATTTCGTGCAAAACCCGATTGCCGGCGCCTCGGCCGCAGCCAAGATCACCGGAACGACCGCTTCGCTCCAGCCAGACGCGAAGGCGACAGCGCTTGGGACGGTCACGGGCCTTGCCGCGGGCACCTTCCTCAACACGCTCGGCATCACCAACGGGCAGACCATCACGGTCGGCGACGGCACCAATACGACAACCTATACGGTGGTGAATGCGGCAACGGAGACGGTCGGCAATGTGGTCACCGCCATTGACGGCGGCGCCGCTCTAGTGGGCGCATCGCTTGTCGGCGGCAAGATCCAGATCGTGTCCGACAACTTCCTCGACACGCTCACCGTCGGCGGGACAGCGGCGGCGGCGGTCGGCTTCGACACCGGCAACACCACGTTCCCGCCGACGAACGTCTTTACTCAGGGCATCACCGCCGGACAGACCTTCACAGTGACCGTCGGCAGCGGCGCGCCGCAGGTCATCACCTTCGGCACCAACGCCGGAGAAGTTTCGACGCTGACCCAGCCGGGCGGACTCCTGTCCAAGCTGCAAGCCTTGACCGGCATCGGCAGCGCCTCGATCGACGCCAACGGCAACGTCAGCCTGACCGCATCAGCAACGACCGACACGATCGTGATCGGCAGCACCGCGACGACCGAGGTCTCACCGACAAAATTCGGCATCACGGTCACGACCGCGCGGCCTGCCACGCAGCAGGTCATTGGTGACGACGTCACCGCGTTCAATAACGAATCCATTGGCGGCGGCGCGGTGACCGCCTTCGATTCATCCGGCGCGCCGGTGAACGTGCAGCTGCGATGGGCCAAGGTCGATTCCTCCACCTTGGGCGGAACTCACGCCGACGTGTGGAACCTGTTCTACCAGACCAATGCGAATGCGACTGGGACCCAGGTCGCCTGGCAGAACGCCGGTGTCAGCTACACGTTCGACCCGGACGGCAAGATGAACCCGCCGGTCACCAACGTGACGCTCAGCAACGTCACGATCAACGGCGTGAGCCTCGGCGACATCCAGCTCGTGCATGGCTCCGGCGGGCTCACCCAGTTCGCCGATCCGAACGGCACCGCCCAGGTGAATTTGCTGCAGCAGAACGGCTTCGCGGCCGGCAATCTGCAGCAGGTCTCGGTCAGTGACAAAGGCCGCCTCGTGGGCAGCTATTCCAACGGCCGCACCATCGACCTCGCCACCATTTCGCTTGTGAAGTTCAACGGCGCCAACTTCCTCAAGCGAATCGACGGTGGCGCCTTCGTGGCCACCGATGAATCCGGCCCCGCCATCTTCGGCGCGCCGGGCAAGATCGTGGGCTCCTCGCTCGAAGGCTCAAACACCGACATCGCCGACGAGTTCACCAAGCTGATCGTGACCCAGCAGGCCTATTCCGCCAATACGCGGGTCATCTCGACCACCAATCAGATGGTTCAGGACCTCCTGAACATGCTGCGCTAGCGCGTGCGGCCGCGCGGGGCGGCGCAAGGACGATAGGGGGCCATGAGTCTTTCCCAGGCGCTCGCTACGGCGGTGTCCGGTCTGCGCGCCAGCCAGACCGCGCTCTCGCTCGTCTCGGGCAACGTGGCCAACACGCAGACGCCGGGCTATGTCCGCAAAACGCCGGTCCAGGTCACCACGACGGCCAGCGAATTCGGCGTGGGCGTGCAAATCACCGCGGTCAACCGCGAGCTCGACAAATTCGTGCAGCGCCAATTGCGGGTCGAGAATTCGGGCGCGAGCTATGCCGATTTGCGCGCGCAATTCTTTGACCGGCTGCAGAGCATCTACGGCGTGCCGGGATCCGACAGCACGCTCGAAACGGCGTACAACAAATTTGTGTCGGCATTGCAGGCGCTCTCAACCAGCCCGGACGATACCTCGACGCGCAATTCCGTGCTCGCTGCGGCCCAGGTGCTTACGCACCAGCTCAACGGCATGACCACCGACATCCAGGGGCTGCGCAGCGATGCCGAGCTCGGTCTCGCGGATGCCGCATCGCGTGCCAATGACGCGATGACGCATCTCGCCGAGATCAACCATCAGCTTGCCACCGTGAGCACCATTGACGGCGCCGCCGCAACGCTGCTCGACCAGCGCGATCACTATCTCGATGAGCTTGCACAATTGATGGACATCAAAGTGGTCGAGACCGACCATAACCAGATCACAGTATCTACTAATGCCGGCGTCGAACTCGTCGGTAGCGCTGCGTCGCAGCTTGTCTTCGACGCGCGGGGTACGATGGCGGCGACGGCGACGTGGAATGCCGATCCTTCCAAGCGCTCGGTTGGCACCCTTCTGCTGCGCCTGCCCCATGGTGGCAGTGTGGACCTCATTGCCAACAACGCAATTCGGTCGGGCCAGATTGCCGCCTATCTCGACATGCGCGATCGTGTCCTCACGCAGGCGCAGAGCCAGATCGACGAACTCGCCGGCAGTCTCGCCAGCGCCATGTCCGATCGCACGGTCGACGGAACGCCTGTCACTGGGCCGCAATCGGGCTTCGACATCGATTTGAGCGGCATTTTGAATGGAAATTCGATCAACGTCACCTATACCGACAACATCACCAATACTCAGCACAAACTCACCTTCGTGCGCGTCGACGATCCGGCGGCGTTGCCGCTGCCGAACACCGCGACGTCCGATCCGAACGACAAGGTGATCGGCCTCGATTTCTCCGGCGGCCCTGGCTCCATCGTCAGCCAGCTCACCGCCGCGCTCGGCGGGACCGGGCTCGTGTTCGCCAATCCATCCGGCACGACGCTTCGCGTCCTCGACGATGGCGCCGTGGACAAGATCGGCATCGATGCGGTCTCGGCGACCAAAACGACTACGACGCTGACCGGTGGAAGCGCCGAGCTGCCATTCTTCCTTGACGGGACCGGGCCCTATACCGGTGCCATCAGTTCGAGCGGCCGGCAGACGGTCGGATTGGCCGGCCGCATCGCCATCAACGGCAGCCTGTTGGCTAATCCAACACGGCTCGTCGTCTACCAGACCTTGCCGCTGACGGCGAGCGGCGACGCGACGCGGCCGAATTTCCTCTACGATGCGCTCTCTAGCGCTTCGCTCACCTTCTCTCCGCAGTCGGGCATCGGCACCACTGCGGCCCCGTTCGACGGAACCTTGCAGTCCTTCCTGCGCCAGGTGATCAGCCAGCAGGGCCAGGCGGCGCAGGCTGCCGCCGACCTCAAGCAAGGTCAGGACGTGGTGTTCAACTCGCTGCAAAAACGATTTAGCGACGGTGCCGGCGTCAATATCGACGAGGAAATGGCAAATCTGCTCACCTTGCAAAATGTCTACGCCGCCAATGCGCGTGTGTTGTCGACCGTCAAGGAGATGCTCGACATGCTGATGAGACTGTGAGGACCGCCATGAGCATCACCGGCGTCGGATCGTCGTTATTCTCCGTGCAGTCGCTGGTCGACATGCGCCGCCAGCTCGACGATCTGCAACGTCAGCTTGGCAGCGGTCAGAAGGCAGACGATTATGCCGGGGTCGGTGTCGAGCGCGGACTTGCGGTCGGCTTGCGCCAACATCTCTCGATGCTCGGCGCCTATGACGCCGCCGTCAATACTGTGGGAGTCCGCCTCACGCTCGCGCAAACCACGCTCGGCCGCCTCGCAGACATCGGGCATCAGGTGAAGGCGACCACTTTGCAGCCGACCAGCATCGACGCCAGCGGCTCGACCCTGGCGCAGAAGACCGCCTACACCGAGCTCGACGAAATTCTTGCGCTGCTCAACACCCAGGCCGGTGATCACTACCTGTTCTCCGGGCGCGCCATCGACCGGCCGGCGGTCGAGACCCTCGATCACATCCTCAACGGCGACGGCACGCGGGCCGGTTTCAAACAGATCGTTTCCGAACGCAAACAAGCCGATTTGGGAACGAACGGCCTAGGCCGGCTGGTGGTCTCGGCGCCGACCGCGACCTCGGTCAAGGTGGCGGAAGACGTGGCAGGCTCCACTTTCGGCTTCAAGGTCACCAGCATCAACTCCACGCTCACGGGCGCGACAGTGACAGGTCCGGCCGGCGTACCCGCAGGTCTCTCCATCGATCTCACCGCCGCCACTCCGAGCGATGGCGAAACCGTCAGGTATCAATTTGCCCTGCCCGACGGCACCAGCGAGACCCTGACGCTGACGGCAACGACATCGACGACACCGGGACCGGACGAGTTCACCATCGGCCTAACTCCGACAGCGACCGCGGCCAATCTGCAGGCGGCGGTGACCGCCTCGCTTGCCAAGCTTGCCGACACCTCGCTCACGGCGGCCTCCGCAGCGGCGTCCGCCAATGATTTCTTCGCTGTCGGCGCCACGCAGTCTCCGCAGCGCGTTGCCGGTCCGCCGTTTGATACCGCAACTACGCTTGTCGCCGGCACCTCCAGCAATACGGTGATCTGGTACACGGGCGAGGATGCCGGCGATCCCGCGCGCGTGACCGCTACCGCGGGAGTCGACCCCGCTATTACGATTTCCTATGGCGCGCGCGCCAATGAACAGGGCATCCGTTGGCTGGTACAGAATGTGGCCACGCTCGCTGCCGTGACCTTCACCCCTACCGATCCCAATGCGGACGAGCGCAATGCAGCGCTCACGCAGCGGATGAGAATCAATCTCGACGTGCCACTCGGCACCCAAAAGATCGAGGACATCGAGGCCGATCTCGCCGGCGCGCAAACGATGCTCGCCGCCGCGACCGACCGTCATCGCCAGACCAAGAGCACGCTCTCCGACATGCTCCAGCAGATTGAAGGCGTACCGACCGAAGAAGTCGCCGCCCAGATCATGGCGTTGCAGACCCGCCTGCAAGCCTCCCTGCAGACGACTTCACTGCTCTCCAAGATCAGCCTGGTGAACTATATCTGAGGGACGGGTTCTATCCTCTATGCTCTTCCGAGCAAGCCGGCCGCGAGCTCGCGGTTGATGTTGATCAGCGAGCCGAGATGTTCGCGCTGCGGATTGGTCATCATCGACACGGTCTGGTTCATGACGAACAGGCCGAGATTGGCGACATTCTGCCGAATGGCGACCGGCAACGGGTGATCCGAGTTGGTCACCGAGGTCAGGAAGATCGACCAGAGCTTGCGGTTGTACAGGAGCGCGTCATCGAGCTCGGGCCGCCGCCGGTCCCAGGAGTCGTGCACCGCCTGCAGGCGCGACGCCGCCTTCAACAGCAGATCGGCTTCCAGCTCACGCGGATTGACGACCTGCTTGGCGACTGCCCCATAGGCCTGCGCTGCGTTTTGCATGGCTAATTAGCTCCTGCTCGTAGGCAATGAAAAGTCTTGGCAACCTTGAGTGCCTTATACATTTCGCCTGTTAAGATATGATTATTGATACTTTCAACATGTCCCCAGGTGCTCGGCGCGGCCTCCACGAGCTCGCGAACGAGCGCGAAATAGATCTCGTGATGGGCTCGGGGATCATTCGATGTGTACATGAGCTGGACGGCGAGATAGATGCGCTTGGCCGGTGTGTCGGCGAGCTGCAGCGTAAGAATGTCCTTGGCGCGCAGCACCGGCACCTGCCCTTCGATCGTGAGGCGGGTGCGCTGATCGCAGTTGGTGACGACGCATTCGCCGAGAATGATTCGTTCCCCCGGCTTTAGCTCGACCTTGAGGGGCATCCCCCAACTCCGGTTGGTCGCTGGCGACCATGGTGGCGAGGCATGGTTAACGAATAGTAAACGCCGGGACCACGGTCCCGCCGCCTCATACTACTGAGGCGGCGCGCGTCTAGCCGAACAGCCGCAGCACCGCCTGGTTGGCCTGGTTGGCGAGCGATAATGCGGTGGTGGAGAGGCTCTGACGGGTCTGCAGGGCCAGCATGTTGGCGCCCTCTTCGTTGGTGTCGGCCAGAACGAGCTGGTCGGAACCGGTCTGCAGAATGGTGATCAGGTTCCTGGTGAAGTCCTGACGGTTCTGCACGACCGCGACGTTGGCGCCGAATTTCGAGGCCTGGGTTCGTAGCGTGGTGAGTGCGGTGTTGAGCGAGGCCAACGTTGTGTCGATGTTGGTGTTTTGCTGGAACAGCGAACCGCCGATT
>WNGI01017043.1_pt1 | contig 10480 bp, 10 predicted proteins | sample 5400621 | NCBI WGS metagenome assembly WNGI01 (sample SAMN13153374, study PRJNA577476) | soil metagenome | isolation source: 20 cm soil or saprolite under Garry oak tree replicate 1 | place: USA:California | collected 2016-06-15 | reverse complement strand
CAGGTGGGCGAGGAGCCCGTTGACGACCTGGATCGCCCTCTCGGGATCGTCGACGGCGACGTGGATGTGCAGCCCGAAGATCAGCTCGCGGCGGGCGATGTACTGCATCTGGTCGACGAGGTGCCGGTACCGGTCGCGTGCCGTGATCCGCTGGCGTTCGAACAGGCTGAACGGATGCGTGCCCGCCGAGCCGACGCGCATCGCGCGCTCGGAGGCGATGCCGGTGACGTAGGCACGCAGCTTGCGCAGCTCGGCCTCGACCTCGGCCGGTGTGCGGCAAACGGACGTCGCGATCTCGAGCACCGACTGCATCAGCTCCGCATTCACCTGCGGCTCGAGCTCGTGGCCCTCGGTCGCGGCGAGCACGGCCTCGATGTGCTGGACGAGGTCGAGCGTCTCGCCGTCCAGCAGCATGTACTCCTCCTCGACGCCAAGGGTGTAGGGATCGCCCGCGCCGAAGTTGTGGTCGAGCACGCTGCCGCCCTCCGCGAAGCTCGAGCCCATGATCGTCGGCGGGAAGATCTGCTTCACCTATCCGCCGCCCTTCTCACGGAAGACGTGTCGACCGGTCATTTCAGACGGCCGTGCGGGCAGAGCCCGCCCGTCCTGATATCGACATCGCAAGCGACGTCTCACGGGACCACGGCCTCGAGCTCGATCTCCAGCAGCCAGCGCGGGTCGAGCAGCGCGGCGACGACGTAGCTCGTGTTCACCGGCCGCACGTCCTTGAAGACCTCGCCGTGGGCGCGGGCGATCTCGGGGAAGTCCTCCGCGCGCGTGAGCATGATCCGCGTGCGCACGACGTCCGCCGCCGAGGCGCCGACCTGTTCCATCGCGGCGAGGGCGATCGCGAGGCAGCGGTGCGTCTGGCCGAAGGCGTCCGGCGGCGGATCGGCGTCGTCCGGCATGATCGGCGCCGTGCCCGCGACGAACGCATGCGCGCCGACCCGCACGACCCGCGAGTAGCCCGCGGCCTCGGCGAACGGCGAGACGGCCGGGACGAGCTGCCTGTCCACGTGACTAGTATCGCGCGCCGTGGACGCTCTTCGGCAGGTCGAGGGCTGGCCGGCCGAGACGGTGGCTGTCGGCGTCCTGCGCGACGGCGAGGAGGTCGCGGCGCAGGGGCCGCGCGAGCGGGTCTTCCGCTGGGCCTCGGTCACCAAGCCGGCGACCGCCCTCGCGACGCTGGTGGCGGCCGAGGAGGGGGTCGTCGACCTCGACCAGCCGGCCGGGCCGCCGGGCTCGACCGTCCGCCATCTGCTCGCGCACGCGTCGGGTCTCCCGTTCGACGGCGGCACGCCGATCGCCGAGCCCGGCCGCCGGCGGATCTACTCGAACACCGGCTTCGACGTGCTCGCCGAGACCGTCGCGGAGGCCGCCGAGATGCCCTTCGCCGAGTACCTGGCCGCCGCCGTTCTCCGGCCCCTCGCGATGCGCGCCGAGCTGCGCGGCTCGCCGGCCGCGGAGATGCACGGGACGCTCGACGACCTGCTCCTCCTCGGCGCCGAGCTGCAGCGCCCGCGGCTGATCGCGCCCGAGACCCTGGCGGAGGCGACCAGAGTCCAGTTCCCCGGCCTCGACGGCGTCCTCCCTGACGTTGGCCGGATGAGCCCGAACGACTGGGGCCTTGGCGTCGAGCTGCGCGACGAGAAGTCACCACACTGGACGGGCACGCGCAACTCGCCGCGAACGTTCGGCCACTTCGGCGGCAGCGGCACCTTCCTCTGGGTCGACCCCGACGCGGGCGTCGCGCTCGCCTGCCTGACCGACCTCGACTTCGGCCCGTGGGCGCTCGAGGCCTGGCCGGCGCTCTCCGACGCCGTGCTGACCGCGTAAAGATCCTGTAAATCGCAAGGAAGCGCGGCGCAAGTGCCGTCCGTCGCAAACGTCGTCTTGGGCGATGGCGACCGTTGAATACGGCAATGGGACCACCCGCGGGCCGATCGAGCGCGCCGGCGATCCGCACGTGTTCGCGGCTGCGAGCGGACGCCGGGCCGGCGTCCTACGGGCGGTGGGCATCGTCGCGGGCGTGCTCGCGCTCGCCTGGCTTGCCGCTCTAGCGCTGTCCTTGCTGGGCGCGGCGACCCTGCCTGGCCTGCTGCCGGGAGCGTCGCACCCCGTCCTTTCTGAGCGGCACAAGGCGCCACCGGCCGGCCGGCCGACTCAGGTGCCGGTCCGGCACACGGAGCCCGTCCGGACTATCGCTTGGACGTCACGTAACGCCACGGCGACCGCCTCGAACGTCTCCTCCTCGCACAGCGCGCCCCGCGTGACCGCTGCCGTCACGCCCGCGGCGGCGGCACCCCAGGCGCCGACGTCCCGCGAGCAGGGCTGGGCGCAGCGCGGCTTGAGCGCGCCGCCAGGCCAGACGCGCAAGGGGACGGGCAACGGGCGGAAACAGCCTGATCCGACGACGCCTCCCGGCCATTCCGGCTCGCACGTGCCGCCAAAGAAAGGCTGAGCCGTGAGAACAGCGGCTCGCTGGGGCCTGCTCGCGCTCCTGCTAACGGCGTTCGCAGCAACCCTCGCTGCCCAGGGCCTCTCGACGCGCACGACCGGGCCGAGCCGGACGCCGCCTGCCTCCACCCGCCAGGGAATCCTCGCGGGCGCCCGGCCGATCCTGCGTTGGAACGGCAGGCGCCTCGTCTCGCATGAGCGTGCACCGGGCCGCCGGATCGCGCTCACCTTCGACGACGGTCCCGACCCGCGCTGGACGCCGCCCATCGCGGCTGCTCTCCGCAGGCTTCACGTGCCTGCGACGTTCTTCGTGATTGGCAGCAAGGTCGTGCGCCACACGGGACTCGTCCGCAGACTCCGCCGCGAGGGGTTCGAGCTCGGCAACCACACGTTCACGCACGTCGACCTGGCGACGCTGCCCGCCTGGGAGCGGAGCGTGCAGATCAGCCTCACCGAGAGTGCGCTCGATGCGGCGACCGGCGCGGGCAGCCGCCTCGTCCGGCCTCCCTATTCGTCGACTCCCGCCGCTGTCACCGTCGCCCAGGCGCACGCATACGGCCAGCTCGCCTCCGGCGGCTACGTGATCGTCCTCTCTGACCTCGACGGCGAGGACTGGCGCCGGCCGGGAGTCGCGGCGATCGTCCGTGCGGCGACGCCGAGGAGCGACTCCGGCGGGATCGTGCTCCTCCACGACGGGGGCGGCAATCGCTCGCAGACGCTGGCCGCGGTCGAGCGGCTGGTGCCGAGGCTGCGCGCGCGGGGGTTCCGCTTCGTCACCGTCTCGCAACTTGCAGGCCTGTCGCGGGCGCAGGTCGAGCTGCAGCCGAGCTCCTCGCAGCGCTTCGGCGGCCGGCTGCTCCTGGGGACGCTCACCGCCGCACGCTGGACGACGAACGTGCTGGCCGTCCTGCTGGTGCTCGTGACCGCGCTCTTCGTGGTGCGGATGGCGATTCTCTTCGCGTTCGCGCGGCGCCATGCGCGGCTGACCCGCAGGCAGCGGGACGAGGGCCCATTCACGCCCGCGGTCTCGATCGTCGTGCCCGCGTTCAACGAGGCGCGGGGGATCGAGCGCGCCGTTTCCTCTCTCGCCTCGAGCGACTACCCCGAGCTCGAGGTGGTCGTCGTCGACGACGGCTCAACCGACGGGACGGCGGCCCTCGTCGAGCGGCTCGGGCTCCCGAACATCCGGGTCGTGCGGCAGGAGAACGCCGGCAAGCCGGCCGCGCTCAACCGGGGCCTGGCCGTCGCCGAGCACGACCTCGTCGTCATGGTCGACGGCGACACGGTCTTCGAGCCGGAGACGCTCGGCAGGCTCGTCCTGCCCCTCCGCGACCCCGGGGTCGGCGCCGTCTCGGGGAACACGAAGGTCGGCAACCGCCGCGGCTTGCTCGGGAGGTGGCAGCACATCGAGTACGTGATGGGCTTCAACCTCGACCGGAGGCTCTACGACGTGCTCCAGTGCATGCCGACAGTGCCGGGGGCGATCGGCGCCTTCCGCCGGCAGGCGCTCGACGCGATCGGCGGCATCTCGGACGCGACGCTGGCCGAGGACACGGACATCACGATCGCGCTCGGCCGCGCCGGCTGGCGCGTGGTCTACGCCGAGACGGCTCGCGCCTGGACCGAGGCGCCCTCGTCGCTGTCGGCGCTCTGGCGGCAGCGATACCGCTGGTGCTACGGAACCCTGCAGGCGGTCTGGAAGCATCGCGCGGCGCTCTGCCGCGCGGACGAGAGGAAGATGGGCCGCCGCGGCCTGCCCTATCTGCTCCTCTTCCAGATCACGCTGCCGCTGCTCGCGCCGCTGATCGACGTCTTCTCCATCTACGCGTTCTTCTTTCTCGGTGCGCGCTGGGTCGCCGCTTATTGGGCGATCTTCACGGCGCTCCAGCTGGCGCTCGGCTGGTACGCGTTCTCGCTCGACGGCGAGTCGAAGCGGACGCTATGGGCAATGCCGTTGCAGCAGTTCGTCTACCGCCAGCTCATGTACCTCGTGGCCGTCGAGTCGGTGCTCACGGCCCTACGCGGCACCCGCCTGCGCTGGCAGCCGAGCGACCGCACCGGCGACGTCGAGATCGCGGGCTGACTGGTCCTCGACGCTGTCGTCACCGGCTTCACGTAGCCTCACCGCGCGTGCGCGTCGCCCTCGCCGCAGTCGCCATCGCGCTCTTGCTGGCCGGGTGCAGCGACAGCACGCCTTCCAAGAAAGTTGCGGCGAAGCCCCCGCAGCCGGCGCACCGGCACCATTCGGTACACCTGACGAGCATCGCGACGAGGGCGCTCGGGCTGCCGGCGGTCCACTCCCGTGTCGTCCCCGGCTACGTCCTGATCGCCGATCGGAACAACAACCGCGCGTTGATCGTCTCGCCTTCGAAGCGGGTCGTCTGGCAGGAGAACGGCCTACGTGGGCCCGACGACGCCTTCTTCACGCCGGGCTACCGCTCGATCATCACGAACGAGGAGTTCAACGACACGCTGACCGAGGTCTCCCTGCGCGGGAAGCGCGCGATCTGGCGCTACGGCCACTCAGGCGTCGCCGGCTCCAGCCCCGGCTACCTGAACACGCCCGATGACGCGTACCGGCTGGCCAACGGCCTGACTGTTCTCGCCGACATCCAGAACTGCCGGATCGTCTCGCTCACCAAGACGGGCAGGGTGGCGCGGATCCTCGGCGGCAGCTGCGTGCACGACCCGCCCCGCGGGTTCGACAGCCCGAACGGCGACACGCCGCTCCCGGACGGCGGGCTCCTGGTGACGGAAATCGGCGGCTGGATCGACCGCCTCAGCGCGAACGGAAGCCTGCTCTGGTCGATTCGCTCGCCGGTCCCGTACCCCTCGGACGCGCAGCTCCTGCCGAACGGCCTCGTGCTGGTGTCGAGCTTCACGTCACCCGGGCGGATCGTGACGGTCGACCGGTCCGGCCGCATCCACTGGTCGTTCGGTGCTCTGAGCGGGCCGAACCGCCTCGACAAGCCGTCGCTCGCGGTCCGCTGGCCGAACGGGATGATCGCGGCCAACGACGACTACAACCACCGCGTGATCGTGATCAACCCGCGGACGAAGCGGATCGTCTGGCAGTACGGCCACACCGGCGTCCTCGGGACGGCGCCTGGCTACCTGAACAAGCCGGACGGGATCGACTTCCTGCCCGCGGCCGTGGTGCCGGCGCCGAAGCCGCCGCCGCCGCCGCCGCCGTTCCACCTACAGGTCCAGCGGGTCGGGAGCCTGCCGCAACCGGTCTCGAAGCTGGCCGCGGTCGCGCTCCCGGGCGGAAGGATCCTCGCGCTCGGCGGCCTCGTCGGCGGCAGCTCTTCCACGGAGGTTCTGCTCGGCCCGCCCTCGCGGCTGCGCGCCGCCGGCCGCCTGCCGGTCCCGACGCACGACGCCGGCGCCGCGCTCGCGGGCCGCAGCGCCTACCTGTTCGGCGGCGGCGAAGCGGTCTCGACCCCGGCGGTAGTCCGGGTCGACCCGGCGACGGGCGCGGCGCGCTCGGCCGGGAGCCTCGGCGAGCCGCTCTCCGACCTCGGCGCTGCGACGATCGGAGGCACCGCCTACCTGGTCGGCGGCTACACCGGCACGCGCTACGCCACCGCCGTCCTGCGCTTCCGGCCCGGGCGGCCGCCGGCGCTCGTGACCCGGCTGCCTGCCGGCCTTCGCTACGCCGGGGTGGCGGCCCTCGGCGGTCTCGTCTACGTCGCCGGCGGGCTGACGACAGCCGGGCCCTCACGCGCTGTGTACGCGATCGACCCGGCCGCCGGAACGGTGACCCGCGTCGCGACGCTGCCGGCGCCGGTCGACCACGTCGCGCTCGCCGCGCTCGGCTCGCGCCTGCTGCTCGTCGGGGGCGGCTCGCGGACGGTGCTCGCGATCGACCCGGCCAGGCGCACGGTCCGGGCGGCCGCGGCCCTGCCCCAGGCGCTGACCGACCCGGCCGCGGTCTCGCTCGGCGGCAGCGTCTACGTCCTCGGCGGCGGCACCGCCGACGTGCTTCGTCTCCGCTAGTCCTCCGCGAAGAGCGGGCGCAGCAGCTCGTCGAAGGTCTCGCGGTCGCAGCTCGCCACGACGGCCGGCGTCAGCGCCCGCACGGACGCCGTCCGCGGGACGTTCATCGCGAGCGCGACCTCGCTCAGGTAGAACCGCTCGCCGTGCTCGCCCTCGCGCACGACCTGCCGGCCGGGCGGGACCTCCTCTCGCTCCAGCCGCCGCGCGATCTTCATCAGCTCCTCGCCCGGCACCGACGCGAGCAGCGACACGCGGGAAAGCTCTGAGACGGTGGCGGGCACGAACCGCGGCATCGCCGTATTGTGGCCATCGTGGGCGAGCTGGGGGAGTGGCACTTCTGTCCGCGCTGCCGCGCGGAACTCCGGCACGAGGGCTCGCGGGTCGAGTGCGAGGCCTGTGGGTTCGTCGCGTACGCGAGCTCGAAGCCGACCGCGGGCGCGCTCGTCGAGGACGGAGGCCGCGTGCTTCTGGCCCGCCGTGCACACGAGCCGTTCAAAGGCCGTTGGGATATCCCCGGCGGCTTCCTCGATGAGGGCGAGCACCCGCTCGACGGCCTGCGGCGGGAGCTGCGGGAGGAGACCGGCCTCGAGATCGAGCCGCTCGAGTTCCTCGGCGTCTGGATGGACCGCTACGGCGGCGACTCGACTGCGGAGGCGACGCTCAATCTCTACTGGACGGCACGCGTGGTCAGCGGCGAACCTGAGGCGGCCGACGACGTCAGCGAGCTCAGCTGGTTCGAGGCCGACAAGCTCCCCGCTCCTGACGAGCTCGCGTTCGAGAACGTGGCGCTGGTGCTCGACGCCTATAGGCGCCTCCGACCGCCAAGTTAGGCCGTTCGGCCCATTGTCCCCGCCCGTTTCCGTCCCGATCATTTCCTCATGGCTGAGGGCAACCTGTACCGGATCGAAGACGAGATCGACGAGGGCTGGCTCGAGCGCTGGCTGGAAGCCGGGCTCGAGAAGATCGAGGCCTACCTGGCCAACCACGCTGCGTTCGTCGATTTCCTCGAAGCGGCCGACCAGAAATAGCTCCGAAACCAAATCGCCGTCGTCTGCGTTAGTACGCAAGACGATGAAGCTCAGCTACCTCTGGAAGGGCCTGCCGGGCCACCCGATTCACCCGCCGCTGACCGACGCGACGATCGGCGCCTACACCGCCTCGACGGTGATGGCGTTTGCGAGCGTGATCGGCGTCGCCCACGTCGCGGCAGCGCACGGCTGGTGGCTGGCGCTCGTCGTCGGCCTGATCATCACCGCGCTGACCGCGCTTACCGGGTTCGCCGACTGGCTGACGATCGAGTGGGGCTCGCCGCTCTGGTGGACGGCGACCTGGCACATGTGCTCGATGCTGACCGCGACCGTCTTCTTCCTGATCGCTGCGCTCGTCGGCCACTCCGGCTACACGCACGGCGCGGTGGACACGGGGCCGTTCATCCTGACCCTGGCCGGATTCGGCTTCCTGACTCTCGGCGGCTGGCTCGGCGGCGCGATCGTCTTCGTGCACGGGATGCGGGTGCTCAACCTGACCGGCGAGCCCCCGGGACGCGCGGCCTCGCCGCTCCCGCACCCCGAAAAGGAAGAAGCCGAGGCCTAGGCTGCTGCCTCGGCGAGGCCGAGGCGCTCTTCGAGCATCGACTTCGGCATCGCGCCGACCGCGGCGGCGGCGGGCTCGCCGTCCTTGAAGAGGATCAGCGTCGGGATCGACATGACCCCGTAGCGCTGGGCGACGGCGGGCTGCTCGTCGATGTTCAGCTTGACGACCTTGAGGTCGCTCCGCTCCTCGGCGATCTGGTCGAGGACGGGCGCGATCGCGTGGCACGGGCCGCACCACTCGGCCCAGAAGTCGACGAGCACCGGCTGCTCGCTTTCGAGCACCTGCTTGTCGAAGCTCTCTTCGGTTACTGCATCTGCCATCAGTGTCAAGTTCCTTTCTATCTGACGTTCCGGATGGTAAAACGCGCGGCGGGAGGCCATTGTTCCCACTCGCTACGATCGGTCGATGGAGCAGGTCTTCGCCCCGCTGCCGAACGTACCCGACCATCCGGGTCTCGAACGCGAGCTGCTCGAGCGCTGGGACGAGGAGGAGACCTTCCGCCGCCTGCGCGAGCAGAACGCGGGCGGGCCGCGCTTCCGCTTCATGGACGGGCCGATCACCGCGAACGCTCCGGCCGGCGTCCATCACGGCATCGGGCGAACGCTGAAGGACGTCTTCCAGCGCTACAAGGCGCTGCGCGGCTTCGACCAGCGCTACCAGAACGGGTTCGACTCGCAGGGCCTGCATGTCGAGGTCCAGGTCGAGAAGGCGCTCGGGCTCAACTCCAAGCGCGAGATCGAGGAGTTCGGCATCGCCGAGTTCGCACGGCGCTGCCGCGACTTCGTCGCCGAGTACGCCGCGGTCCAGACCGCGCAGTTCAAGCGCCTCGGCCAGTGGATGGACTGGGGCAACGACTACTTCACCTTCTCGGACACCAACATCGAGTACATCTGGCGGTTCTTGAAGGAGTGCCATTGCCGCGAGTGGCTCTACAAGGGCCACCGTGCGACGCAGTGGTGCCCGCGCTGCGGGACCTCGCTCTCGAAGCACGAGCAGGCCGGCGACGAGAACTACGCGGAGCTCGAGCACCCGTCCTTGTTCGTGCGTTTCCCGCTCAAGGGACGCGAAGGCGAGTCGCTCGTGGTCTGGACGACGACGCCGTGGACGCTGCCGGCCAACGTGGCCGCGGCCGTCAACCCGGAGGCCGAGTACGTCCTCACCTCGCAGGGCGAGTGGCGCGCCGCCGAGCGCGCGGGCGACGTCGAACCGGTGCGCACGGTCATCGGCGAGGAGCTCGTCGGGCTCGAGTACGACGGGCCCTTCGACGAGCTGCCCGCGCAGGAGGGCGTGGTCCATCGCGTGATCCCCTGGGACGAGGTCTCGCTCGACGAGGGTACGGGCATCGTTCACATCGCCCCGGGCGCCGGGGCCGAGGATTTCGAGCTCGGCCGGATCTACGAGCTCCCGGTGCTGACGCCGATCGACGACGGGGGGCGATTCGTCTCGGGGTATGGCGCCTTGGACGGGCTCTCGACCGACGAGGTGGTCGAGCCGGTTGTGGCGGCCCTCGAGGAGCGCGGGCTACTGGTAGAGCGCGGCACGATCGTCCACCGCTACCCGGTCTGCTGGCGCTGCCGCACGCCGCTCGTCTTCCGCGTCGTCGACGACTGGTTCATCTCGGCCGACGGGATCCGGCAGCCGATGCTCGACGGCAACGCGACCGTCGAGTGGACGCCGCCCCAGTACGGCAAGCGGATGGACGACTGGCTCCGCAACATGGACGACTGGAACATCTCCCGCCGCCGCTACTTCGGACTGCCGCTGCCGTTCTACCCCTGCGGTTGCGGCCACCTGAACGTGATCGGCTCGCGCGCGGAGCTCGAGGAGCGGGCCGTGCGCGGGCTGGACCAGCTGGAGGAGCTGCACCGTCCATGGATCGACGCCGTCGTCGTCCGCTGCGAGGAGTGCGCCGGCGAGGTGGAGCGGATCCCCGAGGTCGGCGACGCGTGGCTCGACGCCGGCATCGTCCACTTCTCGACGCTCGGCTGGCAGAACCCGACCTGGATCGAGCACGGCAACGCGACGGGCTCGGCCGCCGGGCTGACCGGGGCCGACCTGCCCGACCACGCCTACTGGGAGGAGTGGTTCCCGGCCGACTGGGTTTGCGAGGGCCGCGCCCAGATCCGGCTCTGGTTCTACTCGCAGTGCTTCATGGCGATCACGCTCGACGGTCGCCAGCCGTACGGGAAGGTGCTGACCTACGAGAACGTGCTCGACGAGACCGGCCGCGAGATGCACAAGTCGTGGGGCAACGCCATCGAGCTGAACGAGGCGCTCGAGCGCATGGGCGCCGACTCGATGCGCTGGGTCTACTGCGAGCAGAACCCGAGCCAGGACCTCCGCTTTGGCTACGGGCCCGCTGAGGAGGTCAAGCGGCGGCTGCTGACCCTCTGGAACTCGGCCGGCTTCTTCGTCACCTACGCGAACATCG
>WNGI01006721.1_pt1 | contig 10480 bp, 7 predicted proteins | sample 5400621 | NCBI WGS metagenome assembly WNGI01 (sample SAMN13153374, study PRJNA577476) | soil metagenome | isolation source: 20 cm soil or saprolite under Garry oak tree replicate 1 | place: USA:California | collected 2016-06-15 | reverse complement strand
CCGGTATTCGTCATCTGGTTCGTCGCCACGATCGGGCTGTTTGCCGTCAGCCTCGCGGCGGGCGGAACCAACTCGGTCGAGGCCGTCTCGAACACCGAGCGCTCGAAGTACGAGGCCGGCGAGGCTTATGTCGTGTACAGCGCCGCCAACGCCTCTGTCGGCCAGCAGGCGCCGGCCTCCCAGCAGTTCCTCCTCATCGTGTCGAGCGCCGACCGGACGGTCGACGATCCGGCCTTCGCTGCCGACGTCGCCGCCATCACGGCCCGGCTCGCCGCCGTCCAGTCGCCGGTTGACGGCAAGACCGGGCCGGTTCTCGAGGACGTCGTCGACCCGATCAAGGCCGCCGCTGCCCCTGCCGCGGCCGGCCTCATCTCGCCCGATCGGACGACGGTTCGCATCGTCGGCCGCGTCCCGGGCGACGGCCCGATCCTCGGGCAGCGGCTCGAACCGATGCCGGCGCTCGTCGCGGAGATCAAGGCGGCTTACCCCGCGTACCGGATCCATGTCCTCAACAACACGCTCACGAATGCCGAGATCAGCACCCTGATCAACGGCGGTCTTGACGCGTCGCTGCGACTGACGATCCCACTCACGTTCCTCATCCTGTTGATCGCGTTCGGGGCGGTCGTGGCCGCGGTCATCCCGCTGATCCTGGCGATCACCGCCCTGCTGGCTGCGTTCGGGATCCTTGGCCTGTACAGCCAGATCGTGAGCCCGGTCAGCCCGTATGCGAGCCAGCTCGTCGTCCTGATCGGGCTGGCAGTCGCCGTGGACTACTCGCTGTTCATGGTCACCCGGTTCCGAACGGAGCGTCGCCATGGCCGCGACAAGCTGGCGGCGATCCACCTCGCGAGCACGACGGCCGGTCGGGCTGTCTTCTTCTCTGGGCTCGCCGTGATGATCTCGATCAGCGGCCTGTTCCTGCTCGACGACTCGCTCTTCCACTCGATGGCGGTGGGGACCGTCTCGGTCGTTTTCGTTGCCGTGATCGGCTCGCTGACGTTCCTGCCGGCGACCCTGGCGATCCTCGGCGACGGCGTCAACCGGCTCCGCCTGCCGATCATTGGTCGCGACCGCGAAGAGGGGAGTGGGCTGTGGGCCATCCTCGTCCGCTCGGTCATGCGCCGGCCGATCGTCGCCGCTGCGGGGACGGCAGTCGCGCTACTGATCGTGGCGTCGCCGGTGCTGCGCCTCCACATGGGCCAGGCGGACTTCACCTCGTTCCCCGACTCGCTGGACGGCGTGCAGGCGGTCAATCTGCTCAACGAGAAATGGCCAGCCGGTTCGGATCTCGACCTGTCGGTGGTCGTGACGCACGCGGACGAGGCGCCGACCAGGGCAGCCATCCAGAAGATGACCGATGCGATCCTGGCGATCCCGGGTATCAGCGGGCCGCCGACGACGAACATGTCCGCCGACGGCCACGTCGCGTTCGTGTCCTACCTCATGGCCGGCGGCAGCAACGACATCCGCAACCAGGACATCGTCCGCCAGGTCCGCTCGACCGTCGTCCCGAGCGCGTTCGGCGGTCTGCCCGGGGTGCGGGCCCTCGTCACCGGCGACGCCGCCTACACGCTCGACGTCGTCGACTTCTACGCGCACGGGATGCCGCTGGTCATGGGCTTCGTGTTGACCCTGTCGTTCCTGCTGCTGCTCGTCGCCTTCCGATCGATCGTCATACCGATCAAGGCGATCCTCCTGAACCTCCTGTCGACCGGTGCGGCGTTCGGCCTGCTCGTCGTGGTCTTCCAGGATGGCTGGCTGGCCAGCCAGCTCGGGTTCAAGCCCGGGCCGATCGAGGGCTTCATCCCGGTCTTCATCTTCACGATCCTGTTCGGCTTGTCGATGGACTATCACGTCTTCATCCTCACCCGGATCAAGGAGGCCCGCGATCGAGGGTTGTCCTCGAACGAGGCCGTGGCCCGAGGTATCGCCATCACCTCCGGCACCGTCACGAGCGCGGCCGCGATCATGGTCGTCGTCTTTGGGGTCTTCGTGACGCTCGAGCTGACGATCATCAAGCAGCTCGGCTTCGGGCTTGCGGTCGCGGTATTCCTCGACGCGACGATCGTCCGGAGCATCCTCCTGCCGGCATCGATGCGGCTCCTCGGCGAGTGGAACTGGTGGCTGCCGCGCTGGCTCGACTGGCTGCCCCACGTCACCATCGAAGGCGAGTCCGACGAGCCGGAGCCGCTACCGAGCGGCGCCGCGATCAGCCCCGGCTGAGGTTTCGGGCCGGCTCAGCTTCAGCGCCGGCTGAGCTTCGGCGCCGGCTGAGCTCCGGCGCCGCCCACAGCCTCGGCGACGCGGGCTCAGGAGCCGGCGATCACGCGAGCGCGATCAACGCGCAAGCCCTGGCTTCAGTTCGGGCGACGACCCATCCCTCGATCCGCATCAGGCCCGGGCCTCTCTCGGCGAACTCGTGGCGGCGGGCGACATCAAGGGCCGCTCGAATGTCGTCGTCTTTCCCGTCGCGAAGCAGGCCGGACAAGTCCGGGACGGCGGTCGCCAGACCTGCCATCAGCCCGCGAACGTCGAGCTCCACCAGGCCGCTTGCGAGGGCGGCCCGGCCGACTCGCGCCGCACCATCCCCATGCGGCAGCGCCGCGGCTAATCGCGCGCCGGGGCTCGCGGCGCCGCCGAATCGGAGCACACCCGAAGCCAAGCCGCCGACCGCGACCGCCGTACCGGCGGCAATCGCAAGCCATGCGCTTCGGACGAGAAACGCGCGGCGGGACATGTCCCGGAGCGCCCGGCTGTTCATCCCAGCTGCCCGCGAAGGTGGTCGGATAGGCGCAGGGCAAGTGCCACGAGCGTCATTGTCGGCGTCCCGGACCCAGCGGTCGTGAACACGGAGCTGCCCGCGATGAACAGGTTGTCCATCCCGTGAACCCGGCAATCGCGGTCCACGACGCCACGTGCCGGATCCTCGCTCATGCGGGTCGTGCCCATGTGATGCCAGCCACCGGCCAGGTCGGCGGGCCACGAGGTTGGATCATCGTTGATCTCGATGCGGAGTCGGCCGAGACCGGTCCGTCCCAGCTCCGCACCGAGGAGCTCGAGGGCGCGCACGACGCTGCGCTTCTCGATCTCCGTGAATTGCCAGTCGAGTTGGACGCGGCGCATCCCGAATGCGTCTCGTTCCTCCGCGAGGCTCACGCGGCTGTTCGGATTGGGAACCTGCTCGATCCGCGTCGAGAGCCAGATTCCCTCGAGTGGCAGGCCACCCGCGACCTTCCCGAACCCGACTGTCGCAAGATCGCCGAACACTAGCGGCAAGGCGGCCTCGATCTGACCCGAGTTCGCCCGTCGAGCGATCTCATCGACGACCTCAGGCAGCGGGACGGCGAGAGGCCCGCCGGGGATGACGGCCTGCTGCCATGTCATCAGGTCCGTCGTGACGAGGGCGAGATCCTTGCCGAGTTCGCCAATGGCACTGCCGATTCGAGCCGGATTGCCGAGTCGCTCGGCGAGATCGCGGGCAGCATCGGCGTCGGTCGCATCCAGGGCAGCCTCGATCGCCGGGTCGTAGATCGGATACAGGCGGATCTGCACGTCGGTCAGGCCTTCCTGACGGGCCGCCTGGTTCGACAGGGTCAGGTAGCCCTGGAGGGTGGTGTTTTCGACGTCGAACGCCTCATAGAAGCCGATCCGGAGCCGCGGGTCGGCCGGCAGGATCACGCCCGCCCTGAACCTCGGGTGCTCCATGAAATGTCGGCCGACCATGTCGTTGTCGTTTCCGACCCCGGCGGGCTGCACGCCGTCCGATGCCAGGAGGAGTCGCGCGTTCTCGATACCGCCGGTTGCGACGACGTAGGAGCGTGCCATGACGGAGAACCGGCTGCCGGCGAGGGTGCCGGCGCGGATCTGTTCGACGTGCCCGCCGTCCGCGTTCGTATCGATCGAAATGGCGTTCGCGTGGAGGTAGACCGTCACGTTGGAAGCCGCTTCGATCGGAGCGTGGTCGCGGGGGGCGAAGCTGCGTCGGTTCTGGTTGACGACCTGGGCGACGACGGTTTCGATCGGATCGCCACCAAGAGGCAGGACGGGGTATGGGCTTTTCGCGCTCCAGCGGGCGAGGTCCCAGTCGGCGACCGACAGGCCGGCCTGGATGGCGGCGCGCGGGTAATAGGGATCGAGATCGGACCTGGAGATGGGCCAACCGCTTTTCGGGATCCAGTCGCGGACCTCGAAATCGATCGGCTCGAGCGGTCGGCAGAGCCCGCCCCAGTGGTTCGTCGAGCCACCGAAGTAGCGAAGTCGGGCTGTCTCCAGTGGGAAATACGGGAGCCCGATGATGTCGCCGACGTTCAGGTCGTTGATCTCGTTCTCGTATTCGAGGCCGCCGCTTTCGAGGACGACGACCTTCAGGGACGATCCGGCAAGCTCACGGGCGATCGTCATTCCGGCCGCACCGCATCCGACGATGCAAAGGTCCGCATTGATCACGGTATCGGCGGGGATATCTCCGGCGTCGACGATCACGGCCACAGGGTAACCGGGGTCTCGGTGCCGTATATCCTGTCGGCTGCCGCCGCAATGAAGAAGAGATGACCGAACGCACCACTATCGCGCCAGCGCCGCCGGCTGTCCTCGATGCGCACGACCAGGGGGTGCCCCTCGATGTCGTCCAACTCGTCGAGGACGGCACGCCCGTTGGCGCGCTGGTCCGACTCGTTACCTACCTGGTCGACGCACTCATCATCGCGATCGTCATCTATCTCGTTGCCCTGGTCCTTCGAGCGCTGCTCGGTCCGACGATCCGAATAACCGAGTTCGAAGGAGTGCCGCGCGTACGCGTGGACCGACTGCGGAGCGTCGTCGATGTCGTGTCCGCGACCACGGTGGCCGGCGCCTACTTCATGGTGTCATGGGTGAGGCTGGGTGGCACCCCGATGCAGCGACTCTTCGGGATGCACGTCGAGCGTGTCGACGATGGCGGGCGTCTGCATCCACGCCAGGCGATCGGTCGCTGGCTGCTGCTTGGGGCGCCGTTCGGCCTGATTTCGACCCTGCTCTTTCCGACACCGCTGCTCAGCGCGATCCTCGCCCTGGCGATTGCCGTCTGGTATGGGGTCCTGTTCATCACGACCGCCCGCGATCGGCGCAAGCGCGGCGTTCACGACCGTGCAGCCGGCTCGATGGTGCGCCGGCGACGCCACGGCGCGAGCGGTGGAGAAAGGACCGATCGTCGCCCGTCTGTCGCGTAAGCCACGGACGTCCGATTGGTCGGGGTCGGGCTCGCTGGGGTATCCTCTCGGCTCGCTGGGCCGGTAGCTCAATGGCAGAGCAACTGACTCTTAATCAGTTGGTTGGGAGTTCGAGTCTCCCCCGGCTCACCAGCACCCTGATCGCGAAAGAGCCCGTCCGGATCGCCCGGACGGGCTCTCTGTTTCGGGTCGTACCCTAGTCGCCGTGTGGTTCTCCGTTCTGCGGTACTGCGTGCTTGTGTTGACCCTTTCGGTCAGTCTTGCGGCATGCGGCCCGGGCTCCGGATCCTCTCCCAGTTCGACGCCGCCGGCGCTGACGTCGTTCCAGAAGGCGCTACTCGATACGCTCGATCGGGTCGAAACCGACGCGAACCACCTCCGTCTCGAGCTTGGTCACAGCGACAGGAAAAAGGCCGCGGCTCTGCACGTTAGCGACCTCAAGGCGGCAATCGCCGCGGGGAGGGCCTGGCTGGCGGCGAACAAACCGCCGCCGTGCCTCGCGAGTCTGGCCAAGCCATGGCGCCTGCTACTCGATCAGGCCGATCATGCGCTCGCCGCGGCCACCCGGAAGAGCAATCCGAGCATGGCTGAACTCAAGAAGCTACCGGCGGCCGCTCAGAAGCTCGGAACGACGTGGGAGAGCCTCTCGTGCTAGGCCGGCGGTGCGCTACCGCGCGAGGGCCCCGAGGTTCCGGCCGTCGGTCGCGAAGTAACTGACGCAGTCGCCCTGGTTCTTGAACCCGTCTCCTCGGGCGTCGAGCATCGTGCGCCACCCGTCGTTCTTGCAGTCCTCTTTTGTGGGGGTGACGGGCCCGCTCGACGCGGTGGGTTCGCTGGGCGTCGCCGATTCGCTGGGCACCGCCGATTCGCTGGGCGCCGCCGATTCGCTGGGCACCGCCGATTCGCTGGGCGCCGCCGATTCGCTGGGCGCCGCCGATTCGCTCGGTGCAGCGGATTCGCTCGGCGCCGCCGATTCGCTCGGCGGGACGGACGGGCTCGGGGCGACGGACTCGGTCACGTCGACGTTGTCGAGCGCGGGACCGAAGATGCCAGAGGTCGTACTGGTGAAAGTCAGGACGGTACTCGCACTCGTCGCGACGAAGGAATACTCCTGCGCGGCCCATTTCATGTCGGTGAACGTATTGCCGGCGATCCCCACGTCGAAGGTGTAGCTGGCCGGGTCGGCACCCGATGCGCCTACGGTCAGTGTCTTCGCAAGCGGGCCACCGGCCGGGTTGCCGGAAAGGAAGAAGGTCACGGTGTAGGTGTTATCGACGGTCGTCGCCAGGGTCTGGCTGATGGTCCCCGGCTCAACGCCATTCAGGTCCAGGCTCCTCGAGCCGTCCGCGGCCTGCCAATAGGAACCGATCCAGTCGATGCTGCCGCTATCGATCGACCAATCCGTGAGGTTTGTGTTGCCTGCAGCGAGCGCGTCGAATGAACCACTGCTGTGGGTGCCGGTCTCGAAACTCCCGTTGGTGAGCCCGCCGAACGCGGCTGCAGCGGATCCGGCCAGCAAGAGCAACACCGCGACGAGGAGCGCTGCGCCAGCGATCGAACGTTCCTTCACAGGGAACCTCCTTCCCCCGCTTCCTGTTGCCCGGAAGTGTGCGCGCACGCACCACGTCCTGTCATACGGACACGAACGCGAGCAGGCTTCTGAAACCCGAAGGTCGATGGGTCCGCGCCCGCACGGACTTCTCGATCAGTTAGTCGGGAGTTCGCGTCTGCGCTGGCTCGCCGGCACTCCGAGCATGAAAAAGCCCGCCGGGGATCGCCCGGACGGGCTTGTTTCTTGGCGCCTGATGACGTCTCAGGCGGACACGCTGGGACGCGCTGGCGTCCGTCGGCTGCGGCGCGGGGCCGCAGGCACGATCGGCCGCCCTAGCGGCTCGAATGGCATTGCGTCCAGCGGCTCGAACGGCGCCGCGTCGACGGGCTCTTCCGGGGACCATCCGAGGGCGAGCGCGATTTGACGGACATCGCAGGGCCAAGGTCGGCCGCAGGCACGGCAGCTTCGGCCCCGATCCTCGGGATCTTCGTAGTGACGGCTGACGACGTTCTGGATCTGTCGGCTGGTCAGTGTCATGCGGCTAGCCTGCCGGGCAAACGGCTCAGGCTCAATAAGCCGAATGCCGCATTTTTGGTTAACGATCGTCCCGCTTTCCATTCCGCGAGGACGAAGCAGCCCCGGAGTCGCCTCCGGGGCTCTCGAAGTTCCGGAGCTGAGTGCGTCAGCTTACTCGGATGATGACGAAGGGATTCTCGAGTGGGTGGCGGTTGCGATAGCCGATCCAGATCCTGCCCGTCGGCAACCTGGTCCCCGTCATCGACCCTGAGAACCTGACCCGATGGGCGCACGCCGTCCGGAAGTCGAGCCCGTCGACACGGCCGTAGTTGAAGAACCTGTACGTGATCGCCAGCTTGTCGACGCTGAGCGCGATCGTGTCGCCGGCCTCGGTTCGGAAGGGTGTCACCGTCATCGGTGCACTCGCTACGATTCGGCCGCTGAAGACTCGCCGGATTCGAGTCGCGTGCGTCACCCTCAGGTGCCAGCCGGCCGCATCGTGCCAGATGTAATCGCCGGCCGGGCCGCCGGAGTGGAGGATCGTCGGCCGACCCTGGACGGACCCGGGCCAGTGGCCGTCGGTGCAGGCAGCCGTTGCGGTCGTGCCAGTCGTGGCTGAGGACGACGCGGCGAGTGAGGGCGCGGGAGAGAGCAGGCCGGCAGCGACCACACTGAGGCCGAGCAGGCCGGTGACGAGCGGGCGGCGAAGGTGCATGACCGATCTCCTGAGCTGGGCTTGATTGATGCACCGTCGCCGCTTCGCGTTCGATGTTCGCCCGACATTGATCAGGGCCGTGTAAATGGCGGCCGGGCGACCCTCCGCCCGCGTAGAACACCCGAGAGGGGAGGGGCCCGTGGCGCCACGCGGGCCCCAGGAGACGCTACCCTCAGGCGGGCCTGCCGCCCGCGCAGGCGTGTCGAACACGGGGAGGTATCGGTGCGGGGACCACGCGAGGTCATCCTGGGTCCGCTTCCGGCGCTTGGTCGGCCGGAGGTGCGGCTCGTCCTGGTCAGCGCCACCGTCCTGTTCACCGAGCTGCTTCTGATCCGCTGGATACCGGCGAACATCCGCTATGTCGGCTTCTTCCCGAATTTCCTGCTGATCTCGAGCTTCCTCGGGATCGGTGTCGGGATCATGCTCGGGCGTCGCTTCCACGACCTGCCGGTGTCGCCGTTCGCGGTCGGGCTGTTCGCGGTTGTCGTGCTCGTCGCCAACGTGCAGCTGAACGTGCAGCTGAAGTCGGGCAGCGAGCTCGTGTTCGGGATCGCCGCCAACTCGGGTGCCGCCGACGTCAACTTTGTCGTGCTGCCGCTGGTCATCGTCATGACGACCCTGCTGATGGCGGCGATCGCTCTCCCGCTGGGCCCGCTGCTGCGGTCAATGCCGCCGTTGCGCGCCTACGGCTTCGACATCGCTGGCTCTCTCATCGGGATCGCCCTGTTCACGGTGCTGTCCGCCGCCGGGACGCCGCCGACCGTCTGGTTCGCCGTCCTTGGCATCGGCCTGCTCGTGATCGGCCTTGGAAGGGGCCTGACCGGCTGGTCGGCAGCGAGCGGGATCGCCATGGCCGGCGTCCTCTTCCTGTCGGTCGCCTCGCCCGCTCTCGGTGGCAGGGACATCTGGTCGCCGTATTACCGGATCACCAAGTTCGTCGGGTCGGAGCTGGAAGCGCTCCTCGTGAACGGTATCCCGCACCAGTCGCTGTGGCGCTATGACGACCCTCGCAAGGAGCCGGTCTACGAGCAGCCGTATCAGTGGTTTCCCGCGCGGACTTTTGACCGCGTCCTGATCATCGGAGCCGGGACGGGCACCGACGTCGCCCAGGCGCTCCACCGCGGCGCCGGTCACATCGATGCGATCGAGATCGACCCGGTGATCGCGGAGATCGGACGGACCGACCATCCGAACCTGCCGTATGACGACCCGCGGGTCACGATCCACATCGACGACGGGCGGAACTTCCTGCGCAATTCGACCGAGCGCTACGACCTCATCATCTTTGCCTTTCCCGATTCACTGACGCTGGTCAACGCCTCCGGCAACCTGCGGCTCGAATCCTTCCTGTTCACGCTCCAATCGTTCGGTTCGGTCCGCGACCACCTTGACTCCGACGGGCTGTTCGTCATGTACAACTGGTATCACCAGCGCTGGCTCGTGGAACGGCTCGGCGGGATGCTCGCGGAGACCTTCGGGACGACACCGATCGTCCGATCGTGGGACGGCGAGCTGGCAATCCTCGGCGATGGACCGGCGGTGGCCGCCCTCAACGGTGGACCGCCACCGGGCGACACCGTCGACCCGCCTCTCGGAGCGGCCCCGATCCCGGCCACCGATGACTGGCCGTTCCTCTACCTGCTCACTCCGCAGGTCGCCCCGTACTACCTGGCCGCGCTCGCAGTGCTCCTGGCGTTTGCCGGCTTGCTGGTCGCGGGCTCCGCCCGAGCCACCCGGATCCCGACCGGGCGATTCAGCCCGCATTTCTTCGCCCTCGGCATGGCCTTCCTGCTCCTCGAGACGCGGAGCCTGGCGACGTTCGGTCTGCTGTTCGGTTCTACCTGGCTCGTCAACTCGTTCGTCTTCTTCGCGATCCTCGTCAGCGTGCTGGTCGCCGTCCTGGTTACGTCCCGGTTCCGGCTCCGGAGGCCGCGGGCGCTGTACGGGCTGCTGTTCGCGTCGCTGGGGGTGGCCTATCTCGTTCCGCCCGAGGCGCTGCTGATCGAGCCACCGATCGTCAGGTACGTCATCGCCTCGATCCTCGCCTTCGCCCCGATCTTCTTCGCCAATCTCGTCTTCACCTACTCGTTTCGGGACACCCGGACCGCCGACATGTCGTTCGCCTCGAACCTCCTCGGGGCGATGGTCGGCGGAGCACTGGAATACGTCTCGCTGCTGACCGGCTACCGCGCGCTGCTGCTCCTCGCCGTCGGCTTGTACGCGCTGGCGATGGTCCTCGCGACGAGGGTCCGGGTGCTCGGTGACCGGGAGCTCGAACGGGCGGAGGCCGTCGACCGCAGGGACGCGCTCGGCGCGCCCGGGTAGTCCGCCGGCCCAGCGAGGCCCGCCCATTCGGTGCTACGCTTCGGCCGTCCTTGATAGCCGGTCCTGTGAGGCCGGCGTACCGGTCCCGTGAGGCCGGGAAGGAGGCTGATCGACCGTGGCCAGGTCCTTCGGCGGCTCGGGCCGGTTCGACCGGCGCGCTCG
>WNGI01007113.1_pt1 | contig 10481 bp, 4 predicted proteins | sample 5400621 | NCBI WGS metagenome assembly WNGI01 (sample SAMN13153374, study PRJNA577476) | soil metagenome | isolation source: 20 cm soil or saprolite under Garry oak tree replicate 1 | place: USA:California | collected 2016-06-15 | reverse complement strand
TCATCGCCCGACAGAATCAACCCTCCGCTCGCATAAATGGCCGTAGCGTGAAACTGAAATTCGTCTTCGCTGAGACCTCCCGTGAGGACGACTGCGTCAGGGTCGTTCCACCATAACCGTCCGTTCTGCCAGTTGCGTTGCAGATTCTGTTGCGCTGTGGAGGCCACGCGATCCCAGCTCCGCTTGATGTCATTCGAACTACGTGATCCATGAATCAAACCCAGCGAGGGCCAGATGGGATGATTGCAACCGAGGATAACCCCAGAAATTCGCGTCCAACTTGAAATAGGCACAGCCCCATTCACGGCGCATCGTACGAAACAGATTTTCAAAGTGTTTCTGGACCTTCGGATGCGTGCCGTCGAGAACGTACCAGGGCCCATGCCGCCAACCGCCAAATGTCACCAGGTCTGAACGCAACGGCTTGCCATCGTCGTCTTTGACGAACCACTCAGGATGTTGTTGGAAGACGTGAGACTTCTCTTCCGCTACAAATGGCGCCACCCAGATAGCCGGTTCGAAGTTGCGCTCGCGAATCTGTTTGAGCACTCGCTGAACGTTTCCGCCGAACGCCGCTCCCGTCTCGAGCCAATCGCCCATCGCCGGCTGGTAACCATCGTCGATCTGAATGTACCTGAGGCCCGGGCTGTTCTTCGCAATGAAGTCGAGATTGTCGAGCACTTGCTGAGCCGTAACACGTGGCCCAAAGCAATACCACGAACACCAACCGGCCGGTGGCGTGGCAACCCGCAGCGGTGGATGATTGCTAACTAAACGCGTGGCCAGTTCGGCGAGCAATTGTTCGCGATCCGGGCCGGAACGAAAAGTAAATTCCTCGAGTTCCCAGGTCTGGCCCGGTCTGATCTCTCTGCCTTCAGTATCGACAGCCACCTGCAGAGACGAGTCGCGCAGATAAAACTGCCCGATAAAACGATGACACGAGGTGAATGCGAGCAGGTGACTGCCGCCTTCCGGCGGCGTGAGCGTCATCATTCCGTAGAAAGCTCGCGCTCCCGCGGGCGCAGGAATCCTGTAATGCTTCGCATCGGTGTAATTGCCGAGGTCGCTCGGCTGGCCCAGCGTACCACCCGTCTGCGTGAGCATTTGAAAGCCCTCGCCGTAGAGCTTGGTCTCCTGCGATAGCGATGGAGCAAGATCAAATAGCACCACTTCCTTAACTGGAACACTTTCCTTTCCCGTGTTCACCAATCGAGACTGACAGATTGGGCCTCTCCATTGCCTGATTAACTTCAGCTGCTTCGCACTGGAGGAATCGCCAACGGGGACGACGGTGGCCGGCGCTTCCAGGAATGACCGCCGGGTCAAGCCCTTGCTCGCGCTGCCTTGGGTGAAGTCCTGGCTACGACTTCGCTGGGTCAAACCAATCGCAGGCACGGCCGCCAACAAAGGCGATGTTATGGCCAGTCGCAAGATCTCCCGGCGCGTTAGTTTTCTTTCTGCCACCTTGCCCCCAGCATCAACTTCAAGACAAAAATGGTAACCAGCCGGACCGTTAGCATTCGACCTTTTACTGGGACCGCGGGCGTCCCGCCCGCCAAACGCTCCGACAGGCGCGTTACAACTCTCGCCAGACTCACCGAACGGTTAATCGCGCTTCGCGCTCATTGCGGGCGGGTCGAGCACCCCAGCCGGGCTGCCCGTCTGGGGACCCCGCTCGCCCGCGGTCCCAGCAACCGCTTGAACTATTTCACTAGTTTCGCTTCCGCCCAGTCGGCATGAATGCGGCCACCCTCTCCTTCACGCGTTACACGGAGCAGGAGTCTTTGAACATTCCCTACATCCAGTTTGACAGACTTCAAACCATCCGCCTTTTTCATTCCGCCGCTGCGCCAGAGTTCCTTGCCGTCTCCCAGCACGACAAACTCGACAACCGAATCCTTGTTTTTATGTTCGTCATCAATTCCCACGAGCGCCGAGAAGCTCCGATAGGTTCTGTTGAGCTCAAACTCGATTTCGGAATTTGTGGGCATGCCGATCCCTTTTTCGAAGTGCGTGCCGCCGATCGAGAGTCCGCCCCCGTTGAAGTTGCGATTGAATTCTGCTTGACGCCAGCCGGGCGTCTGTCGCAACGGATCGAGCTCGGAAACGTAGACTTCATCCGGGAGTAGTTGCTTCAGAGTGAACTGCAACTGCGCCTTCTTTTCACTGATCGTCCCGTCCTGCCAGACCGTCCTCACTTCGGCGCTGTAGTTCGTAACCAGATTCAGGCCTCGCAACGCGAACACCTGCGTTGGCGTAGAGCCCAGCAACCGTCCGTTGAGCCAAATCTGGTAACCGACGGCGGGCTGGTGTTGCACGGTCCACCTCAGGTTGGCGCCATCTATCCCGGCCCGCTCGGCCCAAAGGTTCTGTGGTTCGCGCACCGGAAAGTGGTAGACCTGCGCAGGCGCGAAGTAAACATTCCAAGTCACTTCGTTGGTGCGCGGAGAATTGAACTCAACCGTGGCCCACCCCTGATGATTGGTGATCCTTGCCGCCAGGCGTCCGTTCGCACTCCGCGCTGAAGCCTGTTTGATTACGAAGTTTTTTCCGCGCGGAAAGACAAATCGAACCTCATACGGATCATTCCTGATGACCCTGCTTCTGCCATGATAGGAATTGTTAATGGCGTTGTAATCCTGCGAGACCAAATCAACCCACCCTTGCGTCAGGTGCCGGCTGGTAGAAATCAGTTGTGGATGGTCCTCTTGCGGAAGAAGCGTCAGCACGCGTGTGCTGGTCGGAGAAACATCAACACTAATGCCCTGTTCCCAGGCGCCGAGATATTCCTTATTCCAAAAGTCGAAGACGTGGACCGGCTTGTCTTCCGGTAGACCGAGATCTTTCCAACTTACATACATCGGGGCCGCCTTCGTCTCATCAAAATTAAACAGACCGACTACGTCGTAACTGCGGCCGAGGTGATTGACTTTCAGATCCCAAATGCGCTTATTGCGTTCCGACTTGAACAGATCCATCGGCACGATGTCGACTGCCGGATACACGCGACGCAGAAGCTCAACTCGTTCGGCTGACAGGTCGCTCAGGCGGTCGCTGGTTAACAGCGACTGTCCGGTGAGTCCTTGCAGCGTAGCCCAGGCGCGCGCCTGCTCGAGCGGCAGAGGAGAGCGAACCACAAGCACGTCAGGATCTGCATACCAGGCGATGTTATGAAGGAAGTAGTATTCCATCGTGGCCCGCAGCGCAAACTTGAACCCGTCCCAGTTAGGCAAAACGTCCGCACCAATGCGCGAGCCATTCATCAGACCAACGCCCTCCAAAGGAACCACCCAACATCCCAGCAGGTAGCGGTCTGGTCCAATCGCCGCGCGGATGCTTGCGAGCGTTTCTCTATACAATTCATCCGTGTCGTCCTGTGGGTGCTGCATCGAGGATTTCTTATTGCGGTATTCGCGGACTACGATTGGTTGGCCGTCAATCTTGAAATACTCGTAACCCCAAGCGGAAATTGTTGAGAACAGGTCTTTCAAATACTGCCGCGACTCAGGAGTAGAGGGATCAACAAGGAACCTTCCTTCCCAGGTGCTCGAAGCTGACGAGCCGTCGGGTTTGAGCATAAAAGCGCCGTGATTCATCTTCACCACGGCCTCATTGCTTTGGCCATGTGGCGCGAGCCAGATCCCTGGCTTCAGTCCGCGCGACTTGATGTAAGCAGCCAGGCCTGCCATACCTCCGGGAAAGCGTTTATCGATAGTGGTCCAATCGCGGTTTTCCCCAAGACCGTGACCAGTGCCCTGCCAGCCGTCATCGATCTGGACATACACCGCGCCGTAATCCTTCAGGTTCTGAGCAATCCAGTCGGCGTTGCGCTTAATTTCATCCTCGCCTATTTCCTGGTAGTAGAAATACCAGGAGCACCAACCCGCAGGCGGCAGCGGAAATCGCGACTTATCGATTGGCTTGAAATATTTGATTTTTAGAGTGTCGCGATAATAGTTCTTGAGCGTGATGCCATCTTTGAGTCGCACTTCGTCGATCGCCGGGTCAAAGATGCCATCAGCGATTACCGGGTTAACGGCACCAAGTGTCATTACCAGGAGATCTTTGTTGGTGCTATCGCGAATTCGAACAGGAATTGGACGGGGCCACGCTTGCTTTGAAGTCATACTGGACTGCGCCACGGAGGCGTTGCAACTTAGGCCTACGACAACGATAGAAAGGATGATTGACTTCATTACACAGCTTGGACTCTCAAATCTCAACTCGACCTGCTGACTTCGCCGCTTGATGTGCGGAAGGCGTAGATAGACAGGGCAACTCTTTGGAGCGGGGACCTGTCACCGCTTTAGTCTTTCGCGACCTGTCGCGACTATGGTTCGCTTGAGCCCGCTATGACTACGGCGCTTGCGGGGTCCCCGCGCGGGCAGCCTGCGTGGGGTGCCGTGCCGCCGAAGGCCAAAGCGCTGACAGGTCAGCGCGCTCCAAAGAGTTGCCTTCACCTGTAACTCATCTTTGTGCCTGGCTGGTCTCAGTCAAAGTTGGAAAAAGCAGCAGATCGCGATCCGTTGTTTTCAGACCAGGAACTCTCGCTGCGAGTGCCTGATACTCGTGGTCCTTGTATTTGCTCGCGGCGCGACGCAGCGCCGGAAATAACATTTCTGGTGGCCATTCGCCGAGCTGCTGGTAGGACCACTTTTGCTCGCCGAACGCGAACGGCACGAGATAGTCAAGCGCGCGCCGAATGCTTCGGCCGTCGGCCGTTTTGTAGGTCCATAGATCGACGCCAACATTTTCCCCCAGCCTCGCCAGCAGCATCAGCCCATCGAGATTACCAACGCTATAACTCCAGGCTTTGGTGCGCGCGAGTTCCAACGGTTGCCGACCATCGGGTTCAATTTGAACGGCGATGCGCTTATACCGCGCGGCCTGCAGCGTGTCCCGGGCCAAATCTCTTCTGCCAAGAAATAAGGCGAACGAAGTGACCTGAAGGTCGTAATACGTGCCATGATTGTTCCTGGCTGCGCTTTCGTCACGCCCGTTCTTGCTCTCAAGCATCCAGTTGAGAAACTTCGTGAACCAGTCCTGCAATCCCTGCTGATCCATACGGGTCAGCTCCTTCGAACCGGCCAATAAGCCTATGGCGTCGACCACGCGCGTCAACCCGCGCGTTTCAATCAATCCGATGCCGCGTCCGGTATTAACACCGGGAATGAATTGAGCAAACTGTAAATGTGGATTCATTCGCGTTGCGGGATCGAGAAAAAATGCGCGCAGCAACTGCACCGCCCTGGCGGCGTAAGCATCATTGCCCATGTAGTAGTAGGCGAGCGCCAGGGTCTCCACAGCGCTGACCATCTGGTCCAGACTGCGATGGTCGCTGATCTTGTTTATCTCCGGATTCCGCTCGCCATCGCGACGGATATAGGGAAGACCGTTGGGCTTGCTGGAATCAGGCCAGAAATACGGCGCCTGGCTCAGGTAATCATGCTTGTCGCCGCTGGGCGGAAGGGTATCCTTGGTGACAACTGAAAATGGACCACTCCTGAGTGTTTCCTGCGCGTCCCTTTCTAATTGGGCGACCGCTGGAGCCAGGGTTTTGTCCCCCGCTCGAATGCGTTGTTTAGTTAATTCCAACTCCTTCGCGTCCAGCAGAAAAACGGGAGGCGGGTTGCCAACGGAGTGCTGGGCCAGCGAAGGCTGCGACGCAGAGTATCCCGGCAGCGCCAACAGTGTCGCGGCTACAACTACGGCCAGCGACGGTCGATTGAGGAATTCAAACAAGGTTGTTAATTTCATCGGGACCCCTTCTATAGCACGCTGTTTTCTTTTTCTCCGTGTTCGGCAGCCAGTTCATTCGGCCTGAGCTTTTCAGCAATATGGCGGTGATAGAGGAAACCATCACCGCCATACTGGTTAAGACCCGTACCGGATTTTTCCGTCAGATCGGGATCTAGAAATTGACCCTGATTGATGCCTGCATTACCCGAGGCGAACGGGCGCTGGTTGCCGTACCAAAAGAGTCTCTGGTTTGCCTGATCACTGCGGAGCAGACATTGGTGACCGAACAAGCGGCGGCGGCGTCGGGTTTGACCTGGACCAGGCCGAAAACCAGTTGACCATCAATATCCCGGAAATTTGCGCGATTGAAAACGTTGTACATCTCCCACCGCAATTGGATCTCGCGTTTTTCACCAATGGGGATGTTTTTAAAGAACGCCAGATCGTTATTGAAGATCGAGGGCAAACGAAGATTATTTCTGGGGGCGTTGCCAATCTGTCCGAAGGTAGTCGGAAACGTAAAGCAAGCGGTGTTGATTAAGTAAGGCGACCCGGTCCTGTCGGAGCCGCTGGCGCCCTTCATAGGATCGCAAGTGATGATGGGACGCGCGTTCACCTGGCCGCCAGTGAAGTCTGTGATCATCGTGCAGACCGTCGCCGACGTTTGCAGCGAACCAGGAGGACAGGTTTGGCCCGCGGTGATTGTTACTGTGCCGCCTGTATAAGTAACCGAGCCGGCCGCAAGGCCTGAAGTTGTGTTAACCACGCTCTTTGGTTTTCCGGTTGCGTAGGACGAAGTGCCGGAAATTTGCCAGTTGTCGAGAACGGCCCTAACGAACATGTTGTTCCACTTCCGGCTGACTTTCGGAACATCGTAGATATAGTTAACCGTAAGAATGTGGGTTTGGTCGAAATCAGACGGAGCATAATTAAACGCCTTGTAAGGACGCGAAAGATTCACGTCTGACGTATCGTCGTTGGCATAGTCAAACGACTTCGAGTAGGTGTATGCGATTCCAAACTGGAAGCCACGCGTATATCGGCGATTGACCTGGACCTGCAGCGAATTATAGTTTGAGGTACCGCCCCAGGTGTTGACCTGAATGTCTCCGTATCCTCTATATGGTCGCAGGAAGTCGTTATTCTTCACACTGCTGGCGGTAAGCGGGTCACGATTTTCCGGGTGACACGGCACGCCGGCCGGAAGGATGCTGCAGTTCACGAATCGCGCCGCATCGGGCACGCCATTTATGTTGCGTTGTTCGCCCAGGTGCCGAGCAAACGATCCCACGTAACTGGCTTCCACTACTGTCTTGAAACCAATATCCTGCTGCACTCCCAGCGAGAAGTTGTAAACCGTAATCGTGTGGGAATTAACTTCGAGGCCTCGGAGGGCAGTGGGAAAGTTTAACGCCGCGCCGTTTTGGACGAGGGTCGGAAGGTCCTCGATGTTTCCATTATTGATTGTAAAGGTGCGCTGTTCAGGCGGGTTAGCTCCGAGCGAACTGGCGCCGGCGCCTCCTGTTCCACCACCAATACGCGGAGCATGGTAAACGCCTCCCATTCCGCGAAGAACAGTCTTGCCCTCGCCAAACATGTCCCAGGCAAAGCCTACACGCGGTTCAAAATCAACAGCCTTCGTATGTCTGAAACCCTTGAAAGCAGTGGGATCACTCGGCACCACTATGCCATTGAGCAAATCACCGGTACCCGGAATGAACGAGCGGACAAACCTCGCGGGCAACAGTTGACTGCCGGTGGGATTCGCAATTCGCGGATCAACCGCGCGCTGGTTCGCTGCCGCACAGGCAGTTCCAAACGCAGGAATTCCACCAGGTTGTCCGACACAGTATCCCGCATATAGCAGCGGAGCTTTGGCCGCGTCAAAGCGTGAAGCATCAAAATTCGAACCCTGGCCATCGCGCTGGAAAAAGGGTGTGTGATGGCCCACGCGTAAGCCATAGTTGAGCGTCAACTTCTTGTTAATCTTCCATTGATCCTGTGCGTAGAATTGAAACAGCCTGATCTCGCTATTCGTGAAGTTGCGGGCTTGCGATTCAGTGTAGCTAAGGAAGTTACCAAGGAGCGCGTTCGCATAGGAGAAGCCTGTATTTCCGGCCGCGGTTGTGAAGGTTGCTGCAGCACTGCCGCTGGCGCTGAAATCCAGTCCGCCGGACCACTTACCACCGCCCGGCGCTTCCCGGTTTTGCAACCGCTCAAAATAAGCGCCAAATTTATAACTGTGGTCGCCGCTGGTGATTGAGACATTATCGGCGAATGAGGGCTTGATATAGTCGTTTCCGACCTCACCCCAACGATCAAGCCAGTTAATGTTAGCAGGGTTGCCGGCCACGCTGGTCCAACCAGTAGCCGTTGGCACCAACCCGAGGGTATTGTTGTCGGGGAACAGTTGCGGCGCCGTGTAGTTCAGCGCGCTTCGTTTCAAACTTTCAGCAAAGCCAGTTGATGGTACGAAACCCTCACTATCGTGCCGCATGCCAAAATTAAATTCGTTGACGATGCTGTTGTTGACGATGTGAACCCAGTTTGCTGACCAGCCGTTGTCTTTGTACAGGTAATGCGACCTGATTCCCCAACGGTCAACACCATTCGCTCCATTGGGCCAACCCGAAGTGCCAAGTCCTTCATTATCTGAAGTCCACCACTGGCCCTTCCAGTATATGCTGTCGTTGTTTGATGGCTTGACGTCAAACCGAATGACGTAGCTGTGCTTCGGCACATCAGCGCTGAGCTGGTTAATGAAGCGGCCCGGATTGCTGGCAATCGGCGCATTCGGTAAAGGAAAGTAGTTGAGCAGCGCCTGTCCGCTTTTGTTAATTCGTCCAGGCTGAATAATATTACCGGGAAAAGCCAAACCAGTAAGGGGATCGAGAATAACAGGCGTCACTCCGCTGGAATTCTTCGACTGCGAAAAATTGCCTGCCCGCTCGAGCGCCGTGGGAACTGTTACGAAAACCGGATCAGTTGGCGTGATCGTGTGCGGCTTCTCCAGATTGAAGAAGAAGAAAGCCTTGTCCCTAACCAACGATGGCCCACCTTCGCCGAAACTGGGAAGTGGCATCGGTCCGCCGAGGTTAAAGCCCCAGATGTTGTGACGGTACAGCGCCCTTTTTAAACCGGACTTATTATTGAAAAAATTTGACGCGTTGAGGGCTTCATTGCGTAAGAAGTAGTATGCGCTGCCGGCATAGTCTTTCCCGCCGCCCTTGGAAACGAGATTGATGAGAGCGCCCCCATTGTTGCCATATTCGGCCGCATAATTGTTGCGCAGGACCTTCACTTCAGCGACCGCGTCCTGGCTGATCGTCATGCTTAGCTTGTTTGAACCGCTTGGCTCCGCAGCATTCAGACCATCAATCGAAGCGACGGCCGAACGCCCACGTGCCCCCGCGACGTTAGGTAGGTCGGTACCGAAGCCATCGCCCACACCTTCTATGTCATCGTTATTGGATGTTCCCGGAAGCAAGCGGAGCAATGAAGTAACATCACGTCCTTTGGTGGAGATAAGGCTAAGCTGGTCCGAGGTCAGGCGCGCCGTAAGATCGCTGCTTTCTTTCTCAACCAACTGCCCTTCGCCAGTCACCGTTACAGTCTCAGTGACCTGACCGGCCTGCAAACCCAGCTCGCCGAGCGCGAGGTTTTCATTAGCCGTTAAGACAGCATTTTTTCGCTCTAGCCGCTGAAAGCCAGGCTGTTCGACGGTGAGTGAATAAGCACCTGGCTGTAAGGCGGCAAAACTAAACCTGCCATCCTCTCCAGTGGTGGCCGTGCGTGCCGTTCCAGTCTGGTCGCTGTGTAGTGTGACACTAGCACCGACAACAACGCCGCCGGTAGCATCCGTCACAGTACCCGAAATCGATCCCGTGACCGACTGAGCTACAGCTAATGCAGCCGGCATCCCGATGAGCAACAACACTGCAAACATACCCAACAGCAACCTTGAACAACTACGCCTGGAAATAAGCATTGAGGTCCTCCTTCAGGTGGTGCTAAGAATTCCGTTGTTTCTCAAGAGCGATAACTGACTAATGACCTGGCACTCCCTAACCACAATGTCGCTCGCTTCTGCAACCCCTACTGTCAGCATCAACGGCGCAATCAGCAGTTTGTCTTATGTTCGGACAAATTATGGGGACATAATACTTTCCGGAATGTGAACGTCTGGAATGCGACTTTCACACGCCTGCTGGTACTTCTTCCCTGTTGTTAGAAACTTGGTTCGTGGTTTGTTCTTCGCTCTCTTCCAGGGCGAAGGCTTGTTGCGCTCGCAGGATGTGCTCACTCATAGCCGCACGCGCCTCTTCCGGCTGCCGAGACCGGATGGCGCGGTAAAGCTGCTGATGTAGTTCCAGCGACTCCTTGAAGTCGTGCGCGCGATCAATAGTCTCGCGCCGCCGTTCATACAAAACTGCCGACACCATTTCTACTAAAGTGGCGAGCGTAGGATTACCTGAAGCAGCCGCGATAGCGCGGTGAAACCGAATGTCGTGCACCAGATACTCCTGAGGATCGGAGAGCGCGGCATACATTTCCGCGATCTCCTCAGCCATAGTCGCCAGTTGTTCGCTGGTGGCATGCTGGGCTGCCAGGCCGGCCGCTCCCACTTCAAGAATCGAGCGCGTCTCAAACATGTGATTGAAACTGAAACCATGCAGCGCCGCCAATAATCTCAAGGGCTCACTGTCGAGGGTGGGTGGCCCACCGGCCACAAAGGTTCCCGC
>WNGI01006993.1_pt1 | contig 10482 bp, 9 predicted proteins | sample 5400621 | NCBI WGS metagenome assembly WNGI01 (sample SAMN13153374, study PRJNA577476) | soil metagenome | isolation source: 20 cm soil or saprolite under Garry oak tree replicate 1 | place: USA:California | collected 2016-06-15 | reverse complement strand
GCCCCACGACGCTCTCGAATCTCGCCATGCTCTGTCGCCGCCACCACCGCGCCGTCCACGAGGAGGGCTACCAGGTCGCTCGAGAGTCCGACGGCGAGTTGAGCTTCCTGCGACCAGACGGCAGGCTGCTGCCCTCCGTGCCGCTTCCCGATGCGGTCCCCGCCGATCCCGTCCAGGCCCTCCTGGCGCGGCACGAGGCGCAGGGGCTCCGCATCCACGCGCGGACCGCGACCCCGGGTTGGCTGGGGGAGCCCCTGGACGTGGGCTGGGCGATCGACGTCTTGCACCCTCTCGCCGGGTAGACGTATGCTGAGCTCGCACCGCGACTCTGCACGAGATGCTCGGCTTTCATCACGCGTGTCGCGAGAGGAGGCCGCGATGATCTCGGAGGCTGACGCGGTCGTCGTCGGTGCCGGCGCGCTCGGGCTGAGCACCGCGTTCCACCTTGCCCGGCTCGGGGTGCGGCGGGTCGCCCTGGTCGACCGCTTCGCCCTCGCCTCGCAGACCTCGCGGAGAGCCGCCGGGCTGTTCAAGCTCGTTCAGGCCGACGAAACGCGCACGCGACTGGCCCGGCTCAGCGTTCAGAAGGTCACGCGCTTCATGGAGGAGACCGGCGTTCCGCTCGAGGTCGTTCGGTCGGGGAGCCTCCTGGTCTCACGGACTGCCGAGCACGCCGCGTTGGTTCGGGAGGAGGCGCGGCAGTCGCAGGCCTGGGGAGTGGACGTCCAGCTCGTCGACGGCGACGAAGCTCACCGCCTGATGCCGCTTCTCGAGAGCCAGGGGATCCGGGCGGCCTGCCACACCCCGGGCGACGTCTACATCGACGAGCCGTCGAGCCTGCTCCAGGCGTATCTGGAGGCCTGTCGCCGCCAGGGGGTCACCCTCATTCCACATACGCCCGTCACCGCTATCCGGGTGACGGCGGGTCAGGTGGAAGGCGTGGCCACGTCCGCCGGCGAGATCAGCGCTCGGATCGTCGTCGACGCGGCGGGCGCGTGGTCCCGCGCGGTGGCGGAACTCGCCGGCGTGCGGTCGCCGATCGTCCCCGTCCGTCACCAGCTCTACATCACAGAGCCGATCGCGGGCAGCAGGCCCGACGACCCGATCGTGCGGGTCGTCGACACCGCGGTCTACCTCCGGCCGGCGCGCGGCGGGCTCATGCTGGGCGGCTTCGAGCCCGATCCGCTGCCGATCGACCCTCGTGCTCCCGGCTTCTCGGTCGAAGACGTCCCGCTCGACCTCGCTGTGCTGACCGGGCTCGCCGCAACGGTCGCGCGCCAGGTGCCTGCCATCCAGAAGAGCGCGGTGCGGGAGCACCGCGGCGGCCTCTTCACCATGACCACGGACGGCAGGTTCCTCGTCGGCCCAGCGCCGGAGGTTCGGGGCTTCTGGAGTGCGACGGGGTGCAACGGCAGCGGGTTCTCTCTCTCGCCGGCGATCGGGCAAGTGCTCGCGGAGTGGATCACGGCCGGGACGCCCTCGATCGACCTGAGCGCTCTTGAGCCCGCGCGGTTCGCGGGGGCCGCCCTGGACGACGAACGCCTGCGCGCGGCGGCGGTCTGGCAGTACGCTCATTACTACGATCCAGCGCGCCAGTGAGGATGCACCCGCGGCTCGTTCGCTTCGAGGGCTTCGAGGGCATCCACCTCGTCGCCGACGTGTGGGGCGACGATCGCGACTGGCCCGTCCTCTTCATGCACGGGGGTGGCCAGACGCGGCACGCCTGGGGCAACGCGGCGGAGAGCATCTCGCGGAACGGATGGAAAGCCGTGTCGCTCGATCTCCGCGGTCACGGCGACAGCGAGTGGGCGCTCGGCGGGGATTACTCGTTCACGTCGTATGCGATGGACTGCGTGGCCGTCGCCGACGCGCTCGGCCGGCCGCCGGTGCTGGTCGGCGCCTCCCTCGGCGGCATCGCGGCGATGCTCGCCGAGGGCGCCACCGACCGCGTCGTATCGAGCGCGCTCGTGATCGTGGACGTCGTGCATCGCACGAATCCCGCCGGCGTGCAGCGCATTCGCGATTTCATGGCATCCGGGTTGCGCGGGTTCGCGACGCTCGAGGACGCCGCGGACGCCATCGCGGCGTACACGCCGCACCGTCCCAAGCGCGTGAATCCGTCGGGGCTCATGAAGGTGCTGCGGCAGAAGCGTGACGGGCGGTGGTACTGGCACTGGGACCCGAAGTTTCTCGAAGGCGGTCGCACCGAGGTGCCGCCGCAAGAGTTCGAGGCGCTGTTCCAGGCGGCCATGCGAAACATTCGCGTCCCGACGCTGCTCTTGCGCGGCACGCTGAGCGACGTCGTCACCGAGGAGGGCGTCCGGGAATTCGTCGCGCAGATCCCGGGCGCCAAGGCGGTCGACGTGAGCGGCGCGGCGCACATGATCGCCGGCGATCGCAACGACGCGTTCGCGGAGGCGCTGATCGACTTTCTCGAGCAGGACGTGCGCCCGACGCTCCCCGTTCGCTAAGCTAGTCGCCCATCACGAGGCCGCCGTCCACCTTGATCGCCTGCCCGGTCATGTAGTCGGAGTCGGGGCCGGCGAGAAACAGAACGACGCCCGCGACGTCGTCCGCCGTCTCCGGACGGCCGAGCGGAATGGCCGCCGTCCGTCGCTTCCACGCCTCGCCCTCCGGCCAGCCGCGTAATGCGTTCCACTCCCGATCGATCTGATGCCACATCGGGGTGTCGACGGCGCCCGGGCACACGCAGTTCGACGTGATGCGCTCGCGCGCGAGCTCCTGCGCAGCGGAGCGCGTGAGGCTGACGACGCCGGCTTTCGACGCGCTGTACGGCGCCATCAACGGATTGCCACCGCGGTACGCGGCGATCGACGCGGTCTGGATCAGCTTGCCGCGGAGCTCCGACCCCGTCATCGGCTTTTGCTCGCGCATGCGCCGGGCGACGGCCTGCATCACGAAGAACACCGCACGCAGATTCACATTCAGCACGCGATCCCACTCGGTCACGGTGACGTCGAGCAGTGGCTGGAGACGGATCACGCCCGCGTTGTTGAAGAGCACGTCGAGCCGTCCGAAGCGACGATACGGCTCGTCAACGAGACGCGCGAGGTCGTCGGCCCGCGTGACGTCCGCGGCGACCGCGACCTGACCAAGCTCGGCGGCCAGACTCTCGACCGCGGGCGTGTCGATGTCGGAGAGGACGAGCCGTGCGCCCTCACGTGCGAGCCGGCGCGCGGTGGCGGCCCCGATACCGCCCGATGCGCCGGTGATCAGCACCGTCCGTCCGTCGAGGAGACTCATCGCTACACTCGTTACGCCTCCACCCACGGCGTCCAGAGCTGGAACCATTCCTCGGGCGGGTTCACGAACCCCTTCACCTTCGGGTTCAGAACGACGAGGTTGAGGTCGTTGCAGATCGGCAGGAACGACGCGTCCTCCTCCATGAGGATGCGATCGATCTGCCGATAGACCGCCACCCGCTTGCTCTCGTCGAGCTCGCCACGCGCCGTATCGAGGAGCGCGTCCACCCTGGGGTTCGCGTACCAGCCGACGTTCACGCCCTTGTCGGGTTGCCGCGTGGAGCGGGCGACGATGTCGATCCAGAAGTTGGTCGTCATGCCCCAGGAGAGCTGGTAGGCCCCGTGGCCCGGGCGGAGCCCCTGGAACATCTTCGACAGATACGTGATCCAGTCGAACGTCTCGAGCTTCACCCGGATGCCCACCTTGGCAAGGTCGCGCTGGATCCACTCCGCCATCGCCACCGGGATCATCTGGCCCGAGCCCGAGGTCGACGTCCAGAACACGGTCTCGAACCCGTTGGCGTGTCCCGCCTCCTTGAGGAGCTGCTTGGCGCGCTCGGGATTGTAGGAGTAGGCCTTGTACTTCGGATCGTAGGCGATGGTCGCCGGCGGCACCATGCTCCAGGCGGGCGTGGCCGTCCCGCGGAGCAGATCCTTGCACATCTTCTCCTTGTCGATGGCCATCTGGACGGCCCGGCGCACGCGGACGTCCTTGAAATACTCGTCCTTCATGTTGAGGTGCCAGTACCAGATGTGGGGCGCGTTGCTCTGCAGCACCGTGAACTTGTCCTTCCGCAGCGCGTCGACCTCGTCGGGCGGTGGCGCCAGGATGAAGTCCACCTCGCCCGTGCGCAGCGCCGCCACGCGCGCCGCGGGGTCGTCGAGGCGTCGGAAGACGAGCTTGTCGACGTTGGCCTGCGGGCCCCAGTAGCCCTTGAAGCGCTCGAGGACAATCCGGTCGCCCGGGACGTTCTCCACGAACTTGAACGGCCCCGTGCCGACCGGGCCGTTCGCGAACTTCTCGTTGCCGAGCTTCTTCACCTGGGTCGGGCTCACCATCATCGGCTCGCCCCAGCTCTGGAGCGTCATCCGCTCCCACTCGGCGTAGGGTTTGCTGAAGGTCAGCTTCAGCGTGTGCTCGTCGATCGCCTCGGCGCCCGTGATGAACTCGACGACGTAGGACGTGTAGCTGTTGGCCCGCGGATAGAAGTGGGGCGCGTCCTTCTTGAACATGCGCTCCCAGCTGAAGACCGCGGCCTGGGCGTTGAACGGCGTCCCGTCGTGGAACTTGACGCCCTTGCGGAGCTTGAAGGTGCGCGTGAGCCCGTCCTTCGAGACCTGCCAGGACTCGGCGAGCCGGGGAATCAGTGGAGGCACCGCGACGTCCGCCTTCGTCAGGTCCTCGGCCAGGAGGCCTTCGAACATCTGGAAGGTCACCCGGTAGGTGAGCCAGCAGCCCGTGGCCTGCGGGTCGAGGATGTCGGACGGGCCTTCCATGCCGTACACGAGCGTCCCGCCCTTCTTCGGCGTGCCCTGGGCCCGCGCGGCGCGGGGCGCCGCGAGCGTGCCCGCCGCCCCCACCGCCGTCGTCCGGATGAAGTTTCGACGACCGATCTTCTCAGCGTCCATGGCGCCCCTCCTTGTCGATTTTTCCTTCACTCACTGGCGCGCGCGAGGGTCGAGCGCCTCGCGTAGGCCGTCCCCGATGAAATTGAACCCGAGTGCGACGATGACGATGATCACGCCCGGAATGGTGGCCACGTGGGCGGCGCGGTAGATGACGAGGCGGCCGCTGCCGACCATCACGCCCCAGTCGGGCGTCGGCGGCTGGACGCCGAGGCCGAGAAAGCTCAGGCCGGATGACGCCACGATCATCAGGCCGACGAGCGTGCTGGTGTAGACGAGCAGCGGCGGCAGGACGTTCGGCACGAGATGCCGCCAGAGCACGCGGCCACCCCCCGCGCCGAGCGCGCGAACGGCCTCGACGAACTCCAGGGGCTTGACGGAGAGCGTCGCGGTGCGCACCACGCGCGTGCTGTAGGGCACGAGCACGACGGCGAGGGCGAACATCTGATTGCCGACGCCCGGGCCGATGACGCCCACGATGGCGATGGCCAGGAGCACGAGCGGGAATGCGAAGAACACGTCGAGCACGCGCATGATCAGGTGGTCGAGCAGGCCCTCGCGGTAGCCGGCCACGAGCCCGAGGAGCAGCGCGACGAGGCCCGCGGCCACGGTGGGCACGATGCCGACGAGGAGCGAGATGCGCCCACCCCAGATGAGGCGGCTCAGGATGTCCCGTCCCTGCTCGTCCGTCCCCAGAAGATGCCCGGGCGTGCCCGGTAGCGAGAGTCGCTCGACCTCCACGGACTTGAGCGGATCCCACGGGCTGATGAGCGGCGCAGCCACGGCCGCGCCGCCGGCGACCGCGACGATCACGAGGCCGGCGAGGGCCTGGCGGTCCCGCATGAACGCGCGCAGGAACGCGGTGAAGCGCCCGGCGCCGCGCCGTGGACGCGGCCGGGTGCCTTCGATCGCTAGGACGGTCGCCATCGCGCGGGGCCTACGCGGGCCGGGCCCGCGGGTCGAGGTACAGGTTCAGCAGGTCGACCACGAGGTTGACGACGACGAACGAGAGCGCGATGAAGAGCGCGGCCCCCTGGACTACCTGCACGTCACGCGCGATGACCGAGCTGACGAGCTGGCGGCCAAGCCCCGGCCAGCCGAAGACTTCTTCGGTGAACACCGCGCCGCCGAGCAGATACCCGAGCTGCAGCCCGGCGATCGTGACGATCGGCGGCCAGGCCACCCGCAACGCGTGGGCGCTGATGACGACGCGCTCGGCCAGCCCCTTGGCGCGCGCCACCATGATGTACTCGTGCCCGAGGATCTCGAGCACCGACGCGCGCGTCATCCGCGCGATGATGGCCCCGGGGGCGGCCGCGGTCGTCACCGCCGGCAGCACCAGGTGGGCGAGCAGATCGGCGAGGCCCCCGGCCCCACGCGTCGAGTACATCCCGAGGCTCGGAAGCCAGCGCAGGTCGATGGCGAAGACGACGATGAGGACCAGGCCGAGCCAGAAGGGCGGCATGTTGCCGACGACGAGCGAGGCGCCCATGCTCACCCGATCGATCGCGGTCCTCTCCCGCGCCGCCGCCAGGACGCCCACCACGATGCCGGCGGTGGCCGCCAGGCCGAAGCTCGCGCCGGCGAGGATCAACGTGTTGCCGAACTTCGGCAGCAGCAGCTCGACGACCGGCTGGTGCACGATGGGCGAGAGGCCGAGGTCGCCGTGCAGCGCGCGCCAGAGCCACTTCACGTACTGCACGTGAAGGGGCTGATCGAGCCCGAGCGCGCCGCGGAGCTGGGCCAGCGACTCGGCGGTCCCCATCGGGCCGAGCAACGCCCGCGCCACGTCGCCGGGGATGAGCTTCATCCCGAGGAAGATCACGACGGAGATGCCGAAGAGCACGGGCACGAGTCCGAAGAGCCGCTGGGCGACGTAGGAGGTCACGAAGCGGGCCCTTCGAGCCGGGCCCGCAGGTGATCGCAGTAGGCAGCGGCGTCCTCGGCGAACCTCGTCTCGAAGTAGTCGTCGACCGCCCGTCCGAGGATGGCGTCGGCGTCGGTCCGGATCGGCAGCGGACTCCGGCTGCGGAGCTCGTTGACCGCTTCTCCCTTGAGGGTCGCGCTCACGTCGTAGTCGAGCGTCAGGTGGGCCAGCACGCCGGCCCGGCAGGGCTCGAGTCGCCATCGCCCAGCGATCGACACCAGATCGCCCCGCACGGTGAACCGGCGCCCATCGCGGCCTTCCCGGCCCACGGACAGCGTCACGCTCTGGCGCCGATGACCGACGATTGGCAAGTCGAGGTCGTGGCACAATGCCCGGCGGTTGGCTGACCCGTTTACGTCGGCGCCGCGCGAGAGCCCGGGAAAGCAGAGGTAGGACACCCGCCGGGCGAGCGCCGTCCGCGCGTCGTTCAGGACGGCCGATAGTGGAGTCTGCGCGCTCACGCTCACCATGGCTCCCCGCGACGGGCTCATCACGTCGCCGGCCGACTATAGTCCAGCGCGTCGGACGCGCGCAACCCGCGAAAGGGTACTAGGATCATGACGGGAGGAGAGGAATGCTCAGGCGACCCGACGTCGACGAGGTGAAGGCGTATGGCGAGGCCCTCGGTCTCGAGCTCACTTCTACCGAGGCGCGGATCATGCACTCGCGGATGCTGGCCACCATCGACGCGCTCGATGTGTTCAACGAGCTGCGCCTCGAGGAGGCGCGCCCGCCGCTCCGGTTCACGGATCGTGATCCGGGCTACCGGCCGACGGAGCGCGAGGACCCCTTGAACGTCTTCATCAGGAAGTGTCGGGTCGCGGGCGCGGGCCACGGCCCGCTGCGGGGCAAGACCATCGGGCTCAAGGACCACATCAGCGTCGCCGGGGTGCCCCTCACGTTCGGCTCGCATCTCATGGACGGCTACGTTCCGGACTTCGATGCCACCATCGTCACGCGGCTTCTCGACGCCGGCGGCACGATCGTCGGGAAGCTCAAGATGGAGGAGTTCTCCTGGGGCGGGCCGGGGCTCTCCGGTGTCGGCGACTACGGGCGCCCCTTGAACCCCCACAACAGGGAGCACGTGACGGGTGGGTCGTCCTCCGGCTCCGCCGCGGCCGTCGCCGGCGGCGAGGTGGACATCGCCTTCGGCGGCGATCAGGGCGGCTCCATCCGCCTCCCCGCCGCCTGGTGCGGAGTCGTGGGCCTGATGCCCACGCACGGCCTCGTGCCCCACTCCGGCGTGTTCGGCCTGGAGCCGAGCATCGACTACGTGGGGCCCATGGCCCGCACCGTGGAGGATGTGGCGACGGCGCTCGCGTGCGTCGCGGGGCCCGATGAGTACGACCCGCGCCAGGCTCACGTGCCCGCGAGTCTGCCCGCATACACCGCGGCTCTCTCCCGCGGAGTCGGCGGGCTCAGGATCGGGATCCTGGCGGAAGGGTTCGGCGTCGAGGGCGGCGACCCGAGCGTCGATGAGTGCGTGCGCGAAGCGATCCGCGTCCTCGAGCGCCAGGGCGCGCGGACCGAGAGCGTCTCCGTGCCGCTTCACACGAGGGCGCCGCTTGCCCTCCTGCCCATCTACCTCGAAGGCGGCAAGCGGATGTACGACACCAACTTCGGAGGCTCGTTCGCCAGGACCTACTATCCGAGCTCGTTCATCTCGATCTTCGGCCGCCTCAAGCAGAGCCACGGGCGGGAATTCTCGCCGAATCTCAAGCTCAACCTGATGCAGGGCCACTACTTGCAGCAGCACTACGGCGGGCGGCTCTACGCCAAGGCCCAGAACGTCCGTCCCACCTTCGTCGCGCAGTACGACCGCGTCCTGGCGGGCGTCGATCTCCTGGCCATGCCCACCGTGCCCCTCCGTGCTCCCCGCTGGCGCGAGCCCATGCACCACGAAGAGGCGCTCGAGCACACGCTGTTCGGCGGCAAGCTTGGCATGGACCTGGGGCCGGTGATCGCCAACACCTGCCCCTTCAACTACACGGGGCATCCCGCCATCAGCATCCCCTGCGGGAAGTCGGAGGGATTGCCCATCGGCTTGATGCTCGTGGCGCCGCACTTCAGGGAGGACGTGCTGTTCCGCGCCGCCCACACGTACCAGCAGTCGGTGGGCGGCTGACTTCTACGTCCTTGTCTCGGCCTCGATCACGCGGATACGGCGATGGCATCGAGAACACACAGCGTCAACGGTTTCAAAACCGTCGGCCCGATGCAGACCCAGCGTGATCATTGTCCTTCGTCCGACATCTTGTCCACATCTTCACAGTTATCCCGAGAACAGCGCCACATGGGACACCTCCGCGTGTGGTGCCTTGGTAGCACGTCTAGCGGTGGAGTCAGTCTGTGAAAGGATTTGCAGATCAGCTCACCGGCATCGGGCCTCGGGAAAAACATGTTGTGCGGCGCGCCCATCTAAGAGCAACTACGAGTGCAGCAGCGAGAGCCAGGAGCACTCCCGTGGGTGCGTCATGATCAGGGACGGCGTGGGGATCTGGCGGACTGCTGGCGGCCACGCAGTGAGCGCTCGAACAATCGACATATGTCCTGAACGCAAGGTCGAGTTCATTGTCCGACACCCACGTCATCGGCGGAACGCCGGCATCCCCGGTCGTCCGAAAGAAGGCCCTGCCGAAGGGATAGTCCACGGGCGAACCGTAGATGTCAAAGGCGGTGGTACCGCCCGTCTTCAGACCTGCGGCAAGAACAACGGCGAGAATCTCTCCCTGGCTTACCGGTACCGAGAGACCAGATAGGGTTAACGGCAACCCAAATGGCGGGGTGAAATCTACGACAAGTGAAGTAGAACCAAGCGCCAGGCTCAGATCCGTAGCTGGTATCCCATTAGATACAGGCACGATGTAGCCGAATAAGGTACCTACATATTGAGGTGCCTGTGCCGTGCCTATAAGGTCGAGCGCAGTCAATGTGCCCGAGTTCGCAATGACGAAGGTCTGCGCGCGTTCGTAATAAGCAAAGGGGGGGGAGTTGATGACGCCGCCGCCCTGACCCCCACTGGCGGAAGGGAAGCAGCAAAAATTCGTCGCATCGACGATAGTGGCGGCCGAAGCGCTTAACGCCAGCAATCCAAAGTAGCATCCAACGAGCACGGCGACTGCCGCTTGAAGACCCTGCATTTTGGACCTCCCCTCACGCGATACCTCGATGGCCCGATGCAGTAATCACATCCCAGTTAATTTAGTTGAGTTAATGGTCCTTACGGGAGTAGTGCACGCTGGCGCGGACGAGCGCGTCGACTCCGCGCGTGGGCAGATCGATCCGCGACAAGCGGGCCTCGTGGGCGTTGATGTTCATGGCGCGCAGCCGGTCGCGCGTCTTGGCCGGCGCTTCGCCGTCCTTGAGAAAGGCGACGATCCCGCACTGCTCTACGCCGCGATCGTGCACGGTCACGCCGGGCCGCTTCGCGAGCTCCCGCCGCAGCCGCGTCGCGAGTGCCTTGACCCGTGCTTCGATCGCGTCGATGCCCACCCGCATCGCGTAACGGGCGGCGACGCCCAGGCCGACGGCCGCTTCGGCCGCCGCCTCGTAGCCGCCGATGGCGGCCTCGCGCGCCAGGTGGCTCGTCACCGCGTCGAGGACCGGACGCGGCGGCAAGGCAGAGCCCGCGTTGTTGAAGTGGAGAACGTTGGCCACACCGGGCGT
>WNGI01024436.1_pt1 | contig 10483 bp, 8 predicted proteins | sample 5400621 | NCBI WGS metagenome assembly WNGI01 (sample SAMN13153374, study PRJNA577476) | soil metagenome | isolation source: 20 cm soil or saprolite under Garry oak tree replicate 1 | place: USA:California | collected 2016-06-15 | reverse complement strand
ATCCATGGCGATCGGCTGGATCAGCTCGACCTCCATGTTCGTGTTGTCGCCCGGCATGACCATCTCCTGGCCCTCCGGGAGCTTGATCGCGCCCGTCACATCCGTGGTGCGGAAGTAGAACTGCGGGCGGTAGTTGTTGAAGAACGGCGTGTGGCGGCCGCCCTCGTCCTTCGAGAGGACGTACACCTCGGCCTTGAAGTGCGTGTGCGGCGTGATCGAGCCGGGCTTGGCCAAAACCTGGCCGCGCTCGATCTCCTCACGCTTGATGCCGCGCAGCAGCGCACCCGCGTTGTCGCCGGCCTGGGCGTAGTCGAGCGTCTTCTGGAACATCTCGAGGCCCGTGACGACGGTCTTCTCGACCTTCTCGTGGATGCCGACGATCTCGACCTCGTTGCCGGACTCGATCTTGCCCTGCTCGATGCGGCCCGTGACCACGGTGCCGCGGCCGGTGATCGTGAACACGTCCTCGATCGGCATCAGGAACGGCTTGTCGACGTCGCGCTCCGGCTCCGGAATGTAGGAGTCGACCGCGGCCATCAGCTCGAGGATCTTGGGCGTCCACTCGCCGTCGCCCTCGAGCGCCTTCAGCGCCGAGACCTGGATGACGGGAATGTCGTCGCCGGGGAACTCGTACTTCGACAGCAGCTCACGGACCTCCATCTCCACGAGCTCGAGCAGCTCGGGGTCGTCGACCATGTCGGCCTTGTTCAGGGCGACGACGATCGACGGGACCTCGACCTGGCGGGCCAGGAGGATGTGCTCGCGCGTCTGCGGCATCGGGCCGTCTGCAGCGGACACGACGAGGATCGCGCCGTCCATCTGGGCGGCGCCCGTGATCATGTTCTTGATGTAGTCGGCGTGCCCGGGGCAGTCGACGTGCGCGTAGTGGCGGTTCTCCGTCTCGTACTCGACGTGCGAGGTGTTGATCGTGATCCCGCGCGCCTTCTCTTCCGGCGCGTTGTCGATCTCCTCGAAGCTCTTGACGGCGGTTGTACCGCCGACACTCTCTGCGAGCACCTTCGTAATCGCCGCGGTCAGCGTCGTCTTGCCATGGTCGATGTGACCGATGGTCCCGACGTTGAGGTGCGGCTTCGTGCGCTCGAACTTCTGCTTTGCCATGCCTCTCCTTCCTTGACTTACGACTCGCTCGAGACCAGCTCGGAGGCGATCGATTGCGGAACTTCTTCGTAACGGTCGAACTGCATCGTGAACTCGGCGCGGCCCTGCGTCATCGAGCGCAGGTCGGTCGCATAGCCGAACATCTCCGCGAGCGGGACGACGGCCTTGATCACCTGAGCGTTGCCGACGGGCTCGAGGTTCTCCACCCGCCCGCGGCGGGAGTTGAGGTTCCCCATCACGTCGCCGAGGTAGTCCTCGGGCGTGATCACCTCGACCGCCATCACAGGCTCGAGCAGCTTCGGCTTCGCGCGCTTCATCGCTTCCTTGAACGCCATCGAGCCGGCGACCTTGAAGGCGATCTCGCTCGAGTCGACGTCGTGGTACGAGCCGTCGATGAGCTCGATGCGGAGGTCGACGACGGGATACCCGGCGAGCACGCCGGACTCCATCGCCTCCTGAATTCCGAGGTCGATCGAGGGGATGTACTCCTTCGGGATCTTGCCGCCGACGATCTTGTCCACGAACTCGTAACCGTCGCCCGGGTTCATCGGCTCGGCGTTGATGACGGCGTGCCCGTACTGCCCGCGGCCGCCGGTCTGGCGGACGAACCTGCCCTGGACCTTCTCGACCGGCTTGCCGATCGTCTCGCGGTACGCGACCTGCGGGCGGCCGACGTTCGCCTCGACGTTGAACTCGCGCTTGAGGCGGTCGACGATGATCTCGAGGTGCAGCTCGCCCATGCCCGCGATCAGGGTCTGGCCGGTCTCGTCGTCGGTGCGCACACGGAAGGTCGGGTCCTCCTCGCCTAGCCGCTGCAGCCCCGCGCCGAGCTTGTCCTGGTCGGCCTTCGACTTCGGCTCGATTGCGACCGAGATGACGGGGTCCGGAAAGGTCATCGACTCGAGCTTGATCGGCGCCGTGTCCGTCGCCAGCGTGTCGCCGGTGGTCGTGTCCTTGAGGCCGACGCCCGCGGCGATCTCGCCCGCGCCGATCTCCTCGCGCTCCTCGCGATGGTTCGCGTGCATCTGCAGGATCCGGCCGATCCGCTCGGTCTTGCCGGTCGTGGTGTTGACGACGCGATCACCGGCCTTGATCTGGCCGGAGTAGACGCGGAAGTAGGTGAGCTTGCCGACGTACGGGTCGGACATGACCTTGAAGGCGAGCGCCGAGAAAGGCTCGTCGAGTGCCGGGCGCCTGGAGAGCTCGTGCTCCGTGCGCGGGTCGATCCCGTGCACCGGCGGCACGTCGAGCGGGCTCGGGAGGTACTCCACGACGGCGTCGAGCAGGGGCTGCACGCCCTTGTTCTTGAAGGCCGAGCCGAGCAGGACCGGGGTGATCTTGTTCGCGAGCGTGCCCTTCCGAAGCGCGCGCTTGATCATCTCGGGCGTGACCGACTCCTCGTCCATCAGGTACGTCTCGGTCAGCTCGTCGTCGAACTCGGCGATCGAGTCGATCAGCTGGTGGTGGTACTCCTGCGCCTGCTCCTGGAGCTCGGCGGGGATCTCCACCGTCTCGAACTTCTGCCCGAGGTCGTCCTGGTAGACGATCGCGCGCATCTCGACGAGGTCGACGACGCCGCGGTGATGCTCCTCCTGCCCGACCGGCAGCTGCACGGGGACGGGATGCGCCCCGAGCCGGTCGACCATCGACTGCACCGAGGCGAAGAAGTCCGCGCCGGTGCGGTCCATCTTGTTGATGAAGGCGATCCGCGGAACGCCGTAGCGCTCGGCCTGCCGCCAGACCGTCTCGGACTGCGGCTGGACCCCGGCGACGGCGTCGAAGACGGCGATCGCGCCGTCGAGGACGCGCAGGCTCCGCTCGACCTCCACCGTGAAGTCCACGTGCCCGGGCGTATCGATAATGTTGATGCGATAGTCCCGCCAAAACGCCGTCGTGGCCGCGGACGTGATCGTGATGCCGCGCTCCTGCTCCTGCGCCATCCAGTCCATCGTCGCCGCGCCCTCATGGACCTCGCCCATCTTGTGGGTGCGGCCGGTGTAGTAGAGGATCCGCTCGGTCGTCGTCGTCTTGCCCGCGTCGATGTGGGCCATGATCCCGATGTTGCGGACGCGCTCGAGCGCGACCTTGCTCTTGGTGTCGACAGCCATGCCCGTTACCACCTGTAGTGGGCGAAGGCCTTGTTGGCCTGCGCCATTCGGTAGACGTCGTCCTTGCGCTTGAAGGCGCCGCCCTGCTGGTTGAGGGCGTCCAGGATCTCTGCGGACAGCTTCTCCACCATCCCCTTTTCGCGGCGGTCGCGCGCGAAATCGACGAGCCAGCGGACGGCGAGCGTCCGGGCACGGCGCTGCGGCACCTCGACGGGAACCTGGTAGTTGGCACCGCCGACGCGGCGGCTCTTGACCTCGAGCACGGGCGTGACAGTCTTGACGGCCTGCTCGAGCACCTCGACGGCCGGCTTGCCGGTCTTCTCGGCGATCCGGTGCAGCGCGTCGTAGACGATCTGCTCGGCGGTCGACTTCTTGCCCTGGCTCATCACCTTGTTGATCACCTGCGTGACGAGCTGCGAGTTGTAGACGGCGTCCGGCGCAATCGGCCGGACCGAGATTTCGGCACGGCGGGGCATTATGCGCCTCGCTTGGCGCCGTACTTCGAACGGCCCTGCTTGCGGTCGCTGACGCCGGCGGCGTCGAGCGCAGCCCGGATCACCTTGTAGCGGTAGCCCGGCAGGTCCTTCGTCGACCCGCCGCGGATCAGCACGACCGAGTGCTCCTGGAGGTTGTGGCCCTCGCCTGGAATGTAGGCGCCGACCTCGGCACCGTTCGTGAGCCGGACACGGGCGACCTTGCGCAGCGCCGAGTTCGGCTTCCTCGGGGTCTGCGTCATCACGCGCGTGCAGACGCCGCGCTTCTGCGGAGCGCCGGCGAGTGCAGGGGTCTTCACCTTTGCCTTGGCGGTGACGCGGCCCTTGCGAACGAGCTGATTGACAGTGGGCAATGAACCTCCGGTTTGTCCCTTTTCACACAGCAACGGTCGGCGGGGCCGCTGGCCCTGCCAACCGGACGAGGCATGGTACCCGAACGCCGGGGGCCTCGCAAACGCGGAAACCCGCTTGGCAAAGCGAAACCTGGGCACTCGCTCGTGCGTTTTTCGTGTATCTGACGGCCATAGATTTTCTGCTTTACAAACACTAGTGATACGGACAAGGCGCCACTACAGTGAGTCCGCGGGTTTTTCCCTAATTGCGGCGATTCAATGACGACTCTTCTGACCGGCATCAGCGTGGGTCTAGGCGCTCTCGTAGTGCTCCTCTTCGCTCTGCTGGTGGTCCGCTGGCGCTCTGACACCAAAACGGACGAACGGGTGGCCGAGGTGGTCCAGAGCCTCAACGAGCGGATGGACGAGCTCGGGCGTGAGCTGGCCGGCGCCCTCGAGCGCGCCGAAGAGGAAGGCCGAAGGAGCCGCATCTTCGGGGAGCTCGCGGGCTCGATCGATCTCGATGAGGTTCTCTCGCGGGCGCTGGAGGCCGCAGGGGCTCTCGAAGGGGCCGATGCGGCGCTCGTGATGCTCCCCGATGTTCAAGGTGGGAAGCCGCTGGTCGCGACACTCGGACTGTCGGTCGAGGAGGCCGAGCGCCACGCGATCACGGGGCCGCCGGACGGCCGCCTCGCACGCTCGATCACCATGTCGTACACGTATCCGGAGCTGGGCCGGGAGGCCGAGGACGGTGAGGAGGAGATCATCCACGCCGGCTTGGCGGTTCCTCTGCCGGGCGAGACTCAGACGCTCGGGTACTTGACCGTGTTCACGCGGTCGAAGGGCCACGACTTCACCGCAGACGACGTGCGGCGGCTGGAGATGCTCGCGCTCAGCGCCGGCCCGGCGATCGAGAACGCGCGCCGCTTCCGCGAGGCGCGGCAACTGGCCGACCTCGACGCACTCACAGGCCTGCACAACCGGCGCTACTTCCACGAAACGCTCGCGCGAGAGTGCGCGCGCGCCCACCGCTACGAGCGGAAGTTGGCGCTGATCGTCTTCGACCTCGACGACTTCAAGGACATCAATGACCGCATCGGGCATCTCGCCGGCGACGCGGCGCTCGCAGAGGCTGCCGAGCGCGTGCGCGACGTCGTGCGCACGGCGGACATCGCGTGCCGTGTCGGAGGGGACGAGTTCGGAGTGATCCTCCCCGAGTCGTCACTCGAAGACGCGGATCAGCTCTACCGCCGGATCCTCAGCGCCGTTTCGTCGCGGCCCCTCGGAGCGGCGGGCAAGATCTACCTCTCCGCAGGTGTGGCGGAGCTGCGGCCGGAGGACGATCCGGTGTCGCTCTTCCAGCGCGCCGACGACGCCTTGTACCGCGCGAAGGAAGCGGGCAAGGGCCGCGTCGTCGCGGCGAACGCGCCTCGGCTCGGGCCTGCGTAAAGTGCGAGCGGCTGTGCCGCTCGCCGACGACGCCTTGTACCGCGCGAAGGAAGCGGGCAAGGGCCGCGTCGTCGCGGCGAACGCGCCGCGCTTAGGCCCCGCGTAAGTCGAACTGCTGGGGTCAGACCCCTTCGGGGTCAGACCCCGGTCTGACCCCAGCATTTACAGTCGGCCGCGGTGGAGAAACCACGGCTTCTGCTCTCGATCGACTTCGAGGACTGGCACCAGCTCGTTCATCGCCGGCTCGGGTTTCCTGGCTGGGACCAGCCGCACGCTGCGCTCGAGCGCCAGACGGCGCACCTGCTCGACCTCCTGGACGAGCTCGACGCGCGGGCCACCTTCTTCCTCCTCGGGATGACCGTCGCCAACCGCCGCGAACTGGTCGGCGAGATCGTCCGCCGCGGACACGAGCCGGCCTCTCACGGGTTCGCGCACACGCGCGTCTACGACCAAACCCAGGACGAGTTCCGCGCCGACCTCGAACGCGCCGCGGAGACGATCGCGGACGCAACCGGCCGCCGCCCCGTCGCCTATCGCGCGCCCGCGTTCTCGATCAACCGGCGGACGCCATGGGCGTACGAGGTCATTCTCGAAGCCGGCTTCCTTTACGACTCGAGCCAGTACGACTCGCCGCGCGTCCCCGATCGCCTCGGTGACATTCCGACCGAGCCCTACCGGCTCGGTGAGCTGTGGGAACTCCCCGTCGCCGGAGGGGGAAGCTACTGGCGCGTCCTCCCTGCCCGGGTGATCAACGCGCGACTCCGGGACCTGGCGGTGCTCTACTTCCACCCGTACGAGTTCGGCCCGCCGCTGCGTGCGGAGCTACCGCCGGGAGCGACGGCAAAGCAACGGCTGGCGGCCGCGAGGGTCGTCGCCTGGCGAAATGTCGGCCGCGGCTTGGTGGAGCGGCGGCTACGGCGGATCGCGCAGACACATCGCCTCGTCTCGTACGATCAGGCCTATGACGACCTCGACCGACTCTACGGGGCGCGTACGCGAGCACTTTCGCCGCAAGGCGTTCTCGTTTGACCACCTCTACGACGAGGAGCATGCGCTTCAGCGCACGCTCCGCCCCGGCCTCTTCAACCGCCGCGAGTTCGCACTCGACGTCGTCGATGAGTACGACGCGCCACGTGTGCTCGACGTCGGCGGCGGCTCTGCGCGCATCGGGGAGCTCGCGCTCGAGCACGGCGCCTCGCGTTACGTCGACGTCGATCTCTCGGACTCGATGCTCGAGCTCGCACGGCAGCGCTTGGAGCGCTTCGAGGACGAGAAGGTCACCCTGATCCAGGGCGACTTCCTCCGCACGGCCATTCCCGGCTCGTACGAGGTGATCCTCGCGCTCGGCTATTTCGACTACATCGAGAACGCGCCTGCGCACGTGCGGCGCCTGCAGGAGCTGCTCGCGCCCGGCGGCTCGGTCGTCGCCAGCTTCCCGCGCTGGACGTGGTCGAAGGGCCCGATCCGCAAGCTCCGCTACGAGGTGATCAACAACTGCCCGATCTTCGACTACACCCGCGACGGGCTGATGGAGCTCTTCGCAGGCTTCACGAACGTCGAGATCCGCCCGGGCAACAGCGGCTTCCTGCTGCGCGCTACTGCGTGAGCGCGAGGAACGGCAGGTAGTTCGTCAGATCGACTTCCCCGAGCTCGGGGAACTGGTCGCGCCAGCAGATCGCCTCGGGGAATGCCGCCTTCTGCGCGGCGGTGAGCCAGGCCGGGAAGTGCTCTTCACGCGCCTGGTCGATCAGCGCCGTTCGAATCGAAGCCCGCACGTTGCCGAGAGGGAGCGAGCCGAGTGGCTGCGGCGGCCCCAACGGTCTGACCTGCACTGTCCCGAGCGGCGACCAGAGCGCCGACCAGCGCCCGGACGAGAGGTTCATCAGCTGCGGCGGCGCCGTCGATGAAAGCGCATAGCCCGAGCGCCGGCCGCCGAGCCAGTCCGTCTGCGACTTCGCCTCGACCAGGCGTGCCTGGACGTCGCCGAAGTTCTCGTGATAGTCCGAGATCGCACTCCCGCTCGGTGACGCGACGCGGAACTTGCTCTGGATCCGTGCGCGCCGTAGCTCGTCACCGATGATGCCGCGTGCGACGGAGAGGTTCGTGCGCGCCTCCGCGATGGCGGCCTTGTACGCGCCACGCGAACCGCCGAAGCGCGCCGCCACGAGCGAGCGCTCGGCCGCAAGGATGTCGGGGTACGACACGTGCGCGGCCTTCTGCTCCACGGCGCGTGCGAACGCGTTCGAGAACGCGAGCTCCGAATCGCCGGTCAGCTTGAGAATCGGATTGATGGCCGACCACCGCACCGCCGCCGTGCCGAGCCGACAGCGGAGCCCGGGCGAAAGGATCAGCTGGCCCTCGGTACGCGATCTGTTGAAGCCCTTGCCGGCTGCAGCCGGGCCGTTGCAGAGCTTCGGGTTGCGCGTCCACAGATAGACGCACGCCGCCTTGGGCTTGGCGGGATCGTGTTCACCCGGAGTCGTCGTCCACTCCGCCCACCCCCACGACCAGATCGAGCTGAATTTCATCTCCCTCGCCACGAAGCGCGCGGCGAGCGCCTGCCACTTCACGGTCTCGAACCACGGCTTCGCGGCCAGCCCTTCCCGACCGCCGGTTCCCTTCGTCGTCTGGAAGCCGAGGAAGAGGCCGAGCTTCGAGACCGGAATCCCGATCTTCGTGAAATCGAGGATGCCGTTGCGGAACGACTGCCGCAGGGTGCGGTTCCCGTAGATCGGCCCGCGGCGGTAGATCAAGGGTGCCGGGAAGTAGACCTCGCGCACGATGCCCGCCACGTCCGCGACCTGCCGCCACCAATCCCCCGCGACGCCGTCGGTATACGGCTTCGCGTTGACGAGGAGCCACGGCTGTGCTCCGCGCGCGCGCAGCGTCTGGAGGAACAAGAGGACGTTCGCGCGGTACTGCGCGTTCGTCGGCGACCACGGCACCGCAAGCCACGACCCGAAGAGCTCGTTCTCGGCGATCACCGGGTTCGAGCAGTCCATCGACTGGGCCGCATAGTCGTAGAACTTGTTCGCTTTGGCGACGATCGTCGACGGATCCGCCGGCACGCTCGGGGTGCCGACCCGCCGGTTCAGGTACAGGTCGAAGTACGTCGTCTGCGCGCCGGCCGCGCGAAGCTTCGGCGGATAGAGCAAGTTCGACGCGAGCGCGATCACGCCGGGCTTGGCGAACACCTGCCAGAACGGGACGGAACCGTCGGCGAAATCGAGCCAGGCCGGGGTCTGCGACGGCAGGATGCAGTTCGCCTGGAGCTCCTGCGCGGGCGCGCGTTTTCCACCGACGAGCGCCAGCGCGACGACAGCAGCAACCACGACCCCGAGCCTCTTCACCGGCAACAGACTAGCCCCAGGGTCGGCGGCGTCCAGATTCGCTTTACGAACGCTTTACCAGCACGTAGCTTTGCTGCGTGCAGCGAAGGAGGATTGCGCTCGCGCTGGGCGCCGCCGTCGTGGTCGCAGTCGTCGTTTCGGCGATTGCGGCGGGCTCACGCGATACGCGACCCACGGCGCGCACGGCCACTCCCACGTGGGCCGCCGTCGCGCCGGTCTTTGCCGAAAAGTGCGCCGGCTGTCACACACCGGGCGGCATCGCACCGTTCTCGCTTCGCTCGGCGCAGTCGGCCAAGGCACACGCAAACGGCATCCTCGTGATGACGCAGCTCGGGCGCATGCCGCCGTGGATGCCCGGCCACGATTCTCCGTCGTACCTGGGACAGTCCCGCCGCATCCTCAGCACGGCGGAGAAGCAGTTGATCGCGCGCTGGGTTCGGGGCGGAGCGCGCATCGGCACGGGTCGCTCGGTCGTTCCGCCACCGAGCGCCAGCAACGCGCCCGGGACGACGATGACGCTCGCGCCCGCAAAGCCCTATCTCCCCAAAGCGGCCGTCGGCGGGCTCGACGACTACCACTGCTTCCTGCTCGAACCGAACCTGGCACACGACGCGTACGTGACGAGCGCCGTCATCAAGCCGCAGCAGGCGGGAATCGTGCACCACGTGATCCTGTTCGAGGCTTCGGGCGACAACGCGGTCGACGCGCGCCGCCTGAACAAGGCATCGGGCGGCGACGGCTGGACGTGCTTCGGCGGTCCCGGCCTGTCCGAAACGCACCCCACCGCCGGGTCGGCCTCGAACGACCGGCTCGGCGCGCCGCCGTGGATCGCCGCGTGGGTGCCCGGCCACGCGACGAACGACACGCCCGCGGGGACGGGCGTGCTCGTCCACACCGGCGCGGCGATCGTGATGCAGGTGCACTACAACCTCATTCACAAGGCGAAGCGCGATCGCTCGCGCGCCGTCCTGCGCTTCCTGCCGACCTCCGAGGCGCGCCTCACGCCGCTGAACACGATCCTGATCCCGGCCCCGGTCGAGCTTCCCTGCCCGCGCAGCGTCCGGTCACGACTGTGCTCGCGCGACGTCGCCGTCCAGGAAGAGGTCAAGAAGTACGGCTATGACGCGGCACTGATTCCCTCGGGCCTGCTCTACATCTGCGGCAAGTCGCTCTCCGACTTCCCAACGTCGCCGGCAAGCGTCAAGTCGCTCGCGACGGGCTGCGATCGCCGCGTTACGCGGCCGCTACGGATCTACGGCGTCGCCGGACACATGCACACCCGCGGCTACGACATCCGCATCCAGCTCAACGGGCGGACACTCCTGCACATCCCGCGCTGGAACTTCCACTGGCAGGACGCGTACTACCTCGCGAAGCCGGTGGACGCGAACGTCGGCGACACGATCCGCGTCACCTGCAGGTTCGACAACTCGGCGGTCAAGCAGCCGCTCGTGAACGGCAAGCTGCTCAAGCCGCGCTACGTGCTCTGGGGCGAAGGCACGACCGACGAGATGTGCCTCGGTCTGCTGCAGGCGGCAGACCGGTAAACCGAAAGGCTGGGGTCTGACCCCGAAGGGTCAGACCCCGTACGTTCAGGTCGACTCGCCGTCCAACGGCGAATCGACTTCAGG
>WNGI01017882.1_pt1 | contig 10483 bp, 8 predicted proteins | sample 5400621 | NCBI WGS metagenome assembly WNGI01 (sample SAMN13153374, study PRJNA577476) | soil metagenome | isolation source: 20 cm soil or saprolite under Garry oak tree replicate 1 | place: USA:California | collected 2016-06-15 | reverse complement strand
CGGCCTGCATTAATCATTCCTCGGCTAAAGGAAATACTCGCCAATCCTGATCCAACGTTGGGTCATTATTTGAATGGCTTCCTGCGCTTTTGGTTAGGCTGGGCGCAGGAAGTTGGCGGCGACCACGCTGGCGCCCAAGCGACCTGGCAGCAGGCACGGAGCGAACTGGAACCTCTTCTAAACGAACAGCCGGAAAACCATCTTATCATGGAATATCTGGCGCTGACTAATATGGGTCTCGGTGACAAGGCCGCTGCGCTGGCTTTGTCGGAACAGGCGATGGCGGCGAATCCGATCGAGGCCGACGGCGTGGTAGGTCCGTTTTCGATCGAGCTCCTTGCCCGGGTAGCGGCGCGCATGGGAGAGCCAGACCGCGCCATCGGCGCTTTGCAGAAAGTCCTCTCGATACCGTATGCGGGCCTAGCTGGAAACGTACCACTCACTCCAGCGCTGCTCCGACTCGATCCGATGTTTGACCCGCTCAGGAAAGATCCACGCTTCCAAAAACTGGTCGCACAACCTGCGCCGAAGTAACAACAAACGCAGCTAAGCTGACTACAGCTTCTGCGGATGAATCATTTCCGCGGGCGACGCGGTTTGCGCGTGGGGCGCGGTTTCCGCGGACGGCTCGGTGGTTTGAAGTCGAAAACCTGTGCTCTCATACGCCAGATGTCGACTTGTTTCATACGTCATGTCAAGCTTTTAACATCCGAGATTCTAATCGGCGGCGCCGAAAAATCCCGGCCACTCAATGAGCACCGGTTTCAGCTGTTGACGTTATAGCCGGAAGGTCGGGCGTGATTGAATCCAACCAGGCGTCGCCTTAACACAAATAAAGTGTAAGCGACTTCATTCTTAATCGTGAACGGTTGCTTAAGGTCGTGCCGATAATCGTACACCCCGCAGATTTCCAGCGATGGAACCGAAGCGAGCAGCCTTTGAAATTGGCTTGCAGTATACGTGCGGTAGCGAAATTGGTGTGCCAAACGAAGTTCCTTCGAGCCGCGACGCACCAGCAGGCATACCCGAAAGATCTCGAGTCGGCGACGGAGATCAATGCGTAGAACGCGCAACGTTACGGTTACTTTTGTCCGACCTCGCTGCTGCGTCCAGCGCTCGGTATCGCCTTGGTCGATGTCGATTGGCAGCAGATGCAACCCGAGGATATAGATGCCGCCGGGGCGAAGCCTTTTGGCAACGCAGTTCAGGTGGCTGCGCGCTGTCTCCTCCGTCAACAGGTGCCGAAACGTGTTGATGGTGCAATAGGCCGCATCCACTCGTCGGCGGAGATGAAAATACGACATTTCAGCCTCGAACGTCGTAACATTGAGCCGCCGGCGTGTAATCTGCCGTCGAAGATAGCTTAATGCTGGCTGGCTCAAATCGAAGCCAGTCACTTCGTAACCTCGAGCAGCCAACGCGGTGACTAGTCGGCCAGTGCCGCAGGCCGGCTCCAGCAACCGGCGAGCGTTGAAGGGGCAATACTTGCGGCATGCGGCCTCGATGAAATCGGCCTCGCGCTCAGTGTATACCTGGAAGGCAATATCGTAATACTCCGGATGGTCATACCAGGTCCCTTCCAGAATGCGGCTTCTTGTCATTGGCATCGATGGACATCAAACTTGCATGGCTCTTGTCGAAATAGCCGAGCTTCGCGTTGCTACATCGGACGCACGCTGGCGTCATTGTAGAATTCGATTTGCTTCCCGCCGAGACGACGTATGGCGCGCCAGCCGTGACGTTTTGCAAACTCGTCCAGCTCTGCGAGGGACATCTGTCGAAGAACCCGCAGTTCCGCAGGCTGCGTAACGACGTACTCGGAGCTGCGTGATAGGACCTTGGCGGCCTTCGCGGCGAGAGCTGTAAGTTCTTCGTGCATATTGTTGTTCGCCTAACGGTTGGGCGCGCGAAGCCGTTTTCGGAAACTCTTCTTCGCCGGCTTGGAAGGCGTAGCCTCGGCGAAGGCGGGCAGAGGCGGCGGCCGCTTCATCTTTCGATTTAATCGGGGTCCCAGTGCGTGATGCGCTTTACGGCTCGGCGAAGGTCCACGGGCGCCAGGCTTTTCCATATCGATCTCGCTAATTGTAGAGGCGCTCGCCGCAACGAGCGCCTATCCACTAGCTTGAACGCTGAGCACAGCTCGCGCCACAACAATTTCGCCCTCACTGGCGCGGTGGTTTTCATTAGGTAAATTCTTCAGGTGAATTCCGAGACGATCGAGCTGCGCGGGCATATCATTGATTCGCTCATCCTGCCAAAAGTGCTGGATCAAATTCTGACCCACGGGGCCAACTTTAAGATCACTGAGATCAACATCGGCAAGAAACGGGCTGATCAGAGCTTTGCCCGAATTGAGGTGTCCGCCGAAACAGGCGAGGCGCTGGACGAATTGATCCTACGTCTTCGTCAGCAGGGCGCCGAAGTTTTGGAGCGCGCAAATGCGCAAATAGCCGCCGCCTCTGCCGACGGAGTTTTCCCGCCCGATTTCTACGTGACGACGAATCAGCAAACGTTCGTCCGCATCGACGGCAAGGAAATCGAAGTGCAGCCAGCCATGATGGACAGCGCTATAGCGGTCGATCGAAAAAGAGGCACCGCCAGAGCTGTTAAGTTCTTCGACGTTCGCAAAGGCGACGAGATCGTGATCGGTCACCAGGGTGTGCGCGTTGTACCGGTGCAGCGCGTAACCACGCGCACGGATGTTTTTCAATTCATTAACACAATCGTCGATGCCGACGAACCGAAATCGGCCATCATTCGCGAGCTGGCCGGTGAATTGCAGCGTGCGCACGCAGCGAAAGGAAAAATCGCCGTGGTCGTCGGCCCTGCGATCGTCCGAACCGACGCCGGTCAGCATTTGGTGCGCCTCATCGAATCGCGTTATGTCGATCGGCTCTTTGCCGGAAATTCATTTGCCGCTTATGACGTGGAACGCGCATTGTTCGGCACTTCGTTGGGAATGAGTCCCGATCTGGCCTTCGCGCGCGCGGGACGTGAGAACCTGATTCGAGCGGTCAACGCAATTCGCGAAGCGGGAGGAATTGCCAGCGCCGTCAAAAAAAATATCCTGACGGGCGGCATAATGTATACCTGCGTCCGTCACAACGTCGATATCGTGTTGAGCGGTTCGATCCGCGACGAATGATCGATCCCCGGCGTAACGACCGATGCGATCGAGGCCCAAAAAGTGATGCGCGAAAAGCTCGCCGATGTGACGCACGCCTTGCTGTTAGCGAGCCTTCAGCATTCGCTTGCGGTAGCGAGCATGCTTGCACCAACGGTGAAAACAGTGTGCGTCGATATCGATTCTTCGGCAGTAGAACGCGCGGTCGAGCATCAACCGTTGCAATCAATCGGCCTGGTCACCGATGTGGAACCTTTTCTTCGCGAACTCGCCGATTGTCTCACCCTATCTCAAACCTAGTTCCCATCCTGCTGGCTAATTGTTGAGTTATGCGCGAGCTGCTTCTTTGTCCGCCCGATTACTACGGCATTGAGTACGAGATCAATCCATGGATGAGCGTCGCCCGCGCGGCCGAGGCACCGATTGCTCAACAGCAATGGAAACAATTGCACGCCACCCTTTCAAAATTGAATTGCAAGGTTCATTTGGTCGCGCCGCAGCCAGGACTTCCAGACATGGTTTTTACCGCCAACGCTGGACTGACCGTTGGCCGCAAATTCATTCCGAGCAATTTCCGTCATAAAGAACGCGCCGGTGAGCAGCCGTTCTTTGCCGAATGGATGAAACAACATGGCTACGAAGTGTCCTGGTTGCCGGAAAAGCTTTATTTCGAAGGCGAAGGCGATGCGCTGTTCGGTGGCGAGGTGCTCTTTTGCGGCTACAAATTTCGCTCCGATATTCAATCGCACAGGGCCATAGCAGAAATGCTCGGTTGTCTCGCTATCTCCGTAGAATTAGTCAATGCGCGCTTCTATCACCTTGATACCTGCTTTTGCCCGCTACCTGACGGCGGCGTGTTTTGGTTCCCAGATGCCTTTGATGAATACGGGCAGCGCGCAATCCGGGAACACCTGAGCGATTTGATCGATGTCGCGCCTGAAGAGGCGATGCACTTTTCATGTAACGCCGTCGTTATCGAGCGGGATATCGTGCTGCCCGAAGGCGCGCCGCGGCTCGTAACGAAACTTCAAGAGCGTGGCTACCGCTGCCACGAGTTGCCGATGAGCGAATTCATCAAAGCCGGCGGCGCGTGCAAATGTCTCACCATGTTTATGCCGCAACGCTTTTCGCTAAGTGAGAAGTGAGAGGTGATTCGTGAGATGTAGTCACGTCGTTTCTCATCTCTCACTTCTCAGTTCTCAGCTTCTTCAGCCCGCGTTACGCTTTACACGCAAGGCCGGTTCCATTTCGCCGAGCGGCAAACAATTCACAACATCATCTTTGGTGAGCCAGCCTTTGCGCGCGATGCCAATTCCGAACCACAGGTCCTGCAAACGCTCGGTGCGATGAGCGTCGGGGTTGATGATGCATTTGACGCCTTTCTGTTTCGCTAATGGCCACCAGCGCCAGTCCAGATCGAGCCGTTTTGGTGCAGAGTTGAGCTCAATCCACGTGCCGGTGCGCGCTGCTGCATCGAGAATTGCAGGGATATCGATCTGGTACGGTTCGCGTTTCAACAGTAGGCGTCCGGTCGGATGCGCCAGCATTGTAACAAATGGATTTTCGATCGCACGGATCACGCGCTGCGTCATTTCCGTTTCGCTCAAATTGAAAACGGAATGGACGGACACAATCACGTAGTCAAGCTGTGCTAAGACATTATCCGGGAAATCGAGCGATCCATCGCGCAAAATGTCGCATTCGATTCCTGCAAACACGCGAAAGCGATGCAGCTTCTTGTTCAATTTCCGGATGGTGGCGATTTGGAAGCGGAGTTTTGGTTCGTCAATTCCGTGTGCCTGAATTGAGCTGCGGCTGTGATCGGCGATGCCGAGATATTCCAGCCCCAGTTCTTGCGCGGCAGCCGCCATTTCTTCGATGGAATTGTGTCCATCACTCGCAGTGGTGTGACAATGAAACGTGCCCCGCAAGTTTTCCTTCTCGATCAGCTTCGGCAGAGAATGTTTCTCTGCAGCTTCGAATTCGCCCCAGTTTTCCCGCAGCTCCGGCGCGATAAAATCGAGATCAACCGCGCGATACAACTCGGCTTCATCATGCACGTTCGGAATCTTCTTCACCGGCCTTTTCGTTTTTGCTTTTGGATCGACCGGAACCTGGGCAAGCCGGTATTCGTTGAGTGTCCAGTCTCGCTGAAGCGCGCGGCTGCGCAGCTCGATGTTGTGTTCCTTGTTTCCGGTGAAATAAGCCAGCGCGAAAGGGTATTCCGCAGTGCTCACGACGCGCAGATCACACTGCACTCCGGAGCGAAGCCGCACGCTCGATTTCGTCGGCCCGTGCGCGATGGTCGATTCGACCAGCGGATGTGAAACGAAGAATTGCATGATCGCTGCCGGATTTTTTGTGGCGACCAACAGATCGAGGTCGTGCAAAATCTCCTTTCGTCGCCGGTAGCTCCCGGCGATATCCACCTGCAAAGCGTCGCTGTGCGCCGCCAGGTCAGACCGCAACGTTTCCGCTTCAGCAGCGACTTGCCCTAACTGAAACGAACCTGCATGCGACGCGCGTTTCGCGATCGCGTCGCAGAGCTTTTGCTGCGTGGTCTCCCCGAAGCCAGGCAATTCAGCGACACGCCCGTCTTCGCACGCTTTTTGCAGCTGCTCGATCGAACTGATCCCGAGTTGATCGTAGAGACCCTTAATTTTTTTAGCGCCGAGGCCGGATAATGAAAACAGTTCCATGATTCCGGGCGGGAATTCGGCGCTCAATTCCTCGAAGTATTTCAGCGACCCGGTCGCGGCCAGCTCCTTGATCTTTTCCGCGATGCTTTTTCCGATTCCTGGAATTTTCGCCAGCGCTTCTTCGTCCTGAAAATTCGTGATGTTGCCGCCAAAGGTTTCAATCGCGCGCGCTGCATTAGTGTAGGCCCGAATCTTGAATGGATTCTCATCCTTCAATTCCAGCAGTATCGCGATCCGTTCCAGAACGCTGGTGATTTGCTCCTTGGTCATCACAAAAGACCGTCAACCTGAATCGCGCCGCCGTCGATGAGCTTGTGCATTCGCCTCTTGTTTCCAAAATCTCCAGCGCAATTCATATCTCATCGAGCTTTATGCGAACGGCTAGGCGCCTGCTCCTCCTATCGCAAACAGGGTACGGCGATGCTCCAGCCGGCTGGGAAAATTGGCTCTTAGACAGCAGCGACAAACCAACGGTTGGACAACGATCAAACCGGTCGCTTCGTGTACTCGCTTCGAAAAGGAATATTAATGCAGATCGTACACCTCTGCTAGACCTGGTCTTGGGTGATGATCCCGCCGATGATGGTAGTCTGCCAGTTATCATTGGAGGCAATCAAAGCTCCATTGCCATCGTGCAGTTCCAATGTGGGATCAGCCAATGGATTGGGAACGCCATACTGACTGAGCTCAGGTCCAATGGCACGAATAATCACGCTCCTTGGCGTAGTCCCTTGGACAATGAATCCGCCAATCATCACGTTATCGCCTGTCTGCACCAGGCTGCGCGTGCTGATGTTGCCTAGAATTGAGCTAACGTTGGGGCTAAGATCGTACACCTCCACCAGAGCAACTCCGGTAGTGCTGTTAACACCGCGCACGATCGCCGTGTAGTTACCCGCTGGCAGGTTCGCTATGATCGCAGATTCTCTCGAGTCCCCAGGAGCGTGACCGCTATTCTGAATATCCTGGACCTGGTCTTGCGTGATGATCCCACCGATGATGGTGGTCTGCCAGTTATCATTAGAGGCAATCAAAGCTCCATTGCCGTCGTGCAGTTCCAATGTGGGATCAGCCAATGGATTGGGAACGCCATACTGACTGAGCTCAGGACCAATGGCGCGAATAATCACTCTCTTTGGTGTAGTCCCTTGCACGATGAAGCCGCCAATCATCACGTTGTCACCTGTCTGCACCAAGCTGCGCGTGCTGATGTTGCCCAAATACGACGGCGTGCCTATGTACGATTCTATTTGGGAATAGAAGTCGGCCAACTTGCTGTAATTGTCGTACGGATTATTGCACGTCGCCAGAGATCCGCAGCTCAGGACGCCCACAAGCTCGCCATTCGAATTCCAAAGCCCCGATCCACTGGATCCAGGCTCGGTTAGTCCAGACGTCCAGTCGATTCTATAACCGTCCACCAAGCAACTGCCATTCGTGTCCGTAATAGTGCCGGCGGACCTTCGTAAAAATGAATTGAGGGCTGGCGGCAAGTAACCGTCGGGGTGGTGAAGCCCGAAAACGACAGTGCCTGTTGATTGCAAGCCGCTCGTCCATCCGGAATAATACGCACCGCCGGGAGCATTGTTAGCTAGCTGTAGCAGGGAAAAATCGTTCGAGCTTTCGGTCGCAAGGAGATCGGCGCCGCCGGTCTGGTGCACCCAATCGCTGCGCAGTACCCCGCTGTTGCAGTCGGTCGTCTGATAAAACCAATACACTTCTACGGTCTGAGCGATTGTCTGTGTCGAGACGCAATGATTCGCCGTCAGAAAATAGGGAGTGAAATCTTGTGCACCATCATTCAGCAGAGTGCCGGTGCAGACGAACTCCCCATTATCGTTGAATAGAATTCTTCCAACGGCATTGTTTAATGAGTTGGGGTAACATGACGCGTCAACCTCGCAAGGCAGAGGTGTAGCGTCGGGTTCAGCGGACTGCGGTCCCCCACCTAGCTCGGGAAAAATGTGCGACACCTCAAAAATCTCGAATCCCTTTCCCGTCTTATTAGTTCTCGTGTAGAACTCGATAACGGCGATGTCCCCAACTACCGTGCCAGACCAAAATTCTCCGCTGCCCCAGGGTCCTTTGTTCGTGTATGGACCACAAACAATGCTATCGACTGCGGGGCCATAAACGTACACCTCCTCGCCGGCAGCAAGCGCAAAGTTGCGGAAATGTACGCCTACGCCAGAAGCGCCGGAGCTCTTGATTACTAGGACAGTTATCTGAGAGCCATCCGAATTGACGAATTTTTGCGCTCGCGTCTTCGCCGAGACTGCGACACTTCTGTTAACCCCGATTTGGTTCGGCGCCCGCATCGTAACCGAACGAATATCCAACCAATCCAGAGTTACACTGGCTTGGTTCAGGTCTACGTGCGCTCCGTATCGCGCACTGGGTAGAAGCGTGTCAGCGCGAGTGTGCATGCCTGCGTTCTTGCTACTGGTCGAGAGGATGCCGGGCACTGTTACTCGGAGTCCAGTCTGAGCGTTGCTGTTCGGTAGCATATTCGGTAACGCAAACAGTCCGGTCAGGAATGCTCCCAACAGCATAACGAAGGCGATTGGCCTCTTAATTTTCGTTTTCATGTTCGTTCTCTGAAAATTGCAAAGCGAAGTTGGAAAGCTCACCGCAGTTTACCGGTTCCCCTCCGTACGGTGTCAAGAATTAAATCGATTCGCTGATGGTCATGCGTTCAGTGTTGTTGCTGCGACGCGAGTTGCGTTACCCTCCAACCGTCGTGAGTAGGACGAAGGCAATCTTCGCTGGCTTGGTCGCCGGTTTGCTCGGCGGAATCCTGATGACGACGGCGATGCTATTGCTTGCTATGCTGAGAGTGGCGACGCCGCTGGTGATCATCGGAGACCGGCTTTCGGTTTTTATTCCACCGGGTCCATTCCTTTCGCTGATGGGCAAGGTGGGCGGTTACAATCACCTGAAACAACTCGGTTTGGGATCAACAATTGCGGGCCAGCTTCTGGTTGCGACGATCGTCGGAGCAATTTTTGGGTCGTTCGCGCGGCGGAACCCCAGCCGTATTTCGGCGATTTGGACGATGTCGATCTTCGTTCTATTCCCGGTCGTGGTATTTGCGATCGCAATGTGGCCGGTGCTCGGCACTAGCTACATCGGTCTACCGATTGAGGTGGCGCGACTGGTCACGCTCGTTGGTTTTGCGTTTTGCGTTTTCTTATTCGAACGAACGCTCGTAACGGGTTTTCAGTTTCTCACCATCCGAAAAATTGCAAACCACGATTACGAGTTTACTCCGGCCATGGGACGCCGCGCATTCGTGCTGGGAGCGATTGGGCTCACCGCGGTTGGTGGCGGAGTGGCACTGGCGCGGAAACTGTATCGCGCCGCGGCGTTCAGCTATGATGGTACGCAGTACAAAGGGCCCATCGTTCAGCCGATTACGCCTAACGATCTATTCTACTGCGTCACCAAGAATGTGATCGATCCGAAGGTAAACATTGATCTCTGGCATCTTGAAATCGGCGGCCTTGTGCAAAATCCAGCGACTTGGCGATTCCAAGACCTCACAGGATTTAAACCGACCACGCAGGAAACAACGCTCATGTGCATCAGCAATGACTTGGACGCGGGCCTGATCAGCAACGCGATCTGGAAAGGTGTTCCGCTCCGTGATTTGCTGGACCAGGCCGGCGTAATTTCCGGCGCGGCGCGAGTCCGCCTGCAGGGTGTCGATAATTACACCGATACCATCCCGCTGGAGAAAGCGATGCAACCGACTACGCTGCTCGCTTACGAAATGAACGGCGTGCCGCTGCCGGATCGACACGGTTACCCCTTGCGCGTAATCGTGCCCGGCTACTTCGGCGAGAAACACGTGAAATGGCTTACGCGTATCGAAGTGGCCGACGCCAACGCGAAAGGATTCTACGAGACGCAAGGCTGGGGGCCGGATTTCATCACTCCGACGAGATCGAGAATTGATGTACCGGAGTATGACTCTGGATTTTTCTTGGGCCAATTAGGCGCGCCGATTGAAGTGAAAGGCATCGCTTACGGTGGCGACCGCGGCATCTCACGAGTCGAAGTTAGCTTCGACGGGGGCAAATCATGGCGCGATACCGAGATTTACTATTCCGGCGGCGATTTGGCCTGGTCGCTGTGGAAGACACCATGGACGCCCGCTACAGCAGACGATTACACGCTTGTCGTGCGCGCCACGGACGGGAAGGGCGACACCCAAGAATGGTATGAGGAACGCGGCCCATTTTCCGGCGTGGCCGGTTTGCATCAAACCGTTGTGCACGTGAGGGCGTGACTTGTTTCCGGGGAGCACAGGCTGCCAGCATTTACTCCCCGGAAAGAGTGACAGCAGCCTGAATGTTTGTAAGCACCGTAACTTGCGTCGTGTGCTAAATTTTATTGATGGAAAAAGTGATCATTGTCGGGAGTGGTTGCGCGGGGCTGACTGCCGCGATTTACGCTGCGCGCGCCAATCTTAGCCCGCTGGTGCTGGAAGGCCGGCAGCCCGGTGGACAACTCTCGACCACAACGTTGGTGGAAAATTACCCCGGTTTTCCCGACGGAATCGACGGACCGGAGCTCATTCTCAACATGCACAGGCAAGCCGAGAAATTCGGCGCGCGTTTCTCTTATGCGGAGGCGACAGATTTCGATGCAAGCAACA
>WNGI01015727.1_pt1 | contig 10483 bp, 8 predicted proteins | sample 5400621 | NCBI WGS metagenome assembly WNGI01 (sample SAMN13153374, study PRJNA577476) | soil metagenome | isolation source: 20 cm soil or saprolite under Garry oak tree replicate 1 | place: USA:California | collected 2016-06-15 | reverse complement strand
GATGCTCAAGGGGCGCCGCGACACGTACCACCGACGCGGTCTCGCGGTCGGACTGGTGCTCGGGCTCGCGCTCGCGCCGATCCAGATCGTCGTCGGTGATGCGGCGGCACGCTTGGTGGCGGATAGGCAGCAGGTGAAGCTCGCCGCGATGGAAGGGCTCTGGCGGACGACCGCGCGTGCGCCCCTCACGCTCGGCGGGATCCCGCTGCCGTCGCAAGAACGGACGATCCTCGGTATCAGGATCCCGGGGGGACTCTCGTGGTTGGCCTACGGCGACCCCGCGGCGGTCGTACACGGGCTCGACGAGGTGCCAGCGGCGGACCGCCCGAACGTCGTCGTCGTGCACCTCGCCTTCCAGATCATGGTGGCGATCGGGTTCGCCCTTGCCGCGCTCGGCCTGTGGGCGCTGGTCGTGTGGATCCGCCGCCGCCGCCTCCCCGATACGAAGTGGTTCCTCCGAGCATCTGCCGTTGCGGGACCGGCGACCTTCGTCGCCCTCGAGATGGGCTGGGTGGTGACCGAGCTCGGTCGTCAACCGTGGATCGTCTACGGCCAAACACGGACGGCGGATGCTGTGACATCGCGACCGGGGATCACGTTCTGGCTCGCGGCGACCGTGGCGATCTACGTTCTGCTCGGCGCCGCCTGCGCTTGGCTGCTGCTTCGCCTCGCCCGAACACCAGGTGGAGTGCCCGAGCTCGAGGCCGCGGGATGACCACGTTCCAGCTCGAGGTCGTGATCCTGATCGCGATCGGCGGGGGTCTCACCTTGTACTGGTTGCTCGGGGGGGCGGACTTCGGCGGCGGCGTGTGGGATCTCTTGGCGATCGGATCGGTCGGCGAGCGTGAGCGGGCCCTCATCTCCGATGCGATCGGGCCCGTCTGGGAAGCGAACCACGTCTGGCTGATCTTCGTGATCACCGGCTTGCTCGCGGCCTTCCCCTCGGCGTTCGCGTCGCTCGGCTTCGCGCTCTACGTGCCGTTCTCGATCGCGATCGCCGGGATCGTGTTCCGTGGCGCTGCGTTCGCGTTCCGTTCGTGGGGTGATCGGGGGTCGGCGTGGCAACGGACGTGGACGAGGGTGTTCGGTGTCGCGTCGATCGTGACGCCGCTCGCGCTCGGCGCCGCCGCGGGGGCGGTCGCCTCCGGCAGGATCCGCGTCGCCGGATCGACCGTCGTGGCTTCGCTGTGGGGCTCATGGACCGGCCCCCTGTCGATCGTGACGGGGCTCCTGGCTCTCGCGTCGTGTGCCTTCCTCGCCGCGAGCTACCTGACGGTCGAAGCGATGCAGCGAGACGATCTCGTGATGGAGGAGGTCTTTCGCCGCCGAGCGCTCGTTTCCGGTGCCGTATCGGGCTTCATGGCCATGTTGGGTCTCGTCGTCACGCGCAGCGTGTCGCCGCAGCTGTGGCACGGGATGATCACACGAGCGTGGCCCTTCGCCGTGGCGTCGGCCGTATGTGGCACGGGATGGGGGGTCGCGCAGTGGCCCTACCTCATCGTCCCCGACATGACGGTGGCGGACGCGGCCGCCCCTGCGAACGCGCTCCGGCCGCTCGCTGTCGGCTTCGCGGTCGGCATCCTGCTGCTGGCTCCGTCCTTGTTCGTGCTGTTCCGAGTCTTCAAGGGGAGCGGCGCGCCTTCGTACCACTGAACGCCGGAGGTCTCGAGACGCAGTGCGCTGCTTGAGAAGTTCGCGCTCCTGAGCCTTGGGACGGGCGAGAACGAGGTCACGTTTCAGACTCCGAAAGGCGGGAAGTGGTAAAGGTGAGGCGAGCACTCGAACTCGTGTTTGACCCAACGATCCAACGAAGGGGGCGGGGAGCGACGATGGATCGACGAGGCCTGTTGCAGCCGTTCGAACGGGGTCTGCTCGGAGGGCGCAGGCGGAAGGGCTTCGTCGTGATCGCCCTCGGTGCGCTCCTTTCGATCGGTGTCGTTGTCGTTACTCTTGCGCCGGCCGCGGCATCCACAGTCTTCGCCGACGGATTCGAAAGCGGAGACCTATCGGCCTGGACGGCGAACATCGGCCTCGTTGCCCAGCAGCAGGATGTATTCGCCGGCTCGTGGGCAGCGCGCGCCCAGGGCAACGCAAGTCCAGCGTACGCGTACGAAGAGCTGCCTATCGCGACTCCTTCACTCACGGCCGAGACCTGGTTCGACGTGGTGAGCCGCTCCACGCGGGTCGGCCTCGTCCGGCTCGAAACGGCTTCCGGCTCGAACCTGGTGACGCTCTCGGTGAACATGGCCGGGGAGCTCGTAGAGAGGAACGACGTGACGGGTACGGTCTCTACCACCTCGATCGTGCCGGAGAACGGCGTCTGGCACCACCTCGTCGTGCACGCACTCATCAACGGAACCGCCGGCCACGTCGATGTTTCGCTTGACGATCCCGCGACCCCGCAGATCAGCAACGTCGAGTCGCTCGGCACAGCGCCGATCGGTCGGCTTCGGCTCGGTGACGGAACCACCATCCACGCTTTCGACGTGGCCTTCGATGAGGTGGCCGCTCGCGCTCCGGACGACGTCGATCCTCCGACCCAGCCCACCGGCCTCACAGCCGGGTCGATCTCGGCTTCCTCGGTGGCCCTGACGTGGAACGCATCACAGGACAACACGGCTGTGGCGGGATACACCGTGTACCGGTCGGACCCGGCGGCACCGTCCGCCCCCATCGCGACCACGACGACCACGAGCTTCGATGACGCGACGGTTCTGCCATCCACCGCGTACACCTACGCGGTGGATGCGTTCGACGAGGCAGGGAATCACTCGGTGGAGTCGGCCTCGCTGGAAGTGGCGACGCCGGCCTCGGGCGGCACCGGCAGCCCGGTAGTCGTCATCTTCATGGAGAACAAGTCGGCGTCCGACATCCTCGGAAACCCGGATACGCCCTTCCTCAACCGGTTCGCCGCGGAAGGCCGCACGTTCACCGACTATCGCGAGGGCGACTCGGTGGGGCCATCGCTGCCCGACTATCTCCAGGTCGCGGCTGGGTCGTCGTGTGGATCAACCAGCGACGCCGTGATCCCGGGCGACCCCAGCATCGGCAGCGCATGTCCGACGACCGTGTGGAACCAGCTGACCGGCGCCGGACGGAACTGGGGCGTCTACATGGAAGCGATGCCGACTCCGTGCTACGGGGGCGTCGCCTTCGGGGATTCGGTCACCGACGGTCCGTATGCCTTGAAACACAATCCCGCTACACCGTTCCCATCCGTGTATGGGGATCAAGGGTTGTGCGCCTCACACGTCTTGCCGTACAGCTCCTTCGATCCTGCGGCGCTGCCCGATGTTTCGTTCATCGCCCCGAACATCTGCGACGATCAACATGGGTCCACGAGCACGCAGTGGACGAACTGCCTCGAGGATTCGTCCCAGCTCCTCCGCAGGGGCGACGATTGGCTCGCAGCGCGGGTGCCTGCGATGGTGGCTGCTGGGGCAACCGTCGTCATCACGTATGACGAGTCCGGCGTTCTCTATGCGGCCGAACAAGGACCAGGTGTCGGGCCGGGGTCCGTCGACCCAACGCCGTACACCCACTACTCGATCCTCGCCGCCATCGAAGCGCGATACGGCCTCCCCGCGCTTGGAGGGGCTCAGACCGCGAACGTGCTGCCTTTGTAGCGTCCTCCTCGCGGGCTTGGGATCTTCGACAGACCTCGCCGGGATCTTGCGCGCTTGCGGCACAAAGCATCCGGTCCGGAGAACTCGATCGCAGACCTGAAGTCCTAACCCGGGGGTTCAGCTCGTCCCCGCATGCGCCGAAGCACACAGCAGGGAAGGCGCCCGCGGGTGCCGGCGTTCGACGCGTGGGACGAGGATGATCATCGGGACCGACGACCGCAAAGGCTCCAGGTGGCCGCTGTTCGCGGTGCTGGCCGTGGTGTGTGGTCTCCTCATCGGGGGCGCGTCGTTCCTGCACCAGAGCGCCCTCTCGTCGAAGGTGGCCGACCAGGAGAGCAGCGCGTCGGCCCTGGTCCGGCAGACCGTTGCACCGACGACCGAGCACGCCGATCTCTCGAGGCCCCTCCCACGCGCCACGACCACCAAGCTTCGGAACCAACTCCGGAAAGGCGTCCTCGACGCCGGCGTGATCGTCCGCGTTCGGATCTTCGCGCAGGACGGGACCGTCATCTTCTCGTCGGACGGTGCGGACCATCCAGGGGCGACGAAGTCCGTCGACCCTGATGCGGTTCGAAGCGCCGCCGGTGGTGCGGCGACCAGTGTCGTCGCCATCGATCGCGTGTCGCTCGGCGGGGGCCGATCCTCGTCGCTCGAGCTCCTGCACACCTACGTGCGGCTGCAAGGCACCAAGGGGAAGCCCAGCGGTGCGGTGTCCGTGGATCAGCGCTATCAGCCGATCGAGGCCGCATCCCAGCAGCCGTGGCACACGGCCGAGCTCGGGCTGGCGGCCGCGGCCGTGGTGTTCCTCATGGTTACCCTGCTGCTGCTCTCGCGGAGGCTGTCCGTCAAGCGCGCCCGCACGCGGGCGCATTCCCGGCCGGCTTCTCCGCCCGGAACGCCGACCCAACGCGGCGATGACCAAGCTGCGCCGAAGCCCGAACCCAAGAGGCGGAGCTTCAGGAAGGACAAACAGAAGACCTCCCCCGACTCGAAGGAGGAGGCCGAACGCGCGGAGAAGAACGCACAGCGCGAGATCCAGGTCCGTGAGGCGCTCGAGACGCAGCTGGAGCAGCTCCGGACCAGGATCCGCGAGCAAGAGGATCAAGCCGGCCGGCACGTCCTCGAACTCACCCAACAGCTCCAGGTGGCGGCCGCACGGGTCGAGGAAGCCGAGGCGCGCGCGGCAGCTCCCGGTGGCAGCGAGGCCGCGCAACGGCTCGCGGCCGCAGAACGTTTCGCTCAGGAGACCGGACAGCGAGCTCGCGAGATAGAAGCCCGCGCCGCGGCCGCCGAGGCCAGGGTGGTCGAGCTCGAGGGCCGACTCGTGGAAGCGAGCCAGGCGAGCATCCGGCCGATGACCGATGACCGGCTCGCGCGGCTGGAGCGGGCGGCGGAGGAGGCGACGGCCGCTGCCGCGGACAGCGCACGGCGCGCCGAGGCGACGGAGGCGGTCCGCGATGAGCTCGAGACCAAGGTCGCGCAGTTCGGTTCGCGCGCGGCGGAGCTCGAGGCGACGACGACCGCGGTGACCCAGCAGCTTCGGGAGGTCGAGGCGGCGAAGGCCGATCTGGAGCGCAGGGCTCACGAGGCCGAGTCCGGTGGGGACGCGGTCCGCGCCGAGATGGCGCAGCTCACGGCCGAGCGCGACGCGCTCCGGGCTCGCGTCGCCGAACTGGAGCAGACAGGCGATCCGGATGCCATGACTTCACGTCGCGAAGAACCGCAGGCGTACGAGCTGCGTCAGGAACTCGCTCGCGCGCTCGAGCGCGCGCAGGCGGCCGAGGAGCGTGCGGCCAGGCTCGAGGCGGACCTGCTCGCCGAGCGCCAGGGGGTTCGCGAGATCGATGAGGGAGCCGACCTCGAGCACGAGCCAGACGGGGGGCCGGAGCCCATCCCCACGTTCAGGGCCATGGTTCCGTCTCAGGATGACGGGAACGCAATCTCGGCGCAGAACGGCGGCGAACAGGAGGGCGACAAGAGCCTCCGGTTCCGTCTGGCCCAGTCGGCGGCGCGCAAGAAAGGCCTCGGCGAGCTCGAGCCACCCCCGTCCTGAGCCCTGGGGCCACGACGTTCCGGATCTGATGCGCCATCATCGGCGGATGCGACGTGCCCTCGTCCTCCTGGGGTTGGCCCTCCTCCTCGTTCCCCACGTACCGGTCGCCGCCTCGGCGCCGCCCTACCGCGCGAGCGTGCGGCCGCTCCCGGGGTGGATCCGGGACCTCATGCGTGGTTCGTCCTGGTGGCCCGGGTGCCCCGTCGGCCTGGACACGCTGCGCGTGGTCCGCGTTACGTACTGGGGGTTCGACCGGCAGGCCCACCGCGGCAGGCTCGTCGTGCATCGCAGCGTCGCGCACGACGTGGCCGGGGTCTTCGGGAGGCTCTACGACGCGCGGTTCCCGATCCGAAAGATCCGCCTGGTCGACTTCTACGGCGCCGACGACAAGCGTTCGATGAAAGACGACAACACGTCCGCGTTCAACTGCCGGTACCGCAACGGCGTCTGCTGCATCTGGTCGATGCACGCCTACGGCAAGGCGATCGATATCAACCCCGTCGAGAACCCCGAGCTGTGGTCGGGCGGGATCTCGCCACCGAACGGAGCGCCGTACCGGGATCGGTCCGACAAGCGCAAGGGCATGATCTTCCACGGGGACGTAGTGTGGAAGGGGTTCCACGCGACCGGGTGGGGGTGGGGCGGCGACTGGTCGTGGCCCATCGACTACCAGCACTTCTCGACCAACGGGAAGTAGCATCTGCCGGGTGACGCGCTTGGAGGTCCTCCGCCCGTTCGTCGAGCAGACCGTCAAGGAGTTCCTCGGGGTCGAGGAGCTCAAGGTCCTGGACGACGGAACGATCCCCATCCGGGCGGGTTCGTCTGCGGTCAACGTGAGGCTGCTCGAGGGGTCGGCCGGCGGTCACCCCTTGCTGCAGGTGTCGTCCCCCTTGCTCCACGGGGTCACGCCGTCGCCGGAGCTGCTCGAGAAGCTGAACGACATGAACGCCGGCTTCTCGTTCGCTCGGGCGTTCCTGACCAACGACACCGTGTGCATCGCGATGGAGCTGTTCGCGGAGGAGCTGACGACCGAGCAGATCTCCTACGCGTGCGGGCTGATCACGTTCGCGGCCGACCACTGGGACGACGAACTGCAGCGCTCGTTCGGCGGGCACACGTTCTTCGAAGGGAACCCCACGGATGAGACGCCCGAGTCCGCCGCGAGCCCTGAGCCCGATCCGTTGGCGGACGGCGAGGCAGGTCCCGGCGGATACCTCTAGGTCGCGCTAGAAGGCGAGAGCGTCGACGGCGTAGGTCTCGCGCAACCGGAGGTCGATCTCGTCCGCGGGGAGCAACCGTCGGGGCTCCATGCCGTAGCGCTGCGCCTGCTCGAGGTGGGGCCAGCAGAAGGGGATGAGCTCGTCACGCTGGAGCCATCCGACCACGGCCGGGCGGGTGCCGTGCGGTCCCCACAGCCAGAAACAGAACTGGCACACGAGCGCGAGCCGCTGCGGGTAGCCGAACTGCGCCCGGTACCCCAGCTCGTGCTCGATCACCCGTCCCCAGAACGCGACCCGCCCCAGGACGGCCGGACACCGCGTCCGGCGGAGGATCTCGACGTCATGGGTGCCGTGGAGCCCGCACGAGCAGTCGACGTTGGGCGCCCCGTGGAGGCGCGCGTGCTTACACGCGGCCTCCGCAGGCTCCATGGGCCGCCAGGGCCGGGAGCGGCCCGCGACGGGCCGGAGCAGCAGCTCCGTACCGTCGCGATGCCCGGTCAGCGCCCACGCGCGCCACGCCACGATCGGCTCCGTGGTCGCGCCGACCGTGAGCTCTCGAGCGAGCGAGACGTTCGTGCTCATGAACCGGGCGGTTCCACGGGGAGCTCGAGCGGCATCGGTTCCACGGGCGCGGGCCCGGGCTCCGGCATGGGCATCTGGGGCTCGGGCAGCGGAACCGTGGCGGGTTCGATCTCGATGATCCGCTTGGGACGGCCGATATTCACCGCGAGACCTCCCTGCATGCGTAGGGAGACGGACGCTCCCCCCTTCACCGATGAGCGTACCGGACCTCCTCCGAACGCGCGACCCCCAAAGGTCCCGATCAGGCCGGAGCGAGCCGGTAGATCCCGGTGGGTCCGCTGAAGTAGATGCGGTGGTTCGGACCGACCTCCATCGAATGCACCCCCGTCGGCGCGGTCAAGAGGGCCCGAGGGGCCTTCGAGAATCCCGTCCGGGCGGCGTTCATGTTGATCGCGCGGACCACTCCGTTGTTGACGTCCCCGAACACGAGGTCGCCGTTGAGCGCCGCACCCAATCCGCAGGAGATGCAGAACGCGGCACCCGTGATCCCGATCGTGTTCGCGAAGTACCGCTTGGGGAGGTGGCGCGGTTTCGGACCGCTGTTGTTCGTGTCCTGGGGGGCCGTGCCCCCGCAGAACTCGTTGGGGCCCCAGCCGTAGTTCCCGCCCTTGACGATCAGGTTGATCTCGTCGTTGCACTCCGGTCCGTTCTCGGTCTCCCAGAGCCGGCGGGTCTTCGGGTCGAACGTGAACCCGAACGAGTTGCGATGTCCGAACGACCAGATCCGTCCGTGCGGATCGCCGGCCGCCGGCGTCCCGTCCCGATCGAGCCGGAGGATCTTGCCACGGAGGTTCGCGGTCAGGTCCTGCGCGTTCACGGGGTGGTGCCCTTCGCCGATCATCACGTAGAGCTTGTGGTCGGGACCGAACAGGATGCGACCCCCGTTGTGATACGGGTCCGAGCTTGCGGGCGTGCTCACGAGCACTCGTGCGGAACGCAGGGTCGAGGTCGATCCCCAGCGCTCCTCGTTCACCGGTCCCGTCCACGCCGCCGATCGTGAAGAACAGGTGGTCACTGCCGGTCTTCGGGTTGAGGATCCGGACCTCACCGGTCCCTCGTTCCAGGTACCAGATCTTGCCGGCGGGTGAGAACGTGAACCCGGAGGGGCCGTTGAGTCCGGTCTTCACCGGGACGGCCTTGACCGCTGCGGCCGTGGTCGGGCTCGCCGTGCGACCCTGCATGCCGGCCGAACCGGCTCCCGGTGACAACAGGACCAGACACGTTGCGGCGGTGAGCAGACGGATCGTTCGCATCATCCCGTTCCCTTTCGCCTGTGGGACCATATCCGCCGTGACCGCCGTTCCCCCATCGACGTTCGGCACTCCGGCCCTCCGTGCCGAAGACCCACGGTTCTTGCGCGGACACGGCCGGTACCTCGAGAACATCCCGATCGGGGATTCGTTACGGGCGGTCTTCGTCCGCTCCATCTTCCCCCATGCGCGCCTGTTGGGCGTGGAGGGTCTGGATGACGCTCGTTCGATGCCGGGCGTGGCCGCCGTGTATACGGCGGGTGACCTGGAGCTCCCCGCGCAGCCTCCGGCGGGCAACGTGGAGGCTCCCGGTGGGGAGCTGGACCAGCCGTTCGATCGCGAGGCGCTCGCCCGCGATCGGTTGCGATTCGTGGGCGAGCCCTTCGCGGTCGTCATCGCGGAGACGTTCGCGTGTGGACAGGATGCGGCGGAGCTGATCGGAGCATCGGTCGATCCCCTAAACGTCGTGACCGATGCGGAGCGCGCCGCGGAGGTCGACGCCCCGCTGCTGTTCCCGGACATCGGCACGAACATCGCTCATCGCCTCGAACACGACTGGGAGCAGGACGTCCTCGCCGGTGCGGACGTCGTCGTCGAGGGACGGTTCATCAACCAGCGCCTCGCCCCGGTGCCGATGGAGGCGGACGGGATCGCCGTCGTTCCCGAGTCGGACGGTTACACCGTGTGGGCGTCGACCCAGGTGCCGTTCGACGTTCGGAACGACCTTGCCGAGCTGCTCGGGGTCGATCGACGGAAGGTCCGGACGATCGCCCCGGACGTCGGTGGAGGCTTCGGCGCGAAGATCCCCGTCTACCCCGAGTACCTGGTGGTCGCGAGGGCCGCGCAGCTGCTGGCCAGGCCGGTCCGGTGGTTCGAGACACGGAGCGAATCGATGCTTGGCCGCTGGCACGGCCGGGCACAGGTGCACCACGTCCGGATCGGCGCCCGCCGCGACGGGACCGTCGTCGGGATGCGCGTGGACATCGTCGCCGACATGGGCGCGTACCCCTTGGGCGCGTTCTTGCCCGCGACGACGGGCGAGATGCTCGCGGGGGTCTATCGCATCCCGAGGATCGCCTATCGAGCCCGCTCGGTGGTCACGAACACTACGCCGGTCGGGGCCTACCGTGGCGCGGGGCGGCCGGAAGCGGCGGCGTGCATCGAACGAGCGATGGACATGCTCGCGCAGGAACTGACGATCGACCCGGTCGCGATCCGCCGGAAGAACCTGATCCCGCCGGATGCCTTCCCCTTCACGACCTCGACCGGAACGACGTACGACTCCGGCGACTACGCCACGTCGCTCGATCGCGCGCTTGAGCTCGTGGGCTACGAGGACCTTCGGAAGGAACAGCGAGCGCGCCGCGAGCGTGATGACGCTCTCCTGTTGGGGATCGGGGTGGCCACGTACGTGGAGATCACCTCGTTCTCCTCGAAGGAGTTCGCGCGCGTCGACATCGAGGACGACGGCGGGGTGAGCGTCTACGTGGGCACGTCGTCCCACGGCCAGGGACACGAGACGGCGTTCGCCCAGCTCGCGTCGGGTGTTCTCGGCGTCGCGATCGAAGACGTGCACGTGATCCAGTCGGATACGGCACTCGTGGAGCGGGGCGAGGGCACGTGGGGCTCGCGGTCGCTCCAGGCGGGCGGCTCGTCGGTCGCGACGAGGGCGGGCGAGGTGGCGGACGTGGCCAAGGCGCTCGCCGCCGAGCTGCTCGAGGTCGATGCCCCGGACCTCGAGGGGCCGGTCGA
>WNGI01011071.1_pt1 | contig 10483 bp, 10 predicted proteins | sample 5400621 | NCBI WGS metagenome assembly WNGI01 (sample SAMN13153374, study PRJNA577476) | soil metagenome | isolation source: 20 cm soil or saprolite under Garry oak tree replicate 1 | place: USA:California | collected 2016-06-15 | reverse complement strand
TCGCTCGCGTCGCTTCAGGCGGCGAGCTCTCGCGTCTCATGCTCACCTTGAAGGTGGTGCTGGCATCCCACGACGTCGTCCCGACGCTCGTGTTCGACGAAGTCGATCAGGGCATCGGCGGGGAAGTCGGGGGCCGGGTTGGCGAAGCGTTGATGGACGTGTCGCGGGAAGGCCGGCAGGCGCTCGTCATCACGCACCTGCCGCAGATCGCCGTCTACGCCGACCAGCATCTGGTCGTCGCCAAGGGCACGAAAGGCGGCGTGGCGACCAGCGACGTCGCGGTGGCCAAAGATGAGTCGAGAGTAAAAGAGATTGCGCGGATGCTCGGCGACGCCGACATGGCGACCGCGCGGCGGCACGCCGTAGAGCTGCTCAAAACAGCCGGAGAGAAGTCCGCATCACAATCCGGAACACAGTCGCCACCGGTTCAGGCCCACCCGAGCCGGTGACGGTTTGCTCCACGGAGAAGCTCCCCTCCACATTCGCCGTCGCGTAGGTCATCGCGACCCCCAGGCGCGTCCAGCGCAGCGCCGTCCCTGCATCGAGCACCGCGGCTGACACGGGGGCGCCGAGCCGCGTCGCGATATCGATCGAGTCCTGTGCGGAGCGATACGTGTAGCGATCGCGCATCTGCGTCCAGTATCCGGCCGTGAATCCCACACCGAAGTCCTTCCCAAAGCGCAGCATCGGCGCGAAGTCGATTGCGGCGTAGTCGCCCGGATCCCAGGTCAGCGTCGCCAGCGCCGCGTGCGGGATCAGCAGGACCGACTGTGGACCCACGCGACGTGCGCGCGTTCCCGGCTGCTGCCGCCCACCGCGCATCAGCAGATTGAGCCACAACCGATCGAACAGCGTCAGCTCCTGCGCCACCTGCAGCTCGATGTCGGTCTGGTGGTCGCCGGTCGAGATGTCGAAGAGGTTGTTGGGAGAGTCCTGGTGTCCCGTCGGCAAGCGCACGACCACCGCGGCGGTCAACGCATAGTTGCGCGATTCGAGCATTCGGTACTTCGCGTTGACTTCGACGTCTCCCGGGAAGAAATGCAGCCGGCGCGACGTCCCGGCGATCGAGTCGAGCGCGTAGGTCGAATCCGTCAACAGCGAATCGAGCCGCTTGGCGGCGTCCGGATTTCCCGCGTTGCCAGCGCTGTCGAGCTGAACGCCGGCGCGGGTGTTCACGCGTACGATGGGGACGTAGACGCCGACGGCGATGCGCTTCGTGATCCCCAACTCGAGGGCCAGGGGGGTCACGCGGCGCTCGGCGCGCACGAACACGGGCGTGAAGTCGTAACGGCACACGACAAAGCCGCCCACGGGCCGGCAGACAATCGGAGGGTGGATCTCGCCGAGTAACGACGTGCCGATCGGCTGTTCATGGCCGTTGGTCGTGAACTCGCGGTCCCACGTCGTGATCACCGGCTCGAACGTGACGCGGAGCTGGCCGGCGCGAGGTGTGTCGGTGCGCGGACCGGCTTGCGCCCGAGCCCCACTGGCCAGCAGCACCAGGGCGCATAGCGCGAGAAATCGGTGGGGACGTTTAGAGAAAGGCGGCAATGGAGATGCATACCCCATTGCCGCCATTTGCCGCCCTTCGCCGCGGTTCAGGGAATCGGCGGAATAGCTGTCGTGTACGCCGCGTTGATGGCGAGGCGCAGATGCTGTGCGATCAGCCGGTGCGTGGAGGCACTCGGATGCACCGCGTCGCAGGAAAACGCCGTACCGAAGGGCAACCCGAGCGTCGCATTGCACGGTTGCAGGAGCGCGGGGAATGGACGAACCGCCGTCGGAATGGCGCGCAGCGAATCGAGCGTCGTGTTCGGATCGAGGTACGCCCACCCGCGGGCAGTCGCCTGGCCGGAGATGTACGTGTTGTACGCGGTGACGGCGGCAACGAGCTTCACGAGCTCTTTCGGCACCACGACGGCCGCCACGGTGTCGGCGCAGTCGAGATTGCGCGCCGCGCCGAGCTGAACGGCTCCGAGCAGCGCGGCACCGTATGGGAACGGCACCAGCGTCGAGTCTCCTCGCGCCCCCGGGATGCCCGTCGCAATCGGCGCGCAATTATTGCTCACCGTGAACAGCGTGGGGAATGAGTCGGGCGGCGCGAGGTGATTCTTGATCGCCCAATACGTGGCCCCCGCGCTGAAGAAGGGGCAGTGACCTTGCCGACGCCGATCAGAATCACGCCCTGCGGGCCGACGGCGTCGACGGTGTCGAGCATCGCGCCGTAGCGCGTCTGGAAATTCGTAATCGACGTGATCTTGGTGCTGTCCCCCGCGTTGGGGGAGCTCGTCGCGGCACCGAGCACGTCGTTATTCCCGATCCAAATCGACAGGAAGGTCGGGTGCGCGCGCTCCATCATCTGCGTCTGCGTCAGCCCGCCGAGGAAGAACTGCGTCAGCGAATTCGCGTTCGATGCGGTGTCGAGGTTGGCGAGGATATCTCGCACCTCGGCGCCCGGCACCGCCGTGTTACTGATGTACGGCGGCGCGGGATTGGGGATTCTACGGAGCGCGCATGTGGTCGCGGTGCTCGGAAAGGGTTGCCCGGGGATGGCGTAGCGCGCGCCCGTGAAGACGTTTGTATACGGGGGCGGACAGCCCGGCCTGTTCAGGAGCGGCGGGAAGAACGGCGAGTGCATCGCCTGCGCGAGCAGGACCGCGTACGATTGGAGCTGCGTGCTGTCGTTGATCCCCCCCGACTGGAACCCCGCCGTGATCGAATTCCCCATCGACACGTAGCGATCGAATAATGGATCGACCGGTGTGCTGCCGAACGGTCGGTTCAGCTGGTCGTTGTTGCACGCCGTAGCAACCAGGGCAAAACCGAGGACCGCGGCGGCAAATCGAGTGGTCCGAATCATGAGTCGCAGTTCCTCAGAACGTGAGAGCTATGCCGGCCGCGAACAGATGGGCCGAGAATTTGTAGAGACCGGTGTTGCCCGCGGCGAGATTGACCGTGCCGCGCCGATCGCTCTGTTTGATGAATTGATAGGCGAGATCGGCGTGCCAGTGCGGGTTGAGCGTGATCCCCGCGCCGGCCGTGAATTCGTTGCGCGGCCCCTCTGGGAGCAGCGGCGTCACGAATTGCGCCGGCGAAGCGCCGCCGTGGTGCAGGTAACCGCCGCGCAGCTGCAGCTTCGAGTTGTACTGGTACTCGGTGCCGAAGCGGAAGCCGTGCGTGTCCTTGTTCTGCGGATGCAACGCCAGGTCGGGCGTCCCGGCATTGGCGAAGTTGATGTCGACCGCGTTGAACCAACCCCAGACGACGTACTGGTAATCGGCCATGACCGACCATGCGTCGTTGACTTTGTACGCAAAGCCCAGCGTCGCCTGCGGCGGCATGTTGATCGCGGTCGCAACCGCGCCGTTCGAGAGCGGCGCCCCGCTCGCAAAGTTTTGCGCGAGGACCAGATCGATGGGCGTTCCCGCGGGCAGCGGACCCACCGCGACCGGCAGAACCAGACCTGTCGGGACCTGCTTGAACGTCGCGTCGCCGTCGTAGTCGATCTGCTTGCGCGTGAGCCAGTGTCCGCCGATGCTCAGGCGGTCGGTGGCCTGCCAGATCGCGCCGAAATTGATCGAGAATCCGTGGCCGCTCGCGTCGAGCAAGGCGTCGGCGAAATCGGTGCCCGTGGCCACGCCCAGCATGGCGAACGTCGTGCCTACCGGGAGTCCGGCCGGCACGCGGAGGGCGTCGGGAACCGCCTGCGTCGACAGATCGGCCCGCTGCCGCAGCTTCAGGTGGCTCGTGATGTAGGCGACGCCGACCCCGAGTTTCAGCTTCGGGCTGAGCTGCACGCCAATCGTCGGCTGGATGTAGATCGACCGGATGTTCGTGTTGTAGCCGAGAAAACGGCCCGGAGAGCTGACGCTATCCCACTTGGTTTCCAGGCCGTACGGGGCGTACACGCCGATGCCCGCTGTAACCTTGGGGCTGAGGGCGCGGGTGATGTAGAGGTTGGGGACGGGGATCAGGGGATTCTTGAGGTCGCTCTTCGTGGCGAGGAAGTCGTCAGTAAAGCTTCCTTGTGCACCGATCAGCGTGACGCCGGCGCTGATGCGGGTCCCCGCCAGCCCGCCCAGTCCCGCCGGACTGAAGTAGATCGCGGAACCGTCGGCGCAGGGCCGGGCGGCGGTGACGCCGGCGCGGCCCATGGCGCACGTGTTGTGCTCGTAGACGCCAAAACCTTGCCCAGGGAGGGGGGTGGCGGCGACAAGCGAAGCAGCACCGGCGAGCAACAGCGCAAACCGCCGCATACGTTCTCCAAGGACGAATTGAAATAGATGGTGAACCTGGCCGCGATACGGTAGCATTGCGTGGAATCAAAGTCAAACCCATGCCACGACCCGCGATAGACCTGTTTCAGAAAACATTTGGGACAACACCTAGGGCCGCGGCGTCGGCACCGGGTCGCGTCAACCTCATCGGTGAACACACCGACTACAACGGTGGGCCGGTGCTGCCGATTGCGATCGCCGCGCGCACGAACGCGGCGGTCGGGCCTGGCGCACCTGGTGAACATGGTGTGCTCGAAGCGGTGTCGACGCGCTACGCGCAAGTCGTCCGCGTCAATTGGCAGGAAGAGCTCCCGAGCGGATGGATCGCGTACGTCGCGGGCGTGCTGCGCGAGCTGTGGTCACTCGAGGTCGTCCCGGCGAACGGTGCGGTGCGGATCGCCATTGCGTCCGATGTGCCGATTGGAGCTGGCCTGTCGTCTTCGGCAGCGCTCTCAGTCGCTGTCGCCAAAGCCCTGGCGCCGACACTCAATGCGCGTCAAATCGCCGGCGTCGCGTTCCGCGCCGAGCACGATCACGTTGGGGTGCGATGCGGCGTGATGGATCAAACGATTGCGGCGCTCGGCAAGCGCGATCACGCGCTGCTGTTCGAATGCGCCTCGCTCGCGGCGACACAGATCCCGTTCGGCGCGCGCCTCCTGCTCGTGGACACCGGCGAGCGTCACGATTTGTCGCGCGGTGCGCTCAACGAGCGGCGTGCCGAATGCGAGGCCGCGGTGAAGCGGCTCAAAATCGAGCTGCCGGAGCTCCAGTGGCTGGCGAGCTGGCCGGCGGAGTGGTTGCCGCGCCTCAAGCGGGCGTTGCGCGAGCCACTGCGCGCGCGCGCGGTCCACGTCGTGAGCGAGACCGCGCGGACACGGTTCGCGGCGCAGCTGCTGCAGCAGGGGAAACTCAGACAGTTCGGCAAGCTGCTGTACGAGTCGCACGAATCGTGTCGGCGCCTGTACGAGTGCAGCTCACCGGAGCTCGATACCGTCGTGAGCGCGGCGAAGCGGGCGGGCGCGCTGGGGGCGCGGCTCACCGGAGCTGGGTGGGGCGGCGCGGCGATCGTGCTCGTGAAGAAGACGGACAAGGAGACGATTCCCGCGATCCAGCGTGCGTTCGAGCGGGCCTACGGCCGGGCGGCGCCGATCAGCGAAGTGAAGGCGTCAGCAGGAGCCCATACCGAACGCGTATAGTTGATCATTGTTCATTGATCATTGATGATTGATCATTCTTTAGCCTGCTCGGGTGGCGAAATTGGTAAACGCAAGGGACTTAAAATCCCTCGGGGGCAACCCCTTGCAGGTTCGATTCCTGCCCCGAGCACTGGTTACTGATTCGCCGCAGCGTTGCTAGAAAAGACAGGGGCACGCCGAAACGCGTGCCCCTGTTTCATTGTGTCCGCGATCACCGTCCGGGTGTCCGCGCCCCGCTGTCCGGAACGCGTCAAGTAGAAATCCCATGCAACCTTTCCCGCGATCGCTGCGTCTTACCCTCTGAAGATTCGAACATGTCTCTAGCAGGAGGATGAGATGCGCGGCCTGACCCTGTTGATCGCGACGATCCTGACGTTCGGATACGGCTTCGCCGCCCAAGCCGCCATGACCCTCGAGCGCGCGCAGAACTATGCCCGCGTGGCTCGGACGGTCGAAACCGTGAACACGGTAACAGACCCGAACCGCGTTTGGTACGGGGGGATGCTGGACCCGATTACCGTCGAGGCTCCTGCCCCTCCGGCCCTGAAATGCTCGGTTGCCTAGGGAGTCGCACCGCCCGCACCGGCCGCGCCGCCCGCCCAGTTCCGGCGGGCGGTCGCGTATTCGGGCGAAACTTGTAAGATTGAAGGCGCGTACCAACACATAACCATGGACATGTCACTAGATCAGTCGGCTACACCTACTCGGCGTTTCTGGCGCACGTGGCGTCGCGAGATCATCCGCGGCGGCGTGCTGTTCGGGCTCGTCGTCGGGACCGGTCTCTTCATTCGCAGCGTCCGCATTCGCGTCCCGTCCCCGCTGGGCGCCCTCGGGTCGTTCGGCGATTTCAACTGGGGCGACGGGGACGGCGGCGATCTCTTCGGGCGCGGCCGCCAGGTTGGCGATGCGTGGGAATACCGGGCGCTCATCAAGCCGACGCAGCACGTCTGGATTCGAAACACGAACGGGCCGATCGAAGTCGTCGCGGGAACGGGCGACAGCCTCGTGATCAATGCCGAGAAGAGCTGGCGCAACTCCGACCCACAGAGCGTGCAGCTGATTCCTGTGCTCACCGAGCGCGGCCTCACTGTCTGCGCCATGTGGGAAGCGCGCGATCAGCGCTGCAACGAGGGCGGCGACTACCGCATGAACGGCGTGAAGAAGAACGACGTCGCGGTGCGCTTCACGGTGCAGCTGCCGCGCAGCGTTCCGATCGATGCGTCGACCGTGAACGGCGGTCTGCAAATCGACGGCGTGAGCGCGCCGGTCGAAGCCGCCACGGTCAACGGCCGCATCGAGGTGAATACGTCGACCGGTCCGGTTCAGGCCACGACGGTCAACGGCAGCATCGAAGCGAACATGCAGGCGCTCACGAGCGGCGATGTCCGGCTCACCACCGTGAACGGTTCAGTGAGCGCGGGGCTGCCGACGCAAATCAACGCGAACGTCGATGCCGAAACGGTGAACGGCCGCGTCGAGACCGACTTCCCGGTGAAGATCACCGGCAAGATCAGCACGCGGCACCTGCGCGGCACGATCGGGAACGGCGGTCCGACGTTGAAGCTCATCACCGTAAACGGGTCGATCACGCTACACGAAGCAGACGCGAACCCCAACCCGAACCCCAATCCCGAGTTGCATCGGGGGCACCGGCCGCACCCGCGGACGCCGCCCCCGGCGGAGCGGCCCTAGATCGTCGTTGTGGGCGTGCTCCGCCCGATGCTATAGGGCCACCGGCCCGGATATAGCGTCGCCAGCCCGTAGAACATGAGGCATGCGCCGGTGAGCGCGATGTTCTTCCAGAAGTGCGCCGCTTGATTCGCCGCCATCATCGGATCGGCAATTCCCCAAAACTTGTGCACCATGAATGCCGCGGGGATGAGAAATGCCGCGATGAGCAGCGACCCCCACTGTGCTTTCACGCCCAGCAAGATGCTCAGTCCGCCCGCGAGGAGCATCAGGCCGGAGAGGGCAGTGAGCAGCGTCGGCGCTGGTACGCCGGACGCTCCCGCGAACTGCGAATACATGCTGAGTTTGGTGAGGTGATTGAAGCCCGAGTAGATAAAGAAGAAAGAGAACACAACCCGTCCGATTAGCAGCACTATGCCGCCCATGCGTCATCCTCCCAGGTAGTGCGCGACTTCCGCGGGGAACGTGCGTACATCGATCGGTTTCGTGATGTAACCGTCGAATCCTGCGGCGCTGGCGCGCGTGCGGTCTTCCGGCAGCGCGTGCGCCGTCAATGCGACGACCTTCCAGGAGCGTTCGGGCAGCTTCTTGAGTTCCTCGAGCAGCGCGTACCCATCGCGACCCGGCAGCTGAATATCGAGCAATACGAGGTCTGGGGTTGGCTGATGCGTCCGCACGACGTCGGTCAACCGGTCGCCGTTGGGGAGTCCGACGACTTGATGGCCTTTGATCGTGAGCAAGGTCGTCAAGAGCTTCAGGTTGTCCGGCTGGTCTTCGACGATGACGATAATAGCCACGGTCACCGTGCCTGCGGCAGAGTGAACCAGAACGTACTGCCTTTTCCCATCTCGCTCTCGACGCCGATGGCGCCGCCGTGCAGCTCGATCAGCCGCCGCGACAGCGCCAGCCCCAATCCCGTCCCTTCATACTTGCGGCTGGCCGACGCGTCGAGCTGTGAGAATTCCTGGAACAGTTTGGGCTGATCGTCGGCCGCAATGCCGATCCCCGTGTCGGTGACCGCGATCCGCACTTCCGACCTGCCGTTCACCGGCCCGGCCGCGACGGTAATCCTGCCTCCGTCGGGCGTGAACTTGATCGCATTCGAGAGCAGGTTGAGCAGCACCTGGCGCACACGACCCCGGTCTGCCTGGACGCGCAGTCCCGGTGGTGTAGGGCTGACGGCCATCGCGTGCCGATGCTTTTGCACCTGCGCCTGAACGCTGCCGGTTGTTTCGGTCAACAGTGCCGCGAGATCCACTGCCTCCGGCTTCAGCTCCATCCGCCCCGCGGCGATGCGCTGCAGGTCGAGCAGCTCGTTGATCAGCTCGAGCAAATGCCGGCCGTTGCGCGCCACCGTTTCGAGGAAATCGCGCTGCTGCTCCGAGAGCGAGGAGCCCAGCTCCTCGGTGAGCAACAGGTCCGTGAATCCGATGATGCTGTTGAGCGGCGTCCGCAGCTCGTGCGAAATGTTGGACACAAACAGATCCTTGGATTTCATAACCGTGTCGAGATCGGCGTTCAGCTGCTCCAGCCGCTTGGCGGTCTGGCGCACTTCGACGGCCAGGCGCCGCGTGTTGTGATGGGCCGCGCCGCGCTCGCACGCGATCGCGAGATTGGGCGCCGCCTGGTCGAGCGCCGCCCGTTCGTCCGTGCCGAACGTCGTGCCGGGCGCGACGCCGAGGACGCCGACGAGCTTGGTCCCGGCCCGGAGCGGGACGAGCACGAGTCCTTGCGGCATGGGGGCGTTCAAGCGGAGCTGGTGCCGCACCGGCTGCGCTGCCTCGCCATGGTAGTGGATGGCCTGATTCGCCTCGCCGATGAGATCGCGCATCGTCGCCCGGGAGACGGGACGGGACTCCACGTCGCGCGAGACAGTCGGCGCCCATTCGTTGGCGTCGACGGCGGGCTGGTACAGGACGATGGCCGTCGCCCGCGTCGCGCCGGCGATCACACCGAGCGCCTGTCCCAATCCGCTCGCCGAGTCGTCCGATGAGGTATTGAGTGCCGCGAGAAGCTGAGACAGGTACGCCTGCAGCTCTTCCCGCCACGCCAGCGCCTTGGCCATGTGATTCACGCCGCGCGCGATCGCGCCGAACTCACCTGACTGATCTTCGGGCAACGGCTCCACGAACTGACCTTCGGCCACGCGCTGCAGGGCCTGGGCTATCCGAGCGAACGGCGCGGCCAGCCGGCGGCGATTGTACCAGAAGCCCAGGCCCAGCACCGTCACCATCGCGGCGAACAGCACGCTGGCGGCGACCGCGGCCTGGACGACATCGTCGCCGGCATCGACAGCCAGCTCCGTCGCGGCGGTGGCTTCGGCGGCGATGACGGGGGATGGACCGAGGCGCTGAATGCGGTCGAGTCGCTGCGCCAGCTCGACCATGGCCATCTGAGTAGCGCGGGCGCTGCGCCACGTCGCGACCTGCGTGACGAGGCCCACGAGTGCCACCGCGATGAAGGTTGCGGCGAAGAGGCGGGTGATGCTCGGCGTCGCCCGCATGGGGCTCCATAATATGCGGGTGACGTGTACCTTCCAAGCCGTGCGGCCCCATACCCTCGGCCTGATCGGGCTCGGCGCGATTGGCGGCTCGATTGCCCGTCAGGTGAAACAGCCTGGCAACGGCGAGGGAATCGTCGTGGTGGGATGGTCTCCCGAACCCGCCGAGCGTGCCCTGGCCGCGCAACAGGGCGCGCTCGATGATGCCCCGGCCCGCGCCACCGATGTGGCGCGCGTTGCGGATTTCCTCATCCTCGCCGCCCCACCTGCCGCCAACATCGCCCAGCTCGATATCATCGTTCCACACCTGAAGCCGGATGCCGTAGTCACGGACGTCGGTTCGGTGAAGCGGTCGATCGTCGCGCGCGCCGAAAAGATCGGACTGCACGAGCGCTTCGCGGGGAGTCATCCCCTCGCCGGGACGCATCGGCACGGATTCGAGGCGTCTCGTCCCGATCTGTTTCGCGGGGCGGTCGTCTACGTGACGCCGTGCCGGGACGGGGAGCACGCGGTGCGGGAGGTCGTGGACTTCTGGCAGACGGTGCTCGAGGCGGAGCCGGTGGTGCTCGACGCGGACCAGCACGACGCGCAGCTCGCCGCCACGAGTCACTTGCCCCAAATCGTCGCATCGCTGCTCGGCGATTTCCTCGCGCAGCACACGCCGCCTGGAGCGTCGATCGGTCCCGGCGCCGCCGATACGACCCGCCTGGCCGCCAGCGAGCCGGGGCTGTGGACGGAAATCCTGCTCATGAACCGCGACGAGATCCTGCCGGCGTTGCGCGGGCTGGAGGAATCACTGGGAACCGTCGAGCGCGCGCTCG
>WNGI01006719.1_pt1 | contig 10483 bp, 7 predicted proteins | sample 5400621 | NCBI WGS metagenome assembly WNGI01 (sample SAMN13153374, study PRJNA577476) | soil metagenome | isolation source: 20 cm soil or saprolite under Garry oak tree replicate 1 | place: USA:California | collected 2016-06-15 | reverse complement strand
GACAAGGCGACAGGGGCCTTTTCGGCGGCGGGGCGACATCCGGGCGCATTTTTTCGGTGGTGTGGCGGGGACAAGCTTGCTCGCCACGCTGGTTACGCGCCTCAGTGGGAACCCCCCTCTCTCGCACCATAAAAGAGCTTCCAAAGCAGCAGTCACGTAGCTCAGGGGGAAATGCATGAGGAGCTTCAGAGGCGGGACCAGAAAAGGGATCGTCGTACTCGGCGCGCTCGCGCTCCTGTCCGTCTATCCCGGCGTGTCCACCGGTAGTTCAGGACCGAACTCCGTGGACTCGGCGCTCAAGCTCTCGAGGGAGCGCGTCGAGGCCATCAACAACACCAACGACGTACCAACGGTCACCCAGAACCTGATCCCCGGCGCCCTGGCGGCCCGGAACCTGGCCATCACCAAGTTCAAGGCGGCCGGCGCCGATGCCGCGGCCCTCAGCAAGCCCGAGTACGCCGTCGTGTGGGCCGGCAAGAACAACATCGGCGACATGAGCGGCAACGACTGGATGCGCTTCGTCAACCAGGGGTCGATCAGTCCCACCGGCCTCGAGAACGTCGGGAAGGCCCAGTGGGTCGGCGGCCTCGACGCCATGACCGTGGTCGACGTCCGCAAGAACGACGTCGACGGCACGCCGAACAAGGACTACGGCAAGATCGTGAACTTCGTCCAGGTCCCGCCCCCGTTCGGGGTGGAGGGCGAGCCACACCACATGCAGTACGGGTGGCATCCGGGCCAGCCGGTCGTGGCCGGCCACCTCTTCACCGACCTGACCACGATCTGGGACGTCACCGACATCCCCAACATCACGCTGAAGAACGTCATCCGGCCCGAGGAGAACCCCCAGGGCACCCTCCCCGACGCCTATGACTTCGCCGGCGACCAGGCCATCGGCACCTACATGGGCGGCCCCGACGTGCCGAACTACGGTGGCTCGCCCGGTTCCGTCGTGGTGTTCAAGCCGGATTCCGCCAAGGGCATGGTCCAGGAGTCGGAGACGCCGTCCAGCCAGTTCGGCGCCGTCTTCCGGGGCAACCCCAACGGCATCCCCGAGCCCTGCAGCCCGATCGAAGGCCGTCCCGCCGGCACGTGCGGCAACCCGCACGGCATCCAGGCCCGGCCCGACATCGCCCGCATGGTCACCAACGACTACGCCGACGCCCGCGAGCTCGGGTCCGACCCGCTGAAGACGACGGAGCAGCACGCCTTCCGGCCGACTTCCCGGATCTGGGACATCTCGAACCCGTCGCAGCCGAAGCTGATCTCGGTGGCCCACATGCCGAAGAGCTTCAAGAACACGCCGAACCCGGCCCACGACAACATCGGCATCATGGAGGGGGCCAAGACCTACGCCCCGGCCAAGGGGTTCTTCGCCGGCTCGATGTGCGGCGGCGGGATCTTCTTCCTGCCCGACGCCACCAACGTCCAGCCCGACTCCTCCAGCCAGTGGAAGCAGGTCTGGGACGACGGCATGACGGAGATCCAGGTACCCGGCCGTGACATCCGCGGCTCGGCCAACCAGGGCACCGAGCCCGGCGCCTGCGGTGGCGGTGCCTGGCACCAGGTGAGCCACGACAACCGGTTCATGTTCCGGGCCGTCGGCGGCCGCAACCCGGGCTCCACCAACACGTACGACAACGGCACCCCGAAGATGATCTACGTGATCAACATCGAGAAGCTCGTCAAGCACGCCACCGAGACCGGCACGGTCGACTGCAGCATCAGCAGCGGCCGGGAGCTTGGCCAGGGCCACGGCGACGCCGCCGACTGCCCGACGCTGGCCGGTGTGATCACCGTTGACGACAACACCTCGGGCGGCCCGCACTGGGGCGCCATCGACAACTTCAACTTCACGGCCTCCGGTGCGCCGACCCGGTCCATGTTCTGCGACTACTTCGTCGCCCGGACGGGATACGACGGCAACCACCGCTGCTACATGCTCAACGTCGACCCGAACACCGGGGCGCTCAGCTACGACACCGCCTTCCGGGACGAGAACAACGGTGCCCTCGGCATCGACTACAACCGGAAGGACTGGCCGGGCCACTCGGACGCCGGGTTCTACAAGCCGCACTCGATGGTGTTCGTCACCCCCGAGGCGGTTGCCAGCAAGTAAGCGATCCGAGCCGGCTGGTCGCGGCGTGGGGGTTTGACCTCCGTTCCACCGGGACATGAGGGAGACTCTCCGACCGTGACGGCGACGATCAGTAGGGCACGGCCACGGCACCACGCCGTGGCCGTGCCCGCGCTCCTGGCTTGTTTCCTGGTGCTCTTCGCACCCTGGGCCGCCGTGCCCGCCTGGGCCCACCCCTACCTGGTCCAGACGCAGCCCGGCCCCGGCGTGGCCCTGCGGGACCCCCCGCCGCTGATCCAGATCGGCTTCACCGAACGGGTCGTGCTCGAAGGCTCGTCCCTGCGGCTCGACGACGGCGACGGCAACCCGGTGGCCCTGGGTCCGGTCCACGCGCCCAAGGAGGGCCCCGGGCTGGCCGCTGACATTAAGGGCACGCTCGGGGGAGACGTGTACCGGGTCCGGTGGGTCGTCCTGGGGGAGGACGGGCACAGCTCCTCGGGCGAGTTCCGCTTCGGCGTCGACGGCCCCGGCGGGGTGCCCCCGAAACACGCCGAGTCGCTGTCGGCCACCGGCGGGCCGGCCGACCAATCGGCGGCGTCGGACGGACCGCTCCGCATCGCCCTCCGGTGGCTCGGGCTCCTCGGCGCCTCGCTGCTCGTCGGCGGCGCCGTGCTGTTGACCCGTCTGCGGGGACGGCTCGATGAGGACGTGGCCGACACCGTCAGCGGCCGGTGGGGGCGGCTGGCCCGCCCGGCCTGGGTGCTGACCCTGCTCGGCTCGATCGCCGCCGTCGTGGGCGCCGCCGGCGCCGGGGCCGGCGGCACCCGCCTGTCGATCCTCCTGGCCACCAGCACCGGCGGGCTGGCACTGGCCCGGCTGGCCGGCGTGGTGCTGGCCGGCCTCGCCGGCGTAGTGGGACGGCCCGGCGCCCGCCGGGACCAGTTCCTCGGCATGGCCGGCGCCTTCTTCCTCGGGGCGGAGGCGGTGGGGGGCCACATCACGGCGGTGACCACCGCCGCCCGGATCCCGGCCATCGTCGCCCAGGGCGCCCACCTCGCCGCCGCCGCCATGTGGGTCGGCGGTCTCGGCGTGCTGGCCTACGCCATGGCCGGGGTGGCCGACGCCCTCCGGCCCGCGGCGTGGCGCACGGCGGCGGCCGCCTACCGGCCGGTGGCCGCCATCTCGGCCGTGGTGGTGATCGCCACCGGGGTGATCGCCTCGGTCCGGGAGGTTCAGCACCGCTACTTCCTGCTGTGGTCGGCCTACGGGCGGTTCCTCCTGGTCAAGTGGGCGCTGGTGGCGGCCATGCTCGTCCTCGGCGGCCTGGCCGGGCGGGCGCTGGGCGGCCGCCGCACCCGCGGGACCGTCACGAGCGGCCGGCGGGCGAGGCCGGTGGGCGGGCTGCTGCGGACGGAGGCGGTGCTCGGGGCCGCCGTCCTCGTGTTCGCCGCCACCCTCGTCGGGGTGGCCCAGGGGCGGGGGCAGCCGCTCCCGGCCCAGAAGGGCAGCGTGCTGGCCGGGCCCGCGTTCGCCAACGCCGTGGTCGGCGGCGCTCTCGTCCGGATGGCGCTGTCGCCGGCGGCGCCGGGCCGCAACCGGCTCACCGCGCTGCTGGCCAACCCGGTCGAGGCGGCCACCGCCGGCGGGGTGCAGCGCTCGGCCTCGGCACCGGGCGAGCAGGAGGCGGTGTCGGTGTCGCTGGTGTGCGACTGTGCCGCCAAGCCGGTCGCCGCCGATCTGACCCGGGCGGCCGGGGCCTGGCGGACCGACGTCGAGTTGCCGACGGCCGGGGTCTGGCGGGCGTCCCTCAAGATCGGGAGCGGCACGTCGCTGGCCCCGGTGGCGCTGCGGGTCGCCACCGGGAGCGCCCCGGGCGCCTCGCCCTACGAGATCAGCTCGATCGGCGACCTGTCGGGGGCCGCCGCCCGCCGCTGCCGCTCCTTCCAGCTCGGGCTGGTGCTGTCGCTGGGGTTCCTCAACGCCAAGGGCGGTGTCGGGGGCCGCAAGGTCCTGGTCCGGGCCGGCGACGACGCCGGCGACCCCGTCCAGGCCCGGAAGCTGGCCGAGCACGACACCGGCGCCGCGCTGGCCGTTCCCTGCGGCAGCACCGCGGCGGTGACGGCCGGCGTCCTCCAGAAGCACATGCCGGTCATCGTGGCCGACGGCCTGGCGCCACCGGTGAACGGCGAGCGGGTGTTCCGCCTCGCCGGCGACCCGTACGCCGAGGGCTGGGCCGCCGGCCGGACGGTGGCCCGCAGCGGCTTCGTCGGCCGGACGGACGCCCCCCGCCGGATGGCCGTCGTCGTCGAGGGAAGCGACCCGGGCGGGGCGCGGGCGGTGGCCGGCGTGAAGGCCGCCCTGGCCCTCGACCCCGCCGAGGCGGAGAAGGTCGAGGGGACGAAGGCGCCTCCCACCGCCGACGTGGAGGTCGTGGCCCGGACCCACGAGCCCGGGACTCCGCTGTTCCCGCTGGTGGAGGATGCGGCCAACGGCGACAAGTACGTGGCCGCCTTCCTGGCCGCCGACCCCGCCGCCCTCGGCCCCGCCATCGACCAGCTCACCGACCTCGAGATCGCTTCGTCGTCGGCGCTGCTGGTGGCCTCCCGGGGCTTCGACGAGGCCTTCCTGCGGAGCTCGAAGATCGGCCGCCGGGGCGACGTCAAGATCTTCGGTGAGGTCGCCCCCGACAGCGCCGAATCGCTGCTCTACACGCGGCTGGTGTTCACGATCTTCCCCGGAGAGCAGCCGTCCATCGACGGGCTACGGGGCTATCTGGCCGGGAAGGCCATTGTGGCCGGTCTGGCCGGCGGGTCGTCGGTCGACGACGTCGCCGAGCGCCTGAAGCTCCTGAACCTGTTCTCCGACGGGGTGGTGTCGGGGTGGAGCCCGGCCGCCCCGGCGGCGGGGTCGTGGCGGTTCTTCCTCTACAAGGGCAGTTTCATCCCGGCCGGCCTGCAGCCGGGGGCCGCGCCCGAGGCGGGCCGGTTCTTCGCCGAGGGCGGCGCCTGGAGCCGGGTCGCCACCGGCAACGTCGGCCTCTGCGGGCCCCAGCTCACCGTCGACGGGCCTCCGCCGCCCTGCACCGCCCCGCCGAAGAAGTGACGGCGGGCGCCCGGGTCAGCCCTTGATGATCTTGTTCAGGCGGCGGAACAGGTCGTCGGTCTTCTCCTTCGAGAGGCCGGTGACCTGGATGCGCCCGGCGAAGTTGGCGAACTGCAGCACCGGGGCGCTGACGAGGTTGCGGTCGACGACGATGGCCAGCCGCTTGCCCTGGTTGCGCCCGGCGAACCCGTCGAGGTTGGCGCCCCCCACGCTGCCGAGCACGACGGACAGCGCCGGCTCACCGGCCGGGGTCTCGGCCACGGTGGCCGATCGCACGTCCCTCGCGTCGACGATCGGCTGGCCGAGCTCGAGGCACTCGGCGACCTTCCCCTCGGTCGTCTTGGGGAGGACCGCCTCACCCTTCTTCGGTGCCTTGGACGGGCAGGGCGGCGGGTTCGAGGCCAGGACGGGGCGCAGCTCGAGCAGGCTCCGCTCGGAGTCGCCGCTCTTCTTGCAGGCCATTCCCGCGCCGGAGAGCCCGACCGCCAGCAGGGCGGCGGCCGCCAGACGGCGCCACGGACCGACGGTCGTCATGGCATGAGTATCCCCGCTCGGAGCCTCAGGCGGTGAAGCCGGCCAGGACCGCGGTCACGTTGGAGTCGTAGGTGAAGCTGAAGCCGGCCTGGTGGCGCTCGCCGTGGAAGACCTCGACGAACTTCACCCACATGTTGCGGGCGGGATCGAACCACATCGTCTTGTTCCGATAGCCCTGATCGGCCGACCCCGGTCGGAACTTCCGGTCGACCTGGACCTTCCAGGCGTTGACGGTGGTGCCGCCGACGGCCAAGGCTTCCTGGCCGACGACGGTGGTCTTCCAGTCCTCCGTGCGGCTCACGCTGCCGTCGGCCGCCTTGGCCTGCGTGACCCCGGAGCGGGACAGCCCGGGCTGCAGCGGCGCCGGGATCTCGAGGATCGGCGGCTGGTAGTCGGCCTGGCTCGTCTCCGTCCGCGGCCCGAAGGTGACCGAGCCGCCCTCGAAGTCGAAGTAGACGCCGTCGTTGCGGAAGCCGACGATCTCCCGCTCGGCGTGCTTGTCGGAGTAGGTCAGGTCGGCGACGAGCTGGTCGGGCTTGATGTCGGTCCCGCCGTGAACGACCATCGTCATCTTGTCGGGGAACTTGCGGTTCCCGACGAAGGAGGCGCCCTCGGTGCCGTCGACCGTCCACGTGTAGGTCCCGGCGGCGGGCTTGCCCGGCCCGGTCGGCTGGCTCGGCGGCGCAGGCGCCGGATTGGCCGGGCCGGTCGGGGTCGGGTTTGGCCCGGGGGCGGGCCCCGACGCCGCCCGGGTGGTCAGAGTGGCGTGGGCCGGCGCCGAGCTGGCGGTGGTCGGTACGGCGGACCCCGCTCTGCGGGCGGAGGTGGCCGTGGTGATCGACGGCGCCGTCGGGCCGGTGGTGCCCGGCTGGGCGGTCGTGGTGGCCGTCGTCTCGGCGGTGGCGGCGGTGGAACTGGTCTCGCCCGGTGGCGGGCCGGCGACAGCGAACTGGCCGCCCCGGCGGAAGGAGGGCGGCCCCTTGTGGGTCAGCTTGTAGCCGACGACCCCGGCAACCAGGAGCGTGACCGATGACACGCCCGCGATGACTTTTACTCGTAAGGACGGACCTCGCGACACGGCGTTCAGACCCCCATCTGGCCTTTCGGCTTGCCTTCAGGATAGCGCATCGGCGTCCCGCACCGAAAGAGACGCCGCGGCCTTATCAAAGAATTCAGCCTCCCTTGAGGCGAGTATTTTTGTCTTTACCAGTGAAAAGCTTTTGTTAAATCTGATTGCGCAATTGCGCACATCCGTGTACAGTCATGTTCGTGACAGTTCCCGCGGGGCTGGTCGAGGAAGTAGCCCGCCGCTTCGCACTGCTGTCCGACCCGACCCGCCTGCGGATCCTCGACGCCCTGCTCGAGCGCGACGACATCACGGTCAGCGAGCTGGCCAACGTGGTGGGCGAGGCCGCCCCCAACGTGTCCCAGCACCTGAGCCGGCTGCTGGCGGCCGACATCGTGGGCCGCCGGCGGGAGGGCAGAACCGTGCGGTACTCGGTGGCCGACGCGACGATCCGTCCCCTGTGCGATCTCGTGTGCCAGGCGCTCGCCGCCCGAGGGGGGGCGTGACCGGGCCCCCGGGGTGCATCTTCTGCCGGCGGAGCGAGAAGGCTGACCTGCTGGCCGGCAACGACCTGGCGATCGCCTTCCCGGCCGGCTTCCCGGTGAGCCCCGGGCACGCCCTCATCGTGCCCCGACGCCACGAGCCCGACTTCTTCTCCCTCACCCCGGAGGAGCAGGCCGCCCTCGTCGCGCTGGTGAACCCGGTCCGGGCCGTGCTCGGCGAGCGGTTCTCCCCTGACGCCTACAACCTGGGCGTCAATGCCGGGAAGGCCGCCGGTCAGACGATTCAGCACACGCATCTGCACGTCATTCCCCGCTACGCCGGCGACGTGGCCGAGCCACGGGGCGGCGTCCGCTGGGTGCTGCCGGAGACGGCTCGCTACTGGTAGGCGGTGCGCCGCTCACGCCTTCACCCGGCCGATCTGGCGGGCGAAGGCCATGGCCGCCGAGCGGTACATGAGGTGGGAGAACTTGGAGAACGGGAAGTAGGCGAACAGCCCGAAGATGCAGACCAGGTGGATGGTGTACGAGACGTAGGCGGCGGTGCCGGTCTCGGCGTAGCGCAGGATCTCGGTGATGAAGCCGGTCACGGCCGTCAGGCCGAGGAGACCGGAGAAGAACCAGTCCGAGTAGGCCGACTTGCCCGACTGCTCCGGCCGGTTCATGCGGACCCACAGCGTCTGGGCCAGCCCGGCCAGGAGCGCCACGCCGCCGACGTTGCCGACGATCTTGACCGGGTCCCAGATCGGCAGCGACAGGACGTCGCCGTGGTGGTGGATCCCGAGGCGGGGGAAAATCTCGGTGTAGAGGGCGGCGCCGGTGGTAGCCGCCGTCAGGCCGAGGAAGCCATAGAACAGACCCATGTGGGCCCACATGCGGGGGTGGGCGGTCTTGCAGTCGCCGAAGTCCTTGTGGCTGAAGACATCGACCAGCGTGCCGCGCACCGCGCTCGACAGCGGGGAGCGCGGCGTCCCCTCGGGAACGGTGCTCTGCAGGCCGGCCCAGAACGTGCGCAGGCTGACGAAGGAGAGGGCGGCCACCACGCCGACCACCGACAGGACGAAGACGTCGACCCAGCCTTCGCCGAGGTACCGCCCGAAGAGGACGTCGCCCTTGGGGAAGACCCCGTCACCGCCGCCGAACCCCGCTGCGCCGAGCACCAGCAACCCGACGAGGACGGCGGGGATGGCGATGGCCAGCGGCAGGGCCTTCGGATCCCGGGGGATCCGGGTCATGAACCGGGGGACGGCGTACTCCTCCATCTGGAGGTCGCGGGTGGCGGCCATGACGTCGCCGGGCCGGGCGTCGACCGGGCAGTGGGTGATGCAGTCGTTGCACTGGAAGCACAGCCAGGCGTCGGCGTCGGTCAGCAGCTTGTCCTCGAGGCCCCACTGGGCCCACACCATCTCCTTGCGGGGGAACGCCTCCTCGAGAGGGGTGCGGGGGCAGACGACCGAGCAGGTGCCGCACTGGTAGCAGCGGCGCAGCGTCTCAGCGCCGTAGCCCAGCATCCGGTCGACCGCCGCCGGGTCGGCCACGATCACGTCGGGCTGGGGAGTCCGTTCCGCTTCGAGGGTCATGGCATGCCCTTTAGAACTTGTAGGGGTTGGCGCCGAGCTTGCGGACGCTGTCGACGAAGTCGCCGACGATCTCGGGGATCCGGTCGTAGTCGCTGATCTCGATCTCGACCGGGAGGACCCGCTCCGGCTCGATGGTCAGCCGGTTGAGGGTCTCCATCACGTTCACCAGCCGCTTGGCGGCGAGGGCCGAGCCCTGGATGAAATGGCACTGGTAGTCGTCGCCCGACTTGCAGCCCATGAGCATGATCCCGTCGATACCCGACGAGAGGGCGTCGGCCACCACGGCGACATTGAGGGAGCCGAGGCAGCGCAGCGGCACGACCCGGACCGCGGCGTCGAAGCCGAGGCGGTTGATGCCGGCGAGGTCGAAGGCCGGGTAGGCGTCGTTCTCGCAGGCCAGGGCGACGATGCGGGGGACGTCCTTGTCGGGCCCGAAGTCGATGGCCTTCAGCGTGGCCGAGAGCTGCTGGACGCTGTAGTCCTCGAAGGAGATGACCTGGACGGGGCAGGCGCCCATGCAGATCCCGCAGCGGCGGCACCGCTCGGGGTTGAGGGCCGGGAAGCCCTTGGCGTCGAGCTCGATGGCCGAGAACGGGCATTCCTGGGAGCAGCGGCCGCACTGGGTGCAGCCCTGGTAGCGGGTGGCCGGCAGCGACAGGTCGCCGGCGCGGGGATGGGTGGACCGCCCGCTCCCGATGAGCTCGAGGCTCTGGAGGGCCTTGAGGGCGGCGCCGGTGGCGTCCTCGGCGGCGAAAGCGCCGTCCATCGGCTCCCGGACGGTGCCGGCGGCGTAGATGCCGGTCCGGCGGGTCTCGTAGGGGAAGCAGATGAAGTTCGAGTCGGAGAACCCGAACTTGGCCGTCGGCAGGCCCGGCCCCTGGAGGTACATGAGGTGCAGCACGTCGGAGTCGGCGGTCGACGGCACCATGCCGGTGGCCAGCACCACGAGGTCGACCGGCAGGCCGACGTCTTCGCCGACGAGAGAGTGCGCGAGGCGCACCAGGAGCCCGTCGCCCTCGGCGTCGTCAATGCTTGTGACTCTGCCCTTGGTGAAGTACACGCCCGGCTGCTCCGACACCCGCCGGTAGAAGGCCTCGTAGAGGCCGGGGGTGACGATGTCCTCGTAGATCACGTAGGCCCGGGCGCCGGCCTCGGTGGCGTAGAGGGCGTGCTTGAGCGAAACCATGTCCAGGACGTTGGTGCCGAAGGAGAAGTCGTCGTCGCGGAAGGCATCGGAGCCGGATCCGTTGGAACCGAGCCCGGCCCGGGGGCGGGTGACGATGGCCACCCGCTTGACCGGCGCTCCGTCGGACGGGCGGACGAGCGCGCCCGAGCGGGCCATCTCCTCGAAGGCGACGTTGGTGACGACGTCGGGGAGGTTGCCGACGCCGAGGCGGTCGATGACGGATGTGTCGGGCTGCCAGCCGGTGGCCATGACCACGGCGCCGGCCGGGAACTCGCTGCGCTTCCCGTCCTGGTCGAGGGTCACCGCGAGGCCGCCGGGCTCGCCGGCCATGGCGGTGACGTCGGCTCCGGTGTGGACGGTGATCCGGGGATGGGCGACGACGGCGTCGATCAGCTCCGAGATACGGACGGGTTCGAGCTCGCGGTAGGGCGGACGTGT
>WNGI01016969.1_pt1 | contig 10486 bp, 10 predicted proteins | sample 5400621 | NCBI WGS metagenome assembly WNGI01 (sample SAMN13153374, study PRJNA577476) | soil metagenome | isolation source: 20 cm soil or saprolite under Garry oak tree replicate 1 | place: USA:California | collected 2016-06-15 | reverse complement strand
ATGGGCGACCGCCAGATCCTGTTCATGCACTACTACCTCGACCTTCCCATTGAAGAGATTGCCCTCTCGCTCGGGATCTCGCGATCGGCCGCCAAAGGACGCATCTACAGGGCCTGCCATCGCTTGCGGCCCGGACTCCTCGAGGAGGACATCTGATGACTCTCCGGGATGACATCCGCGCCGGATTCGACAGGAAGCAGGCGACGCTCGGTGAGGTCGGCGACGCGCGCCACCGGTTGATGCAGGATGCGCTGGCTGCACGGGAGCATGTCAGTCACCGGGCGCAGTGGGCCGCGGGCATCGCGGCTGTTCTGATCGCGACCCTGGTGATCACCACGTTTGCGCTGATCAGGGGCGTCGGCCGGCCCCATGCGACACCGGCGGTCACCCCAACCGCGAGGACCCAAAAGTTGAGTGTGTCCGACTCCACGCCTATCCTCCTGATTCGCGAGACCTCGGCTTATCAGAAGATCGACGCCATCACGTGGGACGGCAAGGCAGCTGGAACGCTCCCCTTCGACCTGGGTGACAGCCTTCCCAATCCCGCAGCCAACCTGTTCGCCAGCGCAGGCGTGATTCGCGACCGCAGCGGGGCGGTAGTTGCTTCGGGAAGCTTCGGTGGCAAATTCTTTTCAGGCACCTGGGCTGACGACGAAGTGCACTTCTGCTTGATGACGCCCGTCGATAATCCAGGCGCTGGCGGCCTGCCAACGACGCTGAAGCTGTTTGATGCCCGCGCGGGCACAGCCAGAGACGTGCTGAAGGTCGGCACGCTCTACAACCAGACATTCATGAGCGTGGCAGCATGCAGCGTCGAGTTCGATCGGGCGGTGGTGGTTCAATCGGCGGGTCAAGGCATCGGAACCGCGCAGTACTGGGTCGTTGAACTGTCGACTGGAAAGATTCTCTGGACGCACAACTTCCAGGAGTCGAAAGGGCTGCCGGTCCAGATTGTGAGCTCCAGGGACGGTCAGACCGTCGCCGAGAGCCAGGGACTGACCTCCACGCTCTTCGGGCTCGACGGCGCGGCGATAGGTCATATCGCCGGCTCCGTCCAGATTTTCTGCTGGGATGGTTCGCTTGCCTTGGTCGACGCCGGCACCGGCGACGGGCCGGCGAGGATTGTCAGGATCAGCGATGGCAGCACCGTGTGGTCGGGACCGAGCGGCCCGGGGTTCTACGTATCCAGCTCTGGGGCCCAGCCTGATGGCGCGAGTATCGCCGTTGGCCTGCACAACCCTGCCTACACCGCCGTCAACGGTCTCACCCCGGTGGACCTGTACATCGTGGCGCCCGATGGGCACGTGGTCGCGGAATTGAAGGACATCTACTGGTAGCACGGCCCGCCGCGCCTGCAGAATCAAGAGCGCGGTGAAGCGTCCTGTTTCGGTTGCGGCGGAGCTCAGCTGGTCCGACGTCCATGCATTTCGACTCGCGCGCCATCACCTGGTCAAACGCGCACCAAAGTCTCAGCTCGCGCAGGTCGTCGGCGACATCGGCGGCGTGCAGGCACAGGTCATGTCGTTTGCCGAGCTGCAGATCGTGGTGCGCGTCGACTGCACGCCGGCGGACATTCGTGAGGCACTCTGGAAGCGGAAGACCCTGGTCAAGACGTGGCTCATGCGGGGAACGCTGCACCTCGCTCGCTCCACCGACCTTCCCGTCTACACCGGCGTGCTTGGCGCGTACACGCTGCGCAACGTCAAGGCGTGGCTCAAGTACCTGCAGCTCACCGAGCCGGAGATGAACAACCTGTTCCAGCGAATCGGAGGCGCGCTCGATGGCACGCCCGTCACTCGAGAGCAGCTCATCACAGTGGTCGGTCGTGGCCAGACCGCGCACGTGCGCCAGATCTTGAAGTCCGGATGGGGCGGCCTCCTCAAGCCCGCGGCGCGCAGGGGCTGGCTTTGCTTCGGGCCGAACCGCGGCCAATCCGTCACGTTCGTGCGCCCCAAGAGCTGGCTCAACGAATGGCACGAGCTCGAGCTCGACGTCGCGAACGCGGAGCTGGCCAGGCGTTACCTGCGCGCCTACGGTCCGGCGACGAGGAGGGATTACGCACGCTGGATGGGCAATTTCCCGGGTGCCGACCGCGCCGCGTGGGCGGTCATCGAAAAAGAGCTGATCGACGTCTCGGTCGAAGGGCAGCCGGGCAGATGCTGGCAGCTGACCTCAAGTCGATGCGGTCACACAAGAGTCAAGAGTCGGTGCAGCTGCTGCCCGGGTTCGACCCTTACCTGATGGGCCACGCGACCCGTGACCACCTCTTCGACGCCGTCCACCGCTGGAAGGTCAGCCGCGTCGCCGGCTGGATCTCGCCGGTCGTGCTCGTCGACGGCAGCGTCCTTGGCGTCTGGACCCATGCCGTCACGAGGGGCAAGCTCCAGGTGGGCATCACACCGTTCGCCCCGCTGAAACCGCGCGTGATCAAAGCGGCGGGGGCCAGGGCCGAGACCATTGCCACGGCGCTGGGAGTGACTCTGGACCGCGTGACGCTCGGCTAAGCCGCGGTCGGGTCGGCCGGTTCCTCGGCTCGGTTGATCGCGCGCAGCTGCTCGTCGCGCCGGCGCAGCAATCGCGTGCGCTCCCTGCTTCGCGTCGTGTTCTTGATGGCCCAGATCAACACGACGATCGCGCCCACGAGCGCCTGCGCGACGGCGACTGTGAACAGCGCCGCCTCGAGGCCACGGCTTCCGTAGACAGGTGAACGAAGCCCCACCGAAATTGCGCCCGCCGCGAAACCAAGAATTGGCCGGACCGCCCACGAGCTCGGCAGGGACCGCCTATCGGAGAGGATCAGGCCGCCGACGAACCACAGAGGCCCGTTGTCCAGCTGGAAAACGAAATCCCAGTGGAACACGGCGATTGGAACCAGCGCGCCGAGCAGGAAGCACAGCGCGACCACCGGGCTCAGCCGGCGCGAGTAGGCGAGCCATGCGATGCCGACGGCGATGGCCATCAACGACGTCGCGAAGACCGGCCCCGGCTCGCTGCCGACGTAGAGGTGCACCGGGTCGACCGGCATCGGGTCGGATGGCAGCAGGTGCCATATCGCGATCGGCTCGGAGTTGTTGCCGCCGCTTGGGTTGACCCACGCCATGGTCGCGCCACGGTTCGCCAGAGTGACCAAAGCCCAGGCGATGAGTCCGGGTTGCGCCCGAACCGCAGGCACGTAGCGCGCGCGGAGCACCTCGAGCACCACCGCAAGCACAGCGACCTCACCGCTGAGCAGCAGCGGCGCGCCCGCGCCGATCAGCGCGATGCCAACGACGGCCGCGATGATCGGGCTTGTCTCCGGTTTCGGGATCAAGCCGCGCCACAGAAATCGCGAAACCAGCTGGGCGGCGATGCCCGCGACAAGCGCGATCCCAAGCATCTCCACCGCGGGTAGCTTGAAAATCACGAGCCCCGCGATCACCGGCGGCGCCAGTGCCATGCCGATGACGAGGTCGTCCGGAAGCGTGTCAGGGCTGAACGCAGCTCGGTCCAGCCAGCTCGCAGCACGAGCCAGCACGAGGGGATTGTATGCAATCGACCCCTGAGCTCGACCTGGGAGGCCGCTCCGGGGCATCGATAAAATAACCGCGTTTGTCGCAGCTCTCCAGGCGTCTTCTAGCGACGTTGGCGGTGGCTCCCACCCTGTTGATCGCGGCCATGGCCGCGAGCGCAGATACGTTGCCACCATCCACGTGGGTCGAGCTCGCGTCGCTGCCGGACCCCGGCCGCGTGCCGGTGTTCGCGATTGCGGTCGATCCTGTGAACGATCACGCCGTGATCGCGGGCGGAGGCCAGGGCGGCCTCTATCGCAGTGCTGACGGCGGCGGGACGTGGACGCGGGTGCAGCGAGGCAGCGCTGCTGTGCTCACAATCGCGTTCAGCCCTTTCAACCCGACCCTTGTGCTTGCGGGCACGCGCGACGGCGGCGCTCTGATGAGCACCGACGGTGGTGCGAAATGGAGCTCGGTGGCGGGACTCGGGGGCCGCCAGGTGCGCGCCTTCGGCTTCGCGCGCACGGTGATCGTTGCCGGCACGGATCACGGTGTCTACTCGAGCGACACCGGCGCCGCATGGACATCGCTTGGACTTTCGACGTCCAGCATCGACGCGATCGCTGTGGCCGCGGTCAACCCGCCGGTGCGCCTGATCGCCGGGGGTGACAGTGGTCCCTCAGGAACCGTTCCGCTCTGGACGAGCGCCGACGCAGGCGCGACCTGGACGGCGCTCAAGCCGGCGATCAGCGGCACCATCATCACCAGGATCGCCGCCGGCCCGCTGCCGTCGAACGGCACCGTGCGCCCGCTGGTGCTCGGCACCAACACTGGGCTGTTCATATCCCAGGACAACGGCACGACCTTCACATCTCTCAGCTCGGGTGCGCTGCTGCCGTCGACGGACTACACGCAGGTCGGGTTCACGGCCGCGCACTCCGACCGGTTCTACGTGACCAGCGACGGCGGCGGCGGTCAGTCGGGCGGCATCTGGGCGACCGGCGACTCCGGCCAGCACTTCAGCTCGCTTCGACCTCCGCTGCAGTCCGTGACTGCGATTGCGGTGTCGGGCGATGAGCAGCCGATCCTCTATGTCGCCACGTTTCGACCGTCAGACCATGCGGTCTTCCTGTGGAGCTATCACGACACGGGCGGCACCCCGCAACAGCCGGTGGGCGTCACGCCCACCGCGAGCGGTGCGCGCCCGCACAGCGCTCAGCCTTCAGGCTTCGATCTGTTCAAGTGGCTGAGCTCGGCACAGGCGCCGTACATCGCGCTGGGAGTCATCGCGCTCGCGGTGCTCGTGCTGGCGCTCGTGTCGCAAATCAGAAGCCGCCGCCGCTAACGTTTTCGTTGTGAGCAAACCTCACGACCGGCTGCGTGAGCTTGGCCTGACGCTGCCCGCACCCCCGCCGCCGGCGGCCTCTTACATTCCGACGCGGCTGGTGCCGGTCGGCGAAGGCAGGGCGCTGCTGTTCATCGCCGGACAGGTCTCCTCGCGTGATGGCGCGCGTCTTACTGGCAGATGCCCGGACCAGGTGAGCATCGAGCAGGCGCAGGACGCCGCCCGGGCGGCGGCTCTCAACGTGCTGGCGCAAATCGAGGCCGCCGCCGGCCTCGACAACGTGATCGAGGTCGCGCAGCTGATCGGGTGGGTGTTGTCGACTAACGACTTCGGCGATCAACCCAAGGTGATGAACGCGGCATCCGATCTGATCGCCGGCGTGCTGGGCGATGCGGGAAAGCACACCCGAGCCGCAGTCGGTGCGAGCGCGCTCCCGTTTTCGGTCACGGTGGAGATCACGGCGGTGGTGGTTGTCCGAAAAGACTGAGCCGCGGCCCGCCCCGCAGCGGTCGCGCCTCATCCTCGCCGGCAGCGCCGCCTACCTGGTCCTCATCTTCGGCGTGATGCTGTGGCGGGGCATCTCGATCGAGCCCGAGTGGGTCGTGCTCGCCCTGCTGCTCATCGCCATCGCGCTCGGGCGCGGCCGCAGCTTCATCATCGACTGGCTCCCATTTCTGATCCTGTTCCTCGCCTACGAGGAGATGCGAGGGTTCGCGGCCAAGACCGGGTTCGCGCCGTACGACCTCTCGGGGATGGAGCGTTTCGTGTTCGGAGGCACCATTCCAACGCTCGTCCTGCAGCACGCGTTCTACGACCCCGGCGTCGTCAGCCCGCAGGACGTGATCGCGATGTTCTTCTACTTCATGCACTTCCCGCTGCCGATCGTTGTCGGATTCGTCTTCTGGGTGAACCACCGTGAGCACTTCCGCCGCTTCGTCGCCGCGCTGCTCCTGATGTGCTTGCTGGCCTTCGCCACGTATCTCTTTTTTCCAAGCGCGCCGCCCTGGTATCAGTTCCCGGGCCAGGTGGTGAAGATCAACAATCAGACAGTCAGCGCACTGTGGGACGGGCAGTACTTCGTTTCGGAGATCTACAACAGCTTCAACCCGAACCGGTTCGCCGCCTTCCCGTCACTGCACGCCGCATTCCCTGCACTGGCCGCCGCGTACGCATGGACGAGGTACAAAGCGCTGGCGGTCGGATTGATTCTCTGGAGCCTGGCGGTGCTGCTGTCCATCGTCTACCTCGGCGAGCACTACGTGGTGGACGCGCTCGATGGTTACGTCTATGTGGCTGTGGCGATGGCGATCGTTGAGCTGGTGGCGGGGTGGCGCGCCAGGCGAGCGACTAAGCCTGCCACACCTTCCGCATGATCACGCGCGCGAGCTTGTCGGGGTCGTGGTGCGAGGGGATGCGGATGTTGACCACGTCCGCGGCGATGAACCGCACCTCTGGATGTTGCGTGGCGTCCTCGGGCCTGAAGACCACCTGAGACTGGCCGCCTGTCGGCATGTGCGAGTGGTTCGAGTTCACGAGCACGAAGTCGAATAGGTTCGACCCAACGTGGTCGCGGACGACGTGCAGGTAATCGTCGACGCCGTAGCCATCGGTCTCGCCGCTCTGCGACGCGAGGTTGCACACGAGCAGCTTCAGCGCGGGTGAGGCCTTGATGGCCTCGACCATCCCTTCCACGAGCAGGTTGGGAAGGATGGACGTGTACAGCGATCCGGGGCCGATGACGATGAGCTCGGCGTTGAGGATCGCCTGCGCGGCCTCGGGGTTGACCTGAGCGCCGTCGGGCTTGAGGAAAACCTGACTGATCCTTCCGTTCTGCTTGGGGATCTTCGACTCGCCCTCGACGTTGCTGCCGTTGATGGACGCGACGAGCGTCACGTCCTGCAGCGTCGACGGGACGATGGTGCCCTTAACCGCGAGCACTTTGCCGGACTCGCGCAGCGCGTGCTCGAAATTTCCGGTTACGTCGGCCATCGCCATGATGAAGAGGTTTCCGAACGAGTGGCCATTGAGGGATCCCTCTGTGAAGCGGTGGTCGAAGAGCTGCTTCATCAAGGGCTCGGCGTCCGCCAGCGCGATGAGGCACTGGCGAAAGTCGCCTGGTGGCAGCACGCGATACTCGTCCCGCAGGCGTCCCGAAGATCCGCCGTCGTCGGCGACGGTGAGGATGGCCGAGAGGTTGGAGGTGTAGGTCTTGAGACCGCGCAGCAAGGCGGACATCCCGGTGCCGCCGCCGATGGCGACGATGCGCGGGCCACGTCCGCGCAGGCGGAACGCATGGATGACTTCGACGATGCTGCCCATGTTGGTGCCGGGCAGGAACGGACCAAGAACGGATTGAGTGAGCTTCAGGTAGCTGAACGCCAGCAGCCCTACACCGAGGATGCCGAACACCGTCGCGCGCGCCCAGTACGGCCAGAACTGCAGGGTGATGTAGTAGAACTGGTACGGCAGCGTGGCCGTCTGGTAGAGCTCCTTCAAGGCGTACGCGGCACCGAGCACGAGCACCAGCTCCGCCAACATCAGCAGCAGCAGCCAGCGTTTGATCTCGAGCCCGGGTGTTAGCCAGCGCAACCAGCCCGCCGTCGATCTGAGCCTCTTGGCCATCTACCCCGGTTGCCTCAACGTGTTCAGGACGTGCACGGTTACTTGGGCTACGCTCTCCTTGAAGTATGGGGGCTCTGCATGGAATCCGCCGTGCGGTACGACTTGCGGTAGTAGGGCTCGTGGTGGCTGCCGTCGCGACCGAGCTCGCCAAGCCTGAGGCCGAGCGCACGTGGCATGGTCGCGTGTTCGGCTCTGTACCCTACGACTTCCGACCTCCTACATGGGAACGCATACGCACGGCGTACTGGAATCCCGAGTCTGAGCAGCTGTTCAGCGACCGGGTTTTCGGGGTCGGCTGGGCGGTGAACCTGTATCAGGCCAAGGTGCTGCTCGAAGACCTGTTCGACCGCCTGATGGGGGCGACGCCCCTGCATGTCGAGCGCTCCTCGCGCTCGCTCGAGCTGGGCCCTACTTCGCGCAAGTAGGCGGGGTCCGGGAGCCTGGCGGGAGTTCGCCGGCTGGCGACCGGCGGGTTTCGTCGATATGGCAAGCGGCACCCTCCCCCGCATCGGGGGGAGAGATCAGGGGTGGGGCTGTACGGGGCCTGCTTAGAATTAGGCGCTCTCGGCGTAGCCTCAACCTGAGCCGAGTTGGGGAGTGGCGCAACGGTAGCGCAGCTGACTCTGGATCAGAAGGTTGAAGGTTCGAATCCTTCCTCCCCAGCCAACAGTACATGTAGCCGATACGGGGAAGTGTCCACAAAACTCAGGCCGTTCCATGCCCCATCGCGGCCCTCAGGCCTGGCGACCAGCCGACCGTCCGCGTGGGAGTCAAGGACGTCGAGAGGTAGGCGTACTCCCTGTCGTGGCATCACTCATCTTCAACGACGCGCACCTCCAGCCCTGCTCGGGGCGACGGGCAGCAGTCGCTTAGTTAGGCTTGACCTTGAAGAGGAGCCCATCCTGCGGGTCAGTAATCCAGACTGACCCGAACGCGACGGTGGCCGCCCAGGCCGGGCCGGGGAGTTTGAGTCGACCGACGACTTTGTGCGTAGTGGTATTGATGCGCCCGAGGAAATTGTCGGTGGTGGCGTACCACACGGAGTCTTCTCCCAACGCGATTGCTGGCGAGTTGCCACCCGCATTGCTCACTTGGGTAACTGCGTTGGTGGCCGGATCGATGCGTGTGACGCCGGGGCCGGGGTCGCAGCCGCCCGCGACCCAGACCGCTCGGTTGTCGGCGACTATTTCACGGCAGACACCTTTGTCCGGGATGGTGGCGACGACAGTGTCGTTGCTCGGATTGCGGGGTCGATCTTCGCCACCGAACCGGTCGGATCGCCATTGTGGTTTGCGACCCAGACGTAACCGTCGAAGACTGTGATTCCCAAGGCTCCATGCTCGCCGGAAGTGAGGCTCCCGACAACCCGGTCGGTGGCCGGGTCGATCCGGGTCACCCGGTTGCCAGGGGCGCTGGTCACCCAGATCGAATCTTCTCCGACGGCCAGGATCGCCGCGGGATCCGGCAATGTGATTACGGCGGTGACGAAGTACGTCGTCGGATCGATCCTGACAACGGAGCTGCCCTGGCCGGTGGAGACCCAGATCGAGCCGAAGCCGGCTGTAACGTCGCGGGCTGACTGTATGGAAATCGTTGCAAGCAGAGTCCCGCCAGCTGGGAGCGCTGGTACCGGCCTGCGAAGATTGTTCGCGGTAAGGGCTCCGAGAACTGCCACCAGTGCCAACAGGGCGACGACGCTGACACCGATGACCAGCTTTCGCGCGTTCACGCGCCGAGGTGACTCCATCGTTTTCGCCCCCTAGGTAGATGGTGGTTGATATCTGGACAAGTTCGATTCGTGGTCAGATCTTGTGCTCGGCTCAGACGAGAAGCCGCTGCGCAATTCACTGATCAGATGCCGCCTCGCGCGCCGCGCGAGACCTCGACCTGGATAAAACTGGTCGCATTGGAACGATGGACTCGTCTGCATCTCAAGTTCCTGATATGTCGGCGTGTCCCCCATGCAACCCAGGCAGCGCCCACTGACCCTGCCGACCGGGTCCACCATCCAGCCTGTGGACGCATATCCATTGCCGCACAGCCCGCACAGCCGGGGTGCAGTCAGAGGCTCCAACCAACCCATGACGTCCCCGATGGCGGATCGCCAAGCGCGCGAAGCATGATTGCCGGCGAAGACGGCGAACGCAATTGCGGCCGCGGTTGAGATACCTCGGAACCTGCGCGAAGTCATCGTCTTTGGTCCTCCCCAGGCCGCGTCTTGTTTCAAAGGTGATCCACCGGTCAGAGGCGAGAGTAGGGCGGCTTGGCGCGTTTGCCTATGCCAGTCGACACATCCTCAACGTGTCGTTCAACACATCTCGCCTAGCCGGCCCTTCGGCGAAGAGCCGCGGCAGCCCCGCGTCATTACGGTACTGAGCGAATACAGGTTATCTGTATACAGCCCTCTAGGAACACGCCCCAGAGTCTTCTGGGACGCGCCGCGCGCCGATTTCACGCCAAATGTGCGTCCTGGGCTCAGACGCGACGCTACCGCGCAATTCACTAATCAGACGTAGGAGTTCCAGTTCAAAGAAGCGATCATTAGTGCGCGGATCGCTCTGGATCAGAAGGTTGAAGGTTCGAATCCTTCCTCCCCAGCCAACCGAAACCGCTGAATTCAGCTACTTCGCCTAAACCGGTGTAGCCGCTCTGGGCGTTCGAGGCCGAGGTATCAGTAGCCGAAGCGCATCGCGATCATCATGCTGAAGAGGACGAGAAACCCGCCCAGCTCGATCCTTCCGTAGCCAGCGAGCCTTTGATCCAGGGCCTCAATCTGCTCAGGCCCCTCAGCCGCGATCAACTTGCCGACCACTGGGCTGAGGCGCGCGCCCTCGAAGGCTGCGACGCCAACCGCCAGCAGGATCGCCGCCATCCACGTCACGCCGTAGGGCGATGGGAGCATGTTCAGCACTCCGCCGCTGAGGCCTCGGAGAATTCCGAGAAGGATGGTCGCGCCGGCCACCGCCGCCACCAACCGGCCGTACCTGGCCGCGAACGCCTCAATTATCCCGCGCCGCGTGTCGGGCGGGAA
>WNGI01006716.1_pt1 | contig 10486 bp, 10 predicted proteins | sample 5400621 | NCBI WGS metagenome assembly WNGI01 (sample SAMN13153374, study PRJNA577476) | soil metagenome | isolation source: 20 cm soil or saprolite under Garry oak tree replicate 1 | place: USA:California | collected 2016-06-15 | reverse complement strand
CCATCTACCTCCGGGCGTATCCGGCCTTGCGCGATGACCTGCATACGCTTGGAGCGTCGTAGCCGCTGAGGGGTCTCCCCTCCCGAGGAGATGATCCCAGCGAATCATCTCCGAGATCAGAGAGATTCTCCGATAGTTGTGAGGCTACCGTAAACGCCGCGACCCATACTTGCCGGACAATCGCGCGCTGAATTTTCTCCTGGGTGTCATCGGGGAACCAAATCTGCTTGTAGGGCAGGACGTCGCTGCGATCCAACCCAAACGAGTCCCACAAGGCCGTGATGGCTTCCGCGACCGTCGCACCGGGGTGGTCGCGCAGATAGGATTCGCAGCCGGCAACGGCATGCTGCAGCTTGGTGGGCACGGACCTGCTCCTTGTTGGCGTGGTGATCTCGTGATGCTGGAGAAAAATTCGAGGTGAGGCCGGCCTTCCTGCCGAACAGCAACGAATTTTTCTTGTTCGTTCGGTAGTTGGGGGGGATTCGGCCAAACTCGAAGCCTTGCAAATCGGCCTAGGCTCTTGTTCCTCTGAGCCTCGGATCCAAGGCATCGCGTAACCCATCCCCAAGGAGATTGAAACCCGGGACGGTCAGTATAATGGCGATGCCGCGTGTGACAGACACCCACAGCGCGGGACGCAAGACGGTCAGACCCTCATCCACCATCCGGGTAATGCGAGCGGGGGCGTCCACAACGCGCCCCCGCTCCGCCGCCTCGTCCAGATCTACTTGTACTGACTGAGGATTGCCGTTGCATCTCGCTGGGCTTGGTCCAGCGCGGCTTTGACGGTGAGACGGCCCGTCTGCGCAGCTTGCACTGCCGTCACCAGGAGCAAGCCTACCCGATCCACCTCGTGGATCGTCATCTGCTCCCCCGCGTATCGCAGCTGCTCCGTCGCCGTCAACGCCTGAGGCGCTATCTTCAGGTACTCTCTAAAAGCGGGCAGTGACAATTCGCTTTTGCGGATGGGCACGTACCCGGTGCCGATGGTCCAGCGCGCTGCGGTCGCCGGTTCGGTCATCCAGCGAATGAACGTCCATGCCGCTTTTTGATGCTCCGGTGGAGTCTTCTTGAAGATATAGAAGCTGCCGCCGCCCGTGGGAGCGCCGTACCGCTTGTCTCCCGGCATGAACGCCGCCCCCCACTGGAAGGTCGCGTTCTTCCGGATGAATGTCATTGCGCCGGTGGACAAGTACATCATCGCCACCTTCTGCTGAATGAAGTCCTGGCTCGTTTGATCCCAGAAGGCCTCGCTCGATGCCCCCGGAGGATGTACCTTGTATGTGTTCTGTAAATCGAGGATGAACTGGACCGCTCGCTCGGCCTGCGGAGAGTTGAACTTCACCCACTTGCCGTCCGGGTCGGCCAGGTCCCCACCCGCTTGAATGATGAACCCCTGGATGATCCAAGGCGAGGAGTCCACCACCGGAATCTGGACGCCCCACTGCGTCACCTGCCCACTCTGATCCCGCACCGTCAGCTTCTGGGCGTCGGCGACGAGTTCCGTCCAGTTCTTCGGAGGCTGGTTCGGATCCAGCCCGGCCTTCTGAAAGAGATCTTTGTTGTAGTAGAAGATTGGCGTGCTGCGCTGCCAGGGAATACTCCAGATGTGACCGTTCGCGCGTGCGTTCAACAGAAAGGCGCCGTAGAAATCGTCCAGCCAGGCCTTGCCGCCACTTTGAGCAACCATGTCGTCCAGGGGAATGATGGCGTCCCGGTCAAGGAGCGAGAAGAGCTCGGGCGTGTCCAGCACCGCCACGTCAGGCGGGTTGCCGCCCATGACGCCCGTCATCGCCTTGGCCATGGCCTCGACGTAGTTTCCGGCGAACACCGGCTCAACCTTGATGTCGGGGTGGGCGGTATTGAAGTCGCTCACCATCTCGGTCATGAGCTTGTTCAGCGGCCCGGAGACACCCACCGGGTAATAGTACTTCAGCTGCACTGCTCCCTGGGCATTGAGAGCGGCCGGCACCGCGGCGAGAACCAAGGCTACCGCCACCGCGCAAGCCACCGTCCGTGTCGAGAGCATTTTTGCACCCCCTCCGTTCACGATAAATGGCCGTCCCGAAGCCGTGTCTCCTTCACCGGTGATGCATTCTTTCCCTTGTCGATGAAGCGCCGGCCCTCAGTTGCCTCGACGAGCGGGGAAGATAGCCAAAACGATGATCGTATCTTCGGCAAAGGCGTAACTGATGCAGTAGGGCTCGACCAAGAAGAAGCGAAGAACCGGCGTACGGCTCGTGCCGCCGCACGGGATGCATCTCTGGAAATTCGGAGATCATCTTGATTCGACTGAGAACAGCTTCCCTAACTTGTCCGGAAAGGCGTCGGAAGGTGTCGGCCGCGGGGTCAGTCCAAAGGACTCTCACCGCGCCTTAGTGCGCCGGCCCCTCTGGATCACCCTCGAATGCGGCACAAGACGACCTTCCTTCTGCGCCGCGAGTCCGGCTTCCATCGCCTCACGCGCATGGCGCTGCGAGAGAATCGCGTCGAGCACCCGCTCGACGCTCTCGCGATCAGCAAAGTATCGCAGAGCCTCTCTCACCACAAAACTCTTGTTACCAGCCCGCGGCTCGGCCAATGCCTTCAGCAGCCGGTAACTTTCCTCATCGAGAACGACCTGGACTTTCTTCGCCACCCCCGACCCCGCATGCATGACTTATCATGATCACACCACACCCTTCAAGATATACGGCGGTGCTGCCCCGGCACTCCGCCCATGCGTCCAGACGATGCCGCGCCGCCCGGGGCTGCTACGGCGCGGCGCTCCACCCGACCGGGTACAGACCGGGAACGGAGACGGGGAGCCGGCCGCGCGCGCGCATCTCGCCAAAGAGGACCTGGACGGCCGCCGCCACCGAGGGAGCCCGGTAGCCCATGGCGGAGATGTAGGCATCCACCCCGGACACGCGGGCCACCTCGTACGGATCCCGGCATCCGAGGACCACCACGGGAGCGCGGCGGGCGCTGAGGAGCGCGTCGATGAACCGGTGCTGCGACTCGTCCGGGAAGTCGAACCCGGCCAGCGGGAATTTTTCAGTCACCACTACGATCACGGCCGCCTCTTCGGCGAGCGCCGGCGCGCGCCCCAGGTCCTCCGGGGGAACATTCACGAAAGACGTCCTCGCGTGGCGCCGCTGAATCTCCCGAAGCGCAATCTCGGCGGGGCGCTCCACGACATTCGGACCGATCCCCCGGCCGGCCGCCATCCGCCGATACCCCTCGGGGTCCGTCCCGGACGCGACAACAATGTGCTCCTCCGGACGGAGCCGGAGGGGCACCAGGCCGCGCCGGTCCTGAACGAGCACGACGGCGGCTTCGGCGGCGCGCCGTTCTGTGGCGCGGTGGTCGGGTACGCCCACGCCGCCGGCCGCCGCGCGCGGAGCGGGGGCGGATGTCCCGACGCGCGCCCACTTCTCTTTGAGCGCCAGGATCCGGGAAACGGCGCCGTCAATCCGCGCCTGCTCGACCTCGCCCCGGCGGACCGCGGCGATGAGGCTGCGCACGAGGGTGACCTGGGCCTCGAGGTACGCGGTGGGCTCTCGCCCATACCTCTCCTCCGCCAGAAGAATCATGTCGGCGCCTGCGCGCACGGCGTGCGCCACGGCGTCCGCGGGATCGAACGAGCCGCTCACCGCTCCCATGTTGAAGGAATCGGTGAGAATCACCCCGTTGAATCCGATCTCCGTCCGCAGCAGCCCGGTGAGAATCGCCGGGGAGAGCGTGGCCGGCCACCTGCGGTCCAGCGCCGAGAAAAAGATATGGGCGGTCATCACGACGTCGACGCCGGAGGCGACCGCAGCCCGAAACGGCCGCAGCTCCCGCTCCTCCAGGGACGCCCGCGGGCGGTCCACGGCCGGGAGGCCGCGATGGGTGTCCACCGCCGTATCCCCGTGTCCGGGGAAATGCTTGGCCGTCGCGCCCACCCCGGCATCGTGCAGACCCGCGATTGCGGCCTGGACGTGCTCCGCTACCGCGCCGGGCTGCTCCCCAAAGGAGCGCATCCCAATGATCGTGTTCTGGGGATTCGTGTTCACGTCCGCCGCCGGCGCCAGGTCGAGGTTGAGTCCCACGGTGCGTAACTCTTCGCCGAACACGCGGTACATGGCGCGCGTGAGGTCAGGGGACCCTGCCGCCCCCAGCCCCATGTTGCCGGGACCGGGACAGCTCCACGGGGTCAGGACCGCCCACGCCCCTTCCTGGTCAGCGCCGAGGAGGAGGGGTATCCCGGACCCTTCCAGCGCCAGACCCTGAAGCGCCGTGGCGAGGGCGGTGGCCTGATCCGGGTCGGCGAAGTTGTCGTTGCTGAGGTAACAAGCCCCCACGTGGTGCTCGCGGACCAGCACGGCCGCATCGGCGGGTATGGGACCGGCAAACGCGAGCATGAACATCTGACCCACTTTTTGCTCGAGGGACAGGCGGGCCAGCGCGTCCGCCCGGGCACCCCTCACTGCACGGCCCCCATCGCGAGACCGCTGATCACATACCGCTGAAAGAAGAGCGCCAGCAGGATCGGCGGAATCATCGTCACCACGGCTGCGGCGGACATCGCCTCCCAGGCGACCTCGTACTGGCCGATGAACAGCGAGAGCACCACCGTGAGGGGCTGAGCCGTCTCCGTGTTGGTGAAGATCAGAGGGAGCAGGAAGGCGTTCCACACCGTGAGGAAGCTCACCAGGAACACCGAGACCAGGCCCGGGAGCGCCACCCGCAGCACGATCATCCCCAGCGCGCGAAAGCGCGAAGCGCCGTCGATAAGGGCGGCCTCTTCGATATCCCGCGGGGTTCCGCGAATGTAGGTCTGCATCAACCACACGTACAGGGGGGCACCGTAGGCTACGAAGAGGAGCACGAGGCCCACCTTCGAGTCGACCAGGCCGAGCGTGCTCATCAGTTGAAACAGGGCGATGAGCGATACCCAGATCGGCAGCGGCACGAGCAGGAGCATGGCGAAGAACAGCACGCGGCGGCCCCGGAACTGGAGCCGCGCGAACGCGTAGCCTGCGAGAGACGCCAGCACGCTCAGGAGGGCGGCCGAGGAGAGGGAGACCAGGAGGCTGTTGCGGACCCCGGAGTACAGCAGCGTGGCCGACGGCAGGAATCCGCCGGCGCGGTACTTCGGGCCGGTCGTGAAGACGTCGATAAAGTTCTGGAGGGTGGGGTGCTCCGGCACCCAGTGCTTGTACGGGGCGCTGTAGAGATCGATACGGGTGGAGACGCTGCTGACGACGATCCAGTAGATCGGCGCCAGCGCCCACGCGGCCAGCACGAGAGCGAGCAGATACAGGACGACCGTGCCTCGGCGCGTCCGCGGCCGCCGGCGCATCTAGACCGCTCGTTCGTACAGCGTCCGCACGAAGACGTACCCCACGCCCATCGCCAGAAGCAGGATCACGTAGGCGACGGCCGACCCCAGCCCGATATCCAGGTTGCGAAAGACCACCTCGTAGTTATAGATCATCACGGTCTTCGTAAAGGGATTGATGATCTGACCGACCGCTCCCCCCCCCGTGAGCGACCACACCACGTCGAAGACCTGAAACGTGACAATAAATTCCACCGCCAGCACGACCGTGAACGCAGGAAGGAGCATCGGGAAGGTGACCGATCGAAGGATCTCGTGGGCTCGGGCTCCGTCGACCCGGGCGGCCTCGTAGATCTCTTGGGGAATGGACTGCAGTCCGGCCAGCAGCACGATCATGGCAAACGGGAAACGGGTCCACACCTGAGCGACCGCGACCCAGGCGAGCTGCGCCGGGGGGGACGCGAGCCAGTGCCGGTACTCGTGGATCACGCCCACCTGATACAGGAGGCCGTTGAGGGCCCCGTAGTCGCCGTTCAGGATCCACGACCACATGAATCCGTTCACGAGCGGTGGGAGCATCCAGGGAATGATCGCGATCGTCCGGAGGAGGCCGCGCCCCCAGAAGGGCTCGTTCAGGATGAGGGCTGCGCCGAGGCCGATCGCGAGGTCCGCCGGCAGCACGAGGGCGACGATAATGAGGGTCCGCCACACGCTGCCCTGAAACTCCGAGGAGGCCAGCGTCTGCCAGTAATTGCGTAGGCCGATGAAACTGGGGTGTCCCTCGAGCCCCTGGATCCGCGGGTTCGAGTTGGTGAGGCTCAGCAGGCCGGTCGAAATCGACGGGTAATAGACAAACACCGCGAGGAGCAGCAGGACCGGCAGGAGCGCCAGGTAGGCGGTGCGTTCCTGGCTGCGGATCCGGAGCATCCCCGGTCAGGGCCCAAAGGATCCGGACTACCTGTACTGCGCCTTCAGCTCGGTCCACCGCTTGGCGATCTCGTCAACGGCCGCATCGGGGGACAACTGCCCCTGCGTCGCCTTTCGGATGGCCTCCGTGACACTCTGGGTCCACGGCCCCCACCACTTCGCATACCGCGGCAACTGCCGGACGAACTTGGCCTGTTCCACCATGAGGTCGAATCCCTGGATGGCCCCCGCTGATCCAAGAGCCTCCTGCACCGACTTCCGGGAGGGGACCAAGCCCACGGCCTTGTAGATGGCCCGTTGATTCTCGGGGGAGACGTACCATTTGATGAACTCCCACCCGGCTTCCTTATGCGCGGAGAATCGGGACAATCCAATCGCCGCGTCCAGGCTCCAGGTGAAGTGCTTGGCCGGCATGAGCATGTACCGCACATCGGGGGCCTGCTTCGAAATCTTGCCGTTGTTCATCACGGCCAGCGACCCCTGCCAGGCCTGGTGAAAGACCCCGACCCCGCCCATGAACACATCGTGCGGCGTCACTTTGGTCAGCAGATCCGGTGTAATGAGCTTGTCGGTCGCGAAGAATCCAACCAGCATGGCCATGGCCGCACGGGCGGGAGAGCGGGGCGCGTTGAAGACGGGGTTGAGATCCCGATCAAACATCTCGTCTCCGGACGAGAGGGCCATGAGGTACCATGACCAGTCGATGGCCCCGAAAGAGATCGGGTACTTGTCGACGCCTTTGCGCTGGAGCTGGAGAGCCTGCCGGCGCAGCTCCTCCCATGTCGCCGGGGGCGCGCCGAAGCCTCCCGCCTGCAGACGCCTGGCATTGTAGTCCAACATCACAAGTTGCACGTACGTCGTCACGCCCTCGACCTTGCCGTCGATCGTCCAGAAGCCGAGGCGGTCGAAATCTTTGACGCCGAGGTCTGGGCTCTTGGCCAGGAGTCCGTTGAGAGGCTCCATGTAGCCCGGGGCGACGAGGAACGAGGGAGCTTCCTCCGTCAAGAAGATGACGTCGGCGGGCGCGCGCCGCCCTGCGGAGGCGATCTGCACCTTCGTGTACAGCTCGGCGGAAGGAGCGCTCAGGATCTGTACACTGATTCCCGTGCTCGCCTCGAAGGTGTTCAGGAGGTCCTTATCGGGAGGAACCCCCCACGGAGCCGTTAAGAAGGTGATGTTTCGTTTCGGAGCCGCCGCCGCCAGGTTCCCCGCCAGAATCGCCGCCAGCGGCAGAGCAAGCGCCACGAGGGACAGCAAACGATGCCTCATAGGATCCACACTCTCCCAGAACCTGCGGTCGGGTGCAGACGGTCGCTCGCCCGGTCAAAAAGGTGACGTGTGGTTCGACGCTGCGAGATCCCTGTCCTCCCCCTAGCGTAGATGTGGCAGCGCCGCCAGTCGGCAATGGAGCAGAAAGAACCGTGAGCGGCCGTTCAGAGGAGGCGCATGAAACCAGGGACGTCGTCTCTAGAGCTCCAGGGTCTCCCGAATGAAGCGCAAACTCTCGACGGAGCTTGTCTTGGGCGTCAGGACCGTCCCATTCTGCTCGACGACGATCCACCCTTGATATTCCAGTTCGCGAAGCGCTTGGGCAACGGCGGGCCAGTTACAGCGGCCGCGACCGACTTCGGTCCGAAGATCAGTCTCAGGTTTCCAGTCCTTGAATTCCACGTACGCGATCCGGTCCCGATTCCGGCGGAAAAACTCCTCGGCCGAATGACCAACGAAATCCTTCGTCGCGTGGCCACAATCCAACATCGCGCCGAGCGCCTTGGGATGCGTGTCGGCAAGGAGACGCTCGGTCTGCTCCATCGTTTCGGCGATCCAGCCGGTGTGGTGGTGGTAGACGGCGCGGATGCCGGCGCGCGCAGCGATCTTCCCGTGATGCTCAAGAGCGGGAACGACGACATCCCAGTCGCCCTCGCCCCCGCAGTACCCAGACAGGATCATGATCTTGCCACCGCCGACGGCGGCCATGAACCTTGCCAGGCGCTCGGTGAACACGTAATCCAACCCCGGCCGCAAGATCACCCCAACGAGCTCCAGGTTGCGGCGGCGCACACGCGCAAGAAAATCCTCTGGACGATCAATCCAGGGACTGACGGTCGTGTCGAAGCACACGATGCCTTGGAACCCAATGTCCGCCGCATCGTCCAGAAATCCTTCCAAGCGATCGATCGGCGAGACATCAAAACCCCAGGCCAAGTGGCTGACGCCCACCCGCAGTCGCGGCGTCGTCGTCACGAGCGCACCTCCGGGTGCCTCAGCTCGATCGTCTTGCCGGTCCGAATCGACTCGACGATCGCCAGACAGATCCGCACGTTCTCCCGGCCATCTCGCCCGGTGACAATCGGCGGACGATCGTTGAGGACGTTGTCGACAAAATTGGCGAGGCTGGGCTGGATCAAGGAGTAGGCCACGTACGGTCCCTCCCGGTAGATGAGAGTTTTGGGCCCCCCGTAGTCCTTGTCGACGACCGGGCCGCCGCGACGGGCCCAGACCAGCCGGTGGAACTCATGGTGAATCCCCTCAAGATAGGCCTGACCCTCGGTGCCGTACAGGCTGAGGCGTGGGCGGACCGCCATCTCGTCGGTGGCAATCGCCCCGCCGCTCAGCGCCGCGACGGCGCCGGAGTCAAAGTGGAGGGTGCACACCGCAGCATCCGGTGTCGGCGCGCCTCGGCCGGTAAAGTTACCGCCCTCCGCGCGGACACGATTGGCACCACGAAGCAGGAAGCAAATCGTATCGATGATGTGGCAGGTGTTCTCGTTGATCGGACTGGAACCATCGCCCATCTTCCAGATCCAGGGGTGGTCGGCGGGCCGCAACCCGCCTACGTACTCACCGGAGACGAGAATCGGCCGCCCAAGCTTCCCCTCGTCAATCACCCGCCGCAGCTCCACCAGAGCGGGAAGCTGGCGCATCGGGAACTCCATGTGCAGGGGGACTCCCGCCCGCTCGCACGCGGCGATCATCGCATCGCAGTCCTCCACCGTCCCCGCCATGGGCTTCTCGATGAGGACGGCCACCCCTCTGTTGGCCGCCGCCTCGACCATGGGCCGGTGAAGACCTGGGTTCGTGCACACCGAGACGGCATCGAGCCGTTCGTTCTCGAGCATCTCGACCCCGTCGCGGTAGGGTCGAGCACTGTAATGCCGGCAGAGTTCCTCGAAGGGAACGGGAAGCCGGGCGGGGTCCGGCTCAGCCATTGCCACGATCCGGACCTGGGGGATTCCTGCATAGGTGCTGGCATGCCTGATCCCGAAGCCAAGACCGATTATGCCAACCTTGAGCGTGCGGGTCCCCGCCACCGCATCCTCCAGGTATCGCCCCTGCAGCGAACATTGCTTGCGGCTCCTTAGGAGTACCTGAAAGCGTTGCGCTCGTCAAGAGCAGACGGTGTGGCCCTCGTGTCCTTTGGCGGCGACGGACCGTGGAGTGATTTGTGAGGAGGGAGCCATGACAGCCATCAAGATCCTGGTCGCGGGTGAATCCTGGATGACGGCAGCGACACATTTCAAGGGATGGGATTTCTTCTCCAGCACGACATTTCACACCGGGGTCGAGCATTTGCGCCGCGCGCTGGAAGGGCAGGCCATCGAGGTCGTTCACATGCCGTCACACGAAGCCGCGACGGCTTTTCCCCTTCGACTCGCCGAGCTCCAGGCCTACCATGCCGTCATCTTGAGCGACATTGGATCAAACACCCTGCTGCTTCATCCAGACACCTGGCTTCATGGGAAGACGATGCCGAATCGCTTGAAGCTCCTGGCCGAATACGTCACCCAGGGCGGCGGCCTGGCCATGGCGGGGGGCTATTACAGTTTCCAAGGGGTCTACGGCGCCGCTCGATATCATGGCACCGCGGTCGAGGAGGTGTTGCCGGTAGAGATCTCCCCGAATGACGATCGCGTTGAAGTCCCTGAAGGGTTCACCCCTCGCGTGGTCGCGCCCACCCACCCTGTCACGCAGGGTATCCCTCGAGAGTGGCCGGCGCTGCTCGGATATAATGCGGTCCGGATCAAGCCCGAGGCGACGGTCCTGGCACTCGTTGGCGAGCATCCAATTCTCGCGGTGAGAACCGTCGGGGCCGGACGCACGCTGGCTTGGACATCTGATATCGGCCCGCATTGGTGTCCGGAGCCGTTTCTCACCTGGCCGGGATACGCGCGACTCTGGGGACAAGCCATTCGTTGGCTCGCCCGTCAACCCTGAGCGCAGGCCGGGGGTTGCGCGCGCAGGTTCCCACCGGGG
>WNGI01008087.1_pt1 | contig 10487 bp, 10 predicted proteins | sample 5400621 | NCBI WGS metagenome assembly WNGI01 (sample SAMN13153374, study PRJNA577476) | soil metagenome | isolation source: 20 cm soil or saprolite under Garry oak tree replicate 1 | place: USA:California | collected 2016-06-15 | reverse complement strand
CGTGCTCCTTCATTACTGGTTACAGGGTTGAGGGCGACGACGAGGTTGCCGCCGGCGACGGCCACGACCTTCACCATCCGTCCCGCCGGTATCTCGGAATCGGCGGTGGCGGTCATGTTGTGCGAGGCGCCGGCGAAGCTGATGAGGACGCTGCCGAAATGATTCGCGGGGATTCCGACTGAGACGCGGCCGGTCGAGCCGACCATGTCCTCGAGGCTGAAGGTGTCAGTGGATTCCGCCTGCTTGAGGACCTTGAAGGCGCCGAACGCGACGCTCGCGCCGACGAGCCCGGCCACCATGGCGATGAGGGTTGAGACACCGACTCCGGCATTCAGGCTGTGCAGCCCGAACAGGCCGCCCGCCCCGAACATCGCCACGAAGCCGAGCAGCAGCGGGGTCGGCGAGACGCCGGCGACGTCGAAGCCGAGGTGGAGCGCTCCGAGCAGGCCGCCGAAGATGTCATCGACGATGAGGGTGAGGAGCAGCAGGCCGCCTCCCACGAGAAGGCAGACGCCGAATACGAGGTCAGCGGCGCTCATGCCCAACCACCCGGCTCAGATCTTAGGACTCGCCGCGCGCGTGCGCCTTGCGCTTACTTAATGGAGTTGAGCAGGGCCTGGACGAGGGCGTTGGGGCGGGGGTCGACCCGCGCAGACGGAAGCATCTGGTTCATGACGTAGGCGAAGGAGAATCCGCGCTTCGGGTGAGCGAAAGCGACGGCGCCGCCCATGCCGTAGTGGCCGAAGGATCCGGGGCCGGCCATGGGGCGGAACGGGAAGGGGAGCTGGAAGCCGGTGGCGAACTGGGTCTCGTAGCCCATGACAACTGGTCGCTTTGGTGAGGGTGTCCTGGTTGAGGAGGCGGACTCCGTCGAGCTGTCCGATGGTGGCGGCATAGATGCGAGCCAGGCCGCGGGCGGTGCCGATGCCGTTGCCGGCCGGAATCTCAGCCATTCGAAAGGGGAGCTCGTTGAAAGCCGTGGGCGGGATCGCTGGGTTGACGAAGGAGCGATGGGCGAGCGACGTCGGGTCGGCGATCCGTGCCGCCAGGGCGTCGGGGGGCGTGCCAGGGGCGGGTGGAGGGGTCGGGATGATGGGCGCAACCCTCTTGTTCTGGGCTTCGGGAAGGCCGATCCAGAACTCGGCCTGGAGCGGTTTGGCGATGCGCTCTGCGACGAACGCGCCCACGCTCTGGCCCGCCACCCGGCGGATCACCTCGCCCGCCAGCCAGCCGTACGTAAAGGTGTGGTAGCCGTGGGCCGTCCCGGGCTCCCACAGGGGCTGCTGGGCCTCCAGCGCCTCGACCACGGGGGTCCAGGCCAGGACATCGTCGAGGGTCAAGGGGCGGTCGATCGCGGCCAGGCCGGACTGGTGGCTGAAGAGCCAGCGGACGGGGATTTTGGCCTTGCCTTGTTTTGCGAATTCGGGCCAGTACTCCGCGACGGGGGCGTCGAAGTCGAGCTTGCCCTCCTGGGCGAGCATGTGCGCGGCGATGGCGACGACGCCTTTGGTGGTCGACCAGACCATCTGGAGGGCGTCGGCTGTGTACGGGTCGCTGCCCTCTGTTGTGGTGGTGCCGCCCCAGAGGTCGACGACGCGCTTGCCGTTTAGGTAGACGCAGCACGCCGCGCCGACCTCGCCGTGCTGCGCGAAGTTGGAGGCGAAGGCTTCCTGGACGGGCTCGAAGCCGGTTTCCACCGATCCGCCGAGGTGGGCCTGGATCATCGTGACTCAAGGGTACTGTTTGGCTGATGCGTTCGCGTGTAAGCTCGGGTTGGGACATCACATCCGCACTTAGCGAAGTCAAAGGAGGCTAGTCAGATGTTTGGAACGGTTGCGCGGTATCGCGTCAAGCCAGGCCATGTGGAGCAGTTCATGAAGGAGATGGGCACGTTCGAGGGTGACCCGCCGGCGGGCTGGGTGTATCACACGGTCTTCGCGAGCAAAGACAATCCCAACGAGCTCTGGATGAGCGTGGTGTTCGAAAGTGAAGCCGCGTACAAGAAGAGCGCGGACAGCCCTGAGATGGACCGTGAGTACCGAAAGATGCTCGAGCACCTCGAGGGTGAGCCGGAGTGGCACGACGGAAACGTGATCCACGAGGCGATGAGGGAACAGCCGGCGAAGAAGTAAGGGGCCGCTCAGCCCCACCGCAAGCCAGCGGGTGCCGGCTCCGGCGGGCTTGCACTCGCTGCGACACCCGCGAGTGCCGGCCCGCGCGGGGAAAAGTCGCGACTACTCGCCCGCCGCTTTGCGCGGGCGGGTTCGCACACCGCGCCGATCACCTGCTCGGCGCATCGGCGTGTCCCCCTGCCGGTAGACGGCGACCTCGATCGGGAACACCCCCATGTTCACGAGGACGGCCCAAAGACCACCGGCCAGCAGGCCGATGAGCGCCCCGAGCACGCCGACGACGAGCCCGACCGCAGGGATGACGAGAAACCACCGGTCCGCCACGGACTCGAGCGACCTCGCCTGGTCGCCGAGCGGAAGCAGCTGCTGCGTCACCCCCAGGCTGAACCCCAGCTGCGCCTGCCAGTCCACGATCGCGCCGGCGAACCAGCTGATCAACGCGCCCAGCGTCGCCCCCCCGAACAGGCCAAAGACGAAACCGGTGATCGCGCCCGCGAACATCGCGCTGCGGATCGAGAGCCGGACGAGGAAGTCGTTTACCACGCGCGGCGCCTCACCCGGGACAGAACAATGATCAGCACGATCAGGAACGCCGCCGGGACTGCAAATCCGTAGGCGATATACGGCACCAGGAACGCATGTCGCGCGCTCGGCTCGAACGCGGCCGCGACTCCTGTCGACCGGACGCCGGGCGTCGCGGCCGCCGGCGCGGCGCGCGCCCAGGCGCGGCTGGCGGCGGCTCCAGCCTTACGCAAATTCCCACCTGGTGTGTACAGGCCAAAAGTTTCGACCGTAATCCCAGGCCGTTGAGTCCAGTAGTCGTCGAGGCTCCACCAAATCGCGGCCCCGATGAATCCCTGCTCCTCTGTGTCGAAATCTGGCGCGAGCTGGGCGTAGTAGGTGTTGAACACTCTCAATTGCTGGTTTTCGTCGGCCGGGTTGTCGGCCCAGTGTCCGTACTCGAGCACCATGACCGGCTTGCGCGGGTAGGCGTTATGGGCGTCCATCAGCACCCTTTGCACGGCCCCCCCGGACAGCCGCCCGCCGTACAGCACGCCGGAGTAGATCGTGAAGCCGGCGACGTCGAGGTTGGCGCTGGTCACATCGGTTGGTTCGTTTCCGTAGGCGGCCTGGCCGGTGAGCCGGGTCCCGTCGATCTTGCGATCGAGGGCGTGCAGCGTGTTCAGGGCGCCGGCCCGTTCCGATGAGCCGGTGGATTCGTTCGCGAAGCCGTGGAAGAGCACGCTCGCTCGATTGAAGTCGCGCAAATCCATCTCCGCAAGCATCTGCTGAGGGACTCCACGATCCATCGCGATGGAAAACGTCTGAGGTGTGAAGTGGTAGAGCGGGATCTCCTCCCACAGCGCGATTCCGAGACGATCGGCAAGCAATGGCAGTGTCTGGTTCGGCGGATGGTGATCGACGCGTATCAGGTCCGCGTGGACTTTGACCGCGCGCTGCAAGAGCGCTTCGATCGCCGCCACCGAGGTGAGCGGCCCACCAGCCGGGTGGCCCTGCGTCACCGGTTGCTGGTTTTCCTCATGCATGGCCACGCCGTTGAAGACGACGGGCACGCCGTTGAGAAGAATGCGAGGGGCGGTGGAATCCACGCGCACCTGGCGGAGGCCGAAGCTCGTGTAGAGGTCGTCCACGGGCTGGTCGTTTGCACGCATGGTGACCTGGAGCACGTAGAGGGCAGGCCGGCTCGGGCTCCAGAGATCAGCGGAGCGGATCGCAAAGGGAGCGGCGACGCGAAACACGGAGTCCCCGCTCACGGTGCCGAGGTCGATCCGATGGTCGAGCAGCGCCACCGCGTCGGAAGGGATGAGGCTTTGCGCGCCGGGGTTGAGCGCGTTGCTCACGTTGACCTCGGCCGGCCACAATCGAACGTCGATCGCCGCATCGACGTTTGCCGGTCCGCGGTGCTGGACGACGATCGATACATCGGCGCCGTCGAGGTGCGGACTCACGTCCGCGCGCACCACGCTCATGGCCGGCGTCGCTTCCAGCCACACGTCGCCGACGATGCCGCCGTAGTTCCACCAATCGGCAAGGCCCCAGGGGACGATGTCGTCACGGGTCCCCCATTCGGGATTGTCGACGCGCACCACCACATTGTTGTACGCACCGGGGACGACCGCGGGCGTGGCGTCCAGTGCGAACGGCGTGTCGCCTCCTTCGTGGTAGCCGAGGTACTTGCCGTTGAGCCAGACGTCCGCGACGTAACGAACCGCGCCGAACTTCAGCAGCGCATATTTCCCGCTGAAGGCGGCGGGCACGAAGAAGCCGTGCCTGTAGAAACCGCCGGTGATTCTGCTGTCGGGCGGCGGGTTGAAAGTGCCGGGAACGTCGATCGCGGACCAGGCTGAATCGTCAAAGGTGGGGGCCGACCGCTGGCCCAGCTCGGTAGTGAGATCGCTCATTGAGGACTTGCGGTCGGTAAGGCTCGCGGCGGTGTCGAGCTGCTGCGAATCGAAACGCCACGCCCCATCCAGGTCGGCGACCAGGCGAGGTTGGCGGTCGAAGGTGGGTACGGGCTGCCCCGACGCGAAGGCGACGACGCCACCGGCCTCGTCCCGCAAGGACAGGGTGGGAGGCAGGTTGGCCTGACCAGGCGTTGGAACCAGGCTGCAGGCGGCTGAAGCCAGCGAGAGAACCAGGGACAGGGCGAGAACGAGGACTCGCCAGCGGTTTGGCATCATTGGCCTCCAAGGTACAGGGGCACGTTTGTTCGGGCGCCCGGCACCTCACTAGAGAGCGTCCGGCGAGGCCTTTGTACCGGTGGTAATCCGTCGAGCGGTTACTTAGCCCTTGGTGGCGAGAGCGCTTCGAGGAGCTCATAGCGAACGCCACGGCGGATGACAAACGGGTCGTTCGAATGGCGCTGACGCGTCGCGCGGTCCACGACCCACTCCGCGCGATGCACGAAGCGCAGGTGCTCCGACAGGTACCCGCGGAGCTCGGCGAGGCTGTTGAACGGTACGAGATGCCAGAAACGGCCTCCAAGCCTGCGCAAGAACAATCCCTCGCGCACCACGCGCGCTACCGCGTTGTCCGCCGCCCGGTCGTTCGCCAGCTCTTGCCTGGAGGTCTTCACGACTCCGAAGCGCTGGAATCCCCGCGGCCTGCGGCGCTCCGCGTACGCCGGAACGCGCGAATCAGGCCGGGCGTCGACCAGGGTCCCGCCGGGTGCGAGAACCCTGTGAATCTCGCCTAGGGCATCGACCATGCCCTTTCGCGCAATTCATCAAAGCGTCCACGAGAGGATCACCACGTCGAAAGTCGCATCTGGATACGGCAAACGCTGCGCCGCGCCGGCGGCAAAGCGCACGTTTCGAACACCGGCCTTGCGCGCGATTCTCTTCGCGGCAGCAATTGCCTCCGGGTCGGGATCAATCCCATCAACCCTTTTGGCGTACGGCGCGACGCCGAGGGCAAAGCGGCCGTCGCCGCACCCGAGATCCAGGACGCGCTTCCGGCGCACCAGTGGCGGGCCGCCCCACTCCCTGAGCTCATCGTGAGGATTCGGCCGGAGAGCCGAAGACAACGCGGGAAGGAGCCTGCCAACGTCGTCGACAATGTCCGTTGCGGCTCTGCTCATAGGTGTGAGCTTAAACTCGCAGAAGGAGGCAACGTGCACTGCACAGTTCACACCCCAGACGGCCGGGTGGGCCTTTGGTTGGCATGTCACTCGGCCTCGGCTTTGTCAGCTAGGGCCGGCTCAGGAGACCGCGCGGCCAAAGATCTGCTCCACCACAGTCGAGACTGTCCAGTCAACCCACTCCTCGTGTGACCAGCCATGGCCGCCGACGAGGACCTGGTAGACGTCCGGGCCGACGAACAGCAGCAGCAAGTCCGTGGCGCGCTCGAAGCTGAGCCCCGGACGAAGCCTCGCCTTCGTTACCAGGAGCTCCAGTACCGCTCTGTAGCCCTCCGCACGCCAGCGCTCGTGGAAGACAATGACCTTGGCCGTATCCGGATCGCCGTCTGCCGCCACGCGCGCAACGAGGTACAGCGGCGTTACCCTCCGGGTGATTTCGCCCGCACCGGTCACCACGTGGCGCGCCGCCTGCGCAAGGTTTGGCTCTGCTGTCAGCGCGCCAAACCAGGGTTGCTTGCCCGGGGCGAGCGGCTCATCCTCGCCCATGACCGCGAAGTCGTAGGCGCGACTCAGCAACGCCGACTTCGTGTGGAACGTGAAATAGACCGTCTGGACCGCCACGCCCGCGGCCTCGGCGATCTGAGCCATCGTGGTGCCGGCGTATCCCCGCGCGCAGAAGAGCGTGTATGCAGCTTTGACGATCCGCCATTGCGTCGCTTTCGCCCGTTCGCGGCGGGACAGTTTGGCAGGCTCCAATCTCTTGACAGCAGACATCGCCGCTGCCACACTATCAGGGTCGATCACTAGTTACGGCCTCTAGTGATCGACACCAGTGGGTTATATGGGGCCTCAGAGAGGGTTGCGATGATCAAGGTAGAGAAGAGCATCGTCATTGACCGTAGCCAGGAGGACGTGTTCGAGTACGTGAGCGACCACACGAATGCTCCGCGCTGGCAGCGCGGGCTGCTCGAAGTTCGCCGTGCGACCGAGGGCCCGATTGGTGTCGGCACCCGACACACGCTCGTACGCATGTTCATGGGGCGTCGGATGGAAGCCAGCAACGAGTTCACGCAGTACGAGCCAAATAGACTGGTCTCCTTCAAAGTAACCTCGGGCTCGGTGGCCGCGCAGGGGTGGTACGTGGTCGAACCGGTTGGCTCGGACGGAGCCAGGCTCACGTCTCGTATCGAGATGCGGCCTTCGGGACTAATCCGCCTCGTGCAGCCGCTGATGGCGGCGAGCCTCAGTCGCGAAGTGGAGGCCAACCTAAGCGACCTGAAGGGCTTGCTCGAAGCCAAGGTCGAAGAACGCTCGGTCCCAGGCAAGGGACTGGACTGAGAACTCCCGAGTCCAACAGGTGGGTGAGCTGCCTGAAAAGCTGAGGGCTTACAACGCAACGGGATAGGACCGCTCCCGACGCCCGCACCTTCGCGAGCCCCGGAGAGCTGGATGCGGCGACGAGAGTACGAAGTAGTTGATTTGGCGACCCATCAGGAACTGATCATCCGCCCTCCACAAATGTCGTCGTCTGTTGCGGGCGACAGCGATGCGCAAGCGAAATATCTGGGCACGTGTCGTGTCGACGAGGCTAGATGTTTGGGGTTACCGGAAAACAGTGGTCGGGCGGGCGAGATTTGAACTCGCGGTCTCCTGGTCCCAAACCAGGCGCTTTACCGAGCTAAGCCACCGCCCGAGAGCCGCTTATTCTAATTTCGCAGCGCCCGGCCCCGTCGTTTGCCGGCGCCACCGATCGACAGGACTTGATCACTTGGCAACCATGTTCGGATTCCAGCCGCCCAGGCGGGCGCCTGCGTCGTAGGTGCTCTCGAAAAACTTGAGGATCGCTTCTCGTGGCGACGCACTTTTTCGCACGTCGTCGTAGGGGAGCGCGAACTCGCCGAGCTCAGAGCTCCAGCCGGCCGCCTGCTTTTCGATTCCCTCCGGCTTGGGGTACGTGTAGGCGTAGAAGGCGGCTCGTGGATATCGAGCGCTTCCGGGCCAAAAGCCCGCGCACGCGACCTCCGCGTCGCCGCCCAACCTTTCGATGTATCCGGCGCCTGGCGGTGGGGTGACGGAACGGCCCGAGTATCGGGTATTGGCGAGGTCGAAGGTGCCCCAGAAAAAGTGCACCGGCGACGTTCTGCCTCGAAAGTGGGACCGGTGCTGTTTCAGGATGAGGTCTGCTTGTGACAGGACCTGGAAGAAACGGTTGGCCCATTCGGGCTCGTAGGTGGAGTGGACGGTGTCCTCGGCGAATGGGATCGGGTCGGGCACCTCATCCGGAACCGGTCGGAAGTTGGCGTGGATGCCTAGCGCGTCGAGGTTGAACATGAAGTCGGCATAGAAGTCCGCGACTGGGCGAGCCCTCAGCGGAACGCGGCGAGTTTCGCCGTTGACTGTGGCGATGACGACCTGGTGATCGATGAGGTCGATATCGATTTGAAAGTTCGTGGCCGCGGACTCGATTGGCGACGTGGTCAGCCCGCGCGCGGTCAGGTAGAGAGGAACGTTGGCCCACTGCGGCTCGAACGGAGTGAGCGCGAGGCGGACCTTGCCCACGATCTGCGTCTTCATGTGAAGCGTGGCGAGCGTGTCCGCCCACGCGTTGTAAGGCAGCTCGGGCCAGACCTCGAGACTTGAGACTCTCGCCGATGTCTCCACCCAACTCAGTGTAAGAAGCCCTAGGGCGCTGTCGCCACCGCTGCGTCACCGATCTCGCCATGCGGTTCCGCCGCCGCCGCCTTGGCCGCGGCAGCGACCCTCCACATGATCAACGGACCTGGAGTTGGAGCGGCGAGTGGCGAAGGAGCAGGGTGGTTTGTGGCCGGCTGACCACCGATTGCACTCGCCTCGTTGCATCCGGCGACCGCACAAAGCGTGAAGAGGAGCGCGAGCACGAGTCGCTTCCTGGGCCGGATGGCGGGCACTGAGATCCGAGCATCGTACTGCGACCAGAATAAAAGCAGCAAATATTGACTGGTCGCCGCCCCTACAAAGACAGGGGCCCCTGAGCGGGCAGGCGGTCGAGCGCCTCCGACTTGAGCAGGGCGCGGACCGCGCGGGCCCGATGGCTGTACTTTCGCTTTTCTTCGGGCGTCATCTCGCCGAACGTGTTGCCGGTCCCCGGGACGAGAAACACCGGGTCGTAGCCGAAGCCCGCCTCGCCCCGCCACTCCGGCACGATCTCACCGCGACACTCGCCCTCGAACAGCTGGGTCGGCTGATCGGGCGCGGCCAGCGCGATCACACAGACGAACCGCGCGTTCCACGGGCGCGGCCTGCCTTCCAACCTCCCGAGGAGCTCGTCCGTGCGGGCTTCCTGTGTTGGGCCGAGGCGGGCCGAGCGGATGCCTGGAAAGCCGCCGAGGGCCTCGACCTCGACGCCGGAGTCGTCGCCCAGCGCGGGTAGGCCGGACCTGGTGGTGGCTTCTTCTGCTTTGAGGCGGGCGTTTTCCGCGTAGGTCTCCCCCACCTCGTCGACGCCACTGTCAAAGGCGACGAGCTCGAAACCTGTGCCGGCCAGCAGCTCCCGATACTCGCGCAGCTTGCCGGTGTTGCCGGTCGCGATGACCAACCGCCGGCGGTCAGCCAAGCGTTGCGATCGCCCGCTTCTGTCCGAGGATCAGCTCTTTGATTCCCTTGTTCGCCAGGGCGAGCATCGAGTCGAGCTCGGCGCGGGTATAGGGCGTGCCTTCGGCCGTGGCCTGGAGCTCGACGAGCTTTCCGTCTTCGGTCATCACGCAGTTCAGGTCGGTGGAGGCGTGGAAGTCTTCGGAGTAGTCAAGGTCAAGCACAGGCGTCCCTTCGACGATGCCGCAGCTGACCGCGGCGAGGTACTGGCGGATCGGGATCTCGGCGATCATGCGCGCGTCCTTCATGCGCTTGATCGCCATGTAGAGCGCGGCGAAGGCGCCGGTGATCGATGCGGTACGGGTGCCTGCGTCGGCCTGGAGGACGTCGCAGTCGAGGGTGATGGTCCGTTCGCCGATCTTGCCCATATCGACGGCGGCCCTCAGCGAACGGCCGATGAGGCGCTGGATCTCATGGGTGCGGCCGCCGACCCTTCCCTGGATCGCCTCGCGCGTGCCGCGGTCGTGCGTCGAGCGCGGCAGCATCGAGTACTCGGCGGTGATCCAGCCCTGGCCCGTGCCGCGGCGGTGCGGCGGCACGCGATCCTCGACGCTGGCGGTGATCCAGACGCGCGTGCGGCCCATCTCGATGAGGCACGAGCCTTCGGCGTGCACGTTGACGCCGAGCTCGATCTTGAGCGGGCGGAGCTGGTCGGGCTGGCGCCCATCGGAACGCGAGGTCGTCATCGCTTGCTTAGTTTGAGGATCAGCGCTGTCGATTCGTAAAAGATGTAGAGCGGCACGAACATGATCATCGGGGTCAGCGGGTCGGCTCCGGGCGTGAGGAAGTTGGACAGCAGGCCCAGGCCGAGGAACCACCAGGGCCGGTTTTTGTAGAGCCATTTGGAGCTGATGATGCGCATCATCCCGAGGACAAAGAGGATCACGGGAAGCTCGAACACGAGGCCGAACCCGATGACCATCGTGAGGATGAACCCGACGAGCTCGCCGATGTCCGGGAGGTAGTTGACGTTGGGCGGCGATAAGCGGTTGAGGACGTTGAGGTAGAGCGGCAGCGCGTAGAGGGCCGCGGCCACGCCGAGCATGAAGAAGAAAACGGTGGCGAGGATCAGCGGGAGCACGAAGCGGCGCTCGTGGCGGTGGAGGCCCGGGCTGACAAACCAC
>WNGI01006714.1_pt1 | contig 10487 bp, 12 predicted proteins | sample 5400621 | NCBI WGS metagenome assembly WNGI01 (sample SAMN13153374, study PRJNA577476) | soil metagenome | isolation source: 20 cm soil or saprolite under Garry oak tree replicate 1 | place: USA:California | collected 2016-06-15 | reverse complement strand
CGGCTCTCATTGTACGCGCGCTTGATGTAGCCCTTGCGCTCCAGATTCGTGAGGTGCTCGTGAACCGTTGCGAGAGAGTTATAGTTAAACTGCGTCGCGATCTCTTCGAAGCTCGGCGCGTAGCCGTGCTCCTCCGAGTAGGTCTCGAGATAAGTGAGAATCTCCCGCTGGCGTTTTGTGAGCGACATATCCTTTTTCCGCGGCTGGTTTGAGAATGGACCGGCGCGCCGATCCTACCGAACATTTGCCGAATTCATACGTTAGCCGAAGATCGACCGAAGTGCAAGCTTTTTCAGATTGGAGGAAGCCGACGGGCACCCTCGGTGAGTTGACGGACGAAGCACACGCGCGCGCCGCAACTCTGGGAGGCTCATTGGCAGAGCTTCGACGTCGCGCCAAGGCAGCGACAACGCCGCCGAGTTTCGCCCGCGCGCTCCGTAGGGCAAGCGTGGCCGTGATCGCCGAGGTAAAGCGCTTTTCGCCATCGAAAGGGCTGATCAACTCCGCGCTCGACGTCGGGCCGCAGACCCGGGCCTACGAGGTCGGCGGTGCGGCGGCGATCTCGATTCTCACCGAGCCGGACCGGTTCGGCGGATCGAACGAAGACCTGGTTAAGGCCAGAGCGGTCACGGATCTCCCGCTGCTGAAAAAAGACTTTCACGTCGACGTCGCGCAGATCTACGAGGCCAAAGTTCTCGGTGCCGCTGCGGCGCTCGTCATCGTGAGAGCCGTCAACCCGGATCGGCTGCGCGAGCTGATCGACGCCGGCCGCGAGGTGGCGCTGGACATTCTCGTCGAAGTCCGCGACGAGAATGAATTAGCGCTCGCCCTTTCTCTCGGAGCCCAGATCGTTGGCGTCAATAACAGAAACCTCGAGACGCTCGAGATCGACACTACGACCGCAACACGAGTGATCCCGTACGTACCCAAAGGTGTGACTGCAATTGCAGAGAGCGGCGTCAAGACTGTGGAAGATGTAAGGCGGCTGGCGGGCGCCGGCGCCGACGCCGTTCTCGTAGGCTCAGAGCTGTCTGCCGCCGCTGACCCGAAGAGATCAGTGCGTTCGCTCACCGGAATCAGGAGGAACGGCAGTGCTCGCAAAGGTTAAGTTCTGCGGCATGACTCGCCCGCAGGACGCCGCACTCGCCGCCGAGATCGGTGCCAGCTATGTCGGAGTGGTATTCGCCGACGGCCCGCGACGCGTCGATCCAGGGGTCGGTCTCCGAATACTCGACGCCGCTGGACCCAGCGTGAAACGCGTGGGCGTGTTCGGGACCAACAACGCCGATGTCATCAGCCAGGCTGCTGAAATTGCCCGGCTCGATGTCGTCCAGCTGCACGCCGATCCTTCGGTCTCCGATGTCCGGGCAATCCGCGCGAAATTTCGGGGGGAAGTGTGGGCGGCGATTCGCGTCTCGGGATCGCGCATCCCCAGCGACGCGGAGCAACTCTTCGACACTGCGGACGCAGTCGTGCTGGACGCGCGGAGCGACAAGCGGTTGGGAGGGACCGGCCAGGTCCTACCGTGGAACGAGCTCGAGACAGATCTGGCGCGCGACCGTGGAAGCTCCGCGGTCGTTCTCGCCGGCGGACTGAAGCCCGGCAACGTCGCCGCCGCGATTCGTACCCTCGGCCCCGATGTGGTCGACGTGTCGTCTGGTGTAGAGAGCTCGCCCGGGGTTAAAGATCCCTGGCTTATGAGAGAGTTTTACGCCGCCGCGACCGGCCAGCGAGCGCCCTGATTTGCCGACCGACGCTGCCCACCGCTTCGGGGCGTTCGGAGGCAGGTACGTCCCCGAGACGCTCATTCCAGCCCTCGACCAACTCGACTCCGCGTTCGATGAGGCGATGCGCGATCCCGAATTCCAGAAGGACCTCGACCGACTGCTCAAGGAGTACGTCGGTCGCCCCTCTCCGCTGAGCACGGCACCCCGGCTCTCTGACGAGATAGGCTGCGCCGTCTATCTCAAACGAGAGGACCTGAATCACACCGGCGCCCACAAAATCAACAGCGCACTCGGTCAGGCTCTTCTCGCCCAGCGCATGGGGAAGCGGCGGATCATCGCCGAGACTGGTGCCGGGCAGCATGGCGTGGCGACGGCCACCGTCTGCGCGCGATTCGGTCTCGAGTGCACAGTCTACATGGGCGAGGAAGACATGCGGAGGCAGGAGCTAAACGTCTACCGCATGCGGCTGATGGGCGCGAAGGTCGTTCCCGTTCTCTCCGGCACGCGCACGCTCAAGGACGCAACCAGTGAGGCGATCAGGGATTGGGTCACCAACGTCAACGACAGCTACTACATCATCGGCTCCGTCGTTGGTCCGGCACCGTACCCTCGCATGGTTCGTGACTTTCAATCGGTGATTGGACGCGAGGCAAAAGCGCAGATGCAGGAGATGGCGGGACGCGGCCCATCCTCCGTCGTTGCCTGCGTCGGTGGAGGCTCGAACGCGATGGGGATCTTTCACCCGTTCGTGCCCGACCGGTCAGTGGAACTTGTCGGTGTCGAGGCGGCAGGACGAGGGCTCGATTCGGGCGAGCATTCGGCGTCGCTGCAGAGGGGAGTTCCGGGCGTTCTCCACGGCTCGCTGAGCTATCTACTGCAGGACGAGAAGGGGCAGGTGCACCCGGCTCATTCGATCTCGGCCGGCCTCGACTATCCCGGCGTGGGGCCGGAGCACTCCTTTCTCAAGGAAACCGGCCGCGCGCTCTACGTGTCGGTCACCGACGATGAGGCGGTCGAAGGGCTGCGCATCCTCAGTCGGCTGGAGGGGATCATTCCGGCGCTGGAGACGTCACATGCCGTCGCCTGGGTCGTCAAAGAGAAGGAGCGGTGGAGCGAAAGCGACGCGGTGCTGATCTGCATCAGCGGCCGGGGCGACAAGGATCTCGCGCAGATAACACAGATGGGCCTTCTTCCTACATGACAACGTCGGTTCCAGCAAAAACCGAGGAGCGACTGCTCGATGAGCCGTCGTTCCCGATCGTTTACGTCACCGACCTGCTCAAGTCGTTCGTCAAGGCTGTTCGCGCCACCCAGATGTACCTGCCGAACAACCCGATGCACGCGCGCGCTCTCGACGCCGTCAAGGAAGCCTTCTCCTCACTGTGGCAGCAGACCGACGAGCTCATTCTGCAGGTCATCGAAACGCGCCTGGAGTGGGAAGGACGAACTGTCCTCGACGAGGGAGAGCGCACCAGCGACAACGTCGCCTGGCTCCTCTACAAGGACGGCATCCGCGAGCTGACGATGCTCAAAGGCTTCGAGCAGGAAGAGCTGAGCGTCTTGTTCGATCTCCTGCAGCGCGTCAGAAAAGCCACCGATGACGATGACGACCTGCTCACGCTGATGTGGGAGCGGGAATTCGTCAACCTGCAGTATCGGTACGTCGATCTTACCCAGGAGACCGGGCCTGGTGTCGAGTCCATGGAGCGCGCCGAGCAGAAAGACAAGATTCTCTCGCCGGCGCAAGCCGAGGCCGGTCTCGAGTCCACCCAGTCTTCGATCGCCAGGCTCGAAGATTTTGACGGGACGCTCTACTTCCTCGACGATCGGGAAGTCGAGTACCTCCAGCAGGAGATCAAGCGCGAGTTCTCGACCGATCTCCGGCCTGCGGTGATCGCCTCGCTGCTCGACACCTTCGAGAATCAGAAGGACCCAACGGTGCGCGAGGAGATCTGCAACCTCCTCGACTACTTCCTGCTGATTCTTCTCTCCTCAGCGCAGTACAGAAACGCCGCCTACCTCCTCCGTGAATCGAGCGTTACCGCCAACCGCGCACCGGAAGTTCTCGACCCCCAGAAGCAGCGCCTGTTGCAGCTGAACGAGTTGATGAGCGATCCCAAGCCACTGGGCCAGCTTCTGCAGGCGCTCGAAGACGCTCCGCTCCGCGCGCCCCAGCACGAGCTCGACGAGCTGTTCGGGATCCTTCAGCCGCGCGCGCTGGAGACGATTCTCAGCTGGATTGGGAAGAGCGCGAATCCGCAGCTCAAGATGCTGCTCGAGGTTGCAGCCACCCGACTCGCGTCTAGCAATAGCGCCGAATTGATTCGCCTGATCGGCTCCGACGATGAAGGGGTTGTGCTCGAAGCGATCCGGCGTGCGGCAGCGCTCAAGTCGCCGGCCGCCGTTCCAGCGCTCGGCAAGATGCTCACCGTCGGAGAGGCCGACATGCGACTCGCCGCGGTGACAGCTCTCACCGACATTGGATCGCCGGGCGCAATGCAGATGCTCGAGCGAGCGCTGATCGACGAGGATCGCGAAGTACGCATCGTTGCAGTCCGCGCTCTCGGCGCGCGCAACGCCCGCGCCGCGCTCCCGAGAATCGAGGCCGCGATCAAGGGCAGGGACTTGCGCGAGAGCAACCTCACGGAGAAAATGGCTTTCTTCGAGGCGTACGGTCTATTGAGCGGAGACGCCGGCGTCGCGCTGCTCGATGGCGTCCTCAACGCCAAGGGCTTCATGGGGAAGAAGGACGACTCCGAGTTCCGCGCCTGCGCCGCAATGGCGCTCGGAAAGATCAACACCGCAAAGGCTGGTGATTCCCTCAGTCGCGCCACCGGCGAGAAGGATGTAATCGTCCGAAATGCGGTGAGTAAGGCAATCCGCGGAGGCGGCGCGTGACCGCTCCGGCCACGAAGACGGTGAAGACGGACCCCGAGAAGCAGGCGGGCTCCAACGTAAGACGCGGCGGCCGAAACTTCATGATCGCGTTCTACGCCGCACTGCGTGCGATCAAGCTCTATCCGCTCGAGCACAGCGCCGTGCAGAAGACACTCGCCGAGCTGGCGCAGGTAGCGGAGGAATTGCGCCACGAAGAGGGCGAGCTCGACTTCCGAATCTCCGGCGAGTTCATCTTCATCAACGAGACGCGACTGCGCCTCGATCTCAGCAACTACGCCACCTTCGGCCACATCTTGACCCTCGCCAAGCTCGCCGGCATTGGCGACATCCGGGTCGGCACCGGTGGAACGCTGCGCGATTGGCAGCTGCTTCTGTCGCTCCTTGGCGCGGAAACCAAGAGCGCGCCCGGAGATCGGTACAAGGAAATCGTTTCGCGACTCAAGGAAGCGAAGATCGAGACATTCGAGATCGACCCGCCAGCCGAAACCGCCAGCGACAAGGAGTTCAACGAAGAAGCAAAGGCCGCCGCGAACCGCACCTACTCCCAATCAGTCGCGGTAACCAAAGACGTCATCAATTCGGTTCGCATTGGCAAGACTCCCAACATCCGCAAGATCAAGCGAGTAGTGCAGGGAATCGTCGACCAGGTCTTGAACGAGGAGACATCCCTGATCGGGTTGACGGCGATTCGCGATTACGACGAGTACACCTTCACCCACTCGGTCAACGTCTGCATTTTCTCGATCGCGCTCGGCCGACGCCTCGGCATGACGAAGCTCCAGCTCTACGAGCTTGGGCTGGCGGCATTGATGCACGACATGGGGAAGTCGCGTGTGCCGCTCGATCTCCTGCAGAAGAGCGGGGAGCTGACCGACGAGGAATGGAAGTGGATGGCCGCGCATCCGTGGCTCGGCGTGCTGGTGTTGTTCCAGTTCCGTCGCCAGCAGGAGGAGCTGTCGTATCGCGCGATGACGGTATGCCAGGAGCATCACATGAAGATCGACCTGACCGGATACCCGAAGTGCATTCGGCCGCGCCAGGTCAGTCTCCTCAGCAGGATCGTATCGATCGCCGACGGCTACGACGCGGCGACGTCGAGACGCGTCTACAAGACAGAGGCGCTGGCGCCTTCGGCCGTTCTAGAGGAGATGCGCGACAATCCGCGTCGCGGTCTGGATCAGGTTCTGGTCAAGGCCTTCATCAACCTGCTCGGCATCTATCCGGTGGGCACGCTCGTAGTGCTCGATACTTTCGAGCTCGCTATCGTCTCATCCGCGAACCCGAATCCGGAAGCGCTGTCGCGGCCAAAGATCAAGATCATCAGTGATGCGCAAGGGAACAGAATCAGTCCGCCGTTGCAGGTGGACCTAGCCGTCCCGGAGGCCGGAGGCCAATATGCCCGGACGATTATCAAGACGGCTGATCCCGAGCGATATGGCATCACCCCCGGCGACTACCTCATCTAATTCCATCGCGCGTCGATTCGACGCGCTGCGAAAAAAATCACGCACCGCGCTCGTCTGCTACGTGACGGCGGGCCATCCGGACGTGGAGCGCTCGCTGGCGACGCTCGGCGCGCTCGAGGAGGGTGGCGCCGACATCATCGAGCTCGGCGTACCGTTCTCGGATCCTATTGCCGACGGACCGATCATCCAGGCGAGCTCGCAGCAGGCACTCGAGAAAGGAATGACCTACGACGGCGCTCTCACCCTCATCGAGAGGGCGCGTCTCAAGGTTCCGGTAGTTCTCTTCAGCTACCTGAATCCGATTCTCGCCGCGGGCGAAGACGCGCTGACGAGAGCCGCTGACGCTGGCGCCAGCGGCATACTCGTCACCGATATTCCAGTCGGCGCCGATCCCGCACGCGAGCAGTGGCTGGGCAACGGGCCGCTCGCCTTCATACGTCTGGTTGCCCCGACGACGCCAATCGAAAGGATGGCCGAAATCGCGCGGCACGGGAGCGGATTCGTTTATCTTATCAGCCGGCTCGGCGTGACGGGTCTTCAGGAAACGACCGCGGACACGTTGCCGGAAACGATCAAGCTCCTTCGATCCGCAACGAAGCTTCCAATCTGCGTTGGATTTGGGATCTCGACTCCGGCGCAGGCGCGCAACGTAGGGACGCTGGCCGACGGCGTGGTCGTCGGGAGCGCGCTGGTAAGAGCAGCGGCCGATGGCCCGGAAGCAGTATTGAAGCTCACACGCAGCCTGCGAGAGGGTTTGGATGGGAAGCAGTAGGACCTCGACCGACACCGACGTCGTAACGCTCAAAGGGATGCGCTTTCACGCGCGGATCGGAGTATTGCCGCACGAAGCCGAGATCGCGCAATCGATCGAGGTGGATGCTTCGCTATGGGTGCGACGCGGCGGATCGAGACCGACGGCGAAGGACATCGTCGACTATCGGCGCGTCTATGATCTCGTTGCCGAGGCGGTGACCCAGGGCCACACAAATTTCCTCGAGGAGGTCGGTGAGCGAATCGCCGCGCGCGCCCTCGAGGTTCCAATGGTTGAGAGGGTGCGCATCGCCGTGCGCAAGCCGAACGTCGTTTTGCCGGGGCCGCTCGCCTACGCCGAAGTAGCTCTCGAGCGAGAACGTGCGTGAGAGACGTCGCCTACATCGCGCTTGGCTCCAATCTCGGCCAGCGTGAGGTATTTTTGGCGCAGGCGCGACGCGCGATCGCCACGCTCGCCAAAACCAGAGTCGTAGGTCAAACAGAAGCCGAAGAGACCGCCCCCATCGGGCCCATCGCGCAGGGACCCTTTCTCAATCAAATGGTCGCCATCGAAACCGAGCTGTCGCCGCAGGATCTCCTCGCCGCGCTCAAGCGCATCGAAGAGGAGGCAGGCCGAGTGCGGACAACGCGCTGGGGCCCCCGGACACTGGATCTCGACATCGTGATGTTCGAGAGGCAGAGCGTGCGTGAACCTGGCCTGACCGTTCCCCATCCCGAGCTCTCGAACCGCGGTTTCTGGCTGAGGGAGCTGGCAACACTGAGGAGCGCGCGCGTTGGATAGAAACAAGTCGGAGACAAAACCGGTAACTGTCCGGGAGTTCGCTGAAAAGAAGCGCAAGGGCGAAAAGCTGGTGGTGATGACGGCGTACGACGCGCTCTTCGGGCGGCTGGTGGATGAATCCGGCGTCGACGCGATTCTGGTCGGCGACTCGGTTGGCACGGCGATCATGGGCTATCCATCGACTCTTCCGGTAACACTCGATCACATGATCTACCACGCGTCGGCGGTGCGACGCGGCGTGAAGCGCGCGCTGGTGATCATCGACATGCCGTTTCTCTCCTATCAGGCGAGCATCGAAAGCGCGGTCCTCAACTGCGGTCGCGCGATTCAGGAGTCCGGTGTCGGTGCGGTGAAGGTCGAAGGTGGAAATCCGGAGATGCTTGCGACGGTCCACGCGCTGGTGAGAACGGGAATCCCCGTGATGGCGCATATCGGCTTCACACCGCAATCGGTGAATACAATCGGCGGCGCGCGGGTTCAGGGCCGTGAGGCAGAAGGCGCCGAGAGGTTGATCACCGAGGCAAAGGGTCTCGAGGACGCCGGCGCATTCGCGGTCGTCCTCGAGCTGGTGCCTACGGCGGTATCCGAAAAAATCACCTCCGCTGTCGGCATTCCGACGATCGGGATCGGAGCAGGCGCCAAGTGCGATGGGCAGGTTCTCGTTCTTCCAGACGTTCTCGGATTGAACGACACCTTCCAGCCAAAATTCCTCAAGAAATACGCGGACATGGCGCAGGAAGTTCGGTCTGCCATCGGCACGTGGGGGCGCGATGTTCGAGACGGCTCATATCCGGATGCCGAGCACAGCTTCTAGAATGCAGCAGGTCGCTACGATCGACGAAATGCGACATGTCGTCGCCGACGTTCGCTCGAAAGGGCAGAGTATCGCGTTCGTGCCGACGATGGGCGCGTTGCACGAGGGCCACCTGACGCTGGTGGATGAAGCGAAGCGAGTCGCCGATGTCGTCGTGATGAGCGTCTTCGTGAATCCTCTGCAGTTCGGCCCGACGGAGGATTTCGCGCGGTATCCGCGCACGCTGGACGACGACGCGAGGTTGGCGGCTGAGCGCGGTGTCGATTTTCTGTTCACGCCGCAGCAGTCTGACATGTATCCGGAACACGCACCGGTCATCTTCATTCATCCAGGCAGCATCGGCAAGGAATGGGAGGGTGCGGTTCGGCCGCATCATTTCGAGGGCGTGCTGACAGTCGTCGCCAAACTCTTTCACATAGTGATGCCGGACGTCGCCGTATTCGGCCAAAAGGATCTTCAGCAGGTCGCCGCAGTCAAGGCGATGGTGCGCGATCTCAACTTCCCCATCGGAATTCTCGTGGCGCCTATCGTGAGAGATCCCGATGGCATGGCGATGTCCAGCCGAAACAGGTACCTGTCGCCGAAGGAGCGCGAGCTCGGTCTGATTCTCTCAAAGGCGCTTTTTGCGGTTCGCGATGCATTTGGACGCGGCGAGCGACGCGCGAGCGCGCTCGAGGCGGTTGGTTGGAGAATGTTGGAGCGAGTCGTTGGCTTGACGCCGCGTTATCTGGCGGTCGTCAACGCCGACACGTTCCAGCGGGTGAACACAGTGCGTCATGGTGACGCCGCCGTCGGAGCCGTTCGCGTCGGCGAGACGAAACTGATCGACAACATCATCTTCTGATGATTCAGCTTCAGGCTTCGGGTCTGCCGACGTGGGCGCAGGTGTCCGAGCGCCGCTTGGCTCACATTCAGCGGGTGACCTCGCTGCTGCGGGCCTGGGGAGCGGCGATGCGCGTTCCTCCCGAGGAAGCGAACGCGTGGATCGACGCCGGAACCTGGCACGACGCGCTGCGCGATGCACCGGTCGCCGAGCTGCGTGAGATCACCGGCGATCGGACATCGCCCGACGGGTTGCTGCACGGTCCCGCCGTCGCCATCAAGCTCGAGGCGGAAGGCGAGCGGAGAAAGAGCCTCCTCAATGCCATCCGCTATCACACAGTGGGTCACGCCAGCTGGGATCGTACTGGACGAGCTCTTTACATGGCCGACTATCTCGAGCCGGGCAGAAAATTTCTCGCCGAGGATCGAGGTTTCCTGGCCAGTCAGGTCCCGCACAACTTCGATGGCGTGTTTCGTCAGGTAGTGCGGTTTCGACTCGAATGGTCCGTGCGTGAAGGCAATCACATTTTCCCCGAGACCGTCGAGCTCTGGAATAGCCTGCGGTGAATGAGCAGCGACCGAGACGCCGTTACGGCAGGATCATCCTCGTCTTTCTGATTCTGTGCGGCATCGGCTGGATCGCCTGGCAGTTGCTCGCTTTGCGTGCGCCACGCAGTGGGAGCCGTGCGCCTGATGATGCCAGAGCGCCCGAAGGCGTGCGCATCAAGGTTGAAGTGCTCAACGCGACGCAAACCCGAGGTCTGGCGCGAAAAGCCACGGTTTACCTTCGCGATCGCGGATTCGATGTAGTCGGGTCCGGCAACGTTTCTGAGCAGCGAGCGAACACTGTGGTCTACGACCGCTCCTCGCATCCGGATTGGGCGCGTCTCGTCGGACGAGCGATGACTGCACCCGTGGTCGACCGGCCGGATACATCGCGTTACCTCGACGTAACCGTGCTCCTAGGCGGTGACTGGCGTCCCCCTCCGACTCCGCTGCCGTTCCACCCGTAGCTGACCGCAGGCAGCGGCGATGTCCATCCCGCGACTCTTTCTTATGGCGACTTCGACCCCCTGAGCGCGCAAGCGACGCGCGAACCAGTGGATCTGCTCCGTAGAGCTGGGTGTGAAGTTGCCGGCGCCCCCTGGATGCAGCGGAATGAGATTGACGAAAGCCTTGCACTCGCGCGCCAGCCCTGCGAGCTCCAC
>WNGI01006713.1_pt1 | contig 10488 bp, 11 predicted proteins | sample 5400621 | NCBI WGS metagenome assembly WNGI01 (sample SAMN13153374, study PRJNA577476) | soil metagenome | isolation source: 20 cm soil or saprolite under Garry oak tree replicate 1 | place: USA:California | collected 2016-06-15 | reverse complement strand
CGCGGCCGTCGCCGGGGGAGTTGCCGGGCAGTGTGCTCAGGTTGACGTTGGCGGCGATCCGCCCCGCGAACTCGGGACGGCTCGCGTCGATGCCGGAGTCGACGATCGCGATCGTCGCCGCCGGAGCGCTGCTGTACTTGTTCACGCCGGTGACGTATGGCCACTTCTCATTGCTGTCGCCCGAGCTCCCCGACAGGCGCACGCGTGCATCGAGCGTGACCGCCGAGACGTGCTTGTCGCTCGCAAGCGTCAGCACCTGCGTGCCGGTGAGCTCGACGGCCACACCGTCGATCGAGCGCAAATCCTTGACCTGCTTCCTGGCCAGCCCGAGAACGTCCGCGACGGCCTTGGCCGCCTGGTTGCCGCCCCTACCCTGCACGATGACGTTGAAGTTGCCCGCGGCGTTCGCCTGCGCTGCCGAGAGCAGCGGCGGCGTCACATACGCGCTGGGCGCATCGAGCTTGGACGGGCTCGCCGAGGCGCCGAGAGGAACGAGGACGACGAGCGCCAGGGTCGCGAGCACCGCGGTGCGACGCTTGCCGCTGCCCCAGAGCGCATTCGAGCGCGAGCCTGTGCCGCCGCGCTTGCCGCTGCCCCAGAGCGCGCTTGCGCGTACGCCCCGTCGATGATCACCGTTCCGCATCCCACTCCTCCTGAAAGCCGCAGTTGATCCAGCGGAACGTAGGGAGTTGCGCTGCGGACTTCCTCACCCTTCTGTGGGATGCCGGGCTGAAGTTCCCTCGTCCGAGTGATCAGCAGCCCTTGGATAGCCTCCCTCGTACCGTGCGCCTGCCGCTCCCGCTTGCCGCCGAGATCGCCCTCGCGCGGGCCGCGGGGCGCCTCTCACGCCTCGCCGGCACCGGCGGAGGCACCACGTTCCCGGGGAAGTTGCTCTGGAAGCTTCACCCCGGTGCGGTCGACCGTCTCGCGGCGCGGCTGCCGCTCGGGTCGGCCTTGATCTCGGCAACGAACGGGAAGACGACGACGGCGGCGATGACGGCCGAGATCCTGCGCCACCGCGTGCGCCTGGCCCACAACAGCTCCGGCGCGAACCTCGTCTCGGGCATCGCCTCCACCCTGCTCGACGCCCAGGGGGCCGAGCTCGGTCTCTTCGAGGTGGACGAGGCGGCCTTCCCCGAAGTGGCCGAGCGCGTCCATCCGCGAGCCGTCTGCCTCGGAAATCTCTTCCGCGATCAGCTCGATCGGTACGGCGAGCTCGAACATGTCGCGGCGCGCTGGCGGGAGGCGGTGCGTGCCCTGCCGGCGAAGGCGGCGGTCGCTCTCAATGGGGACGATCCCCAGGTCGGCGAACTTGCGCGCGATCGCCCGAACGCCGTCGTGTTCGGTGTCGACGATCAGTCGTGCGCACGCCCGTCGCTGCAGCACGCCGCGGACTCCAAGTACTGCGTGCGGTGCGGGACCCCGTATGAGTACGCCGCGGCCTATGTGGGGCACCTCGGTGACTACCGCTGCCCTGCCTGCGGGCACGCCCGCCCCCCGCTGGCGGTCGTCGCGCGGGAAATCCATCTGCACGGGCTGGAGTCGGTTGCGTTCCAGCTGCAGACACCGGCCGGCAGCCGCGATGTCCGCCTCCGACTGCCAGGGCTGTACAACGTCTACAACGCCCTCGCCGCGGCGGCGCTGTCGGGTCTGCTCGGGGCCACGCTCGACGAGATCGCGGCAGGGCTCGAGCGTTTCAGCGCAGCCTTCGGGCGCTTCGAGCGAATCGCCGTCGGCGACCGCGGGCTGCTGATGCTCCTGATCAAGAATCCCGCCGGCGCGAACGAGGCCGTGCGCACGATCGTCGACGGCGGCGCGCCGTCGCTTGCAGTCGTGGCCCTGAACGACGCGATCGCCGACGGTCGCGACGTGTCATGGATCTGGGATGTCGACTTCGAACCGTTGATCTCCGGCCTCGACCGGCTCGTCGCCACGGGCGACCGTGCGGCCGAGCTTGCACTTCGCTTCAAGTACGGCGGTATGGACGCCGGGGCGATCGAGGTCATCCCGTCGCTCGAGCAGGCCCTCGACCGCGGGCTCGAGCTGACGGCCGTCGGCGGCGAGCTCGTCGTACTTCCGACGTACACGGCGATGCTGGCCCTGCGGAAGGTCGTGTCGGAGCGCGGCTTCGTCCGTCCCTACTGGGAGCGCGCCGCATGAGGCACCGCTTGCGGTGCCGACATCAGGACGCGCGGGTTCTCCCGCGCGTCCGTCTGCGCTGCCGGCCGGGGACGATGGACTGGAGGACAAACCGATGAAGCTCGTCGTCGGCCATCTCTATCCGGACTACCTCAACATCTACGCGGACCGCGGCAACATCGCCGTGCTCGCGCGGCGAGCGGCCTGGCGCGGGCACGAGCTGGATGTCCGTGCGGTGTCGACCGGTGACACGGTGCAGCCGGGTGAGCACGATCTGCTGTACATCGGCGGCGGCCAGGACCGCGAGCAGACCCTGGTTGCGGAGGATCTCGAAGCGAAGGCCGACGGGATCCGCGCCGCCGTCGCGGGCGGTGCCGCCGTGCTCGCTGTGTGCGGCGGCTATCAGCTGCTGGGGCGGTCGTATCGCGACCTCGCCGGTGCCGACCTGCGAGGTGTCGGGTTGTTCCCGCTCGAAACCGCTGCCGGCGAGACGCGCATGATCGGCGACGTCCTGCTCGAGTGCGAGTTCGAGCGCGGCGTGCGCCGCACCCTGGCGGGGTTCGAGAATCACGCGGGGCGAACGAGACTCGACCCGGGCGCCGAGCCGCTCGGTCGGGTCGTGGCCGGCTTTGGGAACGACGGCGAGAGCGGCTGGGAAGGCTGCCGCGTCGGCCGCGCCGTCGGCACGTACCTCCACGGCCCGCTGCTCCCGCGGAACCCGTGGTTCGCCGACTGGGTCATCGCGCAGGCGCTCGCTCACCGCCTCGGCGAGCCCCCCACGCTCGATCCGCTGCCGGACGAGCTCGAGCACGAAGCGCACGCCGTCTCGGCGCGGCGCGCGCACGCGCGCGGCGGCCGTCGGCCCTAGACTCGACTCGGCATGAGAGCCCGCTGGCCGCTCGGACGTCGCTCGCCGCTGGCAGACGACGAGCTCGTGTTCGCCGGCTCCGGGAGCCCGCGGCTTGCTGCCGCGATCTGCGAGCGGCTCCACGTTCCCCTCGGAGCAAGTGAGGTCATCCGCTTCCCAGAGGGGACGCTGTTCGTTCGCGTCCTCGAGAACGTCCGGGGGCGCAATGCCTATGTCGTGCAGTCGACGGTATTTCCGACCAACGACAACCTGGTGGAGCTGCTCTTCTGGCTCGACGCCTTCACCCGCGCGAGCGCCGCATCGGTGACGGCGATCATCCCGTACTTCAGTTACGGCAAGGGCGACAAGAAGGACGAGCCGCGTGTCTCCATTCGCGGGCGTGTCTGCGCGGACGCGATCGAGGCGGCGGGGGCCGATCGCGTCGTGACGATGGACCTGCACGCGCCCCAGATTCAAGGCTTCTTTCGCGTCCCCGTCGACGATCTCTACGCTGCGCCGTATCTCTGCGCCGCGATCTCTCGGCAGGCCCTGGCGGACCCGGTCGTGGTCGCACCGGATGCAGGCTTTGCGAAACGGGCACGGAGGTTCGCATCTCGGCTCGGCGCCCCGCTGGCGATCGCCGACAAGGAGCGAAGCGGCCATTCCGGAGAGATCGAGAGCTTGGAGGTGATCGGCGACGTCGCCGGTCTCGACGCCGTGATCGTGGACGACTTCACGATCAGTGGCGGGACCCTGGTCGAAGCAGCGGAAGCACTCGTTGCCCGTGGCGCGCGGTCTGTGCTGGCAGCGGTGACACACGGTGTCCTCGCCCGCGGCGCGGCGGCGGCGATCGACGCCAGCCCGATCCAGCGCCTCTTCGTCACAGACACGATCGAGACTCAACCGGAGCCGCTTGGGCCGAAGATCGAAGTCGTGTCCGTCGCACCGCTCTTTGCGGACGCGATTCGCCGGATTCACCGGCGCGAGAGCGTCAGCAGCCTCTTCGAGAGCTGACCGCGCTATCGCGTCAGCGCGAGCCGCCGTCGCAACGCGAGCAGGCAGCCGGCGAACAGGACCGCTTCGAAGCCACCGCGTAGTGCCCCTTCGACCACGGACCGCTCGAGGATCGAGGTCGCCACGAGCATCGTCCCCACCGCGGCGGCGCCGATCAGCCACGGCCGTGCGAATGGGCCGAGATCGGCGCTGAGACCCCGCACGGCCTCCTTTTGCGACACCGTGATCGAGCTCGACCACATGTACGCGAGCGCGGACGCGGCCAGCGGGACCGCCGAAGTGGCGGCGCCCGCAACTGCGAGGAGCGCCCACCAGTTCGGAACGACGCTCCAGAAGTTCACTGCGTACAGCGCGCTTCCGATCGCCGTCAGAGCACCGCCGCCGAGCGCGACGGCGACCCGTCGGCGGATGAGCTCGACGTCCTGCGGACCTCCGAACCGCAGGGCACGCAATGCGGCGAGAGCTCCCGCCGCGAACGCGATCTGCGAACCGATCACCATCGCGAGCGTTGCCGGGCCGACCAGGAGCATCGACTGACCGCCCGCGATGTCAGGAACGGTCGGCAACGTCACCTGCGGCACTCCGACTGCGAAGGCGACGACCGCAAGCGCGGAGAAGGTGCCGAACGCCGTGCGCCGTGCCGCGTCACTCGCAAGCTCGTCCGCGAACTGTGCGGCAAGCTGACGCGGCTCGCCGAGCTCGGCTTCCGGGTCGCACGCGAGATGGTCTGCAAACTCCGTGAGGATGCGCTCTCGCGGGCGGCCGTGAATGCCCACTCTCGCGAGCTCGCGCGCGAGCTCGTCGATCACGGCAGCACTCCGTCGACGACACGCGCGAACGTCCGCCACTCTCGGGTCCGCGAAGCGAGCTCGCGCCGTCCGCTCGCCGTCAGGCGGTAGATGCGACGGCGGCGTCCTCCAGCGGTTGTCCACGAGCTTCGGAGCAGGCCGCGCCGCTCGAGTCGGTGGAGTGCCGGGTAGACCGTCCCTTCAGGAAGGTCCAGCTCCCCCCCGCTTCGGGCCTTCAGCTCCTCGATCACCGCATACCCGTGAAGCGCACCGCCGGCGAGCACCGCGAGGATGACCGGATCGAGATAGCCCTTCACGGCCGCGCTCATACCTAGAGAGCCTATGCCTAGATGTGCTAGGTGTCAACGCGCCCACAGCGAGCCGAGGTAGACGGCCGGGTCGCCCGGCTGCCACCGGCTGAGGAAGCGCTGAATCGGCGGGTGCAGCACGATCCCGTCGAGGTCGTTCACCTCGAAGAGGCGATGGCCGCGAACGGCGGCGTCCTTCGACGTCACGGCCTCGAGCGATCGTCCACCGAGGTCGCCGGCGAAGATGAGGTGCACCACGTGCTTCGCGGCGAAGCTCTGTGTCGGTGAGATCGAGTCGACGATGGCCACCGGGCCCTCGACCGGGAGCGGTTCGTGGATGCCGATCTCCTCGGCGAGCTCGCGGCGCAGCGCGTCGACGAGGCTCTCGCCCGAGTTGACCCCGCCGCCGGGCAAGAGCCAGTACTCCTTCCCCGGCTTCTCGTGGCGGCAGAGCAACATGCGCCCCTTCCACCGCAGGATCGCGGAGACGCGGATGCGCGGCTCCGCGGGCATCACGCTCCGGAGCTCCCGTGCCCGCGCACACCCCGCTCGGTCGCCGGGAGCTCGTCGGTCTCGGCGAGCTCGAGCTCGGGAACCTCGAGCACGACGAGCTGCGCGATCCGCATTCCCGGCTCGACCACGAACGCGTGCGAGATATCGGTGTTGATCAGGATCACCTTCAGCTCCCCGCGGTAGCCGGAGTCGATCAGGCCGGGCGAGTTCACGATCGAGACGCCGTGGCGGTCGGCGAGCCCCGAGCGCGGCTGAACGAAGCCGGCGTATCCCTCCGGGATGGCGACCGCGAGGCCGGTCCCGATGACCGCACGTTCCCCCGGGGCAAGCTCGACGCGCTCGCACGCGGCGAGATCGAGTCCGGCATCGCCGTTGTACGCGCGGTCGGGAAGAACCGCGTCCCTGCGCAGTCGCTGGATCGGCAGCTCGATCAACGAGCGCGCCGCGCCGGCTCCGAACGCGCCTCCGCGACGAGGTACCGCGCAAACCGGCGCAGCTCGCGGCGCGGCAGCCGCGCACGCACGAGCACGCCGTCGGGCTGGTCTTCGCGCTCCTCGATCGGGGCGCCGAGCGCGTAGAGCTCTGCCAGCTTCCCCCCTTCCCCGTACGGGAGGAAGAGCCGGACCGCCTCGAAGCGGTCGGCGAACCGCTCTGCGATCCGCTCGCGCAGGGCGTCGAGGCCTTCTCCGGTCAGCGCGGACACCTGGAGCGCCTCCGGGAAGCGGTTCGAGAGGCGGCGGCGGCGCAGCAGGTCGACGGCGTCGATCTTGTTGATCACGAGCTCCAGCGGCAGCTCCTGCGCGCCGATCTCGTGCAGCACGCTCGCGACCGCGCGGCTCTGCTCGTCGAGGCGGTCGTCGTCAACCGAGGCGTCGACGACGTGGAGGACGAGATCCGCGACAAGGGTCTCCTCGAGCGTCGCCGCGAATCCCTCGACGAGCTGTGTGGGCAGGCGCCGGATGAAGCCGACCGTGTCCGTGACGAGGTACTTCCGCCCGTCGTGCTCGAACGCGCGGGTCGTTGGATCGAGGGTCTCGAAGAGACGGTTGTTCACGGAGACGGTCGCATCCGTCAATGCATTCAGGAGCGTCGACTTCCCGACGTTCGTGTAGCCGGCCAGCGCGACGGTCGGAGCCTCAGCCCGCTGGCGCTCCTTCCGCCGGACCTCACGCTGCTTGCTCACCTCTTTCAGGCGGCGGCGCAGCAGGGTGATCCGTCGCCGCGCGATCCGGCGGTCGGTCTCGAGCTGCGACTCGCCCGGGCCGCGCGTTCCGACACCGCCGCCGAGGCGCTCGAGGTGCTGCCACATGCCACGCATGCGCGGCAGGTTGTAGTCGAGCTGTGCGAGCTCGACCTGCAGCTTGCCCTCGGCGCTGACAGCGTGCTGCGCGAAGATGTCGAGGATCAGCTGCGTGCGATCGACGACGCGCGCCTGGAGAGTGTCCTCGAGCGTCCGCTGCTGCGCGGGGTCGAGCTCGTCGTCGACGAGCAGGACCTCGGCGCCGGACTCGCGGTAGGTGCGCTTGAGCTCCTCGAGCTTGCCCTTGCCGAGGTACGTGCGCCGCTCTGGACGCGGCCGGTGCTGCACGAGTGCGCCCACGGGCTCGACGAGCGCCGTTCGCGCGAGCTCGCGCAGCTCGCCCAGCTCATCCTCGGAGTCGACTCCCTGAGCCAGCACGGCGGCGATGAACCCACGCTCCAGCGTGGGGTCCGGCTGGCGTTGGATCACCGTTGGATTATGCACGCGAGGGAGCGGACGTCCTCGATACGGTCCCTGTCGTGGAGCTCTCTCCCGCCCTCGCCGCGACCGGCACCTATCCCTTTGTCAAGCTCGAAGAGGCCAAGCGCCGGCTCGCCGCAGAGGGCGTCGAGCTGATCGACTTCGGCAAGGGCGACCCGCGCGAGCCGACCGACCCGATGATCCGGCGCGCGCTCGCGGAGAGCCTGACCGAGATCTCGACGTATCCCCTCGCCGAAGGCTTGCCGGAGCTCCGCTCGGCAATCGTGGACTGGTGTGCGCGGCGCTTCGGGGTGCGACTCGATCCCGACACGGAGGTCGTGCCGACCTACGGTTCCAAGGAAGCGATCTTCTTGCTCGCGCAGGTCGTCCTCGACCGCGACGGCGACAAGCGGCTCGTCGTCACGACGCAGCCTGGTTACCCGGTCCCAGACCGCGGCGCCACCTTCGCAGGCGGTGACGTCGAACAGCTTCCCCTGCACGAGTCCAACGGCTTCCTGCCCGAGCTGGAGGCCGTTCCCGAAGAAACCTGGCGGCGCGCTGCGATCGTGTGGCTGAACTACCCGAACAATCCCACCGGTGCCGTCGCGCCGCTGGACTTCCTGCGGCGCGCGGCCGAGCTTTCGCATGAGCACGACTTCCTGCTGGCGTGCGACGAGGCGTATTCGGAGCTGTGGTTCGATACGCCGCCGCACTCGGCGCTCGAAGTCCGCGACCACGGAAACGTCGTCGCGTTCAACACGCTCAGCAAGCGCTCCTCGATGACCGGGTATCGCTCGGGCTTCGTCGCGGCGAACCCGGACCTGATCGCCGCGCTGAAGCAGTACCGGCCGTCCGTCGGAACCGCGCCGCAGGAGTTCGTGCAGCGCGCGTCGGTTGTCGCGTGGGGTGACGAGGAGCATGTCGGTCGAACGCGCGACGCGTATCGCCGCAAGCGAGACGCGCTCCTGCCGACGCTGGAGCGCAAGGGCATCAGACTTGCGGGGGCAACGGCGACGATGTTCCTGTGGCTCGAGGTCCCGGGCGACGAGTCCTCGGAGCAGTTCGCGGCGCGCCTGCTCGAGCGCGGTCTGATCGTCTCTCCCGGAACGTTCTTCGGGCCCGCCGGCGAGGGCTACTGGCGGCTCGCGCTCGTGCCTACGGAAGAAGAATGCCGGCGTGCCGCGGAGATCCTCGAGGAGCTGCTGTGAACGCGGAGCGGGTCAACGAGTTGATCGACGCGCTCGATCGCGGCGAGGTTCGCGTCGCCGAGCCGGCCGACGGCGGCTGGCGTGTCAACGGTGAAGTGCAGGAGGCGATTCTCGAGTACTTCCGCCTGCGCGAGCTGGAGCCGCAGGAGGTCGGTCCCTTCGAGTATCTCGACAAGATCCCGCTCAAGCACCACTACGACCAGCTCGGCGTGCGCGTCGTGCCGCCGGCGGTGGCGCGCTACGGATCGTTCCTCTCCCCCGGTGTCGTGATGATGCCGAGCTACGTCAACATCGGCGCGTGGGTCGGGCCGCGCACCATGGTGGACACGTGGGCGACGGTCGGATCGGGCGCGCAGATCGGCGCGGATGTCCATCTCGCCGGCGGCGTCGGGATCGGAGGCGTGCTCGAGCCGCCTGGTGCGACGCCGGTGATCGTCGAGGACGGCGCTTTCATCGGCTCGCGCTGCATCCTCACCGAGGGGGTCCGCGTCGGTGCGGGCGCAGTCCTCGGCCCCAACGTGTCGCTGACGGCATCGGTACCGATCATCGACGTCACGGGCACCGCGGCCGTCGAGCACCGCGGCTTCGTCCCGCCGCGCGCAATCGTCGTGCCGGGGACACGGCCGAAGGAGTTCCCGGCCGGGACCTACCACCTCGCGTGTGCGCTGATCATCGGCGAGCGGAACGAAGCGACCGACCTCAAGGTCAGCCTGAACGACGCGTTACGCGAGCTCGACGCTGCCGATCTCGACCGCCGGGCCCGTTAGCCGCGCATCGCCGCCGTCGAGCTCGACGAGCAGATCCCCACCCGGCAGATGAACGGTGACAGGGCTCTCACACCAACCGTGGGCGACCGCCGCCGCGGCGGCTGCGACGGAGCTGGTGCCCGACGCGAGGGTCTCCCCCGCGCCGCGCTCCCACACGCCGACGGTGAGGTCGTGCAGTCCGTCGACCCGAACCAGCTGCACGTTCGTTCGCTGCGGAAAGCGCGGATGTCGCTCGAGTAGCGGCCCCAACCGGAGCAGCTCGTCGCGATCGGGATCGCGACGCACCACCGCGTGCGGGTTGCCGACGGACACGGGCGTGAACTCGACCTGCTCGCCGCTGATCTCGACAGACTCCATGTCGCCCACGTCGACGTGCCCGACGTCGAGCACCACCATGTCGCCGTTGACGGTCGCGGTGACGTCTCGCTCGCCGACGTGCATTGCCACACGTGACGCGCCTGACTTACGCGCGAGCCACGCCGCCGCTATCCGCGCGCCGTTGCCCGACAACTCTGCTGTCGAGCCGTCGGGGTTCCACACTCTCACGTCGGCCTGCGCACCGGCGGTCGACAGCACCTCCAAGATCCCGTCGGCTTGCCCGGTACAAAGCTCGCGGACGCGCTCCGGGGTCAACGGTTCGGCCAGCTCAGCCCGCTCGACCAGCAGGTAAGCGTTGCCGAGCGCTTGCCACTTGGACAATGTCATCTGCGATCTCGTCGGGCGGGCGATCCGCGTTGACGCTAACAAGGCCGGGAATGCGCCGCATCCACTTGCGCTGATACGCGGCGTATCGCCGGGTGCGGGTTACGAGCGTGTCCAAAGCCTCCTCGAAGGGGAGCTCGGCGACTGCGCGTAGGCCGAGCGCGTGCACGGCCGTCGGCGAGACTCCGGCCTCCAGTGCGCCGCGGGCTTCCTCGACCACGCCCGCCTCGAACATGAGCCGCGCGCGGCGCGCGATCCGTTCTACGAGCACATCGCGCGGCACGTCGAGCCCGAACACGACAGTCGGGTGACGCACGTCCTGCGTCCAGAGCCGGTCGGTCTGCGGCCGAAGCGACGAACCGAGCTCCGTCAGCTCGAGTCCACGCACCACGCGGCGACGATCGTTCGCGTGGAGATGAGCGGCGGCGTCCGGATCACGCTCTGAGAGAACGGCGTGCGCGCGCTCCGGGCCGAGCCGGTCG
>WNGI01006712.1_pt1 | contig 10488 bp, 12 predicted proteins | sample 5400621 | NCBI WGS metagenome assembly WNGI01 (sample SAMN13153374, study PRJNA577476) | soil metagenome | isolation source: 20 cm soil or saprolite under Garry oak tree replicate 1 | place: USA:California | collected 2016-06-15 | reverse complement strand
GCGGGATGCGTAATCGCTCGGCAGCGTCCGGGAACAGCGAAGGGCTTCGTCTTTTTGAGTCTGGAAGATGAAACGGGAATTTCCAATGTGATTGTGAATCCTGACCTTTACGAGAAATACCGCGTGGTGATCAACCGTGAGAAATTCCTTCGAGTTGAAGGTGTCCTGCAGAATCAGGACCACACCATATCTATTAAGGCTGCCCGCGTGCTACCGCTCTCGATTACTGCTGCGGAAACGCAGTCTCATGATTTTCATTAGTCAGTTTCGCCTGCTGCGATAGGGTTTTCTTATTTACTTTCCCGGTTCAGCGCTTGCCGGTTCCCAGGTCGTCCGAGTACCCGGCCTTCAGGCGAGACCACTGGGGGATGGGGCGTCCGCCGGGCCACACTGACACTGGTGGCCAATCGGGCGCGCCGCCGTTAGTCCGCGTGATGGAGCACTGTTGGGGCCAACCGGCGGGCGAGTCCTCCCACTTCTCCTGCCGTCCGTAGACGGTCAAGCCGAGCAAGTGATAGTTGTTATCCATTACCTCGACGCCGCGTGCCGTCGTCCAGTAAGTCTCGAAGACTTTGGATCCCAGTCGGAGGTAGCAGACGATGTGCATCCTGCCCACCCGTCGCCCGGTAAGCAGAGCATCGAGGGAGGGGCCTTGCGCTGAATACCAAGGCACCTCCCAGCCCATGAATTCGCGGTAGCGCGCGCTCTCTTCGTACGGGCCTTGGCATAAGACGGCGAAGGTGACATCGCGGGAATGAATATAGGACAGCTCGCGAACCTGCGATGTGACCCAGGTGCATCCCTCGCACTGCTCCGGCGCAGGGCGGCCGATGTGCCACATGAAGTAGTAGGCGATCAGCTGTCGACGCCCCTCGAACACATCAAGAAGCGGCACCGGGCCGTTCGGGCCAATCAGCGGGATGCTGGAGTCCATCTCCACCATGGGCAGGCGACGGCGTGCGGTGGCGATGGCGTCACCCTCGTGCGTGTGCGCCTTCTCCCGAATCCGCAATGCGTCCAGCTCCGCCTGGAAGGTGCTCCGATCGACTATCTTGGGCGCTCCAAGTTCACTGCTCTTGAAGTCTTGCATCGTTGTCTCCCTTGCTAACCTCGGTCACGCTTTCTCCTCTGCTGCGCGCTTTCGGGCGGCTTCTTGAGGGTCGATTAGGATGTCGATCCACTTCGGGTTAGGTACGGGCTCGGCGTCATAGTTATCGTGCCAGTTCCACCACTTGTACGGCGCGGTCTGCGGGTAACCCTCCGGCGAGTCCTCCCAAGTCTCCTGGCGGCCGAGCGGCGTGATATCGAGATAGCTCCAGACGGTCCCCATCGCCTCGTCACCGCGGTTGTTGATGAAGTAAGTGCGGAAGATCTTGCCGCTGTCGTCGCGGAAGAACACGTTGTGGCCGTGCCATTCGTCTACGCCAAAGTCTTTGTCGAAGCTGTCGGAGATGGTGTACCAGGGCATCGCCCAGCCCATCCGGGCCTTCAGGCGTGCGATGTCCGCCTGCGGGGCGCGTGACGCCCAAGCGAGGGTAGTATCGCGAGCGTTGAGATGTGCCAAATGCGAGACCTGATCGGCCCCCAGAGAGCAGCCGCGGCAGGCGTGATCCGGCCAGCCGAAGACGCCGGCCTCGAAGAAAGCGCGATAGATGATTAACTGACGGCGGCCCTCGAACAAATCGAGCAGACTGACCCTGCCCTTGGGTCCGTCGAACTCGTACTTCTTTTCTACGGCCAGCCACGGCATCCGTCTGCGTTCCGCGGCCAGCGCGTCGCGGGAGCGGGTGAAGGCCTTCTCTTTCACGAGGAGTTTCTGACGCGCGGCCTCCCACTCCTGCTGCGAGACGATGGGCGGCGTTTTCATCGCGAGATTCCCTTTGACGGGTTCCTTGTCTCTCTGCTTGCTTGTTTCCATGTTACTTCTCCTTTTTTGTCTCCAACTTTTTGTCCCCAACAATGTACAACGTCACCCAGCATTTGCAGCGGTTTGAGGCACGAAGGCGGCGAACTGGCGTTCGAGCGCTTTGCTTACGCCGGCGCGCCAGGCTTCCGCGATGGACTGGGACGTGGGATCGGGGAAGATTTCCTCTTCACCTTTTTCCAAGCCGTCGAAGATGCCAGCAGCCGCGGATTCCGTCGAGACTTTCGGTATGTTGAAGCCGCGGTTCATGTCGGTGTCCACGGGACCCAGGACGACGGCATGGACCGTCACGCCTTGGCGAACCAAGAGCGCTCTCAGTGACTGCGTCAAGTTGAGCGCGGCGGATTTTGAAGCTGAGTAGGAAGGTATGATCGGCAAAGGAGCGAGTCCTGCGAGGGACAAGTTGTTAACGATGGCTCCTTTGGAGCGCTTCAGGAGCGGCAAGAACACGTTCGTCACCTTCAGCAAACCGAGGAAATTGACCGCGAAGGTCTGTTCGAGCACGTCGAGATTGCTCAGATCGTCGTAAATGGCGATGCCCGCATTGTTGATGAGGACGTCGAGTGTTTCGACCTCAGCGACTGACTTTTGGATCTGAGAAGCGTTGGTGACGTCCAGCGTCAGGGGCGTGACGCGCTTGTCAGGGTGTTGCATTGCGCTGCGCGTTCCTGCATATACGTGCTTCGCTCCTCTCTTTAAAGCTTCCTCAACAAGGGCTTGGCCGATACCGCGGTTGGCCCCCGTGATCAGAACTGACTTGTTTTCCATATTCATGACTCTTTCTCCTTTTGAACCGCCGCTTGGCGGTTTTGAAACCGACTTCACTTCGACATCAAAGAACGGGTTTGAAGCCCCGCGGCTACGGGCGCGGTTCCGTGGTCTTTTGGCGAGCCGCGTCGGCGGGCCAGTAGGGAAGATTTGCGTCGGCCAGCTTGCCCGTGTCGTAGCGATCGTGATGGCGGAGCCAGGACATGGTGAAGGCGAGAGCGTCTTCATCACGGCCTTTGGGAACATAGTCGAGATAGTTGTAGGTATTCATGGTGTTCTCGGTCCCGCGAGCGTAGGCGGAATAGGTGTGGAAAATGTTGCCGTCCTCGTCTTTGTAGAAGACGCTGATGCCAGGCGCTTCCTCGCTGGGGAATTCCGTGAGTTCAAAGTTGTATTCGACTTTGCCCTTGGCCAGTTGCTCCGGAGTAAAAGAAACGTGGTAGTCGTAATTGAAATCAGTTCCGTGGGACGAGACCCAGTTGAATTTCCATCCCATGCGCTTCTTGAAGGCCTCGATCTTGGAAATGGGCGCGCGGGAAACGGCCGCAAAGGAGACGTCGCGCTGCGCGAGGTGCACGAGTGTTGCGTCCGTATGGTCTATGTTGAAGGAGCAGCTGGGGCAGGCTTCCTGCCACTCCGGGCCGAACATCAGGTGATAAACGATGAGCTGGCTTTTGCCGTTGAAGAGGTCGGCCAGCGTTTTCTTGCCGCTGGGGGAGTCGAAAACGTAGTTCTTTTCGACTTTGACCCAAGGCAGCTGGCGCCGCTCCGCCGCGACAGCATCGCGCTCGCGAGTGAGCTGTTTTTCGCGGGCCATGAGTTTCTTTCGGGCTACGAGCCATTCCTCTCGCGAAACGATTTTCGGGTTATCGACTGTTCTGGTGGACATTTTCGTTGCTGCTTTCATTTTCGTTGCTCCTTTCGATTGAGTTTGGGTTGGGAATTTCTTTCGCGTTCGTTTTCTTGCGGGACAGCTTCACAGCCACGGCCGTCAGCCCACCGGCTGAAACCACCCCGACTGCGATTTGACCAATGGCCGCCATGCAGAATGGACACATTGTTTTTACCTCTCGGGTGGCGAAGCTTCATGACCGCTATGCCGCCTCTGTAGGAATGACGGGCGGGATGGGGCGATTTCTACATCGCTCGGAAAAAGGGAAAACTGAGGCTTTTCCGGCTGAAGCCCACTGATAATGCGGGACTTATACGGCCCAGGTAAAATGTAGTCGTCAGGATTCACGATCATTGACAGAGTGGGCGATGAAAGACCCAACCCCTTATCCGGCGATCAATACAATGCTGACTGAGTGGGTAGAGGGAGCGAAGCGCTTGCTCGGCAAAAACATTGTCGGGATGTATCTGTCGGGCTCGCTAGCCTACGGTGATTTCGTGCCGGAAAGAAGCGATATAGATTTGGAGGCGGTCGTTCGCAGCCCACTGACGCAAGAGGAACTCAGATCGGTTGAGTATTTACACAGAGAGATAGAGCGACGCTGTCCGCGATGGGCGGGCCGGGTTGAGTGCTCCTACGTTCCGCTTGAACTCATAGGAGAATTGAGACCTCCTGCGAGACCGCGACCGTGGTGGGGATTTGGCACTATGTATGCCGAGGCGCCGGCTGGCAATGAATGGATCATTAATCACTATCTGCTGTCTCAGCATGGAATTGCGCTTGACGGACCTGCCTTCAACGAGCTGATGACGCGGATTGAGATCCGTGACGTGCGGCAAGCCAGCGCGAGAGATTTGTTCCAGGAATGGGTGCCGAAGATTTACGACGGCGCGTGGCTCTCGAATAGCCATAATCAATCGTATCTGGTTTTGAATTTGTGCCGCATCCTCCACACAGTTACTCAGGGCGAGCCGCGTTCTAAAAAAATCGCTGCTCAGTGGGCCAAAGCAGCGTATCCGCAGTGGCAAAACTTGATCGAAGAAGCCGAGAAATGGGCGTATGGCGACGAGATGAAACGGCAAGCTGATGCAGTGGCGTTCTTACAGTTTGCGGTAGAGCGCGTGAACGAGACGAAATTGTTGCTGTAGTTAGCCGCGTTTTTGGAGGAGGAATTCTCGCACGGCGGGGTCTTCCGCGAGGCCGATCGCGCGGTCGTAGGCCTCTGAGGCTTGACCAGTTTTTCCTATCTTTTGCAGGAGGTGGGCGCGCACCGCCCAATAAGGCTGATAATCTGCGACGGCGTCGCGGTCAATCGATTCGAGAACGGCGAGTCCTGCTTCCAGTCCGTTTGCTTCGGCAACCGCGGCAGCGTTTCCAACTCGCGTGCCGAGGGCCCCCGATACCTTGAGGAGCTGTTCGTAAAACAGCACGATGGCTGCCCAGTCGGTCCGGCCGCTGCGTGCGCGCTCCGCATGTACGGACTGAATGGCCGCTTCAAGTTGAAACCGGCCAACGCGGCCACGCTGGAAAGCCTCCGCCAAATGACGCTCCGCCTCTTCTATTAAAGGACTCAACCACTGCTCCGGGTTTTGTTCGGAAAGGGGAACGTATCGACCCTTGACGTCCCTTCGTGCCGGGCGGCGCGCTTCACAATGCAGCATGAGGGCCAACAGGCCTTGAACTTCGGCTTCGCGGGGCATCAACTGCAAAAGGACACGCGCGAGCCACATCGCTTCCTCGGCCAGATCGCGCCCGCGATGGTCGGCGCCCGCCATGTCGTCCCAGCCGAGCCCGAACGCTGCGTAGATTGCTTCGAGCACGGCGTCAAGGCGCTCCGGCAGATCACGCTCTTGCGGGATTTCGAAGGGAATGCCGCCACTGCGGATTTTTGTCTTCGCGCGGAACAGGCGCTGCCCCATGGTCTTCGGCGCGATAAGGAAAGCTTGGGCAATGCGCGCCGCGTCCAGGCCCAAGACCGTCTGGAGCATGAGCGGTGTGTGCATCGCTGGATCAATCGCAGGGTGAGCGCAGACGAAGAGCAAATTCAAACGTTCGTCGGGAAATTGCGTTGACGTCGACAAGCTCATCTCCGTGGAATTCTCCGTCAGGAACTTGAGTGTCGGCTCGCTCTCCAAGACCACCTTTTGGTGACGAATCACATCAATCAGCGAATGGCGCGCCGCAGTCATAAGCCATGCCTCCGGATTTTTCGGCACGCCTTCGCGCGGCCAATGGTTGAGCGCGGACACTAACGCGTTGCTGAGAGCGTCCTCCGCGCTCGCCAAGTCGTGCGTGTGCACGGAAAGATAGGCCACCAGACGGCCATAAGATTCGCGGGCCACGCGCTCGATGGTGCGGTGCGTATCCTCCTGATGGATTTCATTCACCCGTGAATCCTCGCCGCATGGCTTCCGGCGCCAGCGGCCGAACTTCCACCGCGCCGATGGATGCTCCCGGGCATCGCGCGGCCCATTCGAGAGCGACGTCTATGGAAGGGAGCTCCAGGATGATAAATCCTGCCAGTTGCTCCTTCGTGTCGGCATACGGGCCGTCTTGTACGCGGCGCTTTCCTTCCTTGACGCGCACCGTTGTTCCAGTCTCGGGTAGTTCCAGTGCGTTACCGCCGACGTAAACTCCAGCCGCCACGAGCGCCTTATAGTAAGCACGCCAGGCGCCAAGATGCGGATGGTTGTAGTCGTTCTTCCGCATCTCAAACTCTTCCGGTGTGTGGTAGATCATCAGAGCAAACTGCATCGGTTTTCTCCTTTGGCGCAATTCTGTGCGGCTTAACGGCGCCTGCCTGTATGACGGGCGAGAAGAGGTCCATTCGACAGCCTTTAGGAAATCTGCCGGAATTTCAAGTGGACTCGAAGGGGTTTGCGGCTCCCTAACGTGGCATCGGTAAGGCGGAAACTGATCGACAACCCTTTATGGTTAGGTGAAAAGAGCCGGCTGCGCGGACACATCCTCAGGGTCGCAAAAGTTGCTCAGGCCGACGCCAACCAAGCGAAACCGCTGCTGCGGGACGAGGCCGACACGCTCCCGCAGCGACAGGGCGATATTCGTTAGTTCCTCGCAGGAACAAGGCGGAGAACCTGGCGTGTGGCTGCGAGTGAGAATCTTGAATTCGCTGGTCTTCAGTTTCAGTACAACGGTTCGCGCGATTCGTGATTCCTTGCGCGAGGCGGCCCATGTGTGCTCCGCAAGTCTTCGGATCATCGGCTCCGTCTCGGTCAGCAAGACATCCTGTTCAAAGGTGTCCTCGGCAGATATGGATTGCGTTGGCCTGTCGGGTATTACTTCGCTCTCGTCGATGCCCCGAGCCAGCTCATAGAGACGCACGCCATAGCGGCCGAAGCGGCCTTCCAGTGTTGCCAAATCCATTCGCCGCAGGTCGGCGATCGTTTGTACCTCAAGATGCTTCAGTTTCTCTTCCGTGACTTTACCTACTCCGGGTAGGCGGTCAACGGGCAGCGGCAATAGAAACGAATCGACTGCTTCCGGTTGTATGACAAAGAGCCCGTCCGGTTTTTTCCAGTCCGAGGCAATCTTCGCGAGGAATTTGTTCGGCGCCACGCCTGCCGATGCCGTCAAGCTCAGTTCTGAGCGGATCTGTTCCCGAATCGTGCGTGCCACTTGTGTTGCGGTAGGCAAGCCGGTCTTGTTCTCCGAAACGTCGAGATAGGCTTCGTCGAGGGACAACGGTTCAATCAAGTCGGTGTGCCGTTTGAAGATCTCGCGCACCTGGCGGGATACCTCGCGATAGCGCGGGAAGTCTGGGGGCAGGAATGTTGCATTAGGGCACAGACGTTCGGCACGAACAGTGGGCATAGCGGAACGCACGCCGAACTTTCGCGCTTCATACGAAGCGGCACACACTACGGAGCGATTCCCTCTCCAGGCAACAACAACGGGTTTGCCTCGGAGCTGAGGGTCGTCCCGCTGCTCAACGGACGCATAAAACGCGTCCATGTCGATATGAATGATCTTGCGAGCGGTCATCTTGCAAACCATTTTATTCCCGGGTTCAGACCAGTGCGAGCGTTTGCTTATTTGCCCGGCCTTTGTTTTCCTAAGGAACGCGATGCAACGAAAAATACAGGCACGCTTGGCTTCGTTACCCAGAACACAGGCGTCATTTATCGAGCCGATGGAGTGTCTATCGGTGTCAAGACTGCCGGAGGGCGCGCCGTGCATTTGGGAAATTAAACTCGACGGATATCGAGCGCTTGCGGTGAAGTCGCCAACTGGTGTGACGTTGTTCTCGCGGAACAGAAAATCTCTTAACAGACAGTTTCCCTATATCGTGGAGGCACTCGCCGATCTGCCCGAGGGAACGGTTGTGGATGGCGAGGTGGTCGCCATCGACGACAGCGGCCGACCCAACTTCAATCTCTTGCAGAATTTCCGCGCCGAAGCAGCTCGAATTCAATACTACGTCTTCGATCTGTTGTGTTGGAAGGATCGTGATTTGACACGTCTTCCGTTGATCGAGCGTCGAATGCTCCTGAATGCTCTTCTTGTTGTCAACGACAAGAGAATCAGGATTGCGGATTACGTCGAGGCTGCGCCAAGGGACCTGCTCGCTGCCGTCCGCGAGCAAGGGCTTGAAGGAATCGTCGGAAAACAAAAGGACAGCCACTACCAACCGGGAAAGCGGAGCGGCGCCTGGATCAAATATCGCGTGAATCGGGGGCAAGAGTTCGTCATCGGCGGTTATTTTCCCGGACCCCACGGATTTGACTCACTGATCGTCGGCTACTATGACGGCGACAAATTGACGTATGTCGCAAGAACGCGGAACGGGTTCGTACCTGCGTCTCGGCGACAAGTCTTTGCGAAATTGAAGCATCTGGTGACAGCGGAATGTCCGTTCGTAAATCTGCCGGAGACGAGGCGGTCACGATTTGGCGAAGAACTCAACGCTGAGAAAATGAAGAAGGCAGTGTGGTTGAGGCCAGAAGCGGTCGCTCAGATTGAATTCCTAGAATGGACTGAAGCAAGTAGGCTCCGCCATTCGAAGTTTGTTGCGCTTCGCGAGGATAAGAATCCTCGAAGCGTGATCAAGGAGGAAGTTGGCTAGCGAGACGTGAAACAATCTCTTTATGGCAATGGATAGGGCTTAGGATCGTTCATTCGGTTCAACTTTGCCTGCTAACTGAGTCGAGTTCATGGATATCTACCTCATTGACGGGACCTACGAGCTATTCCGCTACTTCTACGCCGTGCCGTCCGCCAAAGACACCTGTGGTCAGGAGATTGGTGCAGTTCGCGGAGTGCTTGGGTCGGTTCTCTCCATGATTGAGGGAGGAGCAACTCACGTCGGAGTCGCGACCGACCATGTGATTGAGTCGTTTCGGAACGATCTTTACTTGGACTATAAGACTAGCGAAGGCGTGGATCCGGCACTGCTGTCGCAGTTCCCAATTCTCGAACATGCGCTGCAATCCATGGGAGTGCTGGTGTGGCCGATGATCGAATTCGAAGCCGATGATGCACTCGCCTCGGCTGCAGCGAAAGCAGCTCAGGATGATCGCGCTCGGCGGGTTATTATCTGCACCCCTGACAAAGATCTCAGCCAATGCGTAGTGGGCTCGCGAGTCGTACAACTAGATCGCCGGCGCGACGCTCTCCGCGATGAGGCTGGCGTAATCGCAAAGTTCGGAATAAAACCATCGTCGATTCCTGACTATCTGGCTGTGGTAGGCGACAGTGCAGACGGCTACCCCGGCATTGCAGGATGGGGATCCAAGAGCGCAGCGGCTGTTTTCTCGCAACATCCTCACTTGGAAGACATTCCGAAAGATTGGCGTCACTGGGATCCGATGATACGGAGAGCGCGTCCACTTGCCGAGTCACTTTTCGCTGCGTGGGAAGATGCGCTGCTGTTTCGCACTCTCGCGACACTTCGAGTCGATGTTCCCGTGTTCGCCTCCATTGACGATTTGCTGTGGAGAGGCCCTGCTGAGGATTTCAAACAGACCTGTGAGCGCATGAAGGCGCCTAACCTGTGCCGGCGCGCCTTGGCATGCGCATGCCGCACCTTAGGTTCGAGTTCTCGTTCAGCCTGAAGCCAATCATCCAGGTCATGGCCCGGTTGCCTGCCACGTTCAATATAGATTTCATATGCTCGAATTCTGATTTCCTCGTGGCGGGGCGAATCCGCTACTGGGGTCTTGACCGCCTCCCTCTGTTGGGCAGAAGTTGCTTGGGATTCTAAGTTTTGATGTTCCTTGGTTTGCAACGACATGCACATCTCCTTTCTTCTTGTAACTCGACTGCTCTTAATCGTGGAACCTTGTTCGCCCTACCGCCGCGCCGACGAGTCCCGGGCGCAAGACACATAGCCTGCTGGCAAATCGAGGCTGGTCCACCAGCTTCGTGATGACCGACCTGCAGAGGGCCTTCTTGGTGTGGAACAGTCGTCCTTTCGTCCTTTGGCTGCTGACAAAGAAATAGCTAATGTTTCTGCTGTTTCCCGCCATCGAACGCCCTTGCAGTTGAATCTGAGCCACGCCTTGGAGGTTCGGTCGTAGACGCCGGATAGCGGTCCTCAGAATTCTCTGTTTTTCGTTCTGCGCGTAGCAAGTTTCGGGATTCGGCGCATGGTCTGCCATTTCGTAGCACTGGCTGCCGATGCCGAAACCATTGTTACAGCCTATGGCAATCTCAGGGGACGTTCGTTTCTTTCGGAGGAAGCCCCCGGACGTAACGGAGTGTCTTGCCTCAGCTGGAACTGGAGAGGGCGTTCTTCCGTTAAGATAGCGGAGAGGACGCATGAGAAAAGAGCGAAAGCACTACACCGGAGAAGAGAAGGTTGCCATCCTGAGGCGGCACTTGTTGGATAAAGTGCCGGTTTCCGATCTGTGTGATGAACTGGGACTACAGCCAACGGTATTCTACC
>WNGI01015930.1_pt1 | contig 10490 bp, 6 predicted proteins | sample 5400621 | NCBI WGS metagenome assembly WNGI01 (sample SAMN13153374, study PRJNA577476) | soil metagenome | isolation source: 20 cm soil or saprolite under Garry oak tree replicate 1 | place: USA:California | collected 2016-06-15 | reverse complement strand
ATCGGGACGAACGCGAATCAAAGTGTCTTCGCCACGCTGATTTGCGAAGCCGCCGCGCCCTTTGTAGAGCACAGCACCCCCACTTCAGGTGTCGCGCTCGCTCCCAACGGAGACTTCCACATCGACGATGTCCTGTCGCCGGCGCCACCGGCAACCTGCGCTAGCCCCGTGCTCCTCATCCGCAGTACAGGGGGAACACACCCCTGGTTTGCCGCGGGTATTCCGAAGCGCGACAACGACGACTAGGTAAACTTTTTCTTCAACCGCACCTGCGGGCGCCGGTGATCCCGACGCCCGTTCTGTCTCGCCTGGCCCTCCTGGGCAACGAGCACACGCTGTATGATCCCGACCACGACGAACATCCGGAGGCGTCCATGAAGGGTCGAGTCGCGGTGCTCCCAGCCTACGGCGGCAAGTTCGAGCTTCGCGAATATCCGGTGCCGGATCCCGAACCCGGCGCCATCCTCGTCAAGCTGACGCGTGCCGGGGTCTGCGGCTCTGACCTTCACATCTGGCGCGGCGAGATGAAGGAGATCTATGGCTCGCCGCCGCGCGACCTCACCTTCGGCCACGAGATGTGCGGCCGCGTCGAGCGTCTCGGTGCCGGGGTCAGCGTGGACTCCGCCGGCCAGCCGCTTCGCGAGGGAGATCGCGTCACCTTCCTCTACTTCTTCCCGTGCGGCCGCTGCCCGGTGTGCCTGCGCGACGAAATGGGCAGCTGCCCGCGCAAGGCCCGCGCCAACCGCGTGGCGGGAACCGCACCCTACTTCAACAACGCCTACGGCGACTATTACTATCTGCGGCCGGGCGGCTTCATCTTCCACATCCCCGATGAGGTCTCCGACGACGTCGCGACGCCGGCGAACTGCGCCCTCGCCCAGGTCCTCTACGGCCTCACGCGAGCCGGCCTGCGCCAGGGCGATACCGCGGTGATCCAGGGCGCGGGCGGCCTCGGGCTCAACGCAGTGGCGGTGGCTCGCGACGTGGGCGCCGACCGGATCATCGTGCTCGACCGCGTCGCGTCTCGCCTCGAGCTGGCGCGAGCGTTCGGAGCCGACCACGCGCTGAGCCTGGCCGACCTCACCACGCCCGAGCGTCGGATCCAGGCCGTGATGGATCTCACCGGCGGATTCGGTGCGGACGTCGTGGCCGACTTCGTCGGCTACCCGGACGTCGTGCCGGAAGGCCTCAAGATGCTGCGCGGCGGGGGCTGTTATCTCGAGGTCGGGTCCATCGCTCCGGGCAACGTGTTCTCCTACGACGCGACGGCCCTGGTCCGTGGCAACGCGCGACTGGTCGCCACGTCCAATTACTCGCCGTGGGCGCTCGCGCAGGCGCTCGCCTTCCTCCGGCGGAACCGCGCGCGCTTCCCGTTCGAGCGGCTCGTCTCGCACGTCTTCCCGCTGGCCCAGATCAGCGACGCGTTCCAGGAGGCCGACTGGATGCGGCGCGGCGGCGATGGCCTGCGCATCTCCCGCGCTGCGCTCTCGATGGCGAGCTGAGAGGACGGACGCTTCACGCTCCGTCGATCGTCCCGGCCGTAGGAGGCGGGGCGCAAGCGCGGAGGCCCGCGCGGGGCCGTGTTACGATGCCTGAGCGATGGCGCTGATCGTCCAGAAATACGGCGGGTCATCGGTCGCCGACGTCGAGAAGATCAAGAACGTGGCCCGCCGGGTCGTCGAGAGCGCCGGCGGCAATCAGCTCGTCGTCGTCGTGTCGGCGATGGGCAAGACCACCGACGGGCTCGTCAACCTCGCCACCCGGATCTCGAACTCGCCCGATCCGCGAGAGATGGACATGCTGCTCGCCACCGGCGAGCAGATCACGATCGCGCTGCTGGCCATGGCTCTGCACGGGCTCGGCTTCAAGGCGCGCTCGTTCACGGGACCTCAAGTCGGGATGCGCACGGACACGGCCCACACCAAGGCGCGAATCACCCGCATCAACGCCGAGCGGGCGCGGGCGGCGCTCGAAGCCGGTGAGATCGTGGTGGTCGCGGGTTTCCAGGGGCTGAGCGAAGTGGACGAGATCACGACGCTCGGCCGCGGCGGCTCCGACCTCACCGCGGTGGCGCTGGCGGCCGCACTCAAGGCCGACGTCTGCGAGATCTACACCGACGTCGACGGCGTCTACACGGCCGATCCCAACATTGTTCCCGATGCGCGCAAGCTTCCTCGCATCGCCTACGACGAGATGCTCGAGATGGCGAGCCTGGGCGCCAAGGTGCTGCAGGCGCGGTCGGTGGAGTTCGCCAAGAAGTACGGCGTGCCCGTGCACGTGCGCTCGACGTTCAAGCCGGTGCCCGGCACGCTGGTCACCAGAGAGGAACGGGACATGGAAGAGGTCGTCGTCACCGGGGTCACCCACGACCGGAGCCAGGCCAAGATCTCGATCCTTCGCGTGCCCGACCGTCCGGGCATCGCCGCGCAGGTGTTCGGAGCCATCGCCGAGACCAACATCGTGGTCGACATGATCGTGCAGAACATCAGCCGGGACGGCTATACCGACATGTCGTTCACGCTGCCTCGCAGTGACTACGGGCGCGCCGTCGGCGCGCTGCAGGACATCGGGCGCAAGGTCGGCGCCCAGGGCGTGGTGCACGACGAGCGCGTGGCCAAGGTGTCGATCGTCGGCGTGGGGATGCGCAGCCACTCCGGGGTCGCCTCCCAGATGTTCGCCGCGCTGGCGCGGGAAGGGATCAACATCCAGATGATCTCGACGTCGGAGATCGCGGTGTCGTGCGTCATCGAGGACAAGTACGCGGAGCTCGCCGTGCGCGCGCTCCACGACACCTTCGCGCTCGGCCGGGAGCGAGAGGCCGCGGTATGAAGGGCAAGGCCGCCGTCTTCCTTGGTCCTGGCAAGGCGTTCGAGCTGCGCGAGCTGACCGTCCCCGACGTCGAGCCCGACGCGGTCCTGATCCGCGTCTCGCTCGCCAACGTGTGCGGATCGGATTTGCACTTCTGGCGGGGCGACGCGCCGCTCAAGCTGCCCCAGGACGGTTGGATCTTCGGTCACGAGATGACCGGCCGCGTGGCGAAGCTCGGCCGCAACGTGAAGACCGACTCGCTGGGCCGGCCGCTCGCCGAGGGCGACCGCGTCGCGTACACGTACTTCTATCCCTGCGGCCGGTGCGCGGCGTGCCTCAACAAGGAGCCCGCGGCGTGCCTGTTCAAGATCGGACGCCCGCTCGGCCCGTCGGAGTTCCCGCATTTTCACGGCGCGTTCGCCGAGTACTACTATCTGAAGCCGGGCGGCGCGCTGTTCAAGGTCCCGGCCGAGCTGTCGGATGCGCTCGTGTCGCCCGTGAACTGCGCCCTCAGCCAGGTGATCTTCGGCCTGCACAAGGTTGGCCTGCGCTTCGGCGACACGATCGTGATCCAGGGTGCCGGCGGCCTTGGCATCCAGGCCGCGGCCGTCGCCAAGGACATGGGCGCCGCCGTCGTGATCGTCGTCGATCAGGCCGACGTCGCCTGCGACTTCGTCGGCTTCCCGCAGGTGATTCCCGAGGGCCTCGACATGCTCCGGCAGGGCGGCACCTATCTCGAGATCGGCACGATCAGCCGCGGCGCCAAGATCGAGCTGGAGCCGGCGTCGCTGGTGTGGGGAGCCAAGCGCATCGTCGGTGTCATCATGTACGACCCGTGGGTGATCCCGCGCGCGCTCGACTTCCTCGTGCGCAACCGCACACGCTGGCCGTTCGAGCGCCTGATCTCTCACACGTATCCGCTCGAGAAGATCGACGAGGCGTTCACCCAGTCGGAGTGGCACGCCAAGGACACGACCCGGATCATGCGCGCGGCGCTGACGCCCTGAGGGTCCGCTGAGCGTCTGATTTTTTCGACTCTAGCGTCGCGTGCGACGGCGTGCGTATCGTCGGCGCATGCTCTACACGCGGCCGCAGCTGGTCCTCCTCCTCGCCGTCCTCACCGCGGCCGGCGCCGGCCTCGCCGTCGGCCACTGGCGCGCACACCATCCCGAGCTGGTCGAGCGCCTCGAGCAGCTCGATCGCACACCGGCGGTCGCCGACGGCCAGCCGGGTGGCGCCATCGCTTCCCCATCGGCCGCTTCAGGTCGTGAGTCGGCCGCCCCGATTCGCGAGCGCCCGCGAGGCCCGTCATCGACCGAGCGGCGTGGGCGACCGGCCAAGCTGACTGCGCCACCCGTCGAGGCGCCGTCGCCTGGACCGCTCGATCTCAACGAGGCCGGCGTGGACGACCTCGCGCGTCTGCCCGGTGTCGGGCCAGGGCTCGCGCAGCGCATCGTCGCGGCCCGTGACGAGGGCGGCCGTTTTGCGTCGGTGGACGATCTCCGCCGCGTGCGCGGCCTGGGGCGTGTCAGGCGCGAGCGTCTGCGGCCGCTCATCACCGTTGGCGAGTGACGCTGAGCTGGCCGCGCGTTCCGCTCGCTCCCCTGGCCGTCGCCTTCGCGGTCGGCGTGGCGGCGAGCGGCTGGGTTCGCGTGAGCGTCGCGGCAGTGGTCCTGGCCGTCGCGCTCGCCTGGGGCGCGAGCCTCCTCGTTCTCGGACGCCTCGCGCCGGCCACCGCCTGCCTGCTCGCGGGCCTGGCCGCAGTCGGCGCCATTCGGGCCTCACCATGGCCGTTGGCGAGCGATCACATTGGACGGCTCGACGTGCCGGCCGTTGCGCGGGTCACCGGGCGCCTGGCGGCAGAGCCGGTCGTGTTTGCCACCGAGCGCACGCGTGTGCTCCTCGATGTCGAGCGTGTCGGCGACGAGCCGAGGAGTGGCCGCCTGCCGGTGACGCTCTACGGCGTCGCACCACCGCTCACCGAAGGTCAGCAAGTGGCGGGGGAGATGAGGCTCCACGCTGCCACGGGGTTTCGCAATCCCGGCGGGTTTGATTACGGGGAGTTCCTCCGGCGCGAGGGAATGCCGGTCGTGGCCAGCGCTCGCGTCGATCGGTTGATCGCCCTCGATGACCCGGGGCCGCGCTGGAACGTTCGTGTCCGCCGCGCCGCTCGCGAGGCCATCGCCCGCACGCTTCCCCCCACCTCGGCCGCCCTCCTCAGCGGCCTGTTGCTCGGGGATCGGGGCGACCTTCCTCCCGAGGTCGACGACGGCTTCCGGCGCGCGGGCGTGTATCACGTCCTGGCCGTGTCGGGCTTCAACGTCGCGCTGATCGCGGGCGCCGTGTTCTCGGTCCTGACGCTCGCGCGCTGTGGACGGCGTGTGGCCGCCGTCGCCGCCATCGCGGCCGTGCTCGGCTTCGCGTTCGTCGTCGGCCCCGAGCCCTCGGTCCTGCGCGCGGTCGTGATGGGCGTGCTCGTGCTGGGCGCCGTGCTCCTCGAGCGCGACGCGTCGGTGCTCAACGGCCTCGCGCTGGCCGCGCTCTTGATCCTCGCGGTCCGTCCCAACGATCTCGCCGATCCCGGCTTTCAATTGTCGTTCGCCGCGACGGCCGGGATCGTGCTGGCTCCGCTGCCGCGCGGTCTCGTCTGGGGCTCGCTCGGTGTGAGCATCGCCGCCCAGCTCGCCGTGCTGCCGATCGCGCTCTGGCATTTCAACCAGCTCTCCACGATCGGCCCCATCGCCAATCTCGGCGTCGTCCCGCTGGCGGGGCTCGCCACGATCCTCGGCCTGCTGGCCGTCACGGTGGCGTTCTTCACCGACGCGGGTGGCGCGGTCTTCCTCGACGCGCTCTGGCCGCTCTTGCTGGCGATGCGTGCGCTCGTCACTCTCGCGGCGCGCGTGCCCGGAGCGCTCGTTCATCTGCCGGCGCCCCACTGGACGGCGATCACCGCGTATGGCCTCGGCCTCGTGCTGGCGCTCGGCTGGTGGCGCTGGCGCGAGACCCGACCCGAGTGGTCACGCTGGGCGGGCGCCCTCGCGCTCGGCCATCTCGTCGTTGCGGTCACGATCGGCGCGTGGCCCCTCGTCCGTCCGCCCGACGGACGCCTCCGGCTCACCGTGCTCGACGTCGGCCAGGGCGACGCGATCGTGATCCAGGCACCCGACGGCCGGACCGTGGTCGTCGACGCCGGGCCGGGCGGTGGCATGCGCCTCGACACCGGCGCGCGGGTGCTCGCGCCATTCTTGTGGAATCACGGCGTGCTTCGGCTGGCCGGCCTCGTGACGACCCACGACGATCAGGATCACGCGGGCGGCAGCGCCGCGTTGCGCCGTGAGTTCACGATCGGCGATCAGCTCGCCGGTCCCGAGCGGATCTGGATGGGCGGCGTGAGCGTGCTGCCACTCACGGCCACCGACAAGCCTGCCGGGAGCCGTCGCAACGACGACGCGCTCGTGTTCCGCGTCGATTACGGAGCGGTCTCGTTCCTTCTCACCTCCGACATCGGCGCCGAGGTCGAGTCGCGCCTGATCCGTGCTCAGGCGCCGCTGGCGGTGACGGTGCTGAAGGTCGCCCACCACGGGGCGCGGACGTCGAGCACGCCGCCGTTTCTGGAAAAGGTCAAGCCCGCACTGGCCGTCATCTCGGTCGGGCGCCGAAATCCGTACGGTCACCCGTCTCCCGATACGCTCGCGCGGCTGGCCGCCACCGGCGCTCGTATCTACCGCACCGATCGCGATGGCGCCGTGATCTTCGAGACCGACGGGTTCGCGCTGACCGTCATCCGCTGGGCCACGCGCGAGGTCGAGCACTTCTGTCTGAACCCCGATGGAGGTTGTTGACTCGGCCCTTCGATTCGCGCTATTTCGTTTGCTGATTGAATAGCTTGGCCCTATAAACGGGCCCATGCGGATGTGGGGCTGTGTTGGCCTCGCCCTCTTCGTGTTCATCGGTCTTCCCGCTCTGACCGCCGAGGCCCAGCGCACCGAGGCCGACGTGTACGTCGGGCAGGCCATCGTCGATTTCGACGACAAGCGCTACGACAGCGCGCTGGACAATCTCCGTCGAGCTCTCGAGGTAGAGCCTGACCACGTCCAGGCTCTCTACTACACCGGCGTCGTCTACATGGCTCAGCGACAGCCAGCCCGAGCCGTGCCCTTCCTGGAGCGCGCCCGGGCCCGGGTGCCGTCCGACAGCGTCATCGCGTTCCAACTCGGCCTGGCCTACTTCGCCGAGGAGCGGTACGACCGTGCCGAGCCCCAGCTCGAGGAGGCGTTCCGCGCCCAGCCCGATCTGGACGGGCTGGGCTATTACGTCGGGTTCCTTCGCTATCGCAAGAAGGACTACCGGGGGGCACTCCAGGCCTTCCGGGGTGGCCAGACCAAGGATCAGGACCTCCAGCAACTCACGCGGCTCTACACGGGACTGTCGCTCGCTGCCATGGGGCTCCCCGGTCAAGCCACGTCGGAGGTCGAACAGGCGATCCGGCTGGCCCCGGGCTCGGCGATCACCGGACCCGCCGAACGCTTGCGCGATGCCGTGGTGACCGCCCAGGCGACGGAGCGGCGGTTCTCGGGGGAGGTACGGGTCGGCCTCCTCTACGACGACAACCCGCGCGTGCGGCCAAAGTCCGTGGTGGGCAATGGCGACCCGAATGCCGATCCGCTCGTGACCACTCTTCGCGGTAAGAGCCGTCAGTCGATCGACTCGGTGGGGGAGCTGGTGGGGCTGCGTGGCGACTACGTCTGGTGGCGCACGCCGCAATGGGAGTCGTCGATCAGCTACTCGGGATTCCTCACCTACGAAAACGACGTGCCGAGCTTCAGCGTGCTCGATCACCTCTTTGCGGCCAGCCTCGTGCACAAGAACACCGTGGCCGGCATGCCGCTCCAGGCGGGCCTCCAGTACGCCTACGACGTGGTCTTCCTGGGTGGCCCGACGTTCCTCCAGCGCCAGACGGCTTCACTCTTCGGCACGCTGGTCGAGAACGACCACCATCTCACCCAGGTGTTCGGACGATATCAGCGGAAGGACTTCAACGAGCGGCAGCGACTCTCGCGCCCGGAAATCCGCGACGCCGACAACTGGATGATCGGCTTCCAGCACTTCCTGCGGTTTGCCGATGACCGGCACTATCTGAAGCTCGGGTATCAGTACGACTGGGAGGACGCGGACGGGCACGACTGGGAGTACCGGGGCTCACGCATTCTGGCCGGTGGCCAGTACACCCTACCGTGGAGGGGAATCCGGCTAAAGTACGACTTCGACGTCCACTTTCGCGATTACGTGTTCCCGAACTCGGTCCTGCCATCGAACAATCCGGGGCGGGTGCGGCGCTCCGATCAAGAGTTCAATCACGACGTTCGGGTCGAGGTCCCGATGGGAACCGTACGGCTCGGCTCCCGCGATACGAGCGTGACGTTCGTGCTCGAGTACTTGAGCACGAACAACAACTCGAACCTCGACGTGTTCTCGTTCCGGCGGAACGTGACGTCGGCCTCGGTGACCTGGTCGTTCTGATCCGAGACCGCGTCGAAGCTCGACGCGTCGTTCTCACTGTCCTCTGATCGTCAGCCTGGACGCCGGACCGTCGACGACGATGACGGCCGCGGCCGCCGGGACCGGGCCGAGCTGGACGATCGATCCGAGATTGGTGCCCTTCAGCGCGCTGCCGGTCACCGTGACCTGCGCCGGCGTGGCCCCGTTGATCAGCGCGATGGGAATGCCGCCGAACGTCGTCCCCGCGCACGTGCTCCCGCACAGCGTGTTGCTGACGCGAATCTGGTTTCCCCCGCTGCCCCCGAAGATCGCGAAGGCGCCGCTGATGTTCACCACCGAGCCTCCGCTGACCCTCATCACGGAGCCGTTGAGGGCCTGCAGGACGCTGCCGTTGCTCAGGCTGAGGAAGTCGCCGATGACCTGCAGCAGGCTGCCGCCGGCGACGCGAAACGCGTTGTTGTTGGCCACGATGATGGTGCTGGCGTCGAGCCGGGCCACCGGGCCCAGGCTGACGACCTTGGCCTGGGCAGTGAGGTTCATCAGCCCGCCATCCACCGCCGTCGTCGGCGCCACCGTGAGGCTGCTGGCCGCGAGGAGCTCGAACACGGGTGCGGTCGCCTGGAACAGGGCCCGATCGATCCGGAACGCCTCCTGGCCCGACACCGCGGCGCCGGCCTCGAGCCTGAGCAGGCTGTGGTCGCCGCCCTTCCAGACCAGCGGGGCGAACGTGCCGAGCGAGAGGGGAACGCCGTCGACGATCTCCACGGCAACCGGCGCGTCGGTGCCACCGATCAGCGAGAACATCGACGTGTTGGCGGCGCTGGCCAGCGCATGCGTGCCGCCGACCAGCCGCACGAAGGAGTCGGCGGCCGACGCGAGGATCTGGCCATCGGACGCGAACACGAGGCCCGAGAGCGCGTTGACCTGGCTGCTGCCTTCGGCGACGAGGAGGGCGCCGTTCAGCACGACGGTCGCCGGTGTCGTCCCGTTGGGGCCTCCGGTGCCGAAGACGTTGAGGACGTGGCCCGTGTTGGCGACCGCTCCCGTTCCCAGGCTCACCGACGTGTCGCGCAGCGCGATCAACGGATCGACGCTCGAGCTCTCGAACCTGGCGCCGTTCCGGACGCGAACGATGACGTCGGTGGACGTGATGTTCGCGTTGCTGGCGCTCAGCAAGGACCCGGCGATCGACACCGTGGCGGCAGCCTCTGCCGTTCCCGGATTGGTGGACGCGATGATGTCCAGCACGCTCCCGAGGACGTTCGTCTTCGAGATCGGATCGAGGCCGCCGACGGCGATCCCCTGGCCTTGAACCTGGATGAGCGGATCGGGGCCGGTGCTGCTGAAGCTGGAGCGCTCGACATGGAGGATCGACGACAACGCTCGCACCGTGCTGTTCGTCATGGACACGAGCGGTCCGCTGAGCGCGACCTGCGCGGCGGCCGCCGCCGCTGCCGGATCTCCACTGAAGTCGGCCACCGTGACCAGGTCCCCTCCGGAGAGCCGAGGATCGGGTCCAGCGTCGAACGTCGAATCGATGAGCTGGATCAGCGCCGACGGAGTCGTGCTCGTGAGTCGCGCGCCCTCTTCGATGGCGAAGCCGGAGCAGCATGCGCCCGGTGTCCCGAAGGCCGGGCCGAACCCTTGACTGGTCGTCTGGAACCGGCTCGACGCTCCAGCGAGCAGGGGGCCCCCCAGGTCGATCTGCGAGGGCGCGTCGGGACGGGAACGCCGGAGGGTGAGGATGTTCCCGGCCGTCTCCACGCTCGAGTCCTGAAAGGCCAGCAAGGCATTGGGGCTCGTGCTCGTGAGCTTCGCGCCGTCGCCGGCAAAGATGAACGAGAACACGTTCCTGGTGGGATCACCCGCGGTGAAGTCCACCCGCGAGGCCGTGAGCAGCCCGCCGGCGAGCATCATCGAGGCGGGACTCGTTCCCTCGGCCGTCTTGCCGCCGAGCGCCAGGAAGTTTCCTGCGGACGTCACCCGGCTGCGTTGTTCCAGGCCCGAGCCGACGAACCCGAACACGGGAAGATCGGGATTGGTCGCGATCAGGCTGGCGCCGTTGAGCACGGACAGCATGCTGAACTGGTCGCTGGTGGTCTCGAGCAGCGCATCGGTGATCGCAACGAACGGTCCGCCCAGCGCCAGCCGGGCGCCGTTCAGGACCGACGCGATCCCGCTCT
>WNGI01006710.1_pt1 | contig 10490 bp, 10 predicted proteins | sample 5400621 | NCBI WGS metagenome assembly WNGI01 (sample SAMN13153374, study PRJNA577476) | soil metagenome | isolation source: 20 cm soil or saprolite under Garry oak tree replicate 1 | place: USA:California | collected 2016-06-15 | reverse complement strand
TCAGCATGCCTGAGATCCTGGAGCGTCAGAGCGGCTCTCTGAGTCGCGTTCCGCCCGAAAGAACGCAGATGATGCGAGTCCGCCAACGGATGCCCGCGCCTGAACCTTTGCCGACCGTGCTGACGCCGGCCCTCGGCTACGGCAGCGGGGTTTATCCGTTCGCCGGGGCGGAGTTCACACCGCTGAACCCAGACCTCTGTGACGTGCTGGGCGTGAAACCGGAGGGCGTGTTCGTCACCAACGTCATCGAAGACTCGCCGGCGAGAAACGCGGGATTACGCGGCGGCGACATCATCCTCAAAGCCGACAACATCAAGATCGGGACGCCAATCGACCTGGTTCAGGCGATCAGAACGGCGGATGAATCGGATCGCACCATCGTTCTCCAGATCATGAGGAAGCACAAGCTTCAGGCACTGACGCTGCGCTGGTAGTCAGTCGGGCAGCTTCCTCGACTCAGGTAGCAGTGAATGGTGAATTGCAATCGCGGCGACGGCCCCGCTCGCTGCCGCGACTATCGCGAGTTGTACGCCCGCCGCGATGTCCCCCGCCGCGTACACGTTCTTCACCGACGTGTGATTACGATCGTCGATGACCAACCGCCCGAGGTTATCGCGCTTGCACCCGAGTTGCGCACCGAGATCATCGGCCGGGAACTGTCCTATCGCGAAGTAGAGGCGCTCACAATCGAGGGACATCCCACCTTCCAGCTCGATGCCCCGAATCTCCCTGTCCTTCGACAAAACACATGTGATCGACTGGTCGAGAACTGGAATGTTCAGCGCCTTCACCTGATCGAGTAGCTGCTGCGGGATATCCGGCGGTTGGCCGTCGCTGCAGATGACGATCTGCTTCGTCCACGTCGTCAAGGCGAGCGCCATTCCCACCGCCTTTCGACCCCTGCCTATCACAACAGTCTTCTTGTCGCGCGATTCGTATCCGTCGCAATCGGGACAAACGTGCACAGTTTCACCGTAGCAATCGCCAAGACCGGGGATGGCGGGCCAAACATCCCTGATACCGATTGCCAGCAGAATACGACGCGCCTCGATTACGGTTTCATCGCGGAGCTGGATCGAGAACAGCTCACCGGTCTCATTGTCGGCGGTGTCGACGACGCCCGACAAGAACTCCACGCCATACTTTGCGCCTTCTTCGCGGCCGATCGACCGTAGCTCGGGAGAGCGGATACCCTGGTGGCCGAGGAATCCGTTGATGCCACGCGTCTCCCAGTTTCGCGGATCGCCTGAGTCGACCACCACGACTTTGTGAAGGTATCTGGCGAGAAAGAGCGCGGCGGAGAGTCCAGCGGGTCCGCCGCCTACGACGGCGACATCATATCGATGATCGGGCATGCGGTGCGCGGGTGCAAATTCGATTCCCTGCACCAACTGCTCCGCACGCGCGACAAATGAATGCGACTAGAACGTTACTTCGAGTTTTGTGCTGACCACCCAGCGATCGGAATTGCTGGTGAGACCGCGACCAACACCGAGTGCGGCTTCGATCCCCGAGGGCAGCTCGAATTTTCCTGTAGCAAACAGCTGGTGTCGCTGGTGGCTGGTCGGATCGAATTGCTCGACTGGGCCCATCACCGAGTAGTACTCGAGTCCGAGTGATTCTTCTTCACCAAGCGCGTACCCGAGCTCGGCACGCGGCTCGAACTCCCATTCGTGCTCGCTGTTGCTGCCAATGCCGCGCTCGAACGCCGGATTGACGACGAAGGAAAATCTGCCGGCGCCTGTTCCAAGAATCGGAGTCGCTTCATAGGCCCAGCGATTCTCCGCGAATCCGGAACGAGCGTATCCGATTTCCTGGGAGAGTCCGAGTTTGATGGGAAGATTCCAGCTGACGGGCGCGATCGCGGTGAGACGGCCACGGTTCCCGACGTATTTCACACCCGCTCCGTTGCGCGCGTAGCCAACGGCGTAAAAGCTTCCCTCGAGCCAACTGGTGATTCCGGTGCTCACCTCGAGACTCGAGCGAAATGCGCGGTGCGTCGCGCGACCCTCGGCGTCGTCGACCCGCTGCGATCCGGTCGGCACGAAGTTGGTGTGGAGCTCGAGCTCGCCAGTGCCGGGCGCCGCGATGCTGGTGCCATAGACTTCGAACTCGTAGCCTTGCTGCGCCCTCGCCGGCGCCGCGAGCAGGACTAAAGCAGCCACTCCGATTATCGTTCTGATCAGCATTGTGATTGGGATTGGTTTTGACCGTGGGCAACCTAGTCGCTCGAATTAATTCAGACAAGTCCACTCGGGATTAGATTATCTGCCAATGAAGATCGCGATCCTTGATCCGGCCAGCGGAATCGCCGGCGACATGTTCATCGGTGCGCTCGTCGACAACGGGCTCGACAGGGCCTGGCTCGAGCGACTGCCGTCGACACTCGGCCTGGATGGTGTCGGAGTGCGAATTGCCGAAGTTCAGCGATCTGGCGTGCGGTGCGTGAAAGTCGATTTCGACATTCCGGAGCAGCCGCATGGCAGAGCAGTCTCGGAGATCCACCGGCTCATCGACGCCGTCAGGATTCCGGAGAGAGTAGCGCGGTCAGCGCACGCGGCGTTCGAGGCGATCGCGGCGATCGAAAGCGGCATCCACGGCGTCGCGCCCGATGAATTGCATCTGCACGAAGTGGGAGCGGTAGACGCAATTCTCGATGTGGTCGGTTCGATCTGGGGTGTCGAGATGCTTGGCGTCGAGCGCGTCTACAACACCAAAGTCGCCCTCGGCGACGGAACCGTGAAAACGGCGCACGGATCGTTGCCGGTGCCGGCGCCGGCGACAATCAGGCTGCTGGAGGGATTCAACGTTCGACACGGTCCGCCAGAATCGGGCGAGCTCACGACTCCAACGGGCGCCGCATTGCTGCGCGTCTTGTCCAAGGGGGCGCCCCCGCAGGAATACACGCCGCGCCGCAGCGGATACGGAGCGGGCACCCGCGACATCCCGGGTCAGCTAAACGCGCTGCGAATAATCCTGGGAGAAGCCGCGGTCGACCATCACGATCACCATCATCACCACACCCTCGAGCACGTGCACACCGAGCATCTGCACGTGCTGAGCGCCGACATCGACGACATGTCTCCCGAGGAGCTGGCCGGCGCGGCCGACGTATTGCGCGCCGAGGGTGCGCTCGACGTAGTGCTGCTGCACACGACGATGAAAAAGGGAAGACTCGGCACTCGCGTCGAAGCACTGGTGCAAACTTCGGATCTGGCACGGCTCGAGAAGCAGATCTTCCTCCAGTTCACGACGCTTGGCGTCAAGACATTCGACGTCGTGCGAAACGCTCTCGTGCGCGAGTCACGGCTGGTTCGGTTCGACGGGCGAGACATTCGCGTCAAGGTCGCCACGCTCCCGGACGGCACACAGAGGGCAAAGCCGGAATTCGACGATCTGCGCCGTGTTGCCGAAGAGACCGCGCGTCCGCTCTCAGAGATTCGCTCGGAAGTGATGAGCGCGCTCAGCGAGAACGGCTTTTCGACGACCGAAGCGAGAGACAAATAGTGGAGCTGGCAAATCGGCTGATAAATGCAGTTCGGTCGGCGGCGCGCGATCGCGTCGCCTATGTCTGCTTCTCTGGCGGCGTCGATTCGACAGTGGTACTGGCGGCGTCGGTGCGCGCAGGCATCGAGACGATTGCGCTGCTGGGCGTAAGTCCATCGCTCGCCGAGTCAGAGCGTGTCGATGCGCATCGCATCGCGGCGGAGATCGGTGCGCGAGTAGAGGAGATCCAGACGAATGAGATGGAGCTCGCCGGGTATCGCGCCAACGCCGGCGACAGATGCTACTACTGCAAGAGCGCATTGTACGACACCGTGCTTGCACTCGCGGCTACTCGAAATGCGGATGAAGTGATCTTCGTGGGAACTCATATCGGTGACCTGGGTGAACATCGTCCCGGCCTGCAGGCGGCGATGGAGCGTGGCGTCGTCGCGCCACTGGTCGATGCGGGACTCGACAAGGAAGAAGTGCGGTCGCTGGCGCGGCACTGGAATCTCTCCAACTCGGAAAAACCTGCCGCTCCCTGTCTCGCCAGCAGGGTGCCGGTCGGCATCGAAGTCACACCCGAGCGGCTGGGGCAAATCGAAGCGGTCGAGGAGTTTCTGCGCCAGCGCGACGTCTGGCCGGCGCGCGCCCGATGGCATGACTCGGTGGTGCGCATCGAGGTCGCTCCTGAAATGTTCGAGCGCGTGACGAGCGATCCGCTGCGCGGCGAGCTCCGGCGCGCCTGCAGAAAAGCCGGATTCAGGTTTGTCGCGCTCGACCTCGGCGGATTGCAGAGCGGCAGCGTGTCGCTCCCACTGGTGGCATCGTGACGCAGGTTCGCTGGGATCACGACCGCGAATCTCGCACCGGCGTGCCGGAAGTCATCTACGGCCCCGGGAAAACGGCGGCGCATCTGCGTCAGGCGTTCGAGAACGCCGCCGATCTGCGTATGGCTTCTAGATTGAGCGCCGAACAGATGGAAGTGCTCCAGGATCTGGCGACGATTTTTCCGGAAGCACGGATGGCGGTGCGCAATCCGCGGCCGAAGAGAGACATTCCGGTCGTACCGGTGATCACCGCCGGGACGGCCGACATCCCGGTTGCCGTCGAGGCAGCGACCACACTCGACGCGATGGGGGTTCCTACCGCCACCCACTTCGACGTGGGAGTCGCCGGCATTCATCGCCTGCAATCGATTCTGCCGGAGCTCACCGCGGCCCGCGTCTGTATCGTCGTCGCCGGGATGGACGGCGCGTTGCCGGCGGTGGTCGCCGGACTACTGCGCGCGCCGGTAATCGGCGTTCCGACGTCCGTCGGCACTGGCGTTGCCACGGGTGGCGCCGTTGCGCTAAACACGATGCTGGCAAGCTGCAGTCCCGGTGTCGCGGTAGTAAACATCGACAACGGGTTTGGCGCGGCCTGCCTGGCGCTAAAAATTCTCGGAACTGAGATACCCGACTAGCAAAGTCACATAAGCGGGGGCATTTCCTTGGGCAACGGCGCGATTAGGATTCAAGGCGTCAACCTTCGCGGAGATTTCAATGCCCACTGAAGCAATCGATACGCAGCTGCTGGACCTGGGCCTGTTCGTGATACGCGTGGTCTTCGGGCTCGTCTACGCTGCTCACGGCGCGCAGAAGTTGTTCGGTTGGTTCGGTGGCTATGGTATCGCTGGAACCGGCGGCTTCCTGGAGACGCTGGGATTCCGTCCCGGTAAGACCTTCGCGATCGCTGCCGGACTGGGTGAGTTTCTCGGCGGACTGCTTCTAGCGTTTGGGTTCCTCGGTGCTGTCGGGCCCGCGCTGATAGTCGCCGGGATGATCGTCGCCATGGTCACGGTTCATCGCAAGAACAAGTTCTTCGTATCGACCAACGGTATCGAGCACCCGCTCATGTTCACGACAGTTGCAGTCGGTATCGCTCTCACGGGCCCCGGTCGCTACTCGCTCGACGCAGCACTCGGCAAGACTTGGCTCGAGACTCCAACCATAACCTGGATCATCCTTGTCATCGGGGTCGTCGCAGGTCTGCTGAATCTCGCGGTGCGGCGAGCTCCACCAGCAAGAGTTTAGCGGCATAACCGAGCCCGATGCCGACAGGAGCATGACTCTTGAGGACTGATTCGTGGTGACCGAATCCGTCCTCGAGCCTGTAAGCGCGCCAGCAGTTCTCCGACATCGCCAAATACTGATCGCGTTCAGTGGTCTGGTGCTGGCGATGCTGCTGGCCGCACTCGATTCAACGATCGTCTCGACGGCGCTGCCGACGATCGTCAGCGAGCTGGGCGGACTCGAGCATCTCGCCTGGGTAGTCACCGGCTATTTGCTGGCTCAGACGATCGTCACGCCGATCTACGGCAAGCTCGGCGATCTCTACGGCCGGAAGATCGTGCTGCAATCAGCCATCGTCCTGTTCCTCGTCGGTTCCGCATTGTGCGGGCTGAGTCAGAACATGACGCAGCTGATTCTTTTCCGCGCGGTGCAGGGACTTGGCGGCGGCGGTCTGGTCGTGACGACGCAAGCCGTCGTCGGGGACATTGTCCCGCCGCGCGATCGCGGACGATACCAGGGAATCTTTGGCGCGGTATTCGGCCTTGCGAGCATCGCCGGTCCGCTGCTCGGCGGATACTTCACGACACATTTGTCGTGGCGCTGGATCTTCTACATCAACCTGCCCGTCGGCGTCGCCGCGCTGGTCGTCCTCGCGGCGACCCTGCCATCGCTGTCGCGCCGCGCAGTGCGCTCGATCGACTACGCGGGTGCCGGACTGCTGGCGGTGATGTTGAGCAGCATCACGCTCATCTCCGATCTCGGCGGGACGGCGTATCCGTGGTCGTCATCGCTGATACTCGGCCTTATGGCAGTAACGATCCTGTCGCTGGTGATGTTCGTTATCGTCGAGCGCAAGGTCACCGAGCCGGTTTTGCCGCTGCGACTGTTCCGCCAGCAGACGTTCGTCATCACTTCGGCGGTCGGGTTGATCGTCGGCTTTGCACTCTTCGGATCGGTTACTTACTTCCCGCTGTTCCTGCAGGTAGTGAAAGCGGTGAGTCCGACGGGCTCGGGGATGGAGATGATCCCGATGATGGGCGGCATGCTGGTGACGTCGATCGCATCGGGGCAACTGATTAGTCGCACGGGTCACTACAAGATGTTCCCGGTTCTCGGCACGGCCGTGATGACGATTGGACTGTTCTTCCTTTCGCGGCTGACGCCTCAAACCAGCGAAGCGACCGCTTCTCTGCTGATGCTGGTGTTGGGTGTCGGGCTCGGCATGGTGATGCAGGTGCTGGTCATCGCGGTGCAGAATGCCGTCGAGTACGCCGACCTTGGCGTCGCGACTTCCGGTGCCACTCTCTTTCGGTTGATTGGCGGCTCCCTCGGCACTGCCATTCTCGGCGCGGTGTTCGCGGCGCAGCTCAGTGGGAATCTCGCTCGACTGCTTCCGTCGGCGGCGGCTGCTCACGGTGCAACGGGCATGAGTGTGCAGGCGCTACTCAAACTTCCACCCGCAGTGCGCGCGACGTACGAGCAGGCATTTACATCGGCGCTGGACACGATGTTCATGTTTGCAGCGATCGTGTGCGGTGTTGGCTTCATTCTCACGTGGTTTCTGCCGCAGCGTCCGCTGCGAGCGACGATCGCCGCCGAGGCCGGCGATACCGGGAACGAAGCCGGCGAGGCGTTCGCGCGACCACAGGACGAAGACGCAGTGGCGGCGCATCTCTACGCCGCGCTGTCATCGCTTGCTGATCGCGATGTTCAGCGTGCGCACATCGAGCTCATCGTCGCACGCGCCGGAGAGACGCTCAGTCCGCTCGCCGCATGGCTACTCGTTCAGGTCGAGAGTCATCCAGGCGCGTCACCCTTCGAGCTCGCGCGGGCACAGGGGATTCCGCCGGAGCGTGCGCAGGCTGCGCTGGAGGATCTCCGTCGGCGTGGCCTGGTGACTGTGCCACGCGCGGATTCACAGGGCTACTCCGAGCTCACTGGGTCTGGATGCCAGGTTCTCGATCGGCTCGTCACCGCTCGTCGGGCGCACCTCACCGAGCTGGCGGAAGAATGGGATCCAAAACACGAACGCGACGCCGAGGCTTATCTCCGCGGCGTCGTCCGTGACCTCGTGCCTGATGCGAGGCGCGTCAGCTAGGCATCAGCGCTTCGCCAGGTCCCTCACTTCGGCAGCGAGTGCTTCGACACGCGCTGGATCGGAAGCCTTCCGCGTATCCTGATCGAGACGACTCGCCAGCTGATTCAGGGCCGTGCGCTGGCTCGCGCCCTTCAACTTCTCGGCGCGCGTGAGATCGCGCGCGACTGCAACCGAGCGGTCGCTGGCAATGCCCTTCTCACGTACGAGCTGATCGAGATACGCTCGTGCAACCACGAAGCTCGCCGGCCAAACCAGCTTCGGCTGGTTCTGCGGATTGAAGACATCGAAATGAACGAGCTTCGCCGCGTCGATCTCGTTCTGCGAAAGCTGGTCGCTCGATTGCAGATCGAGCACGTCGAGACCGCGGTCGATCTCCGAGGCGTAGATGTGGCCGTTGTACCAGTAAGTCGACCAGTCGCCACCGAGCATCAGCTTGGTGGAATCCATCGGACCGCGATCGAAGAATGCGATTTCCTTCGGGTGCGCCGGGTCGGTGAAGTCGAACACCGAGACACCACCCTGATACCATGCCTGTACCATGATGTCCCGGCCCGGCACTGGAATCAGCGATCCGTTGTGGGCGACGCAGTTCTCCTGTTCTGTCTGCGCGACAGGGAGCTTGTAGTAGCCCGCGGGATTGAGGTTGTTGCCGGCGCGGTAGAAGATCGCATCGGCGCCCCAGGTCATCTTGTCAGTCGCCCGACAACGCGGAGCCATACCGCCACCCCACTCGTCGGTGAAAAGGACTTTCGTTCCTTCATTGTTGAACGTCGCCGAGTGCCAGTAGGCGAAATTCGGATCCATCACGGCGGCGATTCGCTTCGGGTTTGCAGGATCCTTGATGTCCAGCAGGATCCCGTTTCCGGAGCACGCGCCGGCGGCAAGACCCATTGCCGTGTAGACCGTGATGTCGTGGCACATGTTGGTCTGGGCAGTGGTCTGAGTTCCCGGACCGTGAGTACCGCCCTTCCACAGACCGGCGATCGCGCCGGATGAATCGGCGAAGATGCGCGGTGAGTTCACGATCTTCGCGTTCTGTGGCGCGTCGACCGGCACCTTGATGATGTCGATACGGAACAACGAGCTGGCGGTGTCTGTCAGCGACGCACCGCGGGCGCACCCTGCAAGCTCGGAACCCGAGCGTACGGGGCCCGTTCCCGAGACGTAGATGTAAACGTTCGCGGGATCGTTTGGATCGGTAACGAGCGTATGGGTGTGCGAGCCGCGACACGTCTGCACATCAGCGACCTGCTTCGGGTGATCGATGTCGGTCATGTCGAAGATGCGTACGCCGCGGAATCTTTCCGCGCTCACCGAATCGGTGACGCCCTGCCCGCCGCAGTCGAGTCGACCGCGCGTCTCCTCGACGGACATGAACATCAAATTCTTGTAAACCGAGAGGTCGCCTTGGCCGCCTGGACAAATCATTGACGTACGAAGTCGGGGTGAGCTCGGGTTGGAGATGTCCCAGATCTGGAAGCCGTTGAATCCGCCTTGATACAGGTATTTTCCCATGAACGCGAGATCGGCGTTGAGGAACGCGAAGTCCGCCGGATTCTGCGCGTTGGCGAATTGTTGCGGCCGATCGACGTGGCCCACCAGGACGAGGTTGCGAGCCGCCTCGCCGGCGTTGCTGAGTCCAGGCCGCAATCCAATGCGCGGGTCGTTGCTGGTGATAGCGCTATCGCTCTGGGCGCTCGCGGTCCCCGTCACTAGCAACGAGGCCAGGACCATCAGCGAATAACTGAAGCGCGAAGTGATGCGGCGTGCTACTGAACGCGTAGGCGTCGATCTCGATTTCATGATGTTCTCACTGGGTGGATGAGTGTCTGATGTTGATCGTGGTCAGGGTCGCGGCGTAGTGCCCGAGCCGTTGAGACGGTCCAGCAAAGCGCTCATGCGCGCGATTTCGGCGCGCTGGTCGGTATCGACCTCCGCCGCGAAGCGGAAAACTTCAGGCTCCTGCCCCGAGCCTGTGGTACCGAGTAGCGTGGCGACCATCGCCAGCGCTCCCTCGTGGTGCTGAATCATGTCCTTCAGAAAAAGTTTGTCGAAATCGGCGCCTCGTGCTTTCCCGAGCTCGATGAGTTGCTCGGCGGTAAGCATGCCCGGCATCAGTGTGTCGGACATTGCCATTCCCGGCATGTCCGTCATTTGGTGTTGATGCTGTGCAGCGGGGTCGGGGACCGACTGATTTCTTTCGCGCAGCCACTGCTGCATCAGCTTGATCTCGTCCTTCTGTGAGACTTCGATTCTCTCGCCGAGGGCGCGAATGTCCGCGCGAGAGGTGCGATCCGGAATGAGGGCGACCATCACCAGCGCCTGGGCGTGGTGTCCGATCATGCCCTGCATGAAACGAACATCGGCAGCGGTGTAGTGCGGGGCTTGCTGCGCGGACGCGACTGCCGTCGTGATGCAGGCAATGCCACACATCACCGTGTGATTGAGCAATCTGTTCATGGGTTCAGTGAATTAACGTATTCCGCGGGCAGTTAGTAGCAAGCTCGCACGAGGGCTGTAATCCGGCTGTCAGGGTGCACTTCAAGGCAACGGTACTGGCGATGCTGAACCCGCAGCTGGCGTTGACCACACAGGAGGCGACCGCGCGCATCCAGGGACGCTGGGGCGACGATGCTGCCGCCTTCGACAGCATCTTTACTCAGATCCTTGGCATGGCTGACGCACTTTCCGATGGGATCGTGAAACAGTTCCCTAATCGGTTCTGATCGCGCTCACTCGATAGAGAGCGGCAGATCGGCGCGACGCTCGCCTGACGAGTGTCGCGCCTCGATTTGCCGGATTGCCCACTCCAGATGCTCGCGTTGTTGCAGATCTGAATTGGCGATGCACGA
>WNGI01017969.1_pt1 | contig 10491 bp, 10 predicted proteins | sample 5400621 | NCBI WGS metagenome assembly WNGI01 (sample SAMN13153374, study PRJNA577476) | soil metagenome | isolation source: 20 cm soil or saprolite under Garry oak tree replicate 1 | place: USA:California | collected 2016-06-15 | reverse complement strand
TGGGGTTGGCGCGTTAGCGACGGGCAAGACTGGGCTGTGCGGCTTAAGCTGCCGTTCGTTTACGACCGGAGTGATGAAGCATCGGGCCACGCCGACATAGGCGGTCTCGGTGACATCGAGGTTGCCACAGGCACCGCTTCTCGCCTTAGCGACAGGTGGCGTACGGGCGGTGGGATCGAGTTGCATGCGGATACAGCCTCTAATCCTGCGCTAGGTGACAGCGTCTGGCGCCTACACCCTTATTGGTCCGTCGCGCACGATGTTACAAACTGGCTCGCACTAACACCTACGGCAGAATACAACCATTCGATCGCCGAGGAACATAATGTCCCGGCGCAGCGTTACCTTGAGTTGTCCCTCCCGGCCACTTTCATCCTTCCGTACGATTGGTCGATTGGTACAAACTACAAAGTGAAGATCGACTTTGAAAATGGCCACCGCTGGACTCACACAATCAACCTGAGTGTTGCCAAACGCCTCTCGAATATTCCGGTTGTTCTCAGTGCCACATTGGAAAAGCAGCTCGACGGCGGCAATAAGAAGTTTCAGGCCAACCTTACAATGACCTACTACTTCGAGAGGTTTCACCTGCCGAAATGACAGATTGGGAAGGAGTCTCACGCTGGCATAGGCCTAGGGTCCAATGTTCGGGGATTCAAGCTGTCGATCTAGTGAGATATGGAGATCAGGCACCGCCGGCGAGAGCGAGCGAGGCTTGTGACGTAATGCTCAACGCGTTCCTATTGGGTCTTGTCGGAGCGGTTTCGATCAGCCCCGGTCACACGCTCCACCTTTTCAGCTAGGTCACGGGCGGCGTGCTGCAGCATTATGGTCCGCGTTTCCGGGTTGGCCGCGAGATACCGTTCCAACGCTCCAAACTGCCAACGCATGGCGCGGCCCGGCTCTACCACTACCGCATCCACCTCGGCCGGAATCCCGCTCAGGATCAGGGCAGAGCCTACGACGTCACCCGCGATCAGCTCACCCAGGACACGGCCATCTCTCGTGACCCGCACTTTCCCACGGACAATTAGCGAGACAGTTTCCGGACGTTTACCGCTCTCTATCAGTCGCTCTCCAACCTCAAGGGTGATCCAGGATCCAATGCTCAGAACCTGGAGGACTTTGCGAGGAGGTAAGTCCCGGAAAACGAGCCGTCGAATGTCCTCCTCCTCCGGTGTCAGTTTGACTGGACGACGCTCGATGAAGAGACGCCATGATTGCAGCGAATTGATCGCTGCAAACACGACACTCCAACTGAGCGGCGCCCACAGCATTGTCGGCTGTAGCACGAAATATGGGATGGAAATCAGCGAGGCTGCGACCGCGAACAACCGCAGCCACAGAATGTCGCGAACGCTGTAGGCCACCACTAAGAGAACGTTTGCAGCGTGGATGAAATAGTTTGGATTGAATGAGTTCATGGTTATTTCCTCAGTTTGATCAGGTCGCAACAGCGAAGCTCACAGGACAACTGCGCGAGTGCAAGACGATTCGCATGACCCATTTGGACGTAAACGCGGATCACAGCATGATGCGACCGGCTGAAAAAATTACGTCCTTGGTTGCTTTGGGATTCCGATACCAAATGCGACCAAAAGGCAAAGCATAGGAGGCTAGATCGATACCGCGGTTACCTTTGCGCGGTCGAGTCTCTTAAACGTTCACAAACGCTGTTAATTCTCCGACCAAATCAAGGTAAGCGTTATTCGGTGCTGATGCGTCGCCAGTGAGGAGGCGTAAACAGATACGGTTCATTGAAAAGAGAAAATGAAAATGCTGATAATTCTCTTCGCAGGAATTCTGCTAGATGGCCTTGGGTGGAGCCTCCGATCTCGCCGGCGTCGGGGATTGAGCGTGTAGTGAGGAAAGAGAGGCAAGGCTGACAACAAAAGCAACAAGCAGGTGGGCCATCATTTTCCTCTGGATTTCTTGCTCGCGTTGCCAACCAGGCCGCGGGCTGCCGCGCGCACTTGCGGGTCCGACATTCGATAGACACTTCGATGCGAACGCGCCAAAGATTCGGTCGCGCTCAGTATCCAGAACCCGTCCCAAACAGGCCTGCACACGCACGGTGATGGCGATTTCGAAACCCACGGCGCTGCATTCGCCATTTCGACTACAGCAGCGGCTGAGGAAAGCTCGGCCATGAAGCCATCGCGTTACGCGCCGTGTGATCGGTGGCGCGCGCACATTTACTTCTCAGGCAACCCGTTATTTGAGTTGCATGTCAACGCCGCCGCCAGTCGCATTGACAGCAACGCCGTTTTGTGTGGAAGAAACGCGGACTATCACACCGGCCTGATTTGACATGATGGTCCCGCTTCGACCAGCGCCAAGAGTCACGCCCCGCGTTCCCGCGGCACCGACATTATAATGACCGTTGAAATCTTGAAGATGCTTCAGGTTGAAAACCTCACCATTAGCGGAAGAGCTGGTCATACCCACTTTGCCTATCGACAGTCCTTTGACCTTAACCGGATAGTCTTTGCCTTTGTAGGTGAGCGTGCCTGACCCCCAGTTGACACCAATTCCAAGAGCGAACGAACCCCCGCTCAGCCGCAAAGTTGCGTCTGGCTTAGAGTGATGAGTAGCCGCCTGCGTGAATCCCGCCATCACGCCCAGGATTAATAGTGAAACTGCAATTTTCTTTACATTGTTCATAGTTGTATCTCCTTTGGTTGGTTTCGCCGCACAATAAGAACTTCTCTCAGGCGGCTCCTGTTGGATAAAGGCCGTATATCCGAACTCGCAATGATTAGTCAAAACATTTATGCATGAAGACGATGGATTATTGAAGTGGGAAACAACGCGCGGTACCAACGAATGCAATTGAGTTCAGACATGGCCGGGCAAGAGTTCCAACACCCTTTTCCGGCTCTACGGACAGCTGGAACCCTGGTTCGACAAGAGCTGGAAGCCCGTAGATTTTGAGCTGGTGAAGTGACGAGAAGACGGTAGCATCTACTCTTGGAATGATTTGAAACTTCCCGCTCACGTTCTGTTTCGGAAGGAGCTGTCTCTCATCCTCTGGAAGCCACGCGGCATCCTGGATGAATCAACGGTCAACGAGGTTGTCGAGTTCATTGAGGCCGTCGAAAAAGGTAGCCGCAAACCGCTCAACCGATTCTCCGACTTGTCGGCACTTGATGCCGTTGATCTTAATTTTGACTTTGTCTTTCACGTTGCGCTTGGCCGGCGTCTCTCGGCCGCGCCAAGGCCCGCAGTAAAATCCGCCTTCTATGTGGCGACTCCGGCCAGCACGCATTATGTCAAACTGCACGCCATGCTGACCGATTATTCGCCGCTGCACGTCGCCTTATTCACGGATCGCGCCGCCGCGGCCAAGTGGCTCGGCGTTCCGCTCGAGGCTTTGTCGGAATAAGAACCGGGGAGGATTCGGCCTCCAAACTTGACGGGAGATAGCCCTAAAGTCCTATAGAAATCTCACGCCGACATGACAAAATTGCCTTTAAAGCAACCGAGAAAAAGTTGTTCGCCTCGTTTTGCCGAGTGGTTGCGCCGTTACTTCGGAATTTATACGTCGTGATTATGTCTGGCATCCCAAAGCGTCCCCCGCCTGACGGCACGACCTCGGCGTCAACCTTGAACCAACATTCAGAGAGTTAAAGAAAACTGGAAAGAACAATCACCATGAGACAAAAGCAAATGCACAGCTTCAAACACAAGCTCCTGATTAAAGGCGTGTCACTGCTTACGTCATTGGTAGCACTGACTGGTGCGGTCGAGCAACCAAGTATAGTCCTCGGCGCGACTGATTCCAGTGGCATCGATCGCACCATTCTACCCATTAAAGAACCGACTTATCCTGAATCAACAGTGCTTGATGCCCGGGATGCAAAAGCACCGCCGCGTTTCGAGGTGAAAGCGCCGGCAAAGGCACCTAATGTTGTCATCGTTTTAATTGACGATATCGGCTTTGGTGCATCCAGCGCTTTTGGCGGCCCCATCAACATGCCAACACTCGATAGGCTGGCTGCGGGTGGTTTGCGGTACAACCGCTTTCACACGACCGCCCTTTGCTCACCCACGCGTACGGCATTACTTACCGGTCGCAACCACCATGTAAATAATGCAGGAGCCATCATGGAGCTGGCTACTGCTTTTCCGGGCAATACGGGAATCCGTCCTAATAGTGTAGCGCCATTGGCCGAAATACTCCGCCAGAACGGTTATAGCACAGCAGCCTTTGGGAAATACCACGAAACGCCACCTTGGGAGGTTTCCGTGTCCGGGCCCTTCGATCGGTGGCCGACCCATTCCGGTTTCGATAAGTTCTATGGCTTTATTGGTGGTGAGACCAACCAATGGGCTCCCGCAATCTTCGATGGCACTGTAAGAGTCGAAGCGCCTCATGATCCTAAGTACCATTTCACAATTGATATGACCAACCAGGCAATTAATTGGATACAGGCGCAGCAGTCACTTACTCCCGATAAACCGTTCTATGTTTACTTTTCGACCGGGGCGTGCCACGCACCGCATCATGTTCCTAAAGAATGGGCTGACAAATAAAAGGGCAAGTTCAATGAGGGACGGGACAAGCTGAGAGAAGAGATATTCGCGAAGCAAAAGCAAATCGGGGTCATTCCGCAGGATGCCCAACTAACACCTCGCCCAAAGGAAATCCCAGCCTGGGATACCATGAATGCTGACCAGAAAAGGCTTTTGGCACGACAGATGGAAGTTTATGCAGGGTTTGCCGAACAAACTGACTATGAAGTCGGCAGATTGGTTCAAGCGCTGAGCGAAATGGGTGAACTGGATAAAACTCTCTTCATCTACATTGTGGGCGATAACGGATCGAGTGCCGAGGGGGGGCCGGAAGGAACGTACAATGAGATGATGGCTCTGAACGGCATCGTTGGTAATGCTTCACAAATGATGAATCACATAGATGACTGGGGAAGCCCAAATACTTTTCCGCATTATGCCATTGGCTGGGCGCATGCTCTGGATACCCCCTTGCAATGGACCAAGCAGATTGCTTCTCATTGGGGCGGTACCCGCAACGGAATGGTAATGCATTGGCCCGAACGAATTAAAGCTAAAGGAGAGATCCGTTCACAGTTTAGTCACGTGGTAGATATTGCCCCTACCGTGCTCGAAGCGGTTGGCCTGCCTTTTCCAAAGATGGTGAATGGCACCGAGCAACTTCCGTTCGATGGGCCTTCGATGGTTTATACTTTTGACGATGCCAAAGCCAAGGACCGTCATACAACCCAATACTTCGAGATGTTTGGCAACCGTGCCATCTATCATGACGGCTGGGTAGCATGCACACGACATTCCATCCCCTGGCTAATGGCGCAAAATCCACCACTAAAAGATGATGTCTGGGAGTTGTATAACGTGGCTGAAGATTTTAGTGAGGCGAACAACCTCGCGACAAAGAACCCTGAAAAACTCAAGGAAATGCAGGACCTCTTTATGAAGACAGCAGAGAAATACCACGTGCTGCCGATTGATGACCGCAGGTCGGAACGATTCGATGCTGCCACGGCAGGGAGACCCGACCTGATGGGAAAGCGCACTTCGCTGACGGTTTATCCGGGTATGATCGGTCTAATGGAAAATGCCTTTATTAACACAAAGAACCGCTCTTTTACTATAACAGCCGACGTCGATCTACCGAACGGCGATGCGAATGGGGTTATCATTTGCCAGGCCGGTCGCTTTGGCGGATGGACGCTTTATATGAAAGCCGGCAAGCTTCATCATGAATATAACTATTTCGGACTTGAACACACTAACATTGCCTCATCCAAACCCATTGCCGCCGGTAAACATGTTATTAAGTACGAGTTTGTGTTTGATGGTGGTAAACCGGGAGCGGGTGGACAATCCATTTTGTCCGTAGATGGACAAAAGGTGGCTCAAGGGAAAATACCTAAAACTCAGCCGTACGCCTATTCCGCCGATGAAGGAGTTGATGTAGGGATGGATAATGAAACAGCCGTGTCGAATGATTATAAAGAAAGGGACAATAAATTTACCGGAACGATTAAGAAAATTACGGTTGATGCGAAACCTTTTGGTCTCAGCGCCAAAGATAAGAAGGAAGCTGAGGACGCAGGAGATGTGAAAGAAATAGCTGAGGACTAATCGTAATAAGTAGAATTTCCCACCTTTGTTGTTGTTAACCTCTGCGAATATGCGTGAACTCATCGTAGCCTGCCTCTGTTTCTCGGTCGTAATCGGTCATGCGGAACCACCTGCCTCGTCCGAATTCGCCGAGACGATTCAGAACAAAACACATGCGCCCGGCCCTGCGCCGGAAGGGATGGTCTGGATTCCCGGCGGCGAATTCTCGATGGGGCTACGTAACGATCGCGGAACGAACGCCGACAAAAGAAGAATTCCCGACTGCGCCTGCCGGAAATCTTGTCGCCGGCAGCGTCGTGTTCGCACCTACTGATCACGAGGTCGCTCTCACTGATCATTATCAATGGTGGAGCTACGTCAAAGGCGCGAACTGGCGGCACCCGATCGGGCCGCAAAGCGATATCAAAGGCAAGGAAAATTATCCTGTGGTGCAGATCGCTTATCCTGACGCGGAAGCATATGCGAAATGGGCGGGAAAACGTTTGCCAACTGAAGCGGAGTTTGAATTCGCCGCGCGCGGCGGGTTATCCGGAAAAACGTACGTTTGGGGCGATGAATTTCGTCCCGGTGGGAAATGGATGGCCAACACGTGGCAGGGAAAGTTTCCAGTGAAAGACGCGGTTGAAGATGGGTATGCCGGAATCGCGCCGGTGAAGAGTTTCCCGCCGAATGGTTACGGCCTTTACGACATGGCGGGCAACGTTTGGGAATGGTGCAGCGACTGGTATCGTCCCGATTACTATAAGACGCTTACCGACAAAGGCGGGGTGGCAAGCAATCCAAAAGGTCCTGAGTCACCATTTGATCCGGCTGAGCCTAACGAGAAAAAACGCGTGCATCGCGGGGGTTCATTCCTCTGTAACGACCAATACTGCTCGCGCTATATCGTCGGCACGCGCGGTAAAGGTGAGGTCAACACCGGCACCAATCACCTTGGCTTCCGTTGCGTGAAATCGCGATGAGCCAGCGGCTCAAGCCAAATAAGCGTGCGCCCTATCCGCCAGGTTCCGCGGCTGCGATCGTAATGTCGCCCGATGTTACGCGCACTGTAACATCACAGCGCCTGCCATCGCCGAGGGGTAAATCTATCTTGTGTAAAAGCTGGCCGTTGAGTCCGACCATCGCGCCGACGTCGTTGGCGATTTTTCCGTTTAAAGTTTCGCCACGGACACGCAATGCGGCGCCACGGGCAATGGAAAGGCGCGCGTTTCCGTTCAACACCTGGGCGTCAGCCGAGAAGTACGGTCCTTCACACAGGCCATAGCTCAGATTGAGCGCACCGTTCACAACCGCCACTTTGAGATCGCCGCAGCAGTTTCGGACCTCTAGCTGGCCGTTTACGACGTTTGCCCGCACGTCTGCATTCTGAATTCCTTCAATCGACACGTTGCCGTCGTCCACGTCCACCCGCGCGATCCTGGCGCTATGCGGAACGGACAAGGTATAGTCGACCGCACTCGTGCCGGCGAAGAGCGGCAATTTCTTTTGTCGCGGGAACGCAGTTTTAATCAAGACATCGCCAGGTTCCGAAGTCACATCAACAGTAATGTCCTTAAGCTGAGCGGCGCCAGACGCGGATTTGACGGCTCGCATCCGCACCTCTGACGCGTCGGCGCCGCGAATCGTAACCGAGCCACGCGGATTAGCGATCCGAACGCTGGCATTGGGTAAAACCTTGTATGTTTGCTCGATTACTTCATTGGCCGGGCGCTCGATTTCCTTTTTTGAATTACAACCAGCCAAAAGCAAAACGAGCGCCAGCACTGTCGTGACCGGCCTGATCGCGATGCGGATCATCGCATGCATTTCGGGATTCCCAACGCGGAATTCCTGAGAACGTCGCAGCCTTTTGCGACGAGAGGTTTTTGCGTTTACAGCACGCGCCACTTCAGCTCGCGCGAATTTCTTTTGGTTTCCCATAAACGGATTCCACCGAGGAATGCGTTTTCATTTCGTCCGCGCTCGATCCCCTCTGGTAATCGACGCAACCGATGAACAAGACCACCGCCCAGAACTACATAATCGGCGATGAACGCCTTTTTTAATTGGATGACTGCGTAAGTAACTTCTCGTTTCCACTTTTTTTCGCCCAACAATTCCACGCCTGGAATGCCGAGATCGTTTTCGATGATCTTGCCATTGGCATAAGGCAGATCCCCGAGTTCCAGCGGCATCAACGTTTTGTCCCAGACCAGAGCTGAGCCCAAGCCGGTTCCGAGTCCCAGGAACAGCATGCGTCCATCCCCGCCGTAACTGCCGAGCGCTTGCATGGCTGCGTCATTGATCAGCCGCACCGGTGTGCCAAGTACGCGGCCAAAATTAAAACCGATCCAACCCTTCCCCAAATGTTTTGGATTTCCGACGATTCGTCCCTTGCGCACGGGCGCGGGAAAACCAATCGACGTCATATCGAATTTCCAGCCGCGCACGTTCTCCGCGAATCTTGCCACAAACTGTTCCGGCCCCATTCGGGGCCCCGAAGGAAACTCGCGCTCGTCACGGCGCGACCGTAACAGTTTTACGGACGTGCCGCCGACATCGACGACGAGAATCCTTCTCTTCATGGGCAACCGTCCCCGAAGGTATTCGGGGTGAATCTACCGGTCGCGCCGGCCGAAGCGGCGAAGACGCTGAAAGAAGCTTTGCTGCTCTGGCTTTGCTGCCGTGCTGGCAGGCCAGCATTCCACTATTTCGAGGGCGAGAAATCGGAACAGCAGTTGCCGGGCGGATTTCAAATCGATCCTCAGGTTCTTGACAATTTGTTGCACCGATCGGGCACCATTGAATTGCGATGCGAACTGGGCCTCGTCTGAAGTCAGCTTCAACTTCTGGACCCGCTCGAAACCTTCTTTCGTGTAAGCGGGAATCGATGTCGGGTCGAAGTTCGCAGGCTGGTCTGGATCCTGAACAAGACGCAAGGTTTCCAGCACCCAGTCTCTTACGTTTGGATCCCCCCGGACATCCGCGACGTCACTTAACAGATCGGCATTCTTTTCAAACATGATCCACGCGCGTGGCGCCGCCCAAAGTTGAGAGAAAAGCTTTTGCCCGTAATGCCGCATTAGTTCCGTGGCAGCGTCGAGGGCAATCGATTCCTGCCGGGCCAGAGTCAGAAAAAACGGGTTTCCGTTTTCTCTCTGTTCCTTACGGGCCCTCTCAACGACTACGACATCAACATTGGTCAGAAGGTCCGGCACTTCGGGACAATAAAGATCCAGATCCCGCGCCGTGACCAAAACGATCTCGCCGTCCCGCGCCAGAAGCTCGATCGGCTCCTGGTCCCAAAATGATCGCAGTGAGCCGGTAAGTCTCTCGTTCGCTATTGCTCGCAGTGCACGGCTCAAGGGGAACAGACTCGTGTGACCGCAAAAATAAACATCAGCCGTGCCCGGCTGCTTTCGAGGAATGGCTTCTGAAGCCGGCGCCTCAGTCACAGGTTGAGCCCAATCCGAGGCTGCTTCCGATGCGCTCCATCCGAGGCTGCTTCCGATGCGCTCCACCACTCCTCGGACTGTACACTCTCCACATTCGCACCAGCTTCCGGCGTAGGTTCGTCCCCTTGCGGCACAGGTGGACTGTCGGTTTCTTCCGCTCGCTCTTCCCTGTTTGAAGATTCCATTTGAGCTTCTATTGATCTGGTTTGCCGCGGGGCTTCGGCGTAGTATTCGTCGATCGTAGTAAGCAAACCCCATGTGAGGGGTTTATCAAGAACCCATCTTCACAACGGGGGACTCGCGCCCGGCGTTGAGAACCGCCGTGCTAAGTCACGCCGGCTGATTTTGCCGCGTTCATTCATCGGAATTGCGTCTACGACAAAAATCCGCTTCGGCACTTGCCAGGCACTTAATGCAGTCCGGCAAAATCGTAAAAGGCCCTCTTCGGTTAAGTGGCGCGATCCTGCCACGCATGCCGCCACTTCTTCATTGCGCAACACTCCGGCGGCTGCCGGACGACCGAACACCACTGCCTGGCGCACCCCGCTGAAGCGTAGCAAATGCGCTTCTACTTCCTCTGGATTCACCTTTTTTCCCGCGACGTTAATCACGTCCGAAATCCGGCCGACGATTTTGAATCCCGAATCGTCCCGCGCCAACAGATCATCCGGCACAAAGGCTCCATCCCCCAGCTTTTCCTCGTCCGGTTCCGGAAAATAGCCGTCGCCGACGGCGGCACTGCGGACCTGAATCTGGCAGGCTGAGGCGTTTGGCTCGAGCAGTTCAATGCCGACCCCTGCCATCGGTTGCCCCACAAAACCTTCCACCTCATTTGTCGTTTCGCGGTCGTAACAAATCCCGCCGCATTCCGAGGAGCCGTAAAATGAGTGGATCGGCAGGTTAAACTTTTCTCGAAATTTCTTCGCGACCG
>WNGI01006708.1_pt1 | contig 10491 bp, 7 predicted proteins | sample 5400621 | NCBI WGS metagenome assembly WNGI01 (sample SAMN13153374, study PRJNA577476) | soil metagenome | isolation source: 20 cm soil or saprolite under Garry oak tree replicate 1 | place: USA:California | collected 2016-06-15 | reverse complement strand
TGCTGCTGCTGGATGAACCTTCTCTCGGCCTTGCCCCGCAGATGGTGGATGAGGTGTTCTCTACGATCGAGGAGATCCATGGCGAGGGGACGACGATCCTTTTGGTGGAGCAGAACGCGTTGCGTGCGCTCGAGATCGCCGACCGCGCTTACGTGCTGGAGACGGGACAGATTCGATTGAGCGGTACGGGCGACGACCTGCTGCACAACCCCGCCGTGAGGCGGGCATATCTGGGGGGCTGATGGCCGCGTCTTAACCAGCAGGGTTGTTCTGTTGACCAGCACCTCTCATCCTCGCGTGGATGGGACGCCATGCACGCTTGCCGGCGGAGCTGAAAACAGGGCCGTTCACGCTCCAGGATGCCCGCCAGGCAGGACTCGAACGGTGGCATCTCGATAGCTCGGAGTGGCGACGCCTAGGGCCGAGCGTGTACGCCTGGGCCGGCCTTCCCGAAAGCCCTGAGCTCCGGTTGCAAGCGGCCTGCTTACGTCTTCCACAGTCGGCGGTTTTCTCTGGTCTCACCTCGGCGTGGCTCCACGGTCTCGATGTCGGGCACTGCGAACCGATCGAGGTGACGATTCCTAAAGGCGGGCGCGTATCGGCACGATCCGGGTTCGTCGTCCGGCGAGCCGCGGTTGCAGCTTCTGAGATCGTGAGCCTACGCGGTGTGCGGACTACATCAATCCTCCGCACTCTGAGCGACCTCTGCATTCGACTAAGCGAGATTGAGGCCGTAGTGATCGCCGACATGGCGCTGCACGCAGGGCTGACCAAACTTGCCGATTTGAGCTCTTTCTCTATTTCCCGGTCCCACAGCGTTGGAGTGTCCAAATTGCGCCGAGTGGTCAGCCACGCCGAGGCTGCAGCGGAATCGCCGATGGAAACCCGATTGCGCATGGTGATCGTGCTCGGCGGACTACCCCGCCCTCAGGCACAGGTATCGGTTCACGACGACCGCGGCAGGTTTCTTGGCCGGCCGGATCTCTACTATCCCGAACACCGCCTCGGGCTCGAGTACGACGGAGGAAGCCATCGGACAAGCCTTGCCGAGGACAACCGCCGTCAGAACCGATTGCTTGCTGCTGGAATTCGGCTGCTGCGCTTTACAGCCGGCGACGTGCTTAACAATCCGGATTCAGTCACGACACAGGTTCGAAGTGTGCTTTCGAGCCGACCGATTTTCCAGGCCGGTGCCGGCTCCCGCGTGCTTGTGAGCGGTTCCGGGGCAGCGGGTGCCGGCTCCCGCGGGGAAAACGACCATTAAAAAAAGCCCCGGACCGAAGTCCGGGGCTCTTGGTCGGTTTCTCTGATTAGAGAGTGCGGACGCTCTTGGCGCGCGGGCCCTTGGGGCTCGCCTCGACCTCGAACGAGACCTTCTCGCCACCCTGGAGGCTGTCGAAGTCACCTTCGGTGCCACTCCGGTGGAAGAAGAATTCCTTACCGTCTTCGGCTGCGATAAAGCCGAAGCCACGGTCCGCGACCAGTTTCTTGATGGTGCCTGTAGGCATTTCCATCTCCTATATCTCTCGAACTTAGGCTACTCAACTCGGCGAGGCCTGTTCGAGAAAACAAGAGACCTGCGGTGAGCGCCCGTACTATACGGGCTGACTTGAGTATACCCCAGATCGTCAGGTCCTAATCGAGGAGGTCTCCGTGAGCCTTCGGGCCCTCGATTGGTCGACCTCGGTCAGGTGCCGCTTTCGAAGCCGCAGGTGCTTCGGAGTAACCTCCAAAAGCTCGTCATCTCCCAGGAAATCGAGCGACTGTTCGAGGCTCAATCTCGAAGCGGGGGTGAGCCTCACGGAGATGTCCGAGGTGGAAGAGCGAATGTTCGACTGTTTCTTCTCCCGGCAGACGTTGACGCGGATGTCACCGGGCCGCTTCTGGATGCCGACGATCATCCCCTCGTAAACCTCTTCTCCCGGCTCGATGAATGTGGTCCCCCGCTCCTGCGCGCCCGCCAGGCCGAAGGCCAGTGATTTGCCGGGAGAGGACGCGGTCAACGCGCCGTTGCGCTGCTCGCGGAAATCTCCGAGAAACGGCCGGTAGCCCATTCCGATCGAACCCATCAGGCCGGTCCCGGCGGTCAGGGTGAGAAACGTGTTGCGAAAGCCGATCAGCCCGCGCGTCGGGATGAGGTACTCGAGCCGCACACCGCCCTTGCGGTCGTACGTGATCTCCAGCATCTCGCCGCGACGCTTGCCGAGCGCTTCGGTGACAGCGCCGAGGTTCTCCTCGCGCACGTCGACGGTCAAGTGCTCAACCGGCTCCATGCGCTGGCCGTTGATCTTCTTCACGATGGCCTCGGGACGCGACACCTCGAACTCAAAACCCTCGCGACGCATGGTCTCGATGAGCACGGCGAGGTGCAGCTCACCACGTCCGCTGACGAGGAACTGCTCGGCGGCATCCGTGTCCTCGACGTGAAGGCCGAGGTTGGTGTCGAGCTCTTTGTAAAGACGTGCTCGCAGCTGGCGGGTGGTGGAGAACTTTCCTTCCAGGCCGGTGAACGGCGAGGTGTTCACGCCGAAGGTCATCCGCACAGTCGGCTCGTCGATGGCGATCCTGGGCAGCGCGTCGGGCGCCTCCGGATCGGCAAGAGTGTCGCCGATGGCGATCTCTTCCAGGCCTGTCAGGAGGACGATATCGCCCGCGCTTGCGCTCGGCACCTGGACGCGGTCCAACCCTCTGTACATCAAGACCTGCACGACCCGCGCGCGCCGCGCCTCGCCAGCGGCGTTCAGCACCGCGACCATGTCGGCCGGCGCAACGTTGCCTCGCGTGATGCGGCCGATCGCCATCGTCCCCGTGTAGTCGTCGTAAGCGCGGTTGGCGACAAGCATCTGGAACCCGCCCTGTTCCGCAATCGGCGCAGGAATCGTGTCGATGATCGTCTTGAAAAGCGGCTCGAGGTCAGCCGAGAGCTCGTCGGCCTTGAGTCCCGCGCGACCCTCCTTTGCCACCGAATACACAACGGGGGCCTCAAGCTGGTCGGCGTCCTCGGCCAGCTCGAGGAAGAGGTCGTGCACGCGGTGCAGCGCCTGCTCCGGATCGGCGTTCTTGCGGTCGACCTTGTTGATCACGACGATGATGCGCAGTCCGACCTCGAACGCCTTACGCAAGACAAACCGCGTCTGCGGCATCGGCCCCTCCGCGGCGTCGACCAGCAGCAAGCAGCCGTCCGCCATGTTGAGGACGCGCTCCACCTCGCCGCCGAAATCCGCATGACCCGGCGTGTCGATGATGTTGATCGTCACGCCTTCATGCCGGACCGAGGTGTTCTTGGCCAGGATGGTGATTCCCTTCTCGCGCTCGAGGTCGTTGCTGTCCATGATCAGCGTGCCGACATCCTGGTTGTCGCGGAAGGTGTGGCTCTGCTTCAGGAGGGCATCGACGAGCGTCGTCTTCCCATGGTCGACGTGGGCGATGATCGCGACGTTGCGAATGTCATGCCGAAGGTTGGTCGGGCTCATTGGATGGCAGCAGGCACTATACGGAGAGGTCGTGCCCGAGAAGAAAGCCGGCTAAACCTACGCCCTCGCGCGCTCGGCTCTAAGCGGCGCGCCGATCTCGTTCAGGAAGACGAGCAGCTCCCGGTACGAGTCCAGGAACGAGGTTTCGTGGTAGTCAATGCCTTTCTCGCGGCAGAACTGCTGGATGATCGGCTGCGCGCGCCTCATGTTCAGCCGCGGCATGCCGGGAAACAGGTGATGCTCGATCTGGTAGTTGAGTGAGCCATACCAGAGGTCGGTCAGGGGATGGCCGACCACGTTGCGTGCGGTCAGCACCTGGGTGCGAACGAAATCCATGCGGCTCTCGCTGTCGGTCTGGGGCATGCCCTTGTGGTTGGGAGCGAACACTGCGGCCATGTAGGCGCCGCCGATGCCCTTCTGGATCAGGATCACCATAAGCGCGGACCACGGACCCAGGAAGTACAGCATCGCGCCGAGATACAGGACGGCGTGGACGCCGAGGAGCGCGAACTCCAGCCGCCGGTAGCGTGAGCGCTCCTTGAGGAGGTACTCCAGGCCGGCCGCGTGCATGCTCCAGGCCAGAAACGTCGTCAGCGGGAAGAAGAGATAGGCCTGGTACATGGCGGCCAGCCTGCCCATGCCGCGCCGCGCCTGGGCCTGCTCATCGTTGTACGCGATGGCTCCCACCTTGATGTCGGGGTCGAGGTCGACATCGTTGGGGTTGCCATGATGCCGGTTGTGCTTTTGCACCCACCAGCCGTAGCTGACCCCGAGCAGCAGGTTCGCGGTCAAGAGGCCTACGAACGCGTTCTTGCCGGGCGACGTAAACATCTGGCGGTGGCCCGAGTCGTGAAGCTGGAATCCGAGTTGAACCGAGACTATGCCGAGGGCGACCGCAGCGAGCGCCTGGGCCCAGATCGCTCCCACAGTAAAGATCAAGACCAGGAAGAAGGTCCAGACAACCAGGTTGGTCGTGATGCTCAGAACGTAGTAGGCAGGCCGCTTATCGAGCAGGCCGGCTTCCTGGATTCGGCGCTTGAGAGTGGTGTAGTCCGGCTCGTTCTTGACGGCCGGGTCTGGGGAGACGGCTAGCAAGGTTGCCAAGAGGGTATAGGTTGCCGAGGGCGTCGTAACAGAATCCATAACAACGGCAGTCAGAAGTTGGCCGTTGGGAAGCAGGCAAAATACTTGGTTCGATGAATGCCTTCGCCCGCCGCCTGGGTATGGCCGTCCTCGTGGCGTCCTGGGCGCTCACCGTGTCGGGGCCGACCGTACATGCCGACGAAGGGTGGGTGATCACGTCCTTTCACTCCGATATCGCGGTCGCGACCGATTCGACCCTCACGGTCACTGAAGACGTTCGGGTGGATTTCGGCTCTCTTCAAAAGCACGGCATCTTTCGGACGATCCCGCTTCGGTATCGCTATGACGACAGCAGGGACCGCTACTACCTGCTCGAGGTCAAGTCAGTCACGGATGGCTCAAAGGCGCTGATCCACAGCGACTACATCGATCACGACAACCAGGTGATCAAGATCGGCGATCCCGCCCGCACGGTATCAGGGGCGCAGCGCTACGTCATCAGCTACGTCGTGCAGGGTGCCATGAACTCCTTCGCCGACCATGACGAGCTCTTCTGGAACGTCGACGGCGCCCTGTGGCCGGTGGCTAAACGATCTGTCACGGCAACCGTGAACCTGCCCCCTCGCGCCTTCGAGAAGGCCGCTTGCTACCAGGGCCCGACCCGCTCGCGAGAGAGCTGCACATTCACGAGCAGCGCAGAGGCGGTGACCTTCAACTCGACACGACAGCTTGGATCGGGAGAGCAGATGTCTGTCGTGACCGCGCTCAACGAGGGGGTCGTCGACGTGCCGCCGCCGCTGCTCGAGGCTCGCAATCGCCAGTTCCCGAAGGACGCCTTCGACATCAACCCGGTGACCGTTGGCCTAAGCCTTTTGATCGCGATCGCCGGCATCGGTCTTGTCGTGCGCAACTGGTGGATCCACGGCCGCGACCGGGCCTATCTGACGCAGTACTACCTGACCAACGATCCGCGCGACCGGATCAACCCTCTCTTTCAACACGACCCGCTGGTGGTCGAGTTCGGTCCGCCGCAGAAGATGAAGCCCGCTGAGCTCGGACTGATCCTCGACGAAAGCGCCGACACCAAGGACGTGACCGCCACCATCGTCGACCTCGCCGTACGCGGATTCCTGACCATTGCCGAGGTCCCGGGGCAAAAGGACTGGACGTTGACCTCGAAGGCCGGCGGCGACATGGCGGCGCTCCTGCCGTACGAGAAAACTCTTCTCGATGGCCTGTTCGCCCCAGGCCCTCAGATCAAGCTCTCCGAGCTCAAGGGAACGTTCGCCCCGACGCTGAGAAAGGCCGAGGGCCAGATCTACTCAGACGCGGTCGATAGGAAGCTGTTCACGACCAGGCCGGACACAGCGCGCGCGACATGGGGATGCCTCGGGTTGGGGCTTGTCATGGCCGGCATCGCGGCCACCGCGCTGCTTGGTCTGAAGTTCGGTTGGGGACTCATCGGCGTCGCGATCTTGCTTACAGGGATAGTGCTCAGCATCTTCGTCCGCTACATGCCGCAGCGCAGCGCGAGCGGCCGCGAGGTCTTGCAGCGAACCCTTGGGTTCCGTCTCTACATGACAACGGCCGAGAAATACAGGCAGCAGTTCGCGGAGAAGGCTCAGATCTTCACCCAGCTCCTCCCCTACGCAATCGTTTTCGGCTGCGTCACACAGTGGGCGAAGGCCTTCGAAGGGATCGATACGAGCGCGACCAGCAACTGGTATGCCGGCAATGCGCCATTTCAGGCCGCCCTGCTCGCGAACAGCCTGCAATCGATGAACGACACCATCTCGAGCTCGATCACGTACACGCCACCGAGCTCCGGCAGCTCGAGCGGGTTCGGCGGAGGTGGCTCCTCGGGCGGTGGCGGTGGAGGTGGCGGCGGGGGCAGCTGGTAGATGCGTATCCAGGGCCGGCCAGGCTTCCGCTCGCGGCCCGCATCTGTGCTCGACTTCGTCGTCGCCGTATGCATCATCGCTTCGGTCGCGTCACCCTGGTGGATCAGCGTTCCCCCGGCTCACCTCGAGGAGACGTTCGGGTTTCAATCACCGGCCTGCTGGCTGGCCGCCGTCGCCCTCTTTGTCGCGCTGTTCGCCGAAGCCCGTGCGGCGGTTGTGGCGCTGGCTGTGGTCGAGCTCGTGCTCATCGCCTGGTTCGGCTGGGCGATGTGGGTCGTCACCACTCCCGGCTTCGCGCGGCTCGGCTTCCCATTCGTCGGCACGGATCTGATCGGTCCGGGCTGGTACGCCGCCGCGGTCGGCCTGCTGGTCACCGCAACGCTGGTGGTCAAGGAGCTCGAGGACCTCGACATCTCGGTCGGCTCTGAGCTGTGGATCCTCACCGCGCTTCCCGGTTTTGGTCTCATGCGGCTCGGCCGGTGGACCCGCGGGCTGGTGTGGACGATGCTCTTTTCGGCAGCGCTTTACTTTGCCTCGACCGACTCACCCGACCCGGCCCAGTTCGCGGAGTTCGGACGCAGCGGGAACGTGCCACCTGTCATGCCTCGTGGACCAGAGTGGATCCTGCTCGGACTCGCCTCGATGCTCTGGATGCTCAGCATCGGTGCGACCGCCTGGGCGAGGCGACGGTCCTTGCAAAAGGAGATCGTTTGAGCTTGAATTGAGTCCGCGCCGACGGCCTTGTCGAACTTGGGGGGGACGATGGGGATACTGCTTACGTTTCATCAGCAATATCAGCCGGTGCTCGACAGCATCCTGCTGTCGGCGCTGGTCGCAGGACTTCCGCTCTACGTCCTGTTCGTCATGCTCGCCATCCTTCGCCTGCCGGCCTGGATGTGCGCGCTGGCGGCGATGCTCACCGCAGCGTTGCTGGCCTGGATCGTCTGGGGAATGCCCTTCGGGGTTACCGTCGGCACGGCGACCGAAGGCATGGCGTTCGGCCTCTGGCCCATCAGCTGGATCGTTCTCAACGCCGTCTTCTTCCATAACCTGACTGTCGCGAGCGGCGACTTCGACGTCATCAAGCGCTCCCTGACGCGCCTGACCACCGACCGCCGGCTCCAGACCCTCTTGATCGCGTTCAGCTTCGGTGCCCTGCTCGAAGGAATAGCGGGCTTTGGGGCGCCGGTGGCGATCACAGCCTCCATCCTCGCCAGCCTCGGCTTCGAGCCGGTGACCGCGGCCGTCCTGGCGCTGCTCGCCAACACGGCGCCGGTGGCCTTCGGCTCGATCGGCATACCGATCGTGACGCTGGGCGGTCTGGTCGCCCCGATCCTGCACAAGGACGTGACCCAGACCACGCTGGCCCTGTCGTCCATGGTCGGGCGCCAGCTGCCGTTGTTCTCGATCCTGATCCCCGCTTACTTGATCGTCGTGCTGGCCGGCTGGAGGCGGATGCGCGAGATCCTGCCGGCGGTGCTGGTGACCGGTATCTCCTTCGCGATCGTGCAGTTCCTGGTCTCGAACTTCGTCGGTCCGGAGCTCACCGACATTCTTGCCGCGCTCGTCTCGATGGGTTGCCTTGCCGTGCTGCTCCGCTACTGGCGGCCGGCCCAGGTCTGGCAGTTTGCGCACGAGTCCACCGCCGCCGGCCCGCGGCGGGTCGTGGGTGCCGCGCGAGAAGCGGATCTGCCCGGGGCCGCTGCGGCTCCCGGCGGAACTCTAAGTGAGGGCATCGATCCTGCGGGTAGGGTCTGGCGCGCTTTTGCGATGTACGTCGTCCTTGTCGTTGTCATCCTCGTCGGACAGATGGGCAACCTGCCTTTCTTCTCCGGCCATCCGGTCGGCGATCCCAAGACGGCCCTCGCGGCGCCGGCCAACATCACCGCCGACCTCAAATGCGGAACGCCCGCCTTCAAGCTCTGCCCTCAGCCCTGGTATGGACCGGACCCGGCAAAGGACCGGCAAGCATTCAAGTTCCCGGACTGGAACTTCTACTGGCCGGGTACTTACGAGATCAAGAAAGGTCAGCCTGTCTCCTTGATCAATCGTGAGAAGCCCATTGTTTCGACGTCGACCCCCTACCCCTTGACGTTCGACTGGAACTTCCTGGCCGCGGCCGGCTCACTCGTCCTGTACGCCGGGATCATCGCTTTTCTCATCATGCGAGCACTCGGCAGGCGCGTGAACTTCTTCAAGGTGTACGGCCAAACCGTGCGCCAGCTGGCCAAGCCGATCGCCACCATCGCGCTGATCCTCGCCATCGCGCAGCTGATGAATTACGCCGGCATGACGTCCAGCATGGCGATCGCTCTTTCCAAGACTGGGTTCATCTTTCCGTTCGTGGCCGCATTCCTCGGCTGGCTCGGCGTCTTCTTGACGGGTAGCGACACCTCGTCGAATACGCTCTTCGGTCCGCTGCAGGCTCAGACCGCGCAGCAGCTGGGCATGAGCCCGATCCTCACGGCGGGCACCAACTCGTCGGGTGGAGTGATGGGCAAGATGATCAGCCCGCAGAACCTGTCGGTCGGCGCGGCCGGCGTAAACAAGGTCGGCGCCGAGGGCGAGATCTTCCGGCGAGTGATCGGGTACAGCCTGATCCTCACGAGCGCGGTCGGTGTCGTGGCCATGATCGAGGCTTACTTGATCCCGGCGATCATTCCCGCACCGTAAGTCGGTGCGTGGTTTGACGAATCGCCGGCAAAACGCCAGCATGCCTGCGTGGAGCGCAGCGCCGACTACGACTTCGTAATCGTCGGCTCCGGTTTCGGCGGCTCCGTTTCCGCGCTGCGGTTAGTCGAAAAGGGCTACCGGGTCGCCGTGCTCGAGGCGGGCAAGCGTTTCGGCCCGAATGACTTTCCAGAGACGAGCTGGGACGTTCGCCGGTTTCTGTGGATGCCGAAGCTGTTCTGTCACGGCATCATGCGGCTCACCCTGCTGGGCGATGCGTTGATCGGCTCAGGTAGTGGTGTTGGTGGCGGAAGTCTTGTGTTTGCCAACACCCTGCCGGTGCCGAGGCCTGACGTCTTCCGGCACTCCGAATGGCCCACGGGACGAGATTGGGAGCAGGCGCTTGCTCCCCACTACGCCACAGCCAAGCGGATGTTGGGAGCAACAACCAATCCACATCGCACGCGCGCTGATGACGTGATCCAGGAGTGCGCCGTTGAGCTCGGCAAAGGCGAGACCTTCAAGGCGACCGAGGTGTCCGTCTTCTTCGGCGAACCCGGCAAGGTGGTTCCCGACCCATATTTCGGCGGTGCGGGGCCCGAGCGCGCCGGATGCATCCTGTGCGGAGGATGCATCGTCGGCTGCCGCCACAACGCCAAGAACACCCTCGACAAGAACTACCTATATCTCGCGGAGAAGCGCGGTGCGTACGTCTATCCCGAGACGCAGGTGGATCGCATCGAACCGATCGCCGGCGGTTACCGGCTCGAGAGTTTTCGCAGCACACGGTTGTTCGGAGGCGGCCGCCGAGCGTGGATTGCGCCGAACGTCATCCTGTCGGCGGGAGTCCTCGGAACCGTCGGCCTGCTCCTGGAGGCCAAGCACCATCGCCGGCTGCCGGCGCTGTCGCCGGCGCTGGGGCGCCGCGTCCGCACGAACAGCGAGGCGATCGTCACGGTGACATCGCGCCGCAAGGATGCGGACTTCACCGATGGGGTCGCAATCACGTCCGGCGTCGATCCTGACGCCGTCACCCACATACAGCCGGTTCGTTATCCGCGCGGCTCCGACCTGATCGGACTGCTGTCCAAGCCGCTCACCGATGGCGGGCCTGGAATGCCGCGCCCGTTGCGGTTCGCAGCCAACTGCATCGCGCGTCCGAAAGACTTCCTGAGATCCCTCAATCCTGTCGGTTGGGCGCAAAGGACGATCGTCCTGCTCGTGATGCAGGTTTCCGACAACCACATCCAGCTGGTCCACCGCCGTCGTTGGTTCTGGCCATTTTCACCACTCAGCTCCGCACCTTCTGAGGCTGGTGAGAAACGAAATCCCTCGTACATCCCAGTCGCGAACGACTTTGCCCG